>Ga0315913_1000143_pt1 | contig 47453 bp, 26 predicted proteins | sample MpolsnodulesMG_FD_207736 | JGI IMG/M metagenome (GOLD analysis project Ga0315913, IMG submission 207736) | Medicago polymorpha root nodule microbial communities from Los Angeles, California, United States - small nodules | ecosystem: Host-associated > Plants > Roots > Nodule | place: USA...
TGATTATGATCTTAATCTTTATAGAGCATGTCTTGTATTGATGAGTTAATAAAGTAATAAACGAGGGAATTGATCATTCAATATAATGAGAGGAAGATAAGAAAAAATTAACATTGGAGTGAATTGATCATTCAACATATATGAGGAAACCCAGCCTATTGTTCTAGTATATCCAGGATGATCGGGTAGTAACTCCCGAACTTGAGTGATTGGAAGTTATGCACTAAACTGTTCGCAAGTTACAAACTTAAGGGATATTTTGGTGAGTTTGAGGTCCGTGAGCAATTCAAGGGGCCTATTGAGCAATTTCGATGATAAAATGGAATTTAGCCCATCATTATTAGTAATTAGGCCTTGTCACCCATAAATGATAAAAAGTTATAAACTTACCCCAGGAGAACATTCCTACCCTACATTTTTACAACTATCCCACCTCGTTTTTATGTAATTTTTTCTTCTCATCATGGTACATAATCCAATTCACACATTAAACACTCCACACAACACACAGTTTACCATCTGCATTTTTCCAAAATGAAAAAAGGTTAAATATGTTTTTGGTCCCTATAAATATACCAACTTTTCTTTTTAGTTCCTCTAAAATTTCCCTTCAACTTTTAGTCCCTAAAAAATTTTCCATCTTCACTTTTGGTCCGTCCTTTAAAGTAGACTTATATGTAGAATTCATATTTTTGAATGAAATTTTGCAGAAAAATTCATAATATTATAAGAATCTCTCCCAAAAAAATTTAGAATTTTTTAACAAAACATGAATTTAATATGAATTTTTATATTTTTTATGGTTAAAAATTCATATTAAATTTATGTTTTGTTAAAAAATTCTAATTTTTTTTGGGAAATATTTTTACAATATTCTACACATTTCTGCACAATTTCATTAAAAAAGAAAATACTAAAATTAACTTAAAAATAGGGACCAAAAGTAGTGATTGAAAATTTTATAGGGACTAAAAGTTGAAGGAAAATTTTAGAGGGACTAAAACAAAAAGTTGGTATATTTATAGGGACCAAAACCATATTTAACCCAAAGAAAAACAAAAACACATTTACAATTTATCTTTTCTTATAATGCAGGTTGTAAACAAATATGTTTATTTAAATTATTTTATCTTTTCTCAAAGTGCAGATTGTAAGCAAGTATATATACATTATTTAAAATTTTGTAGATGCCTGCACAAATCCTTCAAATCTTGCACGGTACACTATTCTTCTCTATCACAAGATCAATTACTTAAATCTACCAAGGGTTTGACAAATTTACATGTTTGAGTTAAAAGTTTTTTTTTTAAAGACATTAAAATGGGATATATTAACCGTGACGGTGTGTGCTCCTCAGTACAAGATGTATCAAAGAGACCACCCAAAAAAACAAGTTGTCATACAAAGTATATACAAGAAACACTGGTCAGTCGATACCCAAACCGTTTGAGTTAAAAGTTAAATGAGTTGACAAAGTTAAAAGATTGTGATTCAACTATGATAAAATAAAAAATAAAATACTAACATAATAACTAAAACTTTATTCACGAAATAGAATATAAATTAGGGTCATGTTAACTTGTGCCCTTATGACACACGTTAAAGATTTCATAAATGATGAATACTTATTACAAAACATCAATTTTCAATTTCTAAAAAAATAAATTGGCACAATTTCTTAGATAAAATTTTCACTTTAGATTCCTTAACATGTTAGGGCACAAGTTATCATTTCCCTATAAATTAAATCCTTGTTTATACTCCCTCCGTCCCGAAATATAAGCAAAAAAACTCATTTTCTTTGTCCAAAATATAAGCAAAAAAGACAAACTTTTATTATATTTAATCTTGTTTTTTTAAAAAGTCATATTTTTCAATAAAAACTTTTGCTTATTCTCATGAAATTAAATGCAAATTACATTTAATTTTTTCTCTCTTCTATTTTTTCCATAACCAATAGCCAATGAAAATAGTTTTTACATCTTTCCATGAAACTTATTCCAAAGAAAACACAAAAAACTATGTTACAAATTCTTATACTTTAATTTTCTTAATAAGTGTGATTTTTGTTTTCTTGTTTATAATTTGGGACAGAGGGAGAGGGAGTAAGTACTAAAATTTAATTAATAAATATTGCTCACTTTGGTACTAAATATAGATAAAAAGTCAAAAGTATATGGTCTGGATAAAATACATTTGAGTTTTTAGTTATTTTTAAGACATGAGAAAGTGATAAGATAATCACTAGATGCACGGGTCCTATCTACTATAATAGATATCAATAAGTTACATTATATGTTTTCATTGATGTTAAATAAATTAATGAAAAAATTGTATTACCATTAGTATGCAAAACTTCTAAAAAAAATTTGGAATGAGTTACAAACAACCTTATTATCATAATTTTCGAAATACTTCTTTATAAACTCATTTTTATTTGATGGCTCTCAAAACCTATTTGCATATAAATGTTTTATTTGTAATCACGACACAGATTTGAAAACACTATTAAAAACAATTTATAAAAACAATTGAGCATTATTATCTATATGTGCCGGTAAGCAAAGATTACAAAGTAAAAGGATATATAATCCAACAGTTTCTATTAGTTGGATGATCAAAAGATGAGGACATTAAAAGCTAGCATGAATTCCTTTGTTTTATTGCGAGGAGAAAATATCTTTCATTTAAAGCTAGCATATAGTTTCCTAATTTTATTGTTTACAAAGTTATTTTCCTAATTGTTGATCATCTCATTTCTATAAGTATTACTGTTTAAGCTAGATTATCAGCTATTGATGTGAGAAGATGAATAACCTGGCTCTATGAATTTCATCTCCTCTGATACTTAAATAATTTCTTTACATCATACTTGGTTGATCCTAGACGTGTCAATATCATGGGGCTTTGAAGTTTAGGCCTTAGCCCACATAGTAAGGGAGCTTGAAAATTCACAAGATTAAAAAGCCCACATTCATGCAAGCCCACAAATAAAAAAATCAAAAGGCCCCAAAGCCCCAAAATTTCTATAAACATTTTTTTAAAAAAAATTACTTTTTTTTTACCGGAAAAACTTTTTTTTTTACCGAAAAAAAACTTTTTTTTTTACCTTTATAGTGAGCCTTTTTTAGGCCCACAAATAAATAGATTTTAGAGTGGGCTTGACCCCAAATATTTTGTTCAATTACGGGGCTTTAATTTAGTGGGCTTGGTGAGGGCTTTTTTAAGTGAGCTTTGAAATTTGAGGCTCTATTGACACTTCTAGAGGGAAGCATGGAGCTCTGTAGAGTTTGCATTGGTATGGAACAAAGGCTAAAATATGGTTTTGGTTCCTACAAATATGCTTCGTTTTGGTTTTAGTCCCTGTAAATTTTTTTGTTAGGGACTATTTTCAAAAACAAAATATTTTGCAGGGACTTTTTTAAAAATCAAAAGATTTTGCAGGGACTATTTTTCTAATAAATGGGTTCAGTCATCTTGTGCCACATGTGCAAATCATCATTAAAGTGGGGTTAGAGACCAAAACCAAAACGAGACATATTTGCAGGGTCCAAAAACAACAAAAAAAAATTACAGGAACTAAAACCAAAACGAGGCATATTTGCAGGGACCAAAACCATATTTTAGCCTCGAACAAATAATGGAGAGTGTGATAATAGCATCACTTGTTTTGTTTCCCTATGCGCGTGTTTCAACTTTCAAGGAGTGAGATTTTATTAACGGCCGATGAACTTTGAAAATGCATAGTGTGTGCCGTGTTATGTGATAGCAAAGAGAAGAACATTAAGTGTAGATGATCAATGACTCACAATGAATGACACCTAAATGATTAGCATCCAATAACTTAGAAAAGTGGAGGGAAAAATTAGGGTTAAGGATAGCTTTGGGGGATAAATTTTAGTAAGTAAGATATTAAGGTAGTTAGTAAATATAGAAAGAAAAAAAAAACTAGTTGTTGGCAATTTTAAAATTTTACTTAAACAAATGTAACTTTATGCCTCAAATTACCGGGTCACGCAAGTATTTGATGCGTAAAATGTGTATGTATTGTAAAATGTGGAGTAGTTTTCCTGCATTCATAACATAAAATTATTTCAAAAAAAAAAAGAAAAAACATAAAATGAAACCGTTTGAGAGGGACACATGAACTTGTCTTTCCCTCTCATACACATATTACTAAAATTATGATGCAATAACACAAAATAACATATCCCATAAAAAAGCACACAATTATATCTAAAAATATCAATCTTTAAAAAAAAAAAAAAAAATCTTAAAGTTTGCAAAAGACTTTATAAGTATACTAATTTTTTGTTGAAAGTTAAGTATACTCTTATTGGTTGACCTTAAAAAATGTCTAAGCATTTTCATTTTTGTCAACTTAGATGTTATAAACCTCTCCGTGAGCATAACTCAATTGGTAGAGATATACATTATTGTATGTAGGGATCGGGGTTCAAACTGCAGACACCTCACTTAGAACCCGTTTGTTATAACATTTTTTAAGACAAAAATCATTTTATTTTAGCTTGTAGCAAACGAACCCTTATTCATTTTGAAAAATGTGAATTACGGCTTACTTGACATAAAAAACCTCCCTATCTGTCAAATAGATTTTGCACACATCTAACTAACTTCGTCAATTTCGCATTTAATAAAACTAATAATGATAATTCCAAATTATCCACAAAAAATAATGATAATTTTCATTAATTATGTCCTAGGGACTAGGGTCAAATCTTCTAGACCAAAAGAAGAAACGAAATTTTAAATTTAAACTAAACGCATCATCACCATCTTGATCATAAACTATAGCAACTAAACACATAAACGACTTCAATTTTCTCTCTTTGAGTGAATGAAAGAGAAACAATATGAAACTCTCAACATTGTTACAGAACCGCCGGAGCAACAGCATCAAAGAACCGCCGCTGTTTGAATCCTCCGGCGACGTCACCGGAAAATCTCCGTTAAGCTCTTTCTGGCTCTTCCTCCATGCCGCGTTCTGCCTCATCAGCCTCGCCTTAGGATTTCGTATCTCCCGCATCTTCTTCCTGCTCCTCTTCTCAACTTCCTCCACCGTTCCGTTCAACTCCGGCGCCGGCGCAGGTGAAATATCCGTTCCAATCCGTGTTCGTTCTTCTATCACGGTGAATCCGATCGGGAACATTGAAAATCCGGTGGAGAAAGTAGCTCCGGTGAGCCGTGTGGTAGTCGGCCGGCACGGGATCCGAATCCGGCCGTGGCCGCATCCGAATCCGAATGAGGTGATGAAAGCTCATAAGATAATTGAAAGAGTTCAAACGGAGCAGAAAGCGTTGTTTGGAGTGAAGAACCCCAGGACGGTTATTGCAGTTACGCCGACGTATGTGAGGACGTTCCAGAAGCTTCACTTGATCGGTGTGATGCATTCGTTGATGCTTGTGCCGTATGATCTGGTATGGATCGTGGTGGAGGCTGGAGGAGTGACGAATGAGACTGCTTCGATTGTTGCCAATTCAGGACTCAGAAGAATAATTCACATTGGGTTTAATCAACGGATTCCGATTTCGTGGGAGGGTAGACATAAATTGGAAGCTCGAATGCGACTTCATGCTTTAAGGTATATTCCAATTTTGGAGATATTGGTTGACTTTTTTCACTAGTTTGCGGATAAGGAATAATATTGTTCCTTATTGTAGTATCGACATTTCTGATCAAAGACGTGCTCAATGTCTGATATGTGTTAGTGTTTGACTACGACATGACACTGACACATGTGACTACCTTCAATTATATCATTTTCTCAAATTACTGTCAACATGCTAGGGCTTGTCTATATCAATGCTTCATACTCGCTGTGGTCACTATTATAAACTAAATAGTCCAGATACATCAAATATTTAATGAATCTGAAAAAAGAATATTTACTTGTAATAGTGGCAGAGGGAGTTGTTCATCATAATTGACAAACAGTGTTTATTTCCTCTGTCATGATTTTTTTAGTTTGTCAATATTATTGAATGATATGAGAATTTAGTTGATTGATAGGTAAAACAATTGATTGTTTGTAATGTGGTGGAACAGAATTGTGAGAAAAGAGAAGCTGGATGGGATTGTGATGTTTGCGGATGATAGCAATATGCACAGTATGGAGTTATTTGATGAAATTCAGAGTGTGAAATGGATAGGGGCAGTTTCGGTTGGAATACTTGTTCAGTCTGATACCGATGAATCTTCAACCGCAATGAAGGAGGAGGTGACGCCAATGCCAGTACAAGGTCCTGCTTGTAATGCGACAAATCATTTGGTTGGGTTGCATACATATGATTCCTTAAGATATGCAAGGAGAGGTGCAGTTTACATAGGTGACAGGGCACCTGTGATACCTAGGAAGCTTGAATGGTCTGGGTTTGTGTTGAACTCCAGGTTGGTTTGGAAGGATCTTGATGATAAACCAGACTGGATTAAGGATATTAATGTGTTAGATGGAGTTGATGAAGATATTGATAGTCCACTGGCTCTGCTGAAAGACATCTCTGTGTTAGAACCAATTGGGAGTTGTGGACGCCAAGTTTTGCTTTGGTGGCTGCGGGTTGAAGCTCGCACAGACAGCAAATTCCCACCTCAGTGAGTATTCTCTTGATTTATAATATAGTGCTTACCTATGGCTATTATAAAATATTCTTGAATCAGTATAAAAAAATAAGTATCTCTAGCTTTTGGTGATTCCTTTTTATCATATGGAAATCTGTGTGGCAAAGCATTTATTTAAATTAATTTGTCCACAAGATGAAAAGTAGAAGGCAAATGCCTATGCATAAAACTCGGAGTGGAGTCTTTAACAATTTAAATTCTAGAACATATTCAAGAGATTTAAGCATGGTTGGTAGTGTGGTAAATCAGAGAATATACTATTTGATTGGTGTTTATGCGGCTAACACGAATCCATCCGCTTGCTTGCATATGCAAAACCAAGCACCATGTGATTTTAAGATTCTGTGTGTTTAGTTGTGTGTTTTCAAACTTGAATTTTGATGATCTTGATTTTGTGAAATTAATTTTAGTTAAAAGTGAATTTGAAATGAGTAATTCATGTCTCGGAAGTTCTATCTCAAAAGTAAGTCCTTTGGGAAATTTTGTATGAAATTATAAACGAAATGCAAAAACTGCGTTTTTCCCTTTTAGTCTAATGTGTTTTTAGGAGAAAATAATTTTTGCTTGACAGGATCCAACCAAACTCAATTTAAAACCCACATTTTACACTCACAAATATTCTTTTGAAGCACTTGCTAATATCATCTAGGTCAGAGTGGTTTGGGCTATGCAGGACCTAGCTTACTAAGCGAACTGCTGCCAAATTGGGTTGATTTGTTGTAGACATCAGATGTTATTACACTTTCAGGAATCAGGGCAATTAGGGATGCAATGTTGTTGACTTAGAAAAATACTCACATTTATCTATGAAATTATTACATTTTCAGGTCAATTAGGGATATAGTCTTGTTGACTTGGAAAAATATTCAAATTTATATAGGAAATAGCTATAATGAAAGGGAGAAACTGAAAGACTATATTCAGAAGGTTCTAAAAATTCTGTATAAATCCTTCGTTATGTAAAGAGGTTGATTTAATAGAATCTGTGGAATGAAATCAGACTTTCAGAAGTCCAATTTGACACTCCAACTGTTACTACATTTCCTTTTAGAGACTGTCCCAATTGTCTGAAATCATTACATGTTCTATATGGATACAATTACTAATGTGAAGCACAGCTACTATTTTGAAGTATCCTTGTGACAATGGTTGTGCGGCAAATAAGAGTGTTCTGAAGTAAGTGAATATCTGAAGTAAAAAAATAAATACTATGAACTGTGATCCAAATGCAAAGTATAGTATAAAGTAAGTTGTAAGGTTATTGACAATGAAAAACTGTCAAATGCAATTTTGCATTTGTGTTGAAACCAGAACTTTTTTAGCAACTTTTCTTTTCAAAATATGGCATGTAGATGTTCATTAAATTTACGCGGGAAGTCTGAGGATTGTAATGAATAACCAAATTTACGCGGGAAGTCTGAGGATTGTAATGGAATTATCCCACTGAGAAAAGACAAAGTTTTGCTAAATGACATGGATAAGGTTCCTCTTTTTGTGGCGGTATTTGAATTTTCTGTTATGTTTGGTTACACTAGAGGTTTCTTTCTATGGTTGAGAAAGGGGTTTGGGATCATACTTTTACCATTATAATTTAGAGCAATCTCATTATTTGAATTAGATATTGCTACTAATATTACTGATAATTTATAGTATTTGAATTATTAATTGTCAATATGGTACCCAGTCAAAAAATACAACATGAATGTCTCAATTTGTAATTTAAATCAAAATTAATTACAATCCACATTTTACCATTCAATTAAATAGTTTTTATTTTTAAATCTTGAAAATCTACAAATTAAATAATCATTAATCAATTAAAAAGGTTAGTTTATTTATATAAAAGTATCTCGTTCCCTAGTGATATAAAATCCAAAAATGTTTGATGTTATCGAGCTCAATTCCTTTTTTTTTCCCCCTCCTTTCTTTCATATGTTCATTCTGTTTTCTAAATACTCTATTTACATATTATTCTTTGACTTACAATTTTAAATTTAATTTGAATAAAGGAACTAACCTAAGAATGAAAGAACTATAGAGTACTAACCATCAATCATTTAAGACTAATTCATAATTTTTTGACTTTAGTATTGAAACCAACATTTGTTTGTAAGATTTACCTGAGGTTTATAGTTATACACATAATTTACTTTTGAAACAGAAATTTCTCAAATTTATGCTTGAATCATATTGAATACATTTGCAATCATACTTGTTACACATGCAACACACAGGTCAACAAGTTAGCGGTTATGTATACATGTTCCTGTGATTTACACAGGAAGTCTAAGGATAGTAATGAATAACCAGATACAGTATAAGTATTGTACAAAGTTGAGAATAATTTTAGTATCGTACAAAGTTGAGAATAATTTTTATTGGATTTGTCCCACTGAGAGAAGGCAAAAAGTGTGTAAGTTTCATGGATAAAGTTCCTTTTTTTGCACCTCCTGAAGAGGGTGCAAGGGGAGGATATTTCAATTGCCTGTTATGTTTGGTTACATTGGAGGTATCTAAGGCTGAGAAAGGGGTAATGGATCCTAGTTTTATCATTAGAACAAGCTCAGCATTCCTGCTTGTCAATCCATAGGTTTGGAAAAATGTCATCTGCCCTCTCGCATGTGTGCACACACATGGATGTGGGATAGAAGAGGGATTGGTTTATTGTTAGATATACAACGAACCTCTCTCAGATCTTGTATTAAGACTAATGGCAAAGATCAAAAGGTGTTAGGAACCCAAGGAAAAGAAAATGAAAAATTGATAGAGCCAAAACAAATGGATAATTTTATTGAATATTAGATAATAGGAGAAAGATCTCTCCTTCAAGGCTTTTCCCCTCACAACTGAGCTATGGCTCTGTTTAACTCATAGTTAACAGATCTACATTCCGTCTCCCTTCTACGGTTCTACCCTTAATCCTATTTTAGCTCAAGCACCTGTCTTTTAAACTCTTAACTTTTTTTTAGTCCTAACTATTGATACTCTACTTTAACTGAAGTGTAACGAACTGTTGATATTTGGGAATTTTTATAAAAAGGCCTCATTAATGACTTAAGTGACCTACTATGTATTTTCTTGGCTTCGGTTCTTCATTAAGGGTTTGTTTCACAAGCACAATAAGCTAGCTGATAGCTTATAAGAATATAAGCTCGTATGACTTAAAAAGACTCGTTTGATAACCGTCATTTTCTCACGAGCTTATAGCTTATTTTTATTAGCTTATAGTGTTTTTTGATAAGTTAATTCAAGCAGCTGAAAACTTGTAGCTTATCGTATTTTCTCTCAAGTTTACCTTTGTTATCTTAATTGAAAAATAAATAAATACTGTTAATTAAACATTTTTTACGCCGTTTAATATTTATAAGCTAGTTTAATCACTAATTTTACCAAACACTACAATTTCAATCAGCTAGGTTATAAGCTTATCTGCTATAAGCTAGCTTATCAACTATCCACTATTTTTAACTAAATAGAGCTAAGCCATTTGGTATTTCTTTTGGCTTCTTAAGTACTCCTCTACCCTCTAGTCCCTCAGAAACTGAATTCATGTCCCAAATGTTTGGCATATATATCCCCTTCCCTGCTTGTGTAAAATATTCTCTGAAAGTCAAGTTTATTTCATCAAATCAAAGTAGCTTAACATCATGGCTTTTCTAAAGCATTATATTTTGAGCTCTTATTGATCAAGTTCTTATGTTTATAAATTGTAATATTTGTCCTCCAGCAAATATAATCTGAATATGCATCTTTTCAAAACTTCAAGTATTGTAGCATGTTTTCTGTGCATACTCCTGACCATTGGATGCAATTTCTTGCAGATGGACAATTGACCCTCCTCTGGACATCACTGTCCCTTCAAAACATACTCCATGGCCAGATGCTCCTCCTGCGATCCCAATTAATGAAAAAGTGGTAATTGGCACACAAGAACAGATGACAAAACATTCTACAAAGACTAGAACATCCAGACCCAGGCGCAGCCGAAGTAAGAGAAAGCATGACACCAAAGTGATAGGTGTACAAGGCTCTACACATTCTGAGCAACACTGAGATGTCAATAAATGCAACTTTAGGAATATATACTGTGTTATGGTTACAAAACTGCCAGTGCTGGCCCTCATTGACAAGAATCTGGATTCTGGATCGAACAAATGAAGAGGCTGATTTTCTTACTGGATACATACTTGTAAACTGGGTTTTACCCTACATCATGTAGGCTACACGGGCCAGCAAATGTTCATTTGAGTCTGATTCACCAAATTTTTTCATACTGATTGTTTTGCTCATTTTTGTTTAGGGTGATATATATTCTGTTAACATGAAGCAATGTCATATTTGTTTTGCAACATTTGCTTCATGGAAGGAAGCTTGTAGAAATTTTCATCGGCTGTAATTGTAATACAAGTTCTTCTCAATTGGAGTATATAGTTTTTTTTAGTTATTTTTTCTTTTCAGTCTCATATTACTCTCCTTGGTTTTTCCATAACAAGATATTTCATCTATCTGGCTATTATAAGAAAGTTTTCCACCAATGACACGCGACAAATTTAGCCCATCTATTTCTCCTAATTTTTTTGTTGGCAAATGTTAACGGTTAATTGATTAAGGACGATAAATGTTAATAGAAAATATTAAACACTGGGTCTCATGCATATAACTCCTTTGGTGTTCCAACCCAGATCATTCCTTTTGGAACATTTTCCCCACAGGCATACAATTTTGCAAAAGATCTTTGCTAATTATTTTTGCTAGTCGTTGAACCACCAAGTTTTGAGGATCATAAAACTTGATGCATAAGTTGGGCACATATCCCTTGATTAATCCGGGACAACTAATGTCAAGTTTAGTAATTCAAAAAAACATATCCATTTCGTATTTTGGTTTATCACTCTGCTGCTTATTCTTTCTGGTATATTTGAAGGAGATTAAAATACTTCTAAACGATGGTAATTTTTTTTGTACATATATAGTATTGAATATTCTGGTTCGTTGAACATATATAAAAATAGGAGAAGGCTAAACATCGCCCTCAAGGCAATGGTTAAGGTACCAAAACAAGTAACTTTTTTTTATCAAAAGTAGTGTAATTATTACTTAATCAAAAGTTAAGACTTATATTTTCAAGAAAAACTTTCCATTTTTAGATTCTTTAACCATTGCTTTGATGACAACGGTTAGCAAGACCCATAAAAATAAAATGGGTAATGTTAACCAGTGCCCCCGGGGCACTAGTTAAGAACCAAATATAGTATGTATTTGTATTAGAAATTGTGTTGTCAATCCCTTAAAAGTCAATAAAATGTTTTTTTAAATTTAAAACTTTCTCTTTATGGTTTTCTTAACCAGTGCCCCGCCGGAGCACTGGCTAGCATAACCCAAATAAAATCCCAAATGAAATACCTGTTTTGAAGATAATGTGTTATTTTTTCCAAAGACAGTGGAGCCATACGGCCATACCTTTTAGAATGACTTAGCCAAGTGCTTGCTACTTGCTGCTTGGGCAGTTATATATGTTTTTTGTGTGATCCATGCTACCCTACGACATTGCGGCTGTCAGATTAAATAAATGTTGCAATATACGACCCCATCACCGACCTCAGCAACTTGTGGACATGAAATGAATTGTGTCCATTAAGCACGAATCACAAGTTTTTTGTCTTCCAAGCAATTAAGGTCACTCAGAATCTTCCCATTCTTTATTCTATCCAATCTCCTTAAACAGTTAAAAGACCAATTCAAGTCCCAACCGAAAGTTTCTTATGTCAAGCTTTTGAATAAAAAAAAGTATAAAGGATTCATTACCTTCGTTGCTAAGATGCATTACCTATCACACATCACATTTTTCAAGAAACTTTATTTTGGTATCCGTTTTTTATATGGATAATGCATTTCTAGAAAAAAATATATTCATGGGATGATGCTTTTTTTAATGGGTTTTAGAAAGTAAATGGATAATTCATTTGGAGTATTTGAGAAGCCATATACCTTCCTTTTTTTCCTCCCAATGTTTCTCATATGTTTATGTTCTGGTATATTGTTCAAGTCATGGTAGACATTGAATGTATCTCATATATAGTCAATATATAATCATATTTTAGTCTTTTCGCTAGATTCAACTTTGTTGGTTGATTAAACATATACTCTCTCCCGTTATTATTATAAATAAAAAATTACCTTTTAGATTTATTGAATAACATATGTATTTGATACATATTATAGGCTATATGCATTATTTATTCAATAAATTTTAAAAGTAAAATTTGTTTATAATAGTGATCGGATGGAGTACTATAAATTGAGTCTTGCTAACGAGTGACTCTAAAGCGCTCTTTAAAAATTCAAAACTAAGAAATTATTCTTTAAAAAAGTCAAATACTTCAATTTTCAATGCATTGAATACATGGATGTTTGTAAATACTTACAATTTAAAGTCATTAAAGAGTGTCCAAGACACTTGTTAGTATTTCCTTTTTTTTTTATTGAATAAACTTTTTTTTAAGCAAAATATGGGGTGCAGAGAGGTTTCCTACTGCAACACCCTGATCATATATAAAGAGAAAGAAAATGAGTCCAAAGAAAGAGGGGGAACTAAAACCAAAACCCTATAGGAAAACAAAAGCAAGAAAAACAGATTAAGAGAATGACAAACCTAAAAGCAGAAGGTACACCAACACACAAACGAATAGCAAGGCGAACAGTTGGAAGCACCTACCTTTGAACCCTTTGATAAGCTCAATTTGTTGATGCTTTAACTTGTCGTTCTTCTTCTTCCTTGGGACCACTAATTAAAATTGTCTAGTTTCAATATTTTGAGCTATGTTAGCCTAGGATTCCTTCAGAAATTGTTGCGCTTCAATAATAACTAGCCCCAAAACTTACATGTCACGAATAATATTTGCACTGAAGTTTTACAAGTTAGAGTCTGTCACAACTATGGATATACCAAAAATCTCCCGAGTTAAAGTATGTGTAACATGATGTCCCTAAGAAAGAAAGTCTGCTACTACTTAATCAAATGGAACCACGGCATTCTAAGAAAGGGTATCATGACTATAATCCATATCAATGACTACATCACTCCAGGGATGAACGATGTTGGACCACCCTCTCCTTCTCATCCAAAACAGAATCCTCAACCTGCAACAGTTGTACATGATGACCTGCTGCAAAAAATATATTATGAACCTCTTCCTCATGGTTGAAAACATTTTCCACAAACTCACAAGTTGTAACTTCTTTAGACCTTATTATATCATCAGTAGGAGGGTTTATTCCTACAACATTTTTACTACAACCTGCAACATTGTGTGGTGTATCTTTAGGCGATATGATCACCTAATCAACCTTCTTAACAATTGAGGTAGTAAGATTAACAACCTGCATCATAGGAGGAATTTGATCAGTACAATTCTTAAAAGAATGTATAATAATCTTACATGAGTCTATACAGAGCTATGCTCTGGATTTAAATGGGGTCTCCCACAAGTGGACAGTGGGATTGAACCCCTCTGATTAGTCGGCTCTTGAGTTGGATATCGAGTTTGTTTTTTAAAAAAACTTTTATGAGTTACAAAATGTGGGAAGTTTCTCATACTCAACATCCACATAAAAATCATAATCCTTCCTTTCAACGAGGATTATTTAACGCATATCTAAAGTTAAATAAACCTCTATCAGAGCTCTTGCAAAATGGCTGAAAGTTCTCTTCTTAGTTTCCTTATAAAGAGTCTAAGAAGTTCCTAAAGCCCCTGCAATTTCAAACAATGTTATTGATAATCAATAATCTCGAGCAAGACCATGAAGGTGTATCCATGTTTGAGCAATGGTTTGATGCACCGTGTGAGGGTTGAAATCAGCAGTCCAAGCAAAGGTTTCCAGGAAGCTCGATGAGAGATTCCAAGAACCAATAGATCGAACTGCACTTAAATCATTCATGTAGTGACATACCCATGTCTCTAATTGATCACCACTTTGACAACCACTCCATTCATCGTCGATCACCAATTTGACCACCATCAAGTACTACTTTCCCCATCGAAAACCACCACTCTTACCGGTGTTGGTCACCACTCCAACCACCGTCAATCACCACTTTGCCAACCTTCAACCACCACTTCGAGTGTTGTCAATCACCACTTCAACCACCACTTTGGCCACATTTTACCACCACTTCGAGTGTTGTCAATCACCACTCCATGCACCTCTGATCAACAACGTGACTACCATTTAACCACTGACAACCACCACTCTGACCACCCCCGACCATCACTTTGACCATTGTTGATCACAACTCTGACCACTATTGATTACTACTTGGACAGTCGTTTGCCAACTACTACCATATTCAACCACTATTATTAAAATTACTACTTAATTAAAACTTATATAATTGTAATATTTTAATTATTTTACAAACCTAATGATATAAATTGTTTAAGTTAACTTAAAACATATTTTGGTTTTTGAAAAGGATTAAATATGCTTTTCTATCCTGTAATTTGGGCGTGTTTTGGTTTTCGTCTCTGCAAAAAAAAAATTGAAAAACGTCCCTGCAAATATTTTTTTTGTTTTAGAAAGATCTCTGACCCCACTTTTCAGCTGATTTGGCATGGTTTCGACCGCGTGGGAGTTGCTGACTGTGCAACTTTTGCCACGTGGCATGCCACATAATGTTAACTTTAAAAAAATATTTTTAAAATTATGAAATTGTTTTTAAAATTTTAAAATATGAAAATAAATTTTAAAATATTAAAATATTTTTCTGATTTTTTTTTGTATAATTTTCAAAATAAAATTAATTTTTTTGAATATTATATATTCTGAAAATAAGTTTCCGAAAAAAATAATTTTTTTTCAAAAATTTAAATTTTCGTAAAAGAAAAATAATATTTTAAAATTATAATTTATTTTCAAAAATTATAAATTTTGAGATGATGTAATTTTAAAAAAAATATTAATTTCCATATTTTAATTTTCAAAAATTTATATTCAGATTTTTAAAAAATTATTCAATTTTCCTTTTTTTTTCATATTTAAAAAAATTTAATTTTTTAAAATTATTTTCAGATTTTTTAATTTCGAAAAATAATTTTCAAAATGTTTTTTAAAATTTAATATTATGTGGCATGCCACGCGACAAAAGTTGCATAGTCAGCAACTGCCACGTGGCCAAAACCATGCCACTTCAGCGTTTTGGTGGGGCTAGGGACCTTTTTCAAACAAATTTTTTTTGCAAGGACGTTTTTCGATTTTTTTCAGAGACGAAAACCAAAACACGCCCAAATTACAGGGACGAAAAACATATTTAAGCCTTTTGAAAATTTCAAAACTTATAACAGGGAACCTGCAACGGGACTAAAATAACATAGTTTTCCAAAGTGAGATTTTATTTTAAAACATTTTTGTCCTAATCGTTTTTAAAACAAATTATAAACAATAATATATAGAGGGTTTTTCTATATCATTATAAAAAAAAAAATAATACTGTTATAAAAAGGGTCATGTTAACTGGTGCCTCCGGGGCACTTGTTAAACATACCAAAAAAGAAAATTATTACTATAAAAGAAAACTGTTTTTAACTTTTTATAAATTAATTACACAATTTCAATGCATTAACTACTATATAATTTCCTTTTTAGTAGTGTCCCAGAAGCACCGATTAGCATTTCCCTTATAAAAAAAAAGAACTTTGAGAGTATGGAACAATAATTTCTCATGAAAAAAAAAGTAACAATAATTTCTTTAAGGCAAGTAAGTGTGTCTTATGAAATAATTAATCGCAATAATGCAAGGAATAGGTTAATTTCTCTAACTCTAGATTTCAATTATTCATCATCACATGGTGTGTTTAGTAAAAAAAAAACATCACATGGTGTGGCAGTAATTCTTAAATACATTATGTTATAATTTTCGCACCTCTCCTTCCCATAAAAATATACTATTTCGCACCTCAATTGTATTGAAAACCACTTGCCTAAGTTATTTAATTTTCCTCGCATTCATCAAATCTCTTCGAATATTAAACAGTTTTTTCCTCTCTATAAATACCCACCCTAACACCTTATCCTCTTCACACCAAAAACTTCCAACTAGTTCATCAAAGCCCAACCACCCTTTCTCTCCTTAGCCAAACTCCAGCCATGGCATCAATTACCATAACCTCCTTGCTCTTCTTTTCCTTGATCACTTTGTCATTGGCAATGGACACGTCCATGCGTAGTAACGAGGAGGTTATGACCATGTACGAGGAATGGTTGGTAAAACACCATAAGGTGTATAATGGTTTAGGAGAGAAAGATCAAAGATTTGAAATTTTTAAGGATAATTTAGGATTCATCGATGAACACAATGCTCAAAATTACACATACAAAGTAGGGTTGAACAAGTTTGCTGATATGACTAATGATGAATATCGCAACATGTATTTGGGCACGAGGAATGATGCCAAAGGTAGGGTTATGAAAACCAAGATCACCACAGGTCACCGATATGCTTTTAATTCCGGTGATCGGTTGCCGGTGCATGTTGATTGGAGGTCGAAAGGTGCAGTTGCTCATATCAAAGATCAAGGAAGTTGTGGTAAGTTTGTTTTAGGGTTTCCTATAATTTTGTAATTTCTTTAGTTTGTTAAGGTTTAGTTACGTATCGGATGCCTAAAAAAAAGGTTACTTCTCCCTTAAGGACTTAATTTTATTTATTTTTTGGTAGTGCTTAAGGACTTTATTTAAATTTACAAGAAACTTTATATTTTCCGATATATGTTTAAATCCTTTTTTATATAGTTGTTTTTGTATATGAAACTTTATCTTTTCCTTTCCCTATAAAGGCCACTTGCATATATTCTTATATAATAAAAAAATTGAGACACTTATCTAGATACGAAAAAGAGGTCTGGAACTTTGCTCAGTTGCTAAGGACAATGCATAATATATGCAAGGTGCTGGGTTCGAACCTCAATCACCTCAAAAAAAAAAAAAAAACGAAAAAGAGAACTTCTACGTTACATCCTCAAATTGAGCTTTACCAGCACTCTTGATTCATAATTTTTTTTTTTAATACTTTGAGAGGCATAAACTTAAATTTCCAAAATAGTTTATTAAGAATATAAAAAGGTCAATGCCGTCAAAAAGTACAATATAATTACCTAATTGATGTGCATTTTATTTTCAATTTTAGTTTTGTTTTTGCAGAAAATCCAATCTATTTGAAATAGAAAATACATATGAATTAAAACTAAAACTACATAATTAAGCTGATAAATTTTCATCAAAAATAAAATAATTAAGCTAATAAAATTAAATTTTAAGAAAATTAAAGTTAGCACGAGTTATACTAAGCAGTAGTTTTTTTTTTGGTAGAAATTAAGTTGCAGTTAATTAAACCAATATTAGACAAAAATATATTTACTCAATTACATGGATAGATTTTTAAATCATGACTTTATATCATGTGTTGATTTGAATAAAAGAAATGTATAAGCCATGAACACGTGATCTTAATTTGATCTCTAAGTTCAAATATCTACTTGTAAAAGACATCTTAATGTAAAAAAAGGTGCAAATGAGATTTTTAGGAAGACTAAAATCACACTTTGATCATTAATTTTATTTTTAGGAAATTTGATTACTAATTATTAATTATTCATACTTTGATGGCCTTCAATTTATTTGTTCTAAACACACTTTGATTAAAAAATTGGTAAGTAATGGTAGGCTGGATTTGATTGAAGTTTGAATGTTAGAGTTTGACCTACAGTTAAAAAATATTGGACTATTGGATTAATGAATTCTATTATAGTTTATTTATTAATTTACATTTTCTTGTACTGAAACAGGAAGTTGTTGGGCGTTCTCAACAATAGCAACAGTGGAAGCTATAAACAAAATAGTGACAGGGAAGCTTGTGTCTTTGTCAGAACAAGAGCTTGTTGATTGTGATAGAGCTTTCAATGAAGGGTGCAATGGTGGTCTCATGGACTATGCCTTTGAATTTATCGTTGAAAATGGTGGCATAGACACTGAACAAGACTATCCATACAAGGGATTTGAGGGTAGATGTGATCCAACAAGGGTAAGCATTTTAATTAAAATAATATATATTAGATTGAATACTACAAGATAATATTAAAAATAACTATGGCACAATCTTTAATGTCTCTTTTTAATATATTTTGATATCTTGATTGATTGTGTCGCACGTTCAAGAAAGAATTGTTTTTCTAATATTATATGGGTACTTGTAATGCTGCAGAAAAATGCCAAGGTAGTGAGCATTGATGGATATGAAGATGTTCCAGCTTATAATGAAAATGCATTAAAGAAAGCTGTTTCTCATCAACCTGTGAGTGTTGCTATTGAGGCCGGTGGCAGGGCTTTGCAACTCTATCAATCGGTAAGCTTACACATACTCATATAATCACACATTCAGATTTTGTTTGATCAAAATCAGACGGTTCATATTTAAGTTCAGCTTGTTAAGTTACAAGATTAAATTTTAAAATATGTATTTTTGTTTATCGTTTGATCTTGATCACACGATTATCAATATATATATATATATATATATGTTGCCATTTTTTCTAAAAAACTCGGTATCTAATCCAAGAACCGACTAATTTGAAGGCTATTATATGGTTGTCACACTCACAGGCTAATAGATTTCTGACTATATATTAATTTTTCAGGGTGTATTTACTGGTAGATGTGGAACAAACTTGGATCATGGTGTGGTTGTTGTTGGATATGGTTCTGAAAACGGTGTTGATTATTGGTTAGTGAGGAACTCATGGGGCACAAACTGGGGTGAAGAAGGTTACTTCAAGCTAGAACGTAATGTGAAAAAGACCAATACAGGAAAGTGTGGAATTGCAATGCAAGCCTCATACCCAGTGAAGTATGGTCAAAACTCTGCTGAAGTGCTTGTTAGCAGTGCTTGAAACACCACCACCATCAATATCTGAAGTGTTAAATATTCCTATTGAATTATATGTGCTTATTGGTTTAATATTGTAAATAGAGTATTACTATTTCTTTACTTGAAAGCTGCACCTCAATATCAATTTGTACCAGCTTTCACTACTGTTATTTGATTTCAATGTTTAATTTGAATTGATTTCAACGTGCTAGTTATATTGTGGATTTATATAGATTTTTGTCAACACCCTGCACCCCTGTTCTTCAATATGAAAAAATGGTACACCATTACAAATTATAGAAAATACTATTTGCATGTCATGTTCCATGACTAATACAAGAGCACTCATAAAAAACCATGGAACTACTACTACTTTCTAATATTACATATTGTGCAGCGTTTCATATTGAGCTGAATAATTGAAATGAAAAGGTTACGCAGTGCTAAAAACATCATATGTGCTTAAGTGTCACTCTAATCATCAGCACTGAAAGAAATTGGCTAAAACGTCTGAACCAGATGATCTTGTGAACGACCTGAATGCCAACAATCATACAGCCTCATCAATCCTCTAGATGATACTCAACGAGAAGTATCTAGCAATCATCTCGACTGTATTAAGGATCAAATCTCAAAGCACACAGTGCTTACAATGAAGCGGATCTCTAAAAAGACATTTGAATAACTAAACTGGCACAACTTTATTAATTCGCCTAAGGTACCAAAAGTCTTAGACTGATTGAAGTGCATTAGTAAATTGGACAGAGTAGCACATATGCATGCTAGCATTATTAATCGAAAAGATAAATATAAAATCAATGGGGCACAAGAACCAAAAGCTATCTAAAAAGTCAAATGTCCCCACAGTTACATTTTCTATTTAACCCCAGGTGAGCTTTTTGAGCATGAGCCTTAGTTAGTGTGAGTTTGAATCACTGTTTTATGTAGAATTGAGCAGGAGGAATGATAAGAGATTCATCAATTGTATCACCCTCAATTTCATCACCATCAATCTTAAGCTCAACATTTACTTCTGTATCTAAAGCTTTCTGCAATTCCCTTGAATTGTTTTTAACAATCAATTCACTTATAAATTGATTGAAATTATTACTAGAACTACCACCTTGCTCCAAAGCTTTTCTTGCAGACTCTTTAATTTCCATAGCCTTCTTCTTAATCTCACCTGCATTAGGCCCTTCCATAACCTCCCTAATACACCTCTCAATCTCTTCCCCATAATTCACTTTCGCCCCATTCCTAAACACATTCTCAATAAGCATAGCATTTGTTGGTTGATCAATCCAAGAAGGCCAGCAAATAACAGGCACACCAGTTATCAATGTCTCGAGTATTGAATTCCAACCACAATGACTTAGAAAACAAGCAACAGCAGGGTGCATTAACACCTTCTCTTGTGCACACCATTTCACAACCAAACCTCTTCCTTGAGTTTCTTTCAAAAACTCTTTTGGTAATTCATTATTAGCTGGTTTAACAACCCACAAAAAGTTTTTATTGCTATTCTTTAAAGCTGTAGCTATATTATCCATCTGATTTTTTGACAACACAGTCAAGCTACCAAAGGACATATAAACAACCGATGAATTTGGTTTATTATCAAGCCAACCTATGCATGAATCTTCAGCATTACACATATCAACACTAACATTACTTGTTTCCTTTTCACCTAATAGAAAAGGTGAAACCAATGGTCCAATAGGATAAATTGGAGTTAGTGAATCCATTGATTTCACTACCTCTTCCTCAATTTCAAAAAATGAAGAACCTAAAACCCATTCCACTTTATCCAAAGCTTTGATAAAACAAGCCATAAGTTCTTTATAATGAAGAGGACTAGAAGGAAGCAACACTGAAGGAAGATCTTTTACCTCTAACATTGGTAACCCAGGTAATTGCACCTTCTCATTAGGATCATCCAACTTGGGAAACAAATCAGTGTTTTTGAAGTAACGATAGTAAATTGAGTACAAAGCGGAGGCTTGTATCCAAAGCAATGCACATGGGATTTCATGTTCAGAAATAACATCAATAGCCCAAGGAAGAAATGGATTGACAATTGCACATAAAAATGTTTCATTTTTGGTTAGGTTGGTGATGAGTTTGGAAAGGTTTTGAGGACCCTTTTCTTGGATAGTGTCAGAGAAAGGTTTTTGTATCCGAGCGGTCAAAGTCAACGCTAAGTCCATCTGAGAAGAACTCGAGTTTGATTCCTGAATCAGAGGAATTTTTGTCAGTTTGCTTGAGCATGCGGTTGCGAGCTTCTTCTGTAGTAGCGATGGTGACATGGATACCCTTTGAAATAAGGCGTTTGGCGAAGTTTAACGTAGGGTTGATGTGGCCTTGTAATGCCATTGACACCATGAGAATTCTAATGTTTGGTTTTTCATTTGCTACTGACATGGTTACTGGTTGCACCAAAGAAGTGAAATACTATGGTGTACTTGTGTGAAGGAGATGGCATTGACGACTTTATTAGATATATAAACGGATACAGTTTACATTTACTATAATAAATTTTGATACAATAGGAAGGTAAATGAATTACTACTATTTAATTAAAAATAGTTACAATTTGACCAAACATAAATAATATTCATAAATAAAGTTTACAATTTTTGGTCAAACTGTGATTATTTTTAATTAAATAATTCATTGATTAATTTTGATTAAAAAGAAAGTTCGATGGACAATTCTCCATTTAAAAATTCACAACATGATCAACATTTTCCAGAAATTGCAAATGGTTAATTGTATATATTAATGCCTTTAGTGAATTTATTCATGCTTGAAATATAATGTTTGACCATGAAATGTGAATGGTGGAGTATTGTCATTAACTTCTCAAGCAAGTTTGAATGGTGGAGTATTATCAATCTATCTGTGTTTATTTATTTTATATAAAGAGAAATGCTAACAACACACTGTTCATATATTATAATATTATTACACACTCCGTAAGCCAAATTCATAATGTACTTACAACTGTTAATCACGGAGGAGAATTAGATGATGCGACGGCATAGGGTAATTCCATCGCCCACTGAGAGTTGACAGATCTCAATCCTTAAATCCTGAGCTAGATGTTTGTTAAATTCAATCACATGACCACGAAAATTCCTAACATAACCTGTCATCGGTGCATCTGATGGAGCGGCAACAGAACCACTCCATAAGGTGTTGTCATATGCAACCAATCCTCCAACTTTGACAAGCTCAACGACCCTCTTGTGATAGTTAATGTAGTTATCCTTATCAGCATCCACATAAACGAAATCAAATGTCCTCTTGTTATGTTCCTGTAAATTTAATCAACAACCAATATAATGAATCATAATAAATTTGTATTCTAAGTTTGTAAAATAAAATAAAAAATAATGAAATAACATTGGTGACAATAAATGCACGTACATCTTGAAGAAGTTCATCAAGTAGAGGGAGAGCAGGTCCTTGTCTAAAATCAATTTTGTCAGCCACTCCAGCTTTTTCAATTATTGGCAATCCTAGTTCATAGTATTCACGACTCACGTCCAAAGCCAATACCTAACAAAATGAATCAAATCTATGAAACCTAAGAATCAAAATGAACAAAATTATTGTCTAAAATGAATCCTAATTTAATTTACGATTTCAAAAACTCATTTTAATATTCTTATAAAACAAGTTTCTATAACTTATTAAGAAACACAGTTACTATATTTATTTATTACATTAAAAGAGTTCAACTGATATACATTGTTAACATAATTTTTTTAAAACTTATGCATCAAATCACATCTTACTACACAAATATTTGTGTAGATGTTTTAAGAATAGAATAAAATGACACAATAGTGAGATATATTTTCTTTTTTGAAAGGAGTGAGATATATTTTTTTATTTTGTTACTCAATAGTGAGACACATGAGTCAATAAAAAGTTAAATTAAATTAACTAATATTTAATTAACATGTGAGTTGATTTTTAATTAACTGGTTTTCTGCTAATGTTTTATATTACAATCCAAAATCGCAATCATCGTGTGGGTGCTAGTGCAATGATGAGTGTATTATTTTGCGGTGGAGCTTTACCTTTCCATCAGAGGGAAGAGCAAGAGCAGTGGAGAGCAAAGAGTAACCTGTGTACACACCAATTTCCATTGTGTTCTTTGCATTAATGAGCTTAATAAGCATGTTGATAAACTGGCCTTCATCGCCGGGTGTAGCCATCATATACCTGTTTTACAACATCAATCGTGTATGTGATTAATTAATTAATTAATACAGCTTTATGTGTATAACTTTGGAGATTCATTTAAAACTTTAGAATCTTCCAACACATAATTATATAAGAGAGTTATGCTAACCAGCGTCTTTAAAGTACTAGTTAAGGAAATAAAAAATGCTTATTAAATTCAGCTATTTTTTAACTTTTCAAAAATCAAATCTATCACTTTTCACCATTTCCCAATATAACATTTCTAAATTTCTCCTCTTAATCAATACTCTCTTTAGCATTTTCCTATATAATAATTCAATTTAATAAATTATATATTTACTCTATCGACAATCTTACATTCAACAAATTCACAACACGATCAACATTTTTCAGGAATTGCAAATGGTTAATTATATATTAATGTCTTTGTCCTTGTGAGTTTAGATCAGTTGATAGGAACAATGCATAATATATGCAAGGGTTGGGGTTCAAAATAAAATGTTTTGTGAGTTTGTCTAAAAAAAAAGAAATGTTAACAAGTGTTTTAAGGACATTTGATAAAAAAAGCTTAAATCAGCATATCCTTGCTTAACGACGATTGATACCAATATTAATGACGGATTTTATAGCTTCTTGTGGCTTAAAGTGGTTCCGTAGAAGGTGAATATCTTTATATGACGCCACTTTTTAAATAGGCTTCCTACTAAGGACAATCTGCTTAGGAGAGGAGTTTTTGATGCTACTCAGCTTCCTTGTGCGGCCCTATGTGGAGAATCTGAAGACATTAATCATTTGTTCTTTCGGTGTGACGTTTATGGTCGGTTATGGCCTTTGATTTCAAAGTGGTTGGTGTTCGTTTCAGCTTTTCATGGCAACACTAGTACTCATGCTCATCAGTTTCGTGGTCTTGGAGGTTTTTGCAAAAACTCTAGGAATGCGTTTACTATTATTTGAATTTCGGTTCTTTTTGTTATCCGGAAAGATCGCAATAGAAGGATTTTCCACAACAAGTCAGATCAGCTTGAGACTCTTGCAAAAAAGGTTAAACTCCAAACGTTTTGGTGGTTGAAATCGTACTACGTCTTGTTCGATTTTAACTACTCTGATTGGAGACTGAATCATTTACATTGTCTTTAAGCGATTGTGTAATTGTTAGTTTTTTTCTTTTTCTGGCTGGTTGTGGTTTGACATTTGTGTAACTTTAACTTTGCAGCTCTCTTAAGCACTCATTGTGCTTGAGGAGTTGTTTGTTGCTTTAATATGATTTTTCTTAGTTTCTTCAAAAAAACAACTTTATCTTTAAAATTATGCATTCAACTTATTGAAAGATTAAAAATCAACTTTTTCTACATCAAATTTCATAACTTTTCTTTTTTTTAGAAACCTTAACAAGTGTCCTTGCCTTAAGGGCACTTGTTCTCATAACCCCAACAAAAATCACTGGAGAGAGAGTGTGTGTGAGAGAGATCTATGGTCTTACTTAGGGTGCTTTAGGGTCATCTCCCTAAGCTCCTTCAAGCATGGGTGTTCTCTTGGAAACACACTTGTTTCAAGTATATACTGCACAATACAAGGTTTTTTTTTATTACAAAGCAGAACAGAAGTGTTAATTAAATTACCGAATATAAGACTTAGTAATTGACAAAAATATATTGCAACTATATTTCAAAAAAATATATATTGCAACTAGTTATAAAGATCTCGAACAAGATTTTACGGTAGAAGAAGGAAAAGAATAGTAGATATATATACCTGATGTAGTGCATCACTCTTAAGGATAGTTTCGTGAGGGAGATGCTTGTGTTCGATGGGGTTGTTTTGCTCTTTCTTTTCATCATTGGCAGCCATATCTCTAGTGTGTTTACTTATCTTAATTTTCTTGGACTATGAAAAGCTCTCTCAATGATGAAACTTAATACTCCAAAAAGCTGTCCTATTTGTAGAGAAGGCGGTTGTGGTGTCATAGACAAATTCTTTCATTTTCGTTAGATTAATTAATTAAAATTTATAAAAATTTCAAAAGGATTCGGTAGAATTTTTTTTTTGGAGCAAATTATCACTTTAATCTTTGACTCTGCATCTCGCTACCACATAGGTCTCTGCTAACTCAGGATTAAAAACAAAGAAGTTTCTGACTCTGCACTTCCGGTATCACTTTAGTCTCTGACGTTAAATAATTCTATTAAGTTTATCACATGGACTAAAGTGAAAGTAGAATTCTTTTAATTCCCTAAATCTCTCAAATCCCTAAATATCATCCTTAAATTCCTAAAAAAAATATACACTAATATGTGACTTTTTTCTCTTGTAAAAACAAAATGTGACACACATAATAAAATTATTAAACGCTAAGGACTAAAGTGATAACGGAAGTGTAGAGTCAGTGACTATTTAGTATTTAATCTTGTGTCAGAGACCCATGTGACAGCGAGGTGCAGAGTCAGAGACAAAAGTGACAATTTGCTCTTCTTTTATTAATTAATTCACCAATAATGTTATGAATTGTTTTTTTTTTACTAGTATGAATTGTTTTTATACAGTAGAGTTTTGTTGGATATTAATATTCAATAGACAAAATTAATTGAAATTTAAGTTTACTTAAAAAAATTGTTCATAAGTTAACTATGACGTCTAGTTTTTTTTTCTAGTCAACAAATTTTATTTTTTTTTGACATTAAAAAAAAAATTTATAATTAAAATTTGGGTCATATTAACATGTGTCTTTAGGACACATTAAAATGATCAAATGATTCAATTATTTTGGGTCAGTATTTTAATCCATTAGTGATCGAATTATATCTTGACATTAAAAAATTAATAATTAATTATAATTTCTAAACAAAAATCCACAAAAATAAAGTTGTATGATATAAATTTTTTTTATCAATCTCTTTCTCTTACACCTTTACAGCCACACGTACTTGGTTTGTCCATAAATGAAAAGACAAGAGGTGGTTTTGCTTCAAAGGCTAGTGCCAAAACCGTGTCCTTGTTTTGCCAAAAGTACGTGTGTTGTTGCAAAACTATTTTGCCAAAAACTTCATCTATCTTATATGACATTTTTGTCATAATGAAATGTTAATTAATTGATCATTGGTGCCTTAAATTGTAATATGTCAAACTACACTTTTTTTTTCTTTGCTCATTAGTGCATATGTGAGCACATAGTGTTTTTTTACAAACAAAAAAAAAACCATTAATGTAGTGTTTTTTATTTTGTAAAAGGGTCAAAGGTGTTAATTTAACCAGAACTTTTACAGAACTTTTACCCGTGCTACCGCCCGGGTCATAAACAATCGAGAAGATAATATATTGCAATATGATCTATTACATAGATAAGAAAACATTTAGTAGCTAATATTTTTTAACCATTAATCTTTCTCGTTTTATTTGTTTGGTTCTATTTATAAGAGGTAATTGCGCCTAATGATTAAGATATTATGATCAAAGGTGTTAATTTAATGGTTGTGATGAGAACACGTAAGAAAAGGAATAAGAATCAAATTAGATTTTATTTAGTGTAATGATATTTGAACAACTATTTTAGTACAACTTTTTAGACAATTTTATTGTTCTCTCTTCTCATTGGTCAAAAACAAAAGAGAGAGTAAAATAAAGAGAGAATAAAAAGATAATATGAGTATGAGATAGAAAGTTGTTCAAAAATTATTCTACAAATATCATTTCTCTTTTATTTACCACAAAATTTCCATTCCCATTTTGAATTTGACGGCACTCCCTTTACTAGCAGCACTTTTATCTTTATCTTGAGCACATATATACAAATGAGAAAAACTCATTTTCAGTTATTGATCTCCTAACCAAGTGTCTTTCCAAGAAGATATACTACCTCCTCTTTCCAACACCCTACTCACCACTTATTGAACCAGTTCAATTCACATTCAACCACTTTTCCAAATAACATAATGTCCCTTCACCATAATGAGTCCATAATTCCAATTTTGTCAGGAGACGCATAAATTAAATCACATCGGAGTAAGAGGATCATACGACTGTGTAGGTATTGAAGGAGGGTGTATAAAGATTATTACATATACCTACAAGATGTGAATTCTATTTGGTATTTCATACTATAAGAGTTAAGTCTGCTTGACTTGGAGCAATTTTGAGATAAGTGATCTTCTCAGAAGTTTCCTAAAAAACGTGCGAGAACAAAACACATTAAAAAAGTCTTGTGTTGGTTTTGTAAGGTTAGTCAACAATCATGACAGCGGTCTGGCTTCCCTGTGCAGGGGCATTCCTAAATGTTGTAATATACAAAACCAATAATTTACATGTCATGTTATATAGGGATGGCAAAAAAATCCGCATCCGTGGATATTCGCGAATAAAATCCGCCACGGACACGGAGCGGATACCTTAATGGATATCCATGGATAAAATAAATGAATTTTTTTAACTACCCGCTAATTAATGGATACGGATGCGGATTGAATGGTATCCACAACCGCAGATATCCATGTCCGCTATTAAACCGAGTAAATTACATAAATAACCTCAATATCATTCCACTTCCTAAGAAAACACCTAGGTATTGTGAGTATTATCAGTTATTACACTCCTTGAAAAGGAAGTGAAAGTGGTTGAGATTGTTGAAGCAAGAACTTTGTTTTTGTTGAATATGATGAGCTTTACTTATATTTTTGTTAAATCAAATAACTTTATTTATATAAAATGTAAGAAACTTTATTTATGTTTTTGTTGAGTCAATGATCTTTATTGTTATTCTAACGTATGAATATTATGTTTTGCTAGAAAGAAAAGAAAATGCATGTGAAAAACCTTTGTTTCTAAATTTTAGCTATAAAAAAAAAAAAAGTTTTTTATTTTATTTTTATAAATGTTATCCATGGATATCTGTATAAACCCGCGGATACTTCAAAATCCACGGATTACTCGCTAAACGGATATCCGCACGGATATGGATAGAGTATGGATTTCATATTTATCTAGCGGAGCGGACACAAATATCACACTATCCACATCCATGGATATCCATCTACATCCATGAATTGTTAATTTAAGGCGGTAGCGAAAGATATTACTACATGTTTTATATTCCAGTAAAAGTACATGGTAAAAAATGCATCTTGATATAATTTTTTTTATCAAAACAAGCTTTTCAATTCTTTAATTGGAATTACATTTGAACCTCTTAAAATATAAAATAAATGAGCTATACTTTAAAAATCCTAAAGCATTTATCTTGTAACTTCTCATACTCCCCAAACCTTCAAGGTATGGCGACACTTTAATCAATGTACTATATTTGATTTCAATGTTTAATTTGAATTGATTTCAACGTGCTAGTTATACTGTGGATTTATATAGACCTTTGTCAACACCCTGCACCGCTGTTCTTCTATATGAAAAATTGGTACTTCATTACAAATTATAGAAAGAAAAAAAATACTACGAGCACTAAAAAAAATCACCATTTTGCGTTTATTTTTTAATTATGGTTACAAAGTAGATTTACGGGACAATATCATACATTTTTATCAGAAAATAGCTGTAAAATCTCCATTAAGGTTCTGTATAAAATGAACCCATCATGATATTGGTCCATGATGGACCAGTATTTTCAATGCTTAGATCATATCAACCCACTAAATCTTATCATGGTCCATAAACACCAAATCAAACTCATCAACTCTATCACTCCTATTTACACTCTCTCTCTCTCTGTCTTTTTCTTTCATACAGATGCCTTCATTAATTTTTTACGTCTTCCATTAATTAATCAAATTATAAACTAGATTAGATAAAATTATATTAAAAATAACAAACTCATATTGTACCAACAAAATAAAATAATAGCAAACTCTTATACTTAGCTTGCTTGGTAGTGGTTTTTGGGTTTTGAATTTTTTCATGTAAAAGAAACAATGGAAATGATTGGAAGCTTTGATTTGAAGCCGAGCTAATTACAGCAGAGAATTAGAATTATGTTATGAATTTGGTTTTGGTTTCTTTGGGTTTGTTTGTGAGTTGAGGTTCTTTATGGTTCATAATAATTTCAATCTCTTTGATTATTAATATTAAGCTTTTATACATTTGTAATAAGCTCAGCCACTTTGAGAGAGAGATAGCGCTTGCAATGAGACAGAAAGAGAGAGATTGCTAGGAGAGAGATGAAGTTGATGAGTTAGATTTGGTGTGGATGGACTATGATAAGAATTGCTGGGATGATCTAATCTAAGGTTGAAAAAATTGTTCCATCATGGACCAATACTTCAATGGGTCCAAGCTAAATGCCACCTTGATCTCTTAACCATTAACCAAAAGGTGTGAATCCACTTACGTGAACCTAACCAACTTTTGCAAAGCTCTTCCTCTCCATAAAAAAAAAAAAAAGCTAGGCCAATTTTAACAAAGTAACTTACTTCGTATAGAAGAAAATAGAAAATAGGAATTTATTAAAAAGCAACATAGATCATGTTTACTATGACGTGCACAAGTGATATTAGTGTTGCATTGTGCAAAATATATTCCTACCGCTGGATCAATTAAAGACACAACATATGATGTGCGACTGCTCATTAAAATATTTAGAAATGGATACTCCCATTCAACTCGAGGGTCCATTGAAATCTTCACCCTTCATTATAAAGGAGAAAAAAATAATTTAATTAAAAATAAATTTTAAAGGTAGAGATCAATGAACAAAATTGAAAGAATTCATTCCCGAAATTTTCCACTCGCCATCATAAATCTTTCTCTTGCACTTTATCGCCCCCTCGATCTTTCCCTACATTGCATCTTCTTATGTGGTGAGATTGATCTTTGGATCAAATAAAGCACGATGGATTTGGTGGAAATGGTACAATCAAAGAATTCCTTGGAATGGTGGACACAGTGATGCTTGTGTTGATCCCGTAGTGTTAAGTTTTCAACCTAGCACACTTGAATGCAATAAGGATCACTAAGGATGCCAAAAGCTGTAAGAATTGATTTTAATAAGGACGCAAAAGTTGTAAAAATTGATTTTATTATGTTTGGATAATTTAAAGGGCAATTAATTTTCTTTGTAGAATTAATTCTACTTTTAAGCTAGTATTTGAAGATTTTGGTCTCAACAATTGGTTTTAGCCTTAAATTTATTGTTAATTCCACTTTTACATAAATACATCCAACATAAACCACTTTACATTCAACTTACTTTTATCCATAATCAATTTTACATAATCAATTCACACGATCATCTTTAGACTTCTTAAAAAAAAAAAAAGGGTCACTTTTGAAGGAGTCAAAATTGATTCTAAAAGTTTGAAATGTTTGGTTTCTCTATCATAGACGATTTTGCATCTAGAATTGATTATACTTGTAGCTTCTAATTCTTTTGAACAACTGTAACTTCTAATTCTAAAATTGATTTTTACACTCAAATTTATTGTTCAACTCACTTTTAAATTAATGTATTCAAATATAAATTATTTTTCCTTCAACTTATTTTTTTCCAAAATCAATTTTACACGATCAATTTACTCAAAATCATATTTTCTCACGCTGAAGAAAGGTCCTTGTTTACTTTTATTACATACAGCTGAAGTTTTAGACACGCCCCTTCTAAGAGAACCCAAGAACCCAAATTCCCTTCAGTTCTAAAAGCAAATGTTAAACAAATTGGCGATTAAATTGATATCCCTCACATTTCTTTCAACTCACCAAATCTGCTGTGAAATACATTTCAAAATATAAACCAATTAATCAGATTGGACAGCAAGATCTATAGCTGCATAATGCAAGTTTCCACATCAGGTCTAGGAGGGTTTTTCTAAGCAGATGCATCTGTGCTTCCTTACATTTCATTATTTATTTTTCTCCAATTTCTTTCAATAGATTAATTCATTTTTTTATTTACAAATTCCTAGAACTACACTTGGACTGATTTCACCCTAGATAATTTCAACCTCAAGTTTGCTAGGTAAATTTCCTGAGTAAATAGTATACCAATAAACCTACTTTCAGGAGACAAGTCCCATGACTTACTTACTGATCAACCAAATTACTGTTGCATTAAAGCTTTCATATGTTGTGCGGAAAAATCGCTCAGTCAAAGAAAAGTAAAGATCACTATCAATTTTACCTTGCATCAGAGGGAAGAAAAAAAAAACAAGTGTGTAGGCTTCAGAAAAGAGATTTCCTCAAAAGTCAAAAGGGAAACAGTTCAAGAGATACATCAATACAAGGACATTGCAAATACTGAAGGGGATTTACTCTACTTAAGCTACCTAAAACTTATTATTTGAATAAGAACTCAAGAATAAGATGCATTTGCCCACCTATACAGATATAGAAAATAAAGCTAGATGAATTGAGATAAAGAACCGATATAATACCCAATATCTCACCCCCAAGTTTAAATCCTTTACTAGAGTTTAAAAAACAGCGAGGAAGTCTAAAGTCTAACAATTTTTTAACTAGGATTTTGATGTCCAGTTGTCCACACAAGACACAAAGTAACCTCTCTCGGACGCCATCACATCTTCATGTGCTCCAGCTGCCAAAATTTACTCAAGCTACATGTGGGACTGTGATTTAAATGAAGTAAACGAAGTTTCAATCAACCTGAAAAATCAGTTGTCCGAAAGGCTAGTGCTTTCTGCTGATGCTCTCTTCCGATCATAGCGCTAAAATAAAAAATAAACAAACCAAATATTTATCATCCGAAACAAAGATGTAATCATATAAAAAATCTAAATTTACTAATAGTCACACAATATCTATAAAAACTATTTTGCATGAATGAAAATATAAATTTACCTGTTTTCCAAACGAGAATGGTACATATTTGTATTTGATCATGTGAGCTATCTGTCTCCTCATAGTAAGCGTGAATAGGACCACCCAGTAGAAGAGGAGTATTGGCCAGAACACGGGGACATCAAATGCACTAAAGAAAGTCATCACAAATGCAATGCAAAATGCCTTCGTGATTGAGTACCTGTTCACAGAGGAAACCATTTTTCCTATGTAAATAAGAAACCAAGTCTAATTCTATAGCTTCAAAGCACAAAACCCGAAGAGCAATAAAGTCCAAATGGAATATTTTTTTATGTTAAAAAATGATATTAGCTTCATGCAGTAATAAAGTGAATACAGCAAAGCAAAGCAAGCAGAAAGGGAGAGACACTGACAAGCATAAGAAACTTAAAAAGATTATTCTGTCCATCAAGATCTCTTTCCAGAACTCTAATTGTCACATAATATAATTCTAATTTTTACTTTTGGCATTTTGAACAATTCATAAATTGTTAAAGAAAACCTAGATTCTTATCAGAAAAGAACTGACAGATGAAACTCATTAACTAATTTCACATTATCTATCCTTTCAGTTCCACACATGGCACAATCTTATTCAGATAATCCTACAGTTTTTGTAGAGCAAATATCACTGTAAATAACACACAGCATCAGTAACTTCAAGAATAATGGTAAACATCAAAGAATACCAAAGAATCGGAAACCTAGGGTATTCAATCCCAAAGAATTTGTAAACTTGTTTCTTTGGATAACTAGGTGTTGGAAAATAACACAAACGTCTACTTCACAAACATTTAACGGTTACAACAAGTGTGGGAGATGAAATTGAGGGTGAGTTTAAAGATTAGCAAGAAAACATTAAAACAGTTAAAGTGAAGCTTAGCTGCACCAGCAAAAGGGAGGGTCCATGTTCTTAGCCTAGGCTGACTTATTAGCACTAAGACAGCATCCCATAGATTTGACTGAACCACCTTCAAGATACTTGCTCTTTAGCCACAGTGCCAAAGTCAGTATTTGCAGCAGAGTTGTTAAACTACGGATGTAGCGAAACTATAGCACTATTGCATAGCAGAATTTGAACATATCACTATTGTTCCGCGATAGGCTATTTAGTACAAAATATTGTGAAATACTGGCTTTAGCAGCGCTGTAGCACTGCTGCGTAGCGGAATTTGAACAAACCGCTATTTTCCACAGTCCACAATCGACAACACTGATTTGCAGTATTATTCGCAAAAAATGGTTTTTTTATTATCGACTCTTGAGTGCCAGCATGACATCAATAAACATTGAAGCTAAAGATGCTACCAATGAATGATACCCCTTAAAATTAGGGTCTGGATTTAGGTTGTGGCAACTACAATTAATCAGATTCACCATTCTTTCAGTCAGCATAATGCTGAAGAAGATCCATATGCGAGAGATCACATCACCAAATTCAAGTCACACAATCACATATTTGATGTGCCAGTTTCAGATTTGTTTACACAATTAGATTTTCCTTACTCAAATCAAGTAACCAATCAATTAACAGAGAAAACCCAAACCATTTCATTTAACTAATTAACAATATTCAATAAAATTCCTATCAAACTCTAATTTCATAACAAGAACAATTCAATTCAATCAACAAATTGAAACCCTAGAAATTACCAGAACTTAAACTCAGGAAGACGACGAACAAAAGGACGAAATTCATCAGAACCAGAAGTGGGAAGCGAAGGACCATTATCAGCATCAAGAATCTCGGGATCAACCTGAGGCGAAAGAAATCCAATCAAAAGGTTCAAGATATAAATGCCAAGACCGTATGAAACAACGTAGAAGCCTTGCACGATGTAAACGCGAAGAACGTAAACCAATGCAACAACAAGGCAACCCAGCCATCGTTGACCGACGTGCGGCGTTGATTTGTCGAGAATGTGTTGATACCGCCGTGATGCTTCGAATTTCCACCGTGTTATGGCGGCTGCCGGAGATGCGTCTTCCGTGTTCATCTTTGTGTTTGAATCAATAAACACAATCGATATCTGTTTCTCTATCTCTCTCTGCGGGTCGAGTTTAGTCGTGGACCATTTTCTCGGTTTTTTTTGGGTTTTATTGCTTTCAGGGGTTCGGGTTTTTCAACCGGTTTAACCTAATCTTTTTAGTTTTTTTTTTTTTAATTCTAAACTCATTTCTATTGTGATAAGATAAGAGATTGTAAAAGTAAAAAAAAAAAAAAAAAAAGAAGATAAGAGATTGTAGAAATCTCTACTGACTTAAGCAATGTCAGGGGTTCATATACAACTTTGGACATGTAACAATTTTAAAATTTTTAAGAAGAGTTTATTGTTCATTTTAGTCCCTCAAGTTTTGAAGGATTAGACTTCACAGTTATGTGCACAGGATACTCAGTTTACACCAGAAAATCAAGTCAAATTGTGTTCGTATAAGTTATTTTCATAAAAGTATATTGAAGAATTTTTTAAAATAAACTACAAACTTATGAACAATGTCATAAGATGCTTTCATAAGGTATGGACACAATTCCTAGCCACTAAGTGGACAATATTTCCCATATTATACATGTAACATGTACTCTTAGGATACAAGTTAAGAAATTTAAAATGAAATTAAAACACAAGTTTTATATTAAAAAGATAAGTTTAAAAACTTTAAAGATATTAAATGCATAATTTTTAAGAAAAAACTTTTACATTTAATTTGTTGACATATGCTCTTGGAAGCACCTCCAACAGAGATATTTTACTTCATGATGTGGCATAATAAAATCCATAAAATAACATTTGGGTGGCATCACCATTAGAGTTGCCCTAAGATACAAGATAACATTTCTAAAAATAAATAAATAGGGTCATGCTAACAAGTGCTCTAAGGGCACGCCTTAAGGGCACTTGTTAAGGAATCCAAAAGTAGTATCTTAACATTGAATTCAACACTGTTTTGTCTTTTAAAAAGTTAAATTCTTCACTTTTTACTATTTTTCAATACAATATTTCTATTTTTATCATATTAATCAATGCCTCAAGAACACTCTTTAACATTTTTCAAATAAATAAAGTGTTAAGAATAAAGTAATGTGAATGTAATCAATCTTATTTTAAACTTTAGTTCGGCACGTTGTGAAATTCTATAGCTTATTCTACTAAACCTAACTCACATGCAATTTCATTTATTAATGGTTGTTGTGCATTGAACCATGATGGTAAAAAATATTCATGGCACCAATTGGCCCCGTCTTTCATTCTTTTGAACTTTGAAGGATGTCTACATTCATGAAATTAGGCAAGGAGTGGTACTTATTGCGTAGTACATGGAAACATTTACGTGGTCCTCAAATACTAGTCTCAATATTGTATTGTACCTTACACAAATAATAACAACAAAATTTTATCTCACCAACTAAGATCAGGTGCATTGATTAAATTAGAGTTCTTCAGTGAGTTGGAGCGATACATGTGTCATGCATTTAAGATAATCAAAATAATCCTTAACAATTTTTTGTTCCTTTAGAATTTGAGGTGAACGAGAATGGTTGGACAAGCATGAACATCGATTCGTCGAATTGAAAGTTAAGAGATACCTACAAAAACTTTGACACTCAAGTATGCTGTTAAGGGATACCTACAAACACTCTGACACGCAAATCTGCAAGAGATCAAGAGTGAGAGGTTTTGGTAGAAGAATTTTGTACCTTGCTTTGTTATGAAGATGTATATTATATGGTTAAGGGGACAATTGTTTGATAGTCACGTGAGGGTTATCGGTAGGAAGACTTTTGAATGCTAGGAGGCGTTATCGGTCGCAAGTATCCCATCTGTGGCTCCGATGTGATCTATGGGTTGAGTGTGTATTGGAGATGGGCGAAGAGTCAGACTAAAATTGGGCATTGGTCGAGTCCAAAACACCTTCATTTTCACATACTTTTATCATTGACGTTATGTTCTTTGTCGTAGACTCTTCTTCTACCAGTTCATTAACGCGTTTCCACACTTAGGCTCGCAAATTGTGGTAGAAGCAGCAGCAAAACAAAGGTTGGTGGTGGTGTAGCGGCGGAGACAATGACAGAGAGATAATAAGAGGGAAATAATAATTATAGTTGTGGGAGGAAATATGTGGTCCGTATTTCAATAGTTCAGTTACTATCAACATCTCGAGTCAATTAACAGAGGACTAAATAAATAGTTGGATGAAGTAATAGTTGAAGGGCATTCCAATATGTTTTAATAGTGTATCAGCTACAAAATATAATGTTCATTCTACTGAGCAAATGCAGCAATGGGTACAAACAACTGTTAACTAGAAAAAATAATAGTCTGACGAGATAACCTCAATATTTCATCTCCAACAGTAACTATTATACAAAAGGGGCATTCTGCTCTCATAATATTAACATGGAACCACAGACAGTGATGAAATGGAGAAGAGCACACATCCATTCTAAAACAACACACGCTGAATTGTGAGCCAATGTACACTATAAACAAAAGCCAATTTGTGAAAAGACGAGCTAAAAATATTATCAATATGTAAAAGAAAAGGAAAAGGAGGAAACAGAGTCATTTTTTAAAATAACAAATAATGTGCATATGTTATCAAGAACTTGATACTAAAACACCACCAAAAAAAGAACTTGATAAAACTGCAAATAAGAGTTGGGAAGTAAGCAAAATTACAAATATGATAAAATGTTAATCGAGTTCCATGAACATAAAGAGAAACTCAACCTTTCCCAAATAGAAAAACTCTACTCGCAACGGATGCTAAATTTTGATATCATCTTAAATTGTAAGTTTTTATAAATATTTGTGAATTTAGTGTATTGAAAATTGTAGTATTTGACTTTTTTAAGAAATAATTTCTTAATTTAGAATATTAAAGAGTGCACTTGGAGCGATCGTTAGCAAAATCCTATTTATATTATAGTTTTAAGATTGTATAATGATTAATAAGGAACAATCACTCTTCCTAGTTTTCTAGGATAAAATAATCCCACCACTGATTTTTTTTCCTTGATTGAAAAAAATAAAATGCATCTAACTTCCTTAGGTCTATTTTTTTCTTGTTTGAAAAAAAATAAAATGCATCTTAACTTCCTTGGTTCTAGAAAGAATCATGCTACTTATCAGAACCTAATAGCTACAGTAAGAGGCTGAAAGACATGATTAATTAGACACAGTTGAAGAGAGTAAACTACATGGTGACACATGAGAACTTATTAATGGAATTACATAGAGATTGTTGGATACCAACAAAGAAACAAAAATGCTAAGTTTACAAATTACAACTGTAATATAAAAAAGAAAAAGAAAACAATGTTCTTTGTATCTTCATCTTCATGTTTGTAATACTTTTAGTTGAACACTACAAAAGAAATTCAGTTTCCATAATGACGTTTTGGTTTCATTCTGATCAATAAGAAATTCATTAAGACCTAGTCACAAGAGTAGGCATTAGGAAAAGTCTAATTTGAGCTAAATTTATGAAAACATAATGAAAATGGACCTCCACAACCATTAACAGTTCAATAACTACGCAATTTCCACGCAAAACAGAAAATCAAAATGTAGCAATAACCATCAAAACAACAAAATTGAATAAGAATAGTCAATCAAATAAATTAATTGGCTACATTACATGTAGTAAACAGAATAACAACTTCTTTTCATGTTCCCTATAGTAGAAAAACAAAATTCAGTGATCAACATTTCAAGGAACACGCCACTGAACAAGCAAGAATAGCTCATTAAATATGGTGGAAAAATGCATAACCATTCTTACTAATGATCATGAAAAGCTGCTATCATCAATATTATCGACGTTTGCCCACCTTCTGAACGCACACGGCACAAAATTCCTACCAGCCAAAAATCCAAACTTCGTCCTGAACAAGGACAATCGGTTATTGTTGTTGTTGCTGCTTGAAGGAGAATCATCGATAAGGGTTACTTCAGTGTCATTTTGCAGAAAAGCCATGGTAGTTTCTTGAACTCCAACATCACTACCACTTCCATCCATTGCTTCAACTTGACTGTGATCGAAATTAATCGCCAAAGAACTCCTCTTTAACCGCAGCCACCCCGCAGCTTCACCAGTAACTTTCACACACTTTCTCACCTTGAGTTTAACCAAATTAGGACACCCGGAAGCAAAAGCAACAATGCCAACATTAGTCACAGGACAACCCTTAATGCACAGTTTCTTAAGTGCAACACACTTAGAAGCAATGCACTCGATATCAGCATCAGTAACAGTTCCAATCCCACAAAGAGCAAACCTTTCTAAACCCAGACAACACGAAGCAATTGCTCCCAAACTCAATGAAGTAGGATACATAGCAATCAACACAAGCTCTTGCAAGTAAGGACAATTTCTCGCGACCGAGACCAAACCCTCGTCACCAATTCTGTTAGTCCTCCACCCATCAATGTGAAGCTTTTTCAACATCCTGCAACGCTCAGCAATAACAACAAGACCATGATCTGAACACTCAGGTGTTTTCACAAGATGCAAAGTTTCCAATTTCAAACACTTCGAAATCCCAACAAGACCCACATCACTAACTTGAACCTTCTCCAGATGAATCTCAACCAACCCAGAATTCATCTTCCCCACCGTTCCAAGCATCGAATCCCAATCACCAATACACCTAATCAGCTTCAAAGTTTGAAGCTTTCTCGAACCAATTATCAACGGAGCAAACGAGTGCCCGTTAACAAGCTCCTTCAAACAAATCGATTTCAACGAAGACGACCCATTACCACAAACCGATTCAACACCTCCCTCATTAACCTCGTTAACATCGTTAACACCACGAAGCCTCTTAACAGAAAGTTCCTCAAGAACATTACTATTATCAACAACAACATGAATACCCTTAACACCAAACAAACACGAAACAACAGAAAGCTTCTTCAAATTCTTACAATTTCTCGCTAACCCTAACATCCCAATTTCAGTAACTTCCCTACACGCGCGAAGCTTCAAGCGCGTGAGATTCTTACAACGAAGCGAGATCAGAATCAAAGCATCATCGTTTATACTCGTTGATTTTCTGGTACAACGAAGCGCAAGCTTCGTAACAGAATCGTAACGATTGAACAACGAAGGAACGATGTCTACCAATTTCGCCTCCGCGTTTAGTGAAAGCCGTTGCCGGCTTTCACCTTCCACACGGAACCACCGTTTGCACACGGCGGAGCAGCTTTTCCGATCGTCGGCGTCGAGGAAGTGAAGTATTCCGGCTAAGCATTCGTCGGGAATTTCCTCCGAGTAATTGACACCGTTGATGAAATCATCGGAACAAACACCGTTGCCGTTGCCGTCACCGAAACGGAATCGGGTTACATCAACGGACGGTGATGGAACGGCGGTTGACGGTGATTGTCCCATTGAAGAAAATGAAAAATAATAATAATGAGAAAATAATATTAAATTATTTTTGACAAGTTTATGATGAAAATGTGAGAAGCATGAAATGAAGAGAAGTTAGAAGAAGGAGACACATATAGAGATAGAGATAGAAAGGTTTTCAACGATATCACTCTGTCAAAGGGTGAAGCGCGTGTCGTTTTAGGAACCACTGAAGGAAAGGGTTTATTACTGTAACTACTCATTCAAATCAAAGATTATTCTAAAAATAAATTACACAGATCTAAAAAGTTGGAAATGGTAAAAGTTTAAGTTGATTACGTGTTTTCGAATTTTCCTTGTGTGAAAATTGCTGGAAACTAGGCGGAGATTTGATTTACTTCCAAAAATGAATCACATCGGATTTGATTCTGTATGGAAATTTTAGATAAATTATCAATTTAATTATGAATATTAATCACTTTTATTTACTTCTAAATATAAGCCCCTTAAAAAAATATGAGCAAAATATCCAATAAGTTAAATGTTTCTAATTTCTAAAAAAAAATGTATCTAATTTAAAATTAGACCAAGTGCATTTTAATTTTTTCTTATATTTTAGAGTAAATTACTCTTCCCGTGAACCTCTTTTGATTTTTTTTCTTTTCCATGTTATTTATTTTTTTAAATATGACTAACTTTTGTTTTGACAAACCGAGTTCTTTTTATTTAAAAAAAAAAAACCTGTTTAGAAGTGTTTATAGGTTTGAGTTTTATTTTATTTTATCAAGATATAGATAAGAGCAGTGCTAAATATCTTAAAGGATTTTACCACGAAGCAGTCCCGAATCTTAGCAAATAAAATTGATAGGCTAGGAATCGCAGGGGTTGTGGGTATTATATTTTTTTTTTTGATAAAGCGGTGGTCAAATAAGTATGAAATCTAAGGGGTGATAATTTGCCACATCATTCGGAACCAATCGTGAATAAATGTTCGTTGTACACGTAATTTTTGTATAGATAAACCTCCTTAGAAGTGTTTATAGGTTTGAGTTCTTTTCATTAGGATATAGATAAGAGCCGTGCTAAATATCCCAAAGGATTTTACCACGAAGCGGTCCTAAAAAATTATTGTCTGGCCGGAAATCACAAGGGTTGTGGGTCTTATATTTTTTTTTATGAAGCGGTGGTCAAATAAGTATGAAATCTAAGGGATGATAATTTGCCACATCATTTGGAAACCAATCGTGAATAAACGTTCGTTGTACACAACATTTATGTATAGATAAACCTCCTTAGAAGTGTTTATAGGTTTAGGTGACACACTCAATATGATCATCCCATCTAACCTGTATTTCACAAAATCATACATATTTTGATTTTTTTTTTATAATGTAAAGTTTTTTACACACATTGCATAAAAGAGTTACACTCACAATTAAAGTTGTCAATTTCCTACAAAACTTTACCCAATGCACATGTTTTTAGGAAGAAGAAAAAAAAATCAAAGGCTTGTAGAGCTATTGAACCCGAGCTTCCACTCAAATAAGTCTCTAAGGACAAAAGCCCCAAAACAAAAGTTGGTGCATGTGCCCTTAAATTGTTTATTTTTTCAAAAAAAACTTATTTTCTAACAAAAAAGGATTTAAACAAAATTTTTATACTAGGTAATCTCAAAATATTTAAGATCAACAAAAAAAAGGGACACAAAATTCTAAGATTTGTAGGGTGAAATGAATCTTATTGTTTAGCAACGAGATTAGAATGACTTGTATAACAACGAAGTAGAATAAAAGTTTGACTATTTGTTTTACTTGTAAAACAAGTAACATCTAAAACTAACTTATATCTAACTAACCACATGTCAAACTCTGGTATATCTTAATAATCACTCCATTGAACTGAACTTTGTGACAAACATTGTTCAGCTTATAAACATTCAAAAAAACAAAGAGGAAATACATCGATCTATTATAGAGATATCATAAATGCCTAACTTTTCCATTAACTTGAAAAATGCTTCCAGTTTCAAAGGTTTAGTCATTATGTTCGCAATCTAATCTCGTGTGATACAATGAACCAATTCCACTACTCTTTCCTTTATAAGTTATCTGAGAAAGTGATATCTTATATCTACATCACTGGATTCTTAAACAATTTAATTGAAGAACTATTAGCATATAATATAATTGTGCCTTTCTTTTGTGACCTCCCAAGTTGCTCAAGGATTTTTTTAAGCCAAATACCTTGACAGACATATGAAGTTCCTGCTGCAAACTCAGCTTATGTGGTGGATAGAGTGTCAATAGGTTGTTTCTTATATGACCACGACACCAACCCTGAACCCAGCATGAACACATATCCTGATGTGCTTTTCTATCATCCACACCGCCTACATAATCAGAATCAGACCATCCTTACAACTCTGAGCTAGTGTTTCTCTTACAGAGGATTCCCACGATAATTGTCCCTCTGAGATACCTAATGATTCTCTTAGTAGCAGCTAGATGATTCTCAGTAGGTCTCTTTAGGTATCTAGCAATGAGACAGACTGAGAATGTAAGATATAGGCTTTGTTATTAATAGGAAAATTGAATACCATATCATTTGTCTGTATTTGGTAGAATCAACAACTTTTCCACCTTTATCTCTTGTTAGCTTGTTCCTATGAACAATATGATTGCATACTTTGTTAAATTTTTCCATGACAAACCTAGTTAATATTTCATTAGCATATTTCTGCTGGCGAATGAATATTCCACATTCAAGTTGCTTAACTTCCACAATAAGGAAATGTCTCATATTTCCTAAATCATTCATAGCAAACTTGCTTTTTACAGAGATTTTAAAATTCTAAAAGATAACTTTATCATTTCATGTATAAATTAGATCATCTGCATACAAGCTTATTATAAGAATTTTTCCTCATATGAATTATCTTAGATCCTAGCTTGACAGATTCTCTAACTGCAACATCATACTAAAACTTAGTCTATGTTTCCTATCATGTGATTGCTACAACTAGAAAATCATGGAACCTGACTTCTTCTTTTATTGTAGTACTCACCTTTTCTTGAGCCAGAAGCAACGATTCTTCACTGTCAACAAAATTTTCATTTTCACTATCCCAATTGGGACATTCGATTTTATAATGCCCCAATTTGTGACGCTTATAGCACTTAACAAGCTCTCTTGCTTGTCTTCCTCTTCCACACCCTATGGCGCCACCACGTCCTCGTCCATGCCCATAACCCCTCCAAGAGTTTGACATCTTCAAGGTTTGTTCATCATATTTCTCTTTGTGAGTATTCATTCTTGCTTCTCGAACAAGTAAGTTGTTTTGCAGGTCATCAATTGAAAGAGTGATGACATCATTAGACTCTTTTATAGAACACACCACATTGTTGGATATTTGATCTCATGGATCTGAGAATCTTCTCAACAAATCGTTGTTTCTTCCTTTCTTTCATCATGTGCAAACATCTTATTTGAAATTGTGAATGTCCTTGCAAAGTAATCATTCACATACTTTTTTATTTCATAGTTAGAGCATCAAATTCATAACGTAAAGCTTGAGTTTTTGCATGGTTAACCTTTGTAGAACCTTGATATTTTCTTTTCATGGAATTCCAAATATCTTTAGAAGTATTGTGCACAAGATAATTTTTACCTTAAGGTTTTTTACCTTGCTATCCTATGCATCTTTGAGTTATTCAGGGGTTGCATTTAGTGGTGTCATGGTGATTCCAGTCTCCACTAATCCCTAATATTCTTTTGATCGTGATAAATCCTCCATGAGTTCCACCACAAGACCCATATAACTTGAAAATTGCAGGTGGCATAAATGTATGCTGTTCCATCATAGCTAAAGCTTCGAATCAGCTTGAAGAACACACGAGAATGTTTGAAGAAGAAAGAAGGATCTTGATGAAGATCTATGATACACTTGCAATGAAAACCATTGTGATTAACTTCCATAAAAAAAACTGCATTCTTGTAAAATTGAATTGTTTATGCCAAACAATTCACGGGACCCTCAATCGGGCTCCTGATACCGATTGTGAGGTGAAATAAATCCTCATTATTAAATAGTACTATGAAGTATAGCAACACATTAGGATTGAACTTCAACTAACTAGTTTAGCTGTAAAATAAGTAATCTCTAAAAACTAACTTGCATCTAACTAACTATATATCAAACACTAATTTATCCTAACAACTCTGGGCTCACAAAAATTTGGCATAATTGGCTGAAGTTAATAATAAAAAAAAAAAACTCTTTGAGTAAAGCGTTTCAATTAATTGATGAGGCCTTCACAAACAGAGTTAGTTTTTCGAGGGTTTTAGAGAGCTAAATTTATATTTTGATTATTTGATGTTTATATCAAGGTTGTTATGTTTTCCTTCGCTGGAAATAGGCATCACTTAAAAATTAAATTCTTCTATATTCCAAAAGAAAATATTCCAAAAAAACTCTTTTAATACTTCTTTAAAAGAATTCATGAAAATTGGATGATGTTCTGATTTAAGGTAGAGAATACGGTAGAACTCAGAGAAATTACATTTGTACATTCACCTCTTTATATTTAAAATTTGTCTTTTTTCCTATAACTTCAAGTTCAAACTCTTAGATTAACTCTTTTAGGCTATGTTTGGATTGATGAGATGTGGTGAGAATTGAGTGAAATGGAGCGGTATATAATTAAATTTCGTTGTTTGGATTGATGGGATGTAAATGGAATGGAATGTAATACAATGGAACCAATTTCATTCTATACCACTCAATCCTTTAATTTCTCATTCCCCCAATTTAGGGCGTATCCAATGGAATGGAACTTGAGTTTTGAATATTATTATTCTACCCTCATTTTTTTTACCTCTTCCTTTACTAAATACTTAATTTCCCATACGTTCTTTCTCCATTTTCTTCTTTTATAGTTTTTTTTTGAAGAAATCAAAATGAAATATATTACTACGAGATGACTATTCTCCTAGCACAAGGTGTGCCAGAAAAAAGCCACAAAAGAACAAATATACAAAGAGTACTGAGTACGAAAACAAAAATTAGTCAATTCCCACATAAACAAAGGGATTCTGGCACCAAAGATGAAAATTATAATGAAACCCTTTAAAATTGGACTTAAGCCACCAAAGTGAAAGAAATTTAATCTTCTCCAAAAGTTGGATGGGAGAACTTTCTTTGTCTCGAAAAAGTCTGTCGTTTCTTTCCTTCAAAATTATCTAAGTGCTTGCAAACCAAATCAAACTTATAAAAGAAGAAAAAGTCTGTCGTTTCTTTCCACTCCATTCTACTCTGCTCTATTTCGCGGCTTCCTTTTGTTCCATCAATCTAAACATAGTCTTAATGTTACTTTTTCACCTTAAAAATTGACAAAAGAGGCCACAAACTCCCCTTTTGCATGGGAATTTCGGGTACGTGACTACGCGTTGATGGCTTGAATAGATACCATTCAGATTCAGGTCGACGTCGATGACTTTCATTTCATTAGACCAAGTTAAAAAAACTAAATATAAAAACCACAACAACAATAATAATTTAATTTTAAATCATTTTAGGCATTAGTCACAATGTTTCTTCACGTTGGAGTTCAATTTCATGAAGAATTTGTGGACCACTTGACTTTTCTGGAAGCCCTTTGTCGTTTGCATAATTTGATGATGATGTCTTGTTCCTTCTAAGCACGAGATGTGTTATGACTTTAGACGGTGATGACATTGAAAGTGGAGATTTTGACTTGGACCTGGTCCCTTTTAATACTTTTTTTACATTGTTCTTGTTCATTTTTATTTTAGGTGTTCAACTTTATTTTATTTTTCAGACTTTGAAAAAGAAGAAAAAAGTTTGAGGTCATTTTATTCCTTTTCCTTTTCGTATTCAAATTATTAGTTTGATACTTTCTTTTCTTTTTTGATAGTTTAATATTTTCAAGTGTTAGTCCGATGAACAATTGTGTTATTATTTAAGTGTGTTGTGTGTATGATGCCCATTAGTCATTACTCGGTTCCTTTTAAGATAAATATGATTATTATTACAAGGTAAATTTTATGGTACATTCAAATATTTAGGTGGACTGGGACACCAAATCCTTAAATTAATAATTAAATGAGTTATTTTTTAAGAAAAATAATTATTTTCTGTCATTTACAATTATAAAAATTAAATCTTATTTACCAAAAACGTCGACGAAATAAAATTATATTTTTTTTGAATTTTTATTACTTATGACTAAGAATATTGATTATTTTTTATGAGAAAATGTTAAAAATTTAATATGATTCTTATAAATAATGAGATGATGTTTTCTAAAATATAAACATTGATAAATAGATCTTTACTTTATATAATAATCGTTAATTTATCGATTTATGATATGAAGCAAGAGTATCGATACACCTTAATTTATGAGATGTACTGCAAAAGTTCCTTAATTATATATATTTTCTCAAATTCTCATTCCTAAACCCAAGTTTGTTTTTTCATTTAAATTTAGATTTTTAATATCTTAATTTGCAACGTGAATTTAACTAAACTTTCGTGTATGATTCAAGAAGCTCGCCATGAGGCTTATTTGATATGTTCAAGTCTAACGAGAACTCAACACTTTTGACCAAAACATGTTGCACATGTAACCCGTGGCATATTCAAGATCCTCGGCCAACCGATACAAATTATGTTGTAATATTTTTTTTACCTAGTGGCTAAAATTCAGGTTAAGTGGGATGTCTGATTCGAATCTCTAGATATTATTTCTACCGACTAAGTTATATTTTGGGAACATGTTGTAATCTATTGATTAGTGCATTTTTGCACATATTTTGTGATGAACAATTTTTGTTGGTACCTACGAGAAAAGAGGAATTACTCTAAAAGAGACTAAAAACTATACTAAAGACTATTTTAACATAACTAAATTTTTCATTTCATTCTTGATTATGATAACAATGATCATTCACTTATTTATAGCATTGACATTCTAACAACTTAACCAATGAATCATCACAATGAAACTCTCTAGATCATTCTAAAACATGATGACACGCCTCTTAAATATCTAATACAACTAACTCATCATAATCTTTACCTTTTTGGACTATTATATTGTATTGGGCCTATTTTTGGTCATTACATGTTTTACAGCTTGAATTTTGCTATTTTGAGAGCTTTTCCAAAATAGTATTTTTACCTTGTTTCTATAGTTTGGGTTTGATATGAACGTTAATGTAATTCTTGGATTAATTTCCGTATTTAATGTGTTCTAATCCTTGTTCACCGTGCAGGTCATAACTTTGGCCGAGGTTATCCAAACGAGACGTGCAAATATGCGTTGGAAGCTAAGTTATAGATCTACGACTTTCATGTTGACCACAAAACCCACTTTGGACACCTTGTTGGTAAAAAAAATATTCATATCCAAATCACTAAAGTTGATTGCGGGATTTTGGGCCACTTAATATTTTGCTACAATGGGCCGACTAGTCCTTTTAGCCCAAAAGCTGCTCAAATTCAGGGACTGTTTCTTTATAT
>Ga0315913_1000145_pt1 | contig 47331 bp, 20 predicted proteins | sample MpolsnodulesMG_FD_207736 | JGI IMG/M metagenome (GOLD analysis project Ga0315913, IMG submission 207736) | Medicago polymorpha root nodule microbial communities from Los Angeles, California, United States - small nodules | ecosystem: Host-associated > Plants > Roots > Nodule | place: USA...
ACAGTTTTCAATGCAATAATTACTATATAATTTCCCTTTTTAGTATCCTTAACCAGTGCCCCGGGGGCACCAGTTAGCATTTCCCTTAAAAAAAAAATACATAAATGATTACTTTTAGTTTTAGGCCCAAAATTTAAAAAGTACATTTCAGTTACAAATCATGTTCATTTGAATTATTGTAGTCATTGATGGATTGATTGCATACTTGCAGAGATATTGCGATTGAATATTCACAAAAAATAAAGAATATGGGTTTCACCATCTTTGAATTATTGTCAGAGGCACTAGGACTTAACCCTTCTTACCTCAAAGAGTTTGGTTGTGCTGAAGGACTCTTTACTTTGGGTCACTTCTATCCAACATGTCCAGAACCTGAATTAACTATGGGCACGTCCGAGCATACTGATAGTAACTTCATGACATTACTTCTACAAGACCAACTTGGTGGTCTTCAAGTTCTTCATGAAGATAAATGGGTCAACGTTCCTCCGGTACATGGAGCTCTTGTTGTAAACGTAGGAAATCTTCTACAAGTAAATATTCTAACCCTAACCACAAGGCAACTCAATCTATTGCTTTACGTCTACACAAAATTTTTAATATTAAAGAAACTTCTATGATTTTGGTTAGTGAAGAATTTACCATTAGCAATTCTTGTGAAATATAATAACAAAACTTTATAAAAAGGCAAAAGCAATAAAAATAAAAAGTAATATTGAAGAGTTTGCCAATTCAAAATTTGCAAAATCCATATACGTACTTAATGAATTGAGTGCAAGACTATCAATATACTAATCATATTATCACATGTCATTTTTACACATTATTTCACCGCATGTAATTTTGTATCAAAAACTTGTGCATACTTAGAATGTGATTATAGTGAACTGCAATTGTTGGCTAGAAACCATTTCCAAAAATAAAATCATTGATTTCTTCATCATTGAAAGTTTGTGGTGACAGTTTTGTCATTTTTTTTTATACCTATGCAGCTTATCTCAAATGACAAGTTTGTAAGTGTTTTACACCGAGTCTTATCACAAAACATAGGTCCAAGAATTTCTGTAGCAAGCTTCTTTCTGAATTCTCGTGACCCAATTGAAGGAACATCAAAGATTTATGGTCCTATTAAGGAGCTGATTTCAGAAGAAAACCCACCAATCTACAAAGATATTACCATAAAAGATTACGTGGCACATTTTCATACAGAAGGCCGTAATGTGAAATTTTCGTTGGAGCCCTTCAAGTTGTGAATTCAACATGTGAATATACTTTATATATATATATATATATATATATATATAACAAGCAATAAGTGTGCTCTATATGTATAAAGTTTGAGACTGAAGTAAATGAATTATCTATGCTTGTTGACATTTTCAAAAAGTATTTGGAATGAACTACAAATTTATAAACATGAACTTCTAAATTAGATGAAGTATGTGACTATGTTGTTACATATAGGATGAGGTAATATAATGAGTACCATTAATTTTCAACAGGAATGAACTTGTGTAGCAACTTGATGGTGAGAAAATTAATAAAGTATTGCGGTGACTGTAATTCTGTAAATGACAAATTTTCAACAGGAGTGGAGACAAATTTGATGAGCTTGTTGATTGTAAATAACAAATAAAGTATATTGTTGGTTATATTCTAGGGTTCTAGATTCTAGTATTACGGTGACCGTCTATAATATTTTCTTACATTCTTCTTTAGCTCTTGGTTAGTTTACAACCTAGTTATAATATACCCTTTGAGAAGGTATGTTGGAACATTGATGTGATGTTGAAAGAAAAATTGGAAGATTAAACCAAGTAATTATACTTGATCTAATGATGTGTGAATTGAAAAAATAGAGTGTGGGTCCCACATAAAATAGAACCATAAAACACACCATGTTAGTAATGATAAAAATAATAGTAATAATGTTTCCTCCCCTTTTGTAGATTTGTTTCTTTTGATCATATCCACAAGTGTTGTTGAACGGATTAATGGATAAACTTCATTTTAATCTTATCCTGTTGTCGCAATTTTTGCTAAAACAATTACAAAATCTCTATATAAATAGAGGACTCCACTTAATTCAAAAAACACATCAAAGAGTTTCATTGAGTTGTCGGGAACTTTTTCTCTCTTCTCCCTTTCTTGACTTGTGTTGACGAGTCTTTCTTTTCTTCATCTCATTTTTTAATTATGCAATTCACCAGCATTTTAAATCATGTTTTTTTATTTTAATTATATTTTTGAATTATTAATAAAATTTTAGAAATAGTACATTTTATTTATTATATATACTTTAATTAATTAGATATTTCAAAAATTAAATGATCATGAATGAATACATAAATTATTATTGTTACAACTTAATGATATATAGTTATAATTGGACCCATTTAATAATTTTGTTTAAGTGTGGTTTGAAGAGATTAGGTGCATATTAAGTGTTGTTCTTCTCATTTAAGAAATTGCTCATTCAAACCTGAAATTTACGCTATAAACCCTTTTAGGTATGTAGACAGAACAACAATTCTGCCAAGAATTGCAGTTTTTTTTTTTAACCTAAAATTGCATATATTTTTTTCATTACAATCATTCACTACCATTATATTCATTCACCACATTCATTCATTCAATCATTCACATGTATTCAATCATTTACAAAATCAATTCTAACTAAACATACGCAAATTCAAAATCAATTCCAAAATAACACAAAAGTGGTAGAAAATTATGCGAAAAACACAAATGTCATAGAAAATTATGTGAATACGCAAATGTCACAAAATGTCAATAATTTACATAAAACCGATAATGTCACAAAATAATAATAAAGTACAATCACAAAATCATTCCCTCCTTCGTCCAGAAATCCAGAGCTCGGTCATCTGGTGCATCTCCTCATGCATCCTCCTTATTATGTTGTTGTAGTACTTGTGTGGATCTCCTTCACTCAACGTCTCTTGGACTTGTCGTAGACGTTCTATATGATCTGGAGTAGGTTGGGACGGTCTCTGGCATACTCCTCCTCAATAATGACCTCCTCATTAGCAGGCCTAGGAGGTGAGACCTCACCACCTCCACTGATGGAATCGTATAATGTACATTCCTAGGAGGTTAAAACACAGGTCCGCCAATTTAATATGTATTTGCATGTTTTGCCTTCCCAAGTTTTTTGCAAAGCAACTGTTTAGAAAATTACTATGGAAGATGAGATTGGTACAGTTCCTGACTTTTAAGGAAAGTTTATCTTGAAATAGTTGAAATGTTTTGAAAATTGGAATACCTCTCTTCTATGAATATGCATAATTTACTTTTCCTTCAAATCTTGGTATTCTTGATTTAGATTCTCTTCAAAAATTAAGGAGCTTGTATACTATTTCCTTGCCTCATGAGTCTAGGAGATATGAGTGCCATTTGTCTAAGCCTGACAAAGCTCACTCTAAAAATTCGAAGTTCAAGCAACAGTATGAAATAAAGAAAAGATAGGAAAAAAAACAACAAGGTGGGGTCATTGCAGTGGAAATTTGTATAACAAGGTTTATTAACCAGACTGACATATGGTTTGTTTTGGTATATTGAAATTTGAAATTAATTGAGTTGTTTGGTTTGTTTAATTTCTTAAAACCAATAGCTATGAATCCTTCAGTTGTAGCGGTCAAACTTAACATTGCCATATCTCATGACTGTATTGACAAGACTCTTCAGTTGTTGAATTACTCGAAGGTATCAACTGTGACTCATTCTCAATTCACATATAGTAGGACAGTATGTTTGTGCATTGAGAAAGATGATGATCACTAGCCACCAAATCCCACAATAAAACTATCGAATCTCATGCTTATTTCCAGAGTAATCAGCAGATTTTATACAACAATAACTCGTCCCTGCGCCGAATACATCTTCCTCCCTCACACCAACATACAGGAGCTTGTTTCAATCAGCATACAAATCCACAAACTAAACGTGTAACATTTTTTAAGATTCATAAATATCACTGTTAACGTAACATCACACAACAACAATAGACAGAGACTTAGGAACAAACATCACCCAACAGAGACATACACTGAAGGGAATGCCAACTACGAGATTTTTAATTATTTAAACACAAATTCAATTACAAACATTATCCAATAGTAACAACAACCAAGATAATCAAAGGGTTTCCATAGAAAATCATTTCCTACAAGTTGAAAACTAATGAGTGGGTGGTTAAGAGATAATGGGAAGCACGTAAAATAATGAGTTTGAAAAGAAAAAAAAAACTAATTTTTAATTGAAATTGATCGGAAATCGTTTAAGAAAATAATGGGAAGAGAGAAATACGTCGGAAATTAAGGTTTGATATTAGACAACCTGTTGAAAGAAGATTTACAAAATGACGACGTTGTCCTCAAAACTAGTGTGGACAACTTGCTGAAATGAGAAGATGTATTTATAATTGTAAAAATAATATATTTTAATATTTTTACCAACCATATTAATTTTCAGAAAACGATAAACAAATTTAAAAAAAAAACATGTAACACCATTTCATTTGGCGTGAATAAATAAAAAAAATAGAAAAACCAAATATCAGAAAAAACAGTAATGTTTGTTTCGCTTTACTAACATAAATCTCTTATTTAGTTGCTATGAAAGATTAAGAGAAAAAAAAATAATGTGATCCAAGTACATTAAACAAGTGGTCAAAGAGATATAGCAAAAAGAGAGAGAGAATGTATCGATCGATACCATAAACAAGAAATAAAAAAGAAGATACTTGCAGAAGAGTAATGTTACATGAACAGTCTTGACACAACATCAAAATGTTCTCCCTCTTTCTGTAGTCTCTACTGTAAAATAAGCTTAAACAACAATCCATTCATCATAACTTATAGCATCTCCGACGTCGCAATGGCACGGGCTTGTCCACTAAACCTTGTATCATTCTGCACACAGCCACATTTTTATATTATAATATGTATCTCAACAATTTTTTTGCATAGAATCATATAATACTTAACTTCAGAATAGGAACTGAAGAAGACTGAAATTGAAGTGTGGTCGAACTCAATCACCAATAAAATCAAATAGAAATGGTGAATCTAGAGAGAAAATGTGAGAGTTGGGATTTAGGGTTCATCGATTTTATCTTTTGAGAATGTGAGATGTAGTGAGGAAATGAACGAGGGTGGGACATTGGTTTTGCTTTTGGTTATAGTTATCCAACAAAGTGGATACGGCTATCCAAGAAGTCAGAAATATGGGCCAGGTTAAAAACCAACATATTTTATCATATTTTTTTTTAACCGGATATTATTAAGGGTATGAATAAGTCACTTATTCGGTGAAAATGAACACCCCTACCTGAAATGTGCATAGCCTGCAATCTCCTATGTTTCATATTCTGCAAAAGCAAAATTTGGTTTCTATAGTTGTTTTATCTTTACGAATGTGAAAGTTTACTACTCTTTCTTGCATTAGTATAGCATAATAGACAGTTTCTGCGTTCTCCTAAACTGAAAATAGAAGTATCAAAACCAACCCACGAGTGTGGATATTCATATCTAATACCCTTACAATAATCTAAAAAGCCCTGAAAACTTGTTTCTGTTGTCCAAAAATAAGTGTCTCAATCAAACACTATTACTAATATTGAAATTCTATTATTGAAGACTCAACTTTATTTGAAGGTAAATGCATGCTTGGATGGAGAAGTTCAAAAACATGGCTGCATGTTGTTCTGTAGAATCAATAAAAATATATATGGATTTTCACCCTCAAATGCAGAAAACATCATATCGTTAAGAAGCGTATCAGCACTAACATCAGACAAACAAGCATAGAGAAACTGATACATTAAAGAACATTTCCTGAATAACTAAATTTGAACCAAACTATCCTCCTATTGATGAAAAATACATTGTATTAATATTAAATGGGTATAATGGGACGTTTGAGCAAGAAAACTTCATATTGCGATGGCCTAAGAAAGTACCAAGTGATAATGAATTCAAAAGAATAAAAAACAACACTTGTATTCACTCAATCAAATATACTGAAACACTATATATAAAGGAATATACATTCAAACAAGTAAACTATAAAAGAGGAACTTAATTTCAAAAAATTGAAGCTAAACTTTCAATATAAACCTTGGCCGAACACCAAAATATAGAATTTTCAGTACTATTATAATCAATAATAGTACTACTTGTAGTAATTTTTGTTCGCTCTACTCTATTTTCTCTCCAATTATAGAGAATTGCTTCTGATTCTCGATTGCTCTTAAGTACCAGCGTATCAACTTCCTCAGAAAGAAGCACTGGCACCAATTGATGCTTTGTCTTGTCATTACTAAACTATTCATCACTAAAGTATTCATAATCTATTTGAAGTATTTGATAACTGATTTTAAAGAATTGAGTCCAAGAGTCTTCAACCCCTAATTCCTTCGAACTGCCATATAAGAAAATCGGTTTCCTTGTAAAAATAAGAACAACAAAGGAAACCCCCCAACACACTAACAATTGGCGCCGTAGGTGGCACTTCATCAAAATCATGTGGTAGCCGGTATTCACTGTATGTCTCAGTTCCCAGATCAAGTGAAACAATAACAAACTGTTCAACAGTGACATTCTTCCAATTGTAATCGAAATGATTGTGAATAGCCAACCAGTTAAGAGTACTACTCAAATACACACCACCGCTCACTTCTTTTTCATTCTCATCTTTTTTGCCACCAAAGTAGAAATGAAGAGGAACAACAGGGAAACTTTGAATCTCTCTCCAAACATTATCACCCAAACTTAAAATTCTCACATCGCTTGTGAGTTGACGATGATAGTAACAGGATGCCACAATCTTATAAGTGCCTGTAGAAATATCACAACCAAAATTGAAATTGTAACAACCAAGAAACCGGAACGGGTGGTCTGGGAAAGGGCTGCGAAAACGGTGAAAATAGCCAAAATTTGGAGAAGTTTCCATTGTTGTTGGGTTCCATAGACGAAAATATCCAAATTGTGAATCACCGCCAGCCAAAAGAATCAATCCATTGCAGGTATCAACCATACAGGAACATTGTTTATCACTCAAATGATAGTACGGATCTACGGAAAGGGTGAACAACGGGTTCTCAATTAAACTGTTCAATGAGTAAGGAACAACACTGAAACCCATCTCCAATCCACGGTCGACATGATGGGGACAATTGCGAAGTGCAGTGTGAAGAGTGGATTTCGTGTTGATGATTGATTGTGGTGTAATTTTACAAAGTTGGGATTGGAAATTAGGGTTTTCCAAGACTTCCATACACACCTGAATCGAACAAGAGATTTGACGGGAAGGAAGGAAAGTAACTTGGCGATGAGATCGTCGGGAAGGACCACCGGCGTCAAAGGAGTCATGATTGTACACGCAGTGAGGATGAAACATAAATAGGTCAGAATCGGTTTGGAAAGTGAGGAAGCCTAATCATATACTATTTTAATTTGACATTTTTTTGGCAGTTAATACCCATCTTAATCAAGAATAAATTTCTGATATTTACGTTTTTATAGGCTAGTAGTTAAAAAACTTAAGCCCCCTAACAATCATAATCACAATTCACAACAAAATGGTTATAACTAGCAATAACGCTTAAATAAGTCGGTAAACATAAATAAAATTTGTGAACTACAGTGTATGATGGGAGTTGCTGTATATCACGAATTGCAAATTGCTTTGGTAATAAACAAAAAGGCTCCCACTTGCCAACATGGTGGTCTGCAACAATAAAGGTAGGAGTGTTTTGAACCGTCATGAAACTCTCGTGAATTCACTTTTCACTTTATAAAGCATTTTCCTTAACACCATTGCTAAACACAGCAAAGGAAATTATAACGAAAGCATCGCGAACTAGAAACTAACCGATTAAAAATTGCATCCGGGCGGAATTCATGGGAAGTCTTAGTAAAAGGTGGCAGTCAATTGAATATTATAAAAATGCTAACAAAAGAAGAAGATTTCCTCGTTTACTATTTTTTAGTGTCAATTCTTAATTAATTAGTCTTGCTTACAATGTATAACGTATATATTAATAAAGTTTACATATGTAAGACATAACTTAAACCATCTCTTTCTTTTACTCTTAACTTCCAAGTAAAACACAGAAAGAATCTGTGACACCAGAAACATATACGATACTACTTCCATGTCCTTAAACAATGGATTACAGAACACACTTACAAAATTTGCTCCATTTCGGAACATTCTCCTTAGCAATTGATTCGTGACGTATTATGTCAAAGGCTTTGTTCAGGTACCACATTAACTTTTGCTCATCTATGAACCCTTCTTCTGTTGTAGTGGTCACTCTTAACATTCCCATATAGCTCATGACTGTAATAACAAGACTCTGCAATAATGAAAGTAGAGTACTCTCTTAACATGCAAGTCACAGAGAGATCAACTATAATAATTCATACTTTTCAATAAAATTATTTTGCATTTATAAAGTACTGGTGCAAACCAAATTTGGTATATCTTAGAAGATGAAAGAGGAAGGGAGTTAGGTTTACCTGAGGAATGCCGGACAACGTAAAGAAGAAGCCTCCTATAGGATGATTTGCCCAAGCCATTTGCTCAATTGGTCCAGCCACATTTGAGATCAGTAAGCTTGATTTTCTCATTGTTCCATGGATATGTTTAGCCAAAGCCTATAACATCACCAAAACAAAAAATGAATTAAGTACGTAACCAAATCGAAAACTTTCCATCATAAATGGTTGAAATAAGTGCCTACATACATAGCTATAGAAAATTTAAGTCCAAGAAATTAATTATAGTTTTAAACTGTTTACTTAGGCCTCTCTATTTGTTTTCATTAGTTTTTTTTTCTTTCCCATGCACCAAATGAATAATACAGTTGAAGAGAAGTCCTTATCTGCTATTTGTAACTCACCTCAGGGCCTTCAAGCTTATTCTTCATTCGGAGAAGCTTGGTAATCAAAGGAGTAGCAAAAGAATTTTTATTCCTCTTGATTGAAGTGTGTGCTTTTCTGACATATTGGATAGGATTTGAAATTGGGATGTCTTGTAATTTCGGTACTGACACATGATAGTAAGTAATATGGTTACCCCAAGCACCCTTTTCAGTCTTTAACATATCCTGCACTATTTGGTAATCTTTAATGTGCCTTGTGTTTGCTATCACCAATGTAGTTGAAATCAAAGCTCTTGATCTATAGTCAATATTTTGCATGTAAAGCCGAATCCCGTAGAAGATTATTCCAGTAATCACATCATTTATAGTCTGCAGTTATGTAATACAAAATAAGAACATATAAAAGTTTTAGTTTCTGGTACAAATATTCAAAAACAGAAAACAATATAAACAAAGATGCAGTTATGTAATACAAAATGAGAACATAAAAAGTTTTCTCAAACCAAACAGACATGTTAAGTATGAGTCATATTTAAACATTGAAGAGTATCAAGGGGGTGGGGAGCTGAGTTGGTGAAGCTCCCATCGCTGAAACTCTAATTCATCACAAAATTAAACGGAAATAAAAATGCTCTATAGAAAAACTATATATATTGAGTCAGGAGTCAGCTCAGCTATATACATTAATTGTTTGTAACACTAGTTCATCACAGAAATAAAATGGAACTATAAATGCTCTATTGTCGTAGAGGTAGGCACCATTGGTCGAATTGCGTTAATAAAGATTGATCGAGTTTATTGTCTTTTATTTTCCGTTTCTCTAATCTTTGGTTACTGCTAGTTACCGTTCTAACAAGACACTTTTGAAAAAGAAAAACAAACAAACCTCCGAAGTTTAGATTAATTTAGAACAAAGTTCAATATATGTGCAGTAGAAAACAATATATTGAAGCCTAAAAAGAACAGGCAGAAAAAAATAATCTTACCACTCCAAGATTAGACTTAATTTCTTTGATATGATCCATTGAAAATGTGACATTTGACAACTTGGTTGGGCAAAACTCAACAGCTTCAACTCCTGACCTTATTGGTGTTTTATCATCTTCAACTAATGTACTTTTCAGAAGACTCCATCCAAACTCTGACACAGAAGTGAAAGGCATGGAGAGATACTGAGACATTTTATTCAGAATGAATCTGCTGATATTTTTTGGTCTAGATGACTTCAGCGACGGAAAGGACAACCGGAGAGAAGGATCATCGGCTCTTTGAAGGCTCGAAAGAATGACACCCATGAGATTGTATCCATCTCCAATTGCATGGTGAAATTTGAACACCAAGGTTCCTGCAGCATTGCTTGTTGGGTATTTGATTACATGGACTTGCCATAATGGCTTTGTCCGTGGTAAATTCTCCATCGCCATCTTTGATATGTAGTCAGCAAAATGCTTGTCATTTGAATCAACTGACATGCCATTATCAATGAATTTGGGTTCAATGATATGTTCCTCCAACTTCACTTCAACTTGTTTCCATCTTTTCACTCCTCTTCCATCGTGAACCTGCTCTCAAACGTTAAAAATGTTTACAAAACCATAAAAATGTGTACATTCGTTTTCAAGAAAGCTTATTATCAAATCATGAATGAATATTATATAGTGCAGAAAAGGCTATGCTTTATTTTGATGATGCCTATGTAGTAACAAATCAAATAGATGTAAGATAGAGAATCAAAATTATAGGACGACCAAAAAAATGAAAAAATACTTTAAAACAAAGCAATTATGTAAAAGCTAATAATTGTTTCTTATAGCAATGAACATATCCTTTAGTTTATCAATGAATGACATGAACAACTATATCACATACATTATTTCATAAAATTGGCACATGTGTTATATAGAGGAGAAAGGAGAACCATTATAGAGGTGAAGCGAGGGATGGAAAGAAAAGCATCTTCAACCAAAGAGAAAATTGGCAAGTCATGGATAGGAACTTGAAATTCTAAGAATGCAAGAATATACAAGCATAGAGAAGTGTTGTCCAAGCATTGTCCCATGGGACTCACTGGTTCGTTCAACTCCTCTCTGAAATTCTCCTCCATTGCCTAAAATGTCTAATGCTTTTCTCTAGCTAACTCGTTTGCTAGAAATTAGCTACGAATTCACTAAAGAATTCATCATTTTCTTGTAGTGTGAAGGATGGAGAACAAAAATTATTTTGAAAATAAAAAATAGGAGTGTAACTAAAGTTTATTTATTTCAAAATACATTGAAAACTTTATTTTAAAAAATTGCCTTTGGCAAGGAAGTTGGATTTTGTACTCAATTACAACTAGTCTATTCTAAAATGTTTCCGAAACTAATTTATTCAAATATAAATAAAAATATTTCCCCTAAAAAAAAAAGAACAAAAAAAATTATTATTTTTACAACTAAATTATCAAGCTTCCATGGTTGAAATGACTTTTCATGAATATCATAGGATTAGCAGGTTTGTTGGGGTCAAATTCACCCTAAAATATGATTTTATATCATCAAGCAGCCAGGTTCAAATATCAATTTTTAAAGAGTAACAAGTGTCTCTGAATCTTTAAAGAGTGTCTTAAGCACATTCGTTAGCATTTTTTTTAAAATAAGTACATTTTATATTTTTTTATTTATTCAGGTTTTTTATTTTTATCTATATGACATTGACATGATGCTTAAGCTATATGACCAACCAGGCTATTTATTTTAATTATATATATTACCCATCAATTTATTTCATGTCTTCTCCTTGCAATCAAAAGATCTAGTTAATAAAAATTAATAAGATAGAACATTGAGAGGAGGACAAACTAACAATACAAAGAACGCTAAAGACAAAACCTGCAAAAGTCGCATATTTTCAAACTAATTTTGTAACACATTCAGTGCAATAATGAGAAATTAAATAAAGAAAATATGTAGAAAAAAAAGTCAAAAAACCTTAACAAAAGAGATGGCAGAAGGGTAAGCAAAAAAGGAAGGAAAGTTTTAACATATAAGGAAATCACAAAAACACAAGGAAAAACTTTATATATATGAAAACCACTTATTTAGATTGAAAGAAAAGAGGAAAAAAGATGTAGATGGGTGACTTTAGGTCAAAAATGACCTAAAACCACTTCTCCTCGATGAATGAAGAAGAAAGAAAGTTTAGAGAGCAATTGAAGTTTCTCTGACTAGAAATCTAGGGTTGGCTTCTTTTGACACTTCTTATCACCAATAGTTTATGTTGTTTGTGCATATAAATTTTTGGGTTAAATAGGTTTTTGGTCCCTATAAATATATCAACTTTTCGTTTTACTCCCTCTTAAATTTTTCTTCAACTTTTAGTCCCTCAAAAATTTTCCACCTTCACTTTTGGTCCCTCTTTTAAAGTAAACTCATATGTAGAATTCATATTTTTGAATAAAATTTTGCAGAAAAATTCATAATATTATAAGAATCTCTCCCAAAAAAAAAATTAGAAGTTTTTAACAAAACATGAATTTAATATGAATTATTGTATGTTTGACGGTTAAAAATTCATATTTAATTTTTGTTTTGTTAAAAAATTCAAAAAAAAATTGGGATTTTTTTTACAATATTCTACACATTTATGCATAATTTCATTGAAAAATAGAAAAATTAATTTAAAAATAGAGACCAAAAGTAGTGATTGAAAATTTTATAGGGACTAAAAGTTGAAGGAAAATTTTAGAGAGACTAAAACGAAAAATTGGTATATTTATAGGGGACAAAAACATATTTAACCTTAAATTTTTTGGTACAATGAATGTATAGAAATTAATCTCTTAAAAAAGTCTCTCCAAATTTTATAATAATTAAGAAAATCAAAATGACAAAAACATGAGTGTATAAACTTATAACACCATTTAATTTAACAAAATAAACTACAAAAAACAAAAAGGGAAAACTTGAGATGCATTAGCTATAGCTTCCATCTTGGCTCCACTTCCGTTCAACTCAATGTACACTTAAGAACTCTTAATCTATACTCCAACTCTACAAGTACATTTCAGAAGCAACGAAGAAAATGAATATGAAATATTTTCACACAATATTTGATCTCTATTACTCGATCTTTGAATCGGATATCAATTTAAAAAGAAATAAAAAATACTTTTAAACAATATTTGAAACATAGTTGAGGAATTGGTAGACACATGAGTACAAATTTTGTCTTGTTTGAGGAATTGGTAGGTACGTGAGTACAAATTTTGTGCTTTGCATTTTGTAAGTCTTGTCCGTTATTTAAAATTGATACGAACAAAAATAAAATTCAAAAGAGCTGAAACCCTCTAAGACTTGAACAACAGACCAGTGTGAACAATAGTGTCGTTTAACCAATGAACCAAAACAACATTTTGTTCTTGAATTGATAGTTAGCTATAAGTGTTAAATATATTTTTGGTCTTTATAAATATGTTAACTTTTCGTTGTATTCCTTTTAAAATTTTCTTCATCTTTTACCAAAAGTTTTTCATCTTCACTTTAGGTGCCTTCTTTAAAGTAAACTCATATGTAAAATTCATATCTTTGAATAAAATTTTGCAAAAAATTTATAATATTATAAGAATCTCTCCCAAGAAAAATTAGAATTTTTTAACAAAACATGAATTAAATATGAATTTTTATATGTTTTACGGTTAAAAATTCATATTTAATTTATGTTTTGTTAAAAAATTCTCATTTTCTTTGGGAAAGACTTCTACAATATTCTACACATTTCTGCACAATTTTATTAAAAAATACAAAAATTAACTTAAAAATAGGGACCAAAATTAGTGATTGAAAATTTTATAGGGACTAAAAACTGAAGAAATTTTTTAGAGGGATTAAAACGAAAAGTTTTTTATATTTATAGGGACCAAAATCATATTTAGTCCCAGTTATAATTAATGTTTCATTTTGGTATGGCCAGTGTGAAAATATTTTGTAAAATTGCTCATTTAATTTAAATGCATGTGTGCATTGTTTCATTTTAATATAAAAATAGTGCGAGTGAGCTAATTTAGCTTATTCATAAAAAAATATAAAAATAGCGCATATGAATTGTCAAAAATATTAAGGGTTAATTAAGTTTTTAGTCCCTATAAATATTCACAGTTTTGTTTTTAGTCCCTGTGACATTTTCTTTAAGCATTTTAGGGACCAAAAATGTTGATAGAAATTGTTTACAAGGACTAAAAATGTTGATGGAAAAAATTTATAGGGACTAAAAATGTTTATGAAAAATTTTATAGAGACTAAAAAGTGTGATTTTATTTTGTAGGGATTAAAAGCAAAATTCTGAATATTTATAGGGACCATTTACTTAATTAACCTAAATATCAAATGCATGTAGTATGAACGTAATTGTTAATTTCTTTTTTTTAAGGAAATTATAATATATGCATTTGATATTAGTACTACATGCATATGATAGTATAGTATGAAAATAATTAATAGCGCATATGATACAATGTATGACTTTAAATGCATGTAGTATGAACGTAAATGTGTTATTTACATCATTTTTTTTTAGTTTTCCATGCATAATAGTAGTAGTTAGGAAATTGAAACAACGAATAGTGTGTGGTGTGGGTGCTGGTGCTAGTCAAATTTGTCAATTTGGTCATTTCTATGACTTTTATATCCACATATACTAACAAAAAGTCTAGCACATGCTCGTTTCTTTGAACTGTTTTCAGTGTTCTCATCTAATAATAGTTGTATTTTTTTGATTTAGAAAGATATACAAAAACTATATATGCATGTGTTATGTAAAAATTAGTGTAAGCAAACTAACTTACTTTTTTCCAATGTGTGAAAAATTTGAAATTCGGTAGTTTTCACTGTGGAAAATTTGAAACATTATTATGCAATGAACGTTCTATTTTAAAAGAATTTGAAATTCCAAACTATCAATCAATCTGGGTGGTATAACTTGAGTAGAACTTGTTGATGTGTATTAAAGTTAGCATAAGGGATTAGATCTGCAAACAACGATTTCTAATCATAACATCAGTCAATTATACTTGTAAATAATGATCAATTTTATAATGCACAAGTGAGACAAATATTACATTATATATAAGCTAACTTTTACGATTTGATCAATAAATTTTACCATTAAATTAGATGAGATATAGTGACTTATTGATTAAATACTGCGAAAGACACGTGTGTATGATGCAAGATCATTTTGCTCATACATGAAGGATTCTTTATCTACTTAAAAAAGTTTTAAGAATTAAAAATGAACATATCCATCTTTTGTCTTCAGATCCATACATGATGAGTATTTATTTATTTTATTTTTTTTGAGAGAGAGAGTATTTACTTATTATAAGACAAAAGGAAACAACAGCGTATATCAGCCGGCAAAGCAACCGATGTGATTGTGACCATTCAGTAAATCCGGGATCTTGACTTTATAAAAACGGAGTATTACGTGATCCGTTTCCAAAAACTGAAGACAAAATATATTAGGAAATTTCAAAATAATGGAGTACATAGTCATCGATTTTGACTGCCCACTTTTTATCAATTAATAATACAATTTTTTCATATAAATTACCCAAAAAACGAGGCTGCTCATTTATCCACTTTTCTGATGTGTTAAATCTAATCTAATTCTTAAATAATAAAAAAATCAATCTTTTTTTTTGAAAGTTAGAGGATAACACTAAATAAATTTAGTCTATCAAAATTGACATCGAAGAAAATCAAATCTAAGACCAAAACATATTTTAAGATCACAAGTCAATCAATAAGTCAGCCCGAAATGAGTTTAAAAAAATAATCTTAATAAATCAAATCTAAACATACATGATTTAATTTTAAATTAAATATTTAGTAGTAAGTAATTAAATAAAAGTAAAAATAGTACAGGATATTATTTTGTTCAATTTAATTTTTGCCAAAATAAATATTGGTCTTCATTCAAAAAAAAAACAGAACAAAAATATGTACGGTAGAGAAATATAAAAGAAATAATTAATGTATATTACAACCCCTAAAAAAATCAATGTTACGGCGAATTGACTCTTGTATTTTGTGTCTTCGTGAGCTTATTTCAGTTGATATGGATATTATATAATTTATGTAGGGGCTAGGTTCGAACCCCGAACACCCCAATTCTTTACATTTAATTGTGTGAGGACTAGCTACTATGTTACTAAAAGGAAAAAAATCAATGTACCTTACAATTTGATTAATTTTTTAACGTAATCATCTTGTCAATTTTTGAGGAAAAAGGAGATGCTCCTCAAACAGAAATTTATAATGATTTATAATGCAGACAATGATTTGCCATAAAGAAGCCATTTTTTATAATTGATTGTGCGACGGCTAATTGGCATAAGCACTGAGCCAGACAGCACCTTTGACTCTACTTAGATTCGATGGCCAATACCAAATGCATTGAACTGAACCATATTAGTTACCAATTTTTTTACTGGTGCAGTATCTTGGAGAAAATATACTCTGAACTAATCTATGTTTTTTATCATGAATTTGTTCCATAACAATGGCTGAATTTGAATAGTAGTAGAAGTCGGGTCAGATTTTGGTTCCACATTTACACCTGGTAAAATCACTTTTGGTTACTCAAAGGTGATTTGATCACAAATATGCATCCATATACACGAGCAAAACAATTCTGACCCAAACTATTTAATCATAAATTGATAAAAAGATTCCACTCTTATTCGTAACTTATTTTACATTCAATTCACTTTCAACCATAGCCAATTTTATAAAATCAAATTTTATTACCACTCGAAACTTTTTTAGTGGCTTTTTCAATTAATATTGGTGTTACTTTTCTTTATGCTGAAATTTATGTGGTTGTCTATATTATTGAAGTTGCTCATGCTGGAGGTTTGATAAATTTATGGTTTGAGTCTGACTCCCTTTTCATGATTCTAGCTTTTACTAATGTAAATTTGATTAGAGATCACCCTTGAAACCTTTTTAGAGGTTTTTTCAGCTAATATTGGTGTAACTTCTCTTTATGATGAAATTTGTGCGGTTATCTAAGTTATTGAAGTTGCTCATGCTAGAGGTTGGATAAATTTATGACTTGAGTATGACTCGCTCCTTGTGGTTTTAGATTTCACTAACGTAAATTTGATTCCTTCAAAGCTTAAGGTTAAATTGAAAAATTGTATTCATATCATTAGGAATTTCCATTTTAGATTTTATGATCTTTACAAAGAGAAGAATACTTGTGTAGAGAGACTAACTAATGTTGGCTTCTTTGTTGATGATTTAGTGTTTGTTTAGCTGTGTGGTGTCATTTCCACATCAACTCAAAATTAGACATGGCAACAAAACCCGCCCTTGCCAGACCCGGCTGCTCCCGCCTCGAATTTAACGGGAAAAAGTCGATTTAACTGGGTGCGGGTGTGGAGGAAATTTGAATTTTTAGTACGGGAGCGGGGGATGCTTACACCCGCCTCGCACCCGCTTTTTAAAATTTACTTTATTAAATTTTATAATCTTATTTTCATAAGCACCAACCTATTTTAATATATTATTACTCTTTAGAAACATATTTATTATAATTATTTTGCTCTTTTGAAAACAGTTTATTAAATATTTAATTATTAATATAATAATTATTTTTTGTTGTTATGAAAAAATATGCATTTTTTAAAATATTTTATAAAAAATAGAGTTTTCACAAGTGGAGGTGGGGGCGAGGCCGAGAGACTCGTCCCATTAGGGGCGGGTTGGGTGTTCAATTTTTACCCCCGATATAGTTTGGGGACGGGGGCGGAGGTGAGTGCATGGAAGCGGAGGCGGGGACGGGGATGCTTAAACCCTCCCCTGATCCTCCCCGTTGCCATGTCTACTCAAAATCACGGCAGGTTGTAGTAAAGCTACATATGGTAGCTTATCCAAATCAGGGCAATTTTTGCCTTGAGACGCGAGAAAACATGTGCCACCGCACATCCAAACAAGCTATTACACTTTGTTTGATTCTAGAGAAATAAAGAAGAGAGAAATATGTGAGAGAGAAATAGAGAAGAAAGAGTGATTTTCTTCAGTTTGGTGTATGAGAGAAGTTGAAGAGAGAGAATTAGAGGAGACCAAATTCTTACTTTTTGGTTTCTCCTCTATCTTGCGAAGAAAGTTGAAATTTTTTCAATGAACCACCGAAATTACAGTTTTATCCACTTTATCATTACACACAACACAGGGACCATGTTAATAGCAACACCTAGTCACACTAGTCAGGATTACGTTTTGAATTTTTTTTTCTAGAGAGGATTACGTTTTAGTTTTTTTTTCTTGGTTCTGTTTTTTAATCAATATGTTGTGATACAATAATAAAAAAATTAAGGCACTATGTTAAGTAAATTACTGGTTGTTAGTTTTTTTTGGTATAGTAATTAATGGTTGTTTGTTTTTACCAAAAAAAAAATTGACGGGGAGTTAACTTATTTTTAAGTTGAATTATTTTTTTTTTCAAAAAAAAGGTTGAACTATTTTTATTAGATAGGTACTTATTTGTCAATTCATAAAATTAGTCTATCTCTCTCTTCTTTCTCTTTTATACCAAACAATCTCTCAAATCTATCATATTTCTCATCTATTTTCCTCTTACCTATTTCTCTCTTCACAATTTCTCTTGAGAACCAAACACATCCTTAGTCTTGTGGGATCACCTACGTAGTTGTTGCAGAAAAAGTTTTTTTTTAAGACAGTGTTGGCTTATCTTTTTATCGTTTTGATTGATCTTGTTTTGATGGGTTTGGTTTTTGTCACTCCACACGTTGTTTTCTTTTTTCACTTTAATAATACGTTCCGAGAAATTGTATAGAATTATAGTGCATTATAGTGTCAACTTAGTTTCAATTCAATGTTGATATGTTACCATGATACAATCATCTCCATTTTTGCTTAAAAAAAAGTTATTTTACATTTACATAACATGAGTTTAATTTTAGTGTTTTTTTTTTGGATAATAGAGGGCCAGATGCCTAAATTAATTGTAGTCCTATAATTAGAAGTCCTATATTTGCTTTGGGTAGCACTTGGGCGCTTTTGGTTTCGGTGTCTTTCAGTACTTTTGTCTCTATCTCTCTCCTAACCAATGATTCTCTCTCATCAAAATAATTTATTTTATTTATTCATTCCAACACCACTCTCTTTCCTCTAAAATACACTAAAGTCACCAAAGTCACCAAACACAAAGTCACCGAAGTCCCACTCATTTGTTAAAAAACAAATGGAAAGAAGCCGCCGCCTTCAATCTACTTCCTATAATCGAAACACAATTTTAATGATAATTATTGTGCTGCCAAAAATATGTTTTTCTTTGTTGGAGAAAAGCTGTGTTTTTGTTATTTTTTAATGAGAAATCCGATATGTCAGTGATACGACAAAAAAATGAATAAAATAGAAAACGTAGGTTTCGTATATTTTATTAAATTTAATTTGTGATCCAATCGAACTACATCTCTACAAATTTTTTTTTTTTAAATCGCTACAAATTTTTTTTTTAGCGAAAATCTCTACAAATATTTATGTGGTGAGATTTGATGCGATGCGTATATAAAATTAATTAATATTTTCGCTTCAAAAATAATTAGGAATTGACAAAATCCATCATAAATCCACTCGTATAAGTAGAGGTCATGATTTTTTTTTGGTTGAATAGGATAGCCTCCGCACATGTAACTGCGAAAAATAATCCATCAAACCTTACAGAGACTAATCCACTCATATGAATAGAGGTTCCGATTTTAAACCTCGATTATAGGTTGGCCTAGCAATATCGACAATTGTTGTGAGTTGAGTTAGGATGTGTAGATAAATTAATCTGTATTTTATTTCCTATAGAAGATTAGTATAGTATATTAGTTAGTGTAATATATAAATATAAATAATTTTAATGTGATTAACTTTCGCACAGTGATAATGTAATTTATTTTACATATATATCAAATCAAATCACACCAACTAAACAGTTCCACCAAAGTTTTTTTTTTTTAGGGAAGTTCTAAAGATATTTTAAAAATTAATCTAAACAAAGTGATACTGTTGTGTAATTATGTGATGTATATAATTTAAATTCAATTCAATTTTAATTGTAAGACGGTTCATAGGATATAGTATATAGTAAGGACACCAAAAATAGGATCACCACCTAATTTCTCGATTCTTGCATTGCAAGTGGGAGGAAAAAAAATAGTAACATATGGATATTAGTGTCTATATAAGTAGCACACAGTCTTAGATATTCAATCCAAATTCTTCTCCTTCTTCTTCTTCAATGGCTTCTCTAATGAGCTTCCTCAAGAGAACCTCTTCATCATCATCATTATCAGTTGCATGCCAGCATCCAATGATGATGAGGAGATTGTTGACAACAACAGCAGCAACCAGTGCTGATTCTTCATCTTTTGCTCAGAGAATCAGAGATTTGCCTAAAGATCTTCCTGGTACCAACATCAAAAAACATGTTTCACAGGTACATAAACATGTTTTTTCATTACAAGACAATAACATAGTACTTTGTTTCTTAATTGGTGACTGTGATGCTGTAACTGTTTTGCATTGGCTTTCTGTTTCTAGTGTTCCCTTATATCATGCCACGTGTATGGCCAAAATATTTCTCTATCCAACTTCATTACCCAAAATTCAAGAAATTTTTTTTGTACAGATACTAGTAGATCTAAATGATTATATCATAATTTTGTTTTAGCAAAATCTTGAAGTTATTTTGTATCTAATTTTGTTGATGTTCTGCTGCATGTTATGTTAATAGAAGAATCATTAGATGTATACAAAAGGAAATGTTAAAAGAGAACTTAATTTCAGCTTTTTCTGTCAGTTCACTTTTTATGAAAAGGAACCAAAGTTTGAAGAACAAACATTTTAATAATCAATGTTTGATGTTTCTATTTTTGTTTTTTTTAAACAATTCTTTATTGGAGTATATTTTCCAATTTTTTTACTTATTCAATTTAAATCTGAATTAGAACAATTTATTTTTCAGCTTATTGGTAGGACTCCACTTGTTTATCTTAACAAAGTAACTGAAGGATGTGGAGCTTATATTGCTGTTAAGCAAGAGATGATGCAGCCTACTGCTAGCATCAAAGACAGGTTACCTTAACCCCTCTATATTTCAATTTCCTTTTGTTGATTCCACTTTAAATTTGACCGAATTTGACCAATCAAGTGAATCACAGGAATTAAGAAAGTTGCTATAGTTGTGATAAATTTGCTGAAAATTGATATTGATTTATACAAGTTTACTCTTCATGAGTGATAATTAGTTTAAGTTTTCATCATAGTATTTATTGTGTAAAAATATGTAACATAATTATGCATATGTTGGTAAAGAAATAATCGATGCAATTTGAAAGGTTCTAATAAATGTACAAGAAAAAATCTCAAGGTCATGTATTTACGGACGAGTTCAAGTTTGTAACATAACTTTTGTGAATTTCTTGAATTTCGACAGACCGGCACTTGCTATGATGGAAGATGCTGAGAAAAAGAATTTGATAACTCCTGGAAAGGTTAGTTGAATCGAATTATGCCATGCCACCAATTTTGCTCGCTTGTTTACATAAAGATCGATGCTGATTCATGTTTGTGTTAATTGATGGTGTAGACAATTCTGATAGAGCCAACATCAGGCAACATGGGGATCAGTTTGGCATTTATGGCTGCCATGAAGGGATATAAGATGGTTTTGACTATGCCATCTTACACAAGCTTGGAAAGAAGAGTTTGTATGAGAGCATTTGGAGCTGAATTGATTCTCACTGATCCAACGAAAGGAATGGGAGGAACAGTGAAAAAGGCCTATGACCTATTGGAATCCACACCAAATGCTTTTATGCTGCAACAATTTTCGAACCCAGCCAATACTAAGGTAAGGTTAACATAACTTGAATTAGTACTATTTATGTTCGAAACAGGGTTGTTAGATAGTAGCTATGACGGTGCTATGACGCTATATTTTGTTCTTCGATACGATATTCAGTAGAAAATTCAGTCAAATAGCGACTAGAGCGGTGCTATGGTACTATTGCGTATCAGAATTTGAGCCAACTACTATTTTTCACGATCCGCGGTTGATAACATTGATTTGAAATCTTTGACTAAGAAAAAACATCTATGAAACTATGCTTATGCTATACTTGTGTTTATGCATAACTTACTTTAAAATGGGAACACAGGTGCATTTCGAAACAACAGGTCCTGAGATATGGGAGGATACAAATGGACAAGTTGACATATTTGTTATGGGAATAGGTAGCGGAGGCACGGTTTCCGGGGTCGGACAATATCTTAAATCACAAAACCCTAATGTTAAGGTGATTTTCTCCTAAGATTACAATTCATATTACTAACTAAAGGGTGTTCTGTTAGATAATTTCATTGAATCCTTTGAAATGATTTCAATCTTATTAGATATATGGAGTGGAGCCATCTGAAAGTAATGTGCTGAATGGTGGTAAACCTGGTAAGCATCATTTTGTTTCTTTGATATTCTTTCACTTTTTTATGTGATAAAATTTGTACAAGTCTCTTACTGCAAAATCTGATGTTGTCCATATACAGGTCCTCATCAAATAACTGGAAATGGTGTTGGATTCAAACCAGACATATTGGACATGGATTTGATGGAAAAAGTCCTAGAAGTAAGTACATGTATATGTACTTTTTGCGACAAAGAGATTCAGCTTGAAAGCCTTATGTTTATCCTAACTGTCACAAACTTATGTTGTTGTAGGTTAGCAGTGAAGATGCAGTTAACATGGCTAGGACATTGGCCTTGAAAGAAGGACTCATGGTAGTCTTGAAATGACAATTTTTTACACTTCCTGAAACAAGAAATGACCATGAATTTCACCTTAATTGAGAAGTGCAAATGAAAATTTGATAATGTAACCATTTTTCTCTAATTTTTCTAGGTTGGTATATCGTCCGGAGCAAACACGGTTGCAGCACTCAGATTGGCTAACCTTCCTGAGAACAAAGGCAAACTGATTGTGGTAGGTACAATTTTCCTTAAAATATGCAAGCAAATGACACTTCTGTCATTTTTATCGTAATCTAATTTGAGACGCTGTAAATAAAAATATGCTTCGCACTGTGATTTTAGGCATCAAATTTCTCTATTTTTGTTGCTAATGTGATGACTTGAATTTCAGACTGTTCATCCAAGTTTTGGGGAACGATACCTGTCATCCGTCTTGTTCCAAGACCTTCGGACAGAAGCTGAAAACATGCAGCCAGTCTCAGTCGATTAATGTTTTCCATGAGTTCTCATACAACTAGAAAGCTTTGTTACATGGATCAACATGTTTGTTGATTTTGTAACAAAAAATATGATGTTCAGCTTACAGTTCTGTCATATAAAAAATTGTCAGTCAAACCTATGTTTTTTACACATCTTATAAAGTTCTTGTCTTACTGCTTTGTAATGTTCTGTTTGGTTTTAGATTGAAGTATATAATTTTCATGTAACCAAAATATGTTCTAAAATTTAAATACCGAATTTGTGAGTATGATGTAAATTGTGTCTTCTTTTGGCACATGGTGTGTGCTCTCAAATTCTTCTTTAAAACAGACCAATCCAAGTGGCATGCATTGTCAAATTTCTATCTAAAGTATATTTAGGTGCATAAAGCATTTTGATTTTATTGCCATATTCAGTGAGTATGATGTCACATACTCACATTGATCACATGCCCTAGGTAATGTCCTTTTGGTGCCATTAGAGCCTTTTGTGTATTTTAGTTGAGAGAATGATGGATGAATGATTAAAATAAATTATATTATATAGCTAAAAGCTTAAATTATATAGCAAAACAAAAAAAAAAAAAAAATCTTCGAAACCACATTGTCGAGTCTGACGCCAACTCTTCCAACTGCCTTGAGACCAGAACCACATTGTTGAGATCACCGGTGAGATCCACGGCGTTGAAGCCGACGAGGGAGCAATAGGCTTGGGTCATAGAGAAACAGAGGACATGAGTATAAGAGTGCATCTCATCCTAACAACCTGATAACCATATCTTGGTCGACAATCGAAATGATGTACCATGGACATGAGTATCTTAGTAATTGACATGATGATTAGGCTAAGAGCATCAACAATGAAGAATTTCATTTTTTTGATGCTTAAGTGAGTTCGACGCTGACACATTATTAATTTATAGTAGTAGTATCTAGTACTCAATCATTTTAATACAACACATCACACAAATTTCTTAAATAAGACCTATAGATAATTTATATCATCTATGAGTGATTATATATCATTGCATTTCAATATTGAACCACGTGGGACCCACAAAGAGAGAGAGAACATTCAACAAAGCCACTCTTCTCATTAAGCACCATTTTTGTTATCTCCGAAATGAAGTGCCTATTAGATAATATAGTTTATGAAGCCAAACTCCACCTATCAGGGATGGTCTAATTCCACACCACGGTTCGGGTGGAACCCACTCGTTAGGATGCAAGATTGACATGTTTTCGGTCTCGTTTATAGGTAGGCAAACCAAGTCATCGTTTGGGTAGAGAGTGCCCACTTTATCCACCTATAAGTACCTATTACTTTAATCATCCTCCGTTGAGTTGTGTTAACCTCTAATGGTAGAATTTTTATCTTATCTATTTTAATGGTCGTGTTAATTTGTGGTTGGCCTAAAGTCTTCATTCTCATAAAAAAAAAATATCGGGCTAAATGTAGATACATACAATTAGATTCATTGGAATTTTATTGATTAATTCAAATTATGACATTGTTGTGCAAAGTGAGTTAACATGAGTTGTTGTTTATCGGTTAAAATGAGTTGTTGTTGTTGAAACAGGTTGGACTCGTCGTTTTGGCCTAAAAATTGCATAAAACTAATATGACTAACGAAAGTAAAGTTAAGGGATCAATACAGAACACCAAATAGTTATAAATCAAAGTTAAACTACATACAAAGTCAATGAACCAAATATGAAATTTAGCCTAACTTTTATATATGACATTCTCAAAGTGGAGAAAAATATTAAACACATAATTTATATTTGTGTATACTTACAATTCTTATAATACAAATTTTATTTTTACGACATTTTCTTAAAATATTTTTTCGGTTCATCTAAGTTACAAGTTTTATTAATTTAACTTTTGTTAAAAAAAAACATGCAATTTTTTATATGATATTTATGTAATATTTTATATATAAACAGTCAATACAATTTAAATTAAATTTCTTTAGATTAAAAAGTATAACCTAAAAATAAAAAAAAAATTAGAGAACAAAATTGATTACTTTATTTAAATTAATCACTTTAAAAAGTAAAAGAAATTATGATAGAAGAAATTAAAATAATTACTCTAAAATATAAAGAAATCATGAGGGAAAATTTTCAATAAATGGATGGGTTCAATTGCTTTATAAAAAAAATTATAAATGAAGGGAATTCAATGAGTTGATTCAAACAACAAATTTTGGCAATGAAAGAAGTTAAATGAAACTTTGAATTCTATGAAATTTCAATTTTTTGGATTTTCCAATTACCTCATTAAAGACACTTTTACTAGTGGTTTATTCTTTTAAGACAACTGGCTTTTAGAATTAAATATTTTCTCGGTTTCTTTTTTAATTTTTGAATTTTTATTAAAAAAGACCAAATATTATTATTTATTTATCTTTTTAAATTTTAATGTTATATTGATTATTTCTTAATCAATTACTTAATCTTTATTTTTAGTTTGTGTTAATCGTTCGGTTTCCAAATGTAGGAATCATATCAATCTGAAGTTCGGTCAGAAGATAAGTAAAGTCTGACAAGAATTGTTACATCCAAAAATTGAACTCATGTTCTCCTTACATTGAGAGAGAGAGAGAGAGAGAGTAATTACTTAAGTGAATCAACGAAAGGTAATCCTCTCTTTGTTCTACGGTAAATATCATATTTGTAAAAAAAATATTATCCCAATTTTTATTTTTGTATGTTCATCACGTTTGAGTTATTAAGTATTTCATTTTATTTATTTATTTATTTATGATGACAATGAATACATCGATATTTATGATAACAATGAATAAATCGATGTTTGATATAAAGAGAGTAATGCACTAAGAAACAAGCAAGCATGCCAATTATCATAGAATGAAGAGTAATACATTTCAAATTTGCATATATATCAGAGCTCTTTATTGATTTATGTACAACAACCTTAAAAGTATAGACTTAATTATACATTTGATCCTTTAACTTGTCTTGTGATTTCACTCTAAGCCTTTAACTATTCTATTTTAATCCCTTAACTTTACTTGTATTAGTCAAATTGGTCTTGTTTATAGCTATGTTGTACCACCACATCATTTGGTGACATCAACCAAAGCCTTTCAAAGGTTGAAAATCCTTTTAGAATGTGATTTTTGTATATATGACAAAATAAAGGGATGAGTTTCTTTTCAACCATGCTGAAAGGTGAAAGCAAAATCACACTCACACATGATAAATGTTCATACTATTTTAGCCACAATCGATAAATGATCATTGTTCTAGTTTGAAGATGATGGTTGATTTTATTTTGTTTTTATTTCCTTTTTTGTTATACGACATTTTTGAGGATTTCTTTATTTTTAATAGAAAATTATTTTAAAAAAATAAAATTACCTATAAATGACATGTTTCCTATATAAATTAATGGACATGACCAAATTAAGCAATGAAAGAAAAAGTTAGAGAAACAAAACGAAAATAAAATATGATTGAGTGACAAAATAGAAATTAAGCAAAAAATATATGTATATAAGCAAATAATGGTTGGTATACTACTGCATGTCTTTGTTCATAGGAGATTGTTGATTGATTCAAGGAAAATCAAGTGAGTTTGTTGAATTATTTTCTCTTAAACCTCTGGTTCTCCGTAGGAGGAGGTTAAGTGATATATATTGAGATATAAGTAGAGTCTGATCAATGATTATTTTTGGAGGACTTGAATTCAGATTCTCTTGATTCATCCTTAGTTGAAATTTATTAACTATTTAAGTTCAATTACTTTTTTTTTGGTAAACCAAATGTATCATCCGCATGCAACTTTGAAAACTAACTCTCTCGATATAACTAAGGACTAACTCCCTCCCAAAAAAAAATGAAGAATGAAGACGCATATAGTATTGAGACCGAGACAAAATTGTGCCACAATTATGAGCTCGTACATCATTATAATATTGAAACTGGTCCAAAGTCGCGCCACAATTTTACCTAATCATGCCATTAAATTTTGCAAACCAAAACCTCCAAATTGCTCCACATAATCGCGCCACAATTGACGTCAATCGCACAACGATTTTCATGAGCCAATTTTCATCAATAATTTATAAAATTATTTTTTTAAGAAAGTTTAAAATAATAAAAAAAAAAAGAACAAAATTCCCATGAGTTAGTTTGAACATTTACTAAATAAGAAATTCTCTCAAAAAAATTTTGTTACTAAATAAGAAATGTTAACAATAAATATTTATTATTTATCTATTTTACAATTCATTGTTATCCATTTGAAATCAAGTGATGTATGTGTAATGTACACCAAAAAAAGTGATTAATGTGTAATATATACACTTGGCAATGAAAACTATTCAATTGGTAAGGAGTCTGTGAGTTACTTGTAAGTACCTTCGTAAATATTCTCTGAACATTGAGGCTTACCCTAACTCAGATAAGCCCTTTGGACCTAACTCACCTAAACATTTTTTTGTTGAGATTAACTCACCTAATAATTCATCAAAATGTGTATAATACACTATATACAAATTATAATATAGTCATTATTATAAGGAAAAACTCAATTTCTAGATTAATTGAATAAATAATGTATTTGTTCTATAACATAGTTAAGATATATTAGTTATTCGACAAATATAAAAAGTTGATTTTTGCTTATAATAGTGACTGAATGGTGTGGTATTTTATGTGTAAAATAACATTTTACAAAATGAATATATATTGTTTTATAGGTTTAAATATATGATTGGTACCTGCAAATATCTCACATTTGACTTTTGGTCCTTGTAAAAAAAATTGAAATACGTCCTTGCAAAAGATTTTGTTTTTTAAAATGGTCCTTGGGCCCATTTAAGTTGAAGGTGTCAGTCTGATGCTTACGTGGCACACACTAACTGTGTACTAGTATCCACGTGGCATCTGACGTGGCAATTTAAAAATTTAAAATAAAAAAATGATTTAAAAATTATGAAAAATAATTTTTAAAAATTAAAATTAAAAAAATTTATTTTTATTAAAAAAAATACATAGAAGGGGGGAATTGAAATTTTAAGATTTTCCCCCATCTCATCTTCTCCTCCTCTTTTCCATCGACCTTCTCCTCTTCAAAAAATGTTATTTTTTACTTTAATTTTAATTTGCTTATTTTAAAATGGTTAAAATAGAAAGGGGTAAATTAAAATCGAGGGTTTATATCATTCTTCTTCCTCGTAATGTTCTTCCCCCAAACACAAACCTTATTCTTTTTCTTAGTTCTAAACCACCATGACCATCGTGAAAATTTGAGTTTCTTTAATCAAACCCAAACCCAACTAATCCCCTTCTCAAAAATAACAGAATAGTCGAATAACACAATGAAAAAATGATTCCTACCATCTTCAGATCTGGATTCGATGATGAAGAAGCATGACATAATATTTGGTGATGGCGGCGGTATGACGGCAGAGATTGGGTTGCGAGAGAGAGAGTGAGAGAGAGAAAGAAAGAAGACGAACGGGTGTTGAGAGAGATGGAGAGAGAGAGAGTGTTGGTGGTCGATGTGTGAACGTGGTGGCCATGAGTGTGTCTCTAGTGAGAGCTTGTAGAGGAAAGAGTGGCAAAGGAGAGGGAGAGGTGAGAGAGTGCAAAGGAGAGTTTCTTCACTGATATGGACTCACGTAATGTTCTGATTTGCAAAACCATACAAATTTAATCAACACATAGAGAAGAGAAGAGATGAGATCGATCATTTTTTTTCTCTCTTACCACAAATTAAAACCACCTTTGTATTTTCAGGTTTAAGATTGACTGCAATGAAAGGAACAAACATTCAAGGAAAGGAATAGAAACCGTGAATTGAGTATAAAACCATAACATTATGTGTTGTTATTGTTATGTTGTTTATACTATGTTGCTGGATTTAAAATTCTAACAACAAGCATTGTTCTTTATGAATGAAGAGAGAAGTGGAAGAAGAGGAAGACTTGTTGTTGTTGGGCTTTTTATGAATGTTGTTGCTGGGTTGGGGTTGAACGTTGTTGTTTTGGTTGAAAAATAAATAAGGAACAATTTAATTATTATTAATTAATTTAAAAATATTTAAAAAATAATGAAATGCCGCGTATTTGCCACATGAATGAGTTGGTACAGTCAGCAAGTGACACATAAGTCAAAATGATGCCAATTCATCTAGAAAGTGGAGCTAGGGACCATTTAAAACACAATTTTTATTTTGCAAGGACATATTTCAAAAAAATTAATATTACAAGTACCAAAAACCAAATGCGAGATATTTGCAAGGACCAATCATATATTTAAACCTATTTTATATGTACAAAATACATATATTAGTTTGCTTCAACACAACCATTCCCAAAAGTATTTTAGGGTTCTAGCCTCCAAGATCCCCACAATAGCCGCAGCTGTGAAAACTCATCTGATAGTTTTTCGTGGCATTACCACACAATCGACCAGTCAATTGTGTCGAAGCGTCACATTTATCGACAACATTGCAAACCATCCTTGATTGATAGCTTCACCAGATCGTTCTGTCATACTATTGTGTTGTCCGATCAAAGATTCAAATATTTGAGTCTTCCCCGATCCGGTAATCCCTGTCTTCAATTAATAATTTCTTTAATGTCTTTAAGTTTTTTTGGTTGTTTTATTTGTCTTCTACATATGTGTTTGTTGTGATGAAATAAAACAATTGTGTTGAAGCGTCACACTTGTGGACAACATTGTGAACCATCCTTGATCGATAGCTTGAGCGGATCGTTGTGTCATATAACTTTGTGGGCCGATCAAAGATTCAAATATTCGAGTCTTCTCAGATCTGGTAATCCTTTATTTTCATTTAATAATTTCTTGAATGTCTTTGCGTTTTTTGAGTTGTTTTGTCTGTCTTCTACATTTGCGTTTGTTGTGATGAAATAAAACAATTGTGTTGAAGTGTCACACTTGTGGACAACATTGTGAACCATCCTTGATCGATAGCTTGAACGGATCGTTGTGTCATATAACTTTGTGGGTCAATCAAAGATTCAGATATTTGAGTCTTCCTAGATCCAGTAATCCTTTATTTTCATTTAATAATTTATTGAATGTCTTTACATTTTTTGCTTGTTTTGTTTGTCTTCTAGATCTGTGTTTGTTATGATTAAATAAAACAATTGTCTTCTACATATGAAATTTGTTTGTTTTAAAATTTGGTAATCAAGATTTAGTTACAATTCTATAGCTTGCACACCATCGAAAGATAATGGGTTATTTAATTTAAGAATATTACATAATACTTAAAAGGAACAATATATACGAATTAAATTTTATTATTAAAAAAATACAATTTAAATTTTAGAATCTTGATCATTTGAAAGAAAATATGATAACATATATAAAGTAAGATATTGACAACACAAGAAGGGAACTAAGTTATGTTATAAATGATTTCGGAAACAGTTCGCTGCATGGATGATTTCATAAATTAATTATGTTTGATTGTCTAAAAAGTTATTTTGATTTATCCACCAAAAAAGAGAGTGTTAATTTGTGTTTTTAATTTATTGTCGACTACTAAAAAGTATGTAAAATAAATAAGAGTATGAAAAATTAGTCTTCTATGATATGAGAAATCAATGACTATGAAAACCATTTGAAATTCAATTAATAAACAATGTGTGTTGAAATTACCTTGATATTGACATTGTCTATTGTCAGATCGAACTCTGTTGACTTCCTGTGTTTACTTTACCAACTTTCATTCCATTAATTAATATTTTTTCCTTTGTTTGCTCATATGCGATTTCTTCCACTAAGGTTATGAAAACACACTATATGACCCTTTCTTAGCATCAAAACTACTACTATGCCACTTTTTGATTCTTGCTCTCCCTAATTCTTGAGTAATGATATATGAACAATTATTTGGTGACAACTTTCATTTTCTTTATTTCTATTGGTCAAAAATAATAGAGAGAGAAAAATGAAGAGAAATAATAAAAACATGATGTGAGTATGAGAGAGAAAGTTGTCAAAAAATTGTTGCAAATTGGTTGTATAAATATCATTTCTCCTGATTCTTTCATTGATTTTGCTCGAACAACATACTAGTATATGTAATTTTACCACGGACAAAACTTAGGTACAATTACTTAAGTGCTTTTTGTATGGTTCTTAACTAAAAATACAACTTTTTTTTGAGATAACAAACTTTGAGAGAATTATAGATTTAAGGAAATCAGGGTGAATTTAGTTAAGAACCATACGAAAAGCACCTAAGGAATTATACATAAGTTTTGTCCTTTTACTAATATACTCCCTCCGGTCTCAAATATAAGAAAAAATTACTTTTTTAGGTTCATTGAATAGTTAATGTATCTGGTCTACATTGTAAAGCATATACATTAATTATCTAATGAACCTAAAAAATAATCTTTTCTTATATTTGAGACTGGAGTGAGTATTCGGCTTGAATAAAAAAAAATCTGGATTATTTTGTATGGATTTGATATCTAATACATTATTGTGAAGTAATGTCAATTGTCACATCACATGCATGCTACAAAAATCAATGTTGCTAAAGCACGTGGTCTTGAAAACTGAATCAGAACAAACAAACAATAATCATTGAATAGACTTGGTGATAGTGACAGGTCTAGTATAATTCTAGGTAGGACAGGGGTTTGCAAAGATTAGGAAAACCATAAAATAGATCAAATAAAAAAATAGTTTTCTTTTTTATTTTTAAAAAATTGCAAAAACAATGGTTTATGTTGAGAAAGTGGATATCATCATATTTACACAAATAAGTTTCCCTCCCGTCAAATTTTTCTACACATTTGGTTACTCATTTATATTGTAATTATCTTTGAATATTTTTCCCAGCAAAGTAGAACATTTGTTGCAGTATTCATTAGCTGTTTATTTAGAAATATCATAGAGAAATTTTAAGTGTTTTTAAAGGAGATAATTTTGCCCTAATATGTTTTTATTTATGCAAAAAGAAGATAAAACAAAGAGGGAAAGAATCATCTCAGTGCCAATGTTTTGATGCTATAAAAACCACCATTTTTTGGGTAAGAAATATCAATCAGTTCTCCTCATTGAATCACCAAAATTCAGTAAAAAAAATGATTTTGTTAAGAGAATCCATAATGATAAACTTAAGTATATAGTAAATTATAATATATCTTTGTTCTCTTTCAATTGAGTCCCACCGATGAACAATGAAATTTATACTATTCGAAGAATTTATACTATTTTTTAGCATGTATTCCCTCCGGTTCAAATGTAAGCAACTTTTCACTTTTTAAATTCACTCAATAAATAATGTATATGGTCCATGATGTAGATTACATACATTATTTATTGAGTAAACCTAAAAAGTGAAAAATTGCTTACATTTGAGACCGGAGGGAGTATATCCAATTGAATTATACCACGTAGATATTTTAGAAAATAACGTATAATTTGATCGGATATATGTGAGATAAAATTTTACAACATTAAACTATACAAATTAAATTCTTAAAAGTAATTAAGATCAAGCATTTTTACTAGTTTGATGGTTGTGATAACAAATACACAGAAAAATAATATTTTAAAAATCGGATATCTCTACGCGTTTAAAACAAAATAAAATCTTTTACGGGTGAAAGTCCTCACATATGACATATCACGGTAATTAAATTTTACCGGTAATAAAGTTACATAAAAGTTTAGATATGTAATTTTGATAACAAAGAGGGGTAAATCTTAATTACTACTTTAGGTAAATCTCTTTAACCGTAATTCGTAGCTGAATTTCATGGTCTCATACATAAACAACAACAACACAGATCACTGAAAAAAAGATGAAGTAAGAAAACCCTTTTCTTCACCCAATCTCAGAACCAAAAAAAGAAACATTTTTGGTGAAGAAAAACGAAAATTGAAAATAAATTGCCCCTTAGGGTTTGACTGTGAAATTGCGAAATCCCGTGTGAAATAATCGTTTCCGTCAAATTCGGTGAAAGATCCTTCCTCAATTGCACCCGAAAGTCGCGGTTTTGGATTCTAGAGAGAGAAAAAGTTGGTGTCAGTGTCAGAAGTTAGAGAGAGAAAATGAAAATGGGGGTTGTTGTCACGAATTTTTGAATTTTGTGATCGGAGGGAAAATAATGTGTTTTTATTGAAATTAAGAGAGATTCTAAGGTTATTGCATTTCTGGGTGATTTTAATTTGTTCAAGTTTGAATTTTTAATTTTTTTACAGTGGGAGTGATCTCAATTATGGTGAATTTTGCTGTTTTTTGGTAATGTAGGTGGTGAATTTTGTGTGACTTAATGCAATCTAGCGGCGGCGCTGGCGGTGGGCCTGGCCGGAATTCGGCGGGGCGGGCAGCGTCGACGTCGTCAGCAGCTGCATCGCCGACTTCTTCATCTTCGGCGGCTTCCCACATGGGATTGGACTCATTGCAGCAGCAACAGCAGATGATGGGTGGTTCTAGACAGGTGTGGATTTTGAATTGTTTAAGCTGAATTTTTGTGGTAATTTTGGTAGAATGTGTGTTACTGTGATGACAATTTCTTCTGCATGTTGTTCTGGTAATTCAGTTGTGTCAGTATTTTGGATCACATGATTGGCTTTGGAAAAGAGAATGTTATGCATTTAATTAATGCATATTGGTTGGTAGGGTTTTTGTATTTTTTTTTTAAACCAATTGTTTTTAGGCATTGATACTATGGAAATTGATGGAATCATTAAACAGAACTTGGAAATAATTGGTTGGAATTTTAGTTCTAGACTACCTTTTAATCACACTCAGCAGTTTGCAACCCTTCTGTTGACTTCAAATTTCTTAGGAATTAATTGGTCTTTGGTTTTAATTTCTGTTCATATCTGATGTTATATTATAGGCAAGTGTAACTATTCTGCTTATTTTATTTTATTTTTCTGCATTTTTAAGGAATTTCCTTTTTGAAGTCATGTAACATCAGGGTAATAAAACTTGGGTTTGTGTTTGAGTTTAATGAACTCCTTTTTTTAGTCTTTCTCTCTCTCTCTCTGCAGGTGCTTCTGTTGACATTTTAATACACTGTTCAATTTTGGAATTTGGATCCCCATTTTCCTTTTATTTATCTCTTAAGTATGTAGGTTGGACTTGGACACACCATTGATCAGTTGTGAATTGTAACCAAACAAGATATACTTGCAATTTGCTAAAAAGTGTTGTTTCGTCATCTTGTGTGAATTGTCAATTCGTCCTTATTGTTTTTGCTGCTTCTGTCTTCTGTTACTTTCTGTGGTCATTAATATATTGCTGATTTCTGTATGTTCTGTAGGTTTTGGGAACCAAATTAGCTTCTATTATAATTGAAAGTATATGTCTACTTGTGTTTGTCTTGAGATCTACAAAATTTGCATTGTGGTCTAAGTTATAGTAATTTTATGGTTTTTTTTGCAACCTTGAATCATATCATTTTTGCTGTAGAATGATGACATTTTCTCAACTGGTATGTATGCAGTCATTTCAACAGCAACTGCTTAGAAAACCTGAAGGGAGTGAAGCGGTGCTGGCGTATCAAGCAGGGCATCAAGGAGTATTTGGGAATAACAATTACTCATCTTCCACTGCCATGCAATTGCCTCCGCAGTCTCGAAATTTTTTTGCTTTAGCTCAGCATGGACCTAACCAGGGTCAAGGCATTGAGCAGCAGAGGCTAAATCCTGTCCAGCAGGCGTACTATCAGTATGCTCTCCAGAGTTCTCAACAAAGACCTGCTTTGGCAATGCAGTCACAGCAGCAACCTAAAATGGAGATGTCAGGCCCCACATCTGTTAAGGATCAAGAAATGCGAATGGGAAATTTTAAGTTGCAGGACCTTATGTCTATGCAGGCAGTGAATCATGGCCAAGAATCATCATCTTCTAGGAATTCATCTGAACATTTTTCACATGGTGAAAAGCGGGTAGAGCAAGGACAGCAGCTAGCTCCTGATAAGAAGAATGAAGGAAAGGCCTCAACCCAGGGACTAGGTATTGGACACTTGATGCCCGGGAATAATATAAGGCCTGTGCAAGCACTGACGACTCAACAGAGCATCCCAATTGCTATGAACAACCAGATTGCAACCTCTGATCAACTCCGAGCTATGCAGGCATGGGCACATGAACGGAATATTGATCTATCACAACCTGCAAATGCTAACTTCGCGGCTCAGCTCAATTCCTTGATGCAATCAAGGATGGTTCAACAATCAAAGGAAAACAACACTAGCATTGGTGCTCAGTCATCTTCTGTCCCAGTTTTAAACCAGCAGGCTACTTCTCCGGCAGTTGCAAGTGAGGGTTCTGCTCATGCTAATTCATCTAGTGATGTGTCTGCACTGGTAGGTTCTCTAAAAGCCAGGCAGACAGCTCCACCCAGCCATCTGGGCTTACCCATCAATGCTGGTGGTGTGGCTGGAAACTCCAGTGACATGGCAGTGCAGCAATTCAGTCTTCATGGTAGAGATGCTCAAGAATCTTTGAAGCAATCGATTGTAGGTGTAAATGGAATGCCTTCTATGCATCCACAACAGTCTTCTGCAAACAAGAACATAGGCGCAGATAGTTCTTTGAATGCAAAAGCTTCATCATCTAGATCTGGTCCAGAACCTGCAAAAATGCAGTATGTCAGGCAATTAAGCCAACATGCTTCCCAGGATGGAGGGCCGACAAAGGAAGTGGGCTCTGGAAATTACGCCAAACCTCAAGGGGGACCATCTCAGATGCCTCAGAAAGTAAATGGCTTTACCAAACATCAGCTTCATGTTCTTAAAGCACAAATACTAGCATTTAGGCGGCTGAAGGTTAATCTCTGCCTTAATTTTTATTCATTTGGTGCCCATTTGACTTGTGATCATATCCCTTTATTTCTCATTGTCTATGGTTGTCTTCTGCTTCTTGCCTACTCTTTGTTTTTATATAAGCCCAGTGAAGATATACTCCATAACATCTGATCCTTTGCAAAATATATATATATATATATATATAATATAATATCTGATGACAATTGTGCTCACTAATATTCTTTTTCTGTTGGTTGATAGAAAGGTGATGGTATACTTCCCCAAGAACTTCTTGAAGCCATTACTCCACCACCTCTTGATTTGCAAGTGCAGCAGCCAATTCACTCTGCAGGAGCACAGAATCAAGATAAATCTATGGGAAATAGTGTGGCAGATCAACCAAGGCAGAACGAATCCAAGGCCAAGGATTCACAACCCATCATATCTTTTGATGGAAATTCTTCAAAGCAGGAAACTATTGTAAGAGATCAGAATTCAACCGGAGCAGAAGTTCATATTCAAGCTATGCTTCCTGTGACAAAGGTCTCTGCTGGAATGGAAGAGCAGCAATCCGCTGGATTCTCTGCTAAGTCAGACAAGAAAAGTGAACATGTGATTAACAGAGCTCCTGTTATAAATGAGTTGGCATTAGATAAAGGAAAGGCTGTCGCTTCCCAGGCTTCGGTAACTGACATTGCACAGATTAATAAACCTGCACAGTCAAGCACTGTTGTTGGCCTGCCAAAGGATGCAGGACCCACAAAAAAATATTATGGGCCCCTATTTGATTTTCCTTTCTTCACTAGGAAACAAGATTCCTTTGGATCATCAATGATGGCAAACAACAACAACAATTTGTCTCTGGCATATGATGTAAAAGAGCTTCTTTATGAGGAAGGCACAGAAGTCTTTAACAAGAGAAGAACTGAGAATTTAAAGAAGATTGAAGGATTACTTGCAGTAAACTTAGAGAGGAAAAGAATTAGGCCAGATCTTGTGTTGAAGTTGCAAATTGAAGAGAAAAAGCTTCGCCTTTTAGATCTCCAGGCACGTTTAAGAGGTGAGATTGATCAACAGCAACAGGAGATAATGGCAATGCCAGACAGGCCATATCGCAAGTTTGTTAAGCTGTGTGAACGTCAGCGTGTGGAACTCGCTCGACAAGTGCAGACATCTCAGAAAGCTTTTAGGGAGAAGCAACTGAAATCTATATTCCAATGGCGCAAGAAGCTTCTTGAAGTTCACTGGGCCATTCGTGATGCTCGTACTGCTCGCAATAGAGGGGTGGCCAAATATCACGAGAAGATGTTGAAAGAATTCTCAAAAAATAAGGATGATGACAGGAATAAGAGAATGGAAGCCTTAAAAAACAATGATGTTGACAGATATAGGGAGATGTTGCTGGAGCAACAGACTAGCCTTCCAGGGGATGCTGCGGAGAGATACAATGTACTTTCAACTTTCTTAACCCAGACTGAAGAGTATCTCCAAAAATTAGGAAGTAAGATAACTTCTGCCAAAAATCAACAGGAAGTAGAGGAGTCAGCAAAAGTCGCAGCAGCTGCTGCACGATTGCAGGCATGGTTCATTACTCTCTCCTCTCCCTAAAATTTTAAAAGAAAAGGAAAACTCCTGTGGCCTGGGAGAAAACTTTTACATTTGAGTGCCTTTTGATTTCTTTTTCCATACCATTCATTTTTTAACTTTCTATTTTAGATGTTTTCTAATGTAAGATTTATAATGTCTTTCTGAAATCATGTATTTATCATTGATCCATTATTTATTTTATGATTAAAGGGTCTTTCTGAAGAAGAAGTCAGAGCTGCAGCAGCTTGTGCTGGAGAGGAAGTGATGATTAGAAATCGTTTTATGGAGATGAATGCTCCAAAAGATGGCTCGTCTTCTGTCAGCAAGTGAGTTTTATTCAATTTTTGCGTATCTCTAGTTTTGGGCTTTTGTCACAAGAATTCTTGTGGTCAGGTTTATTGTAGTACTGGCTTTTGGCTTGGAATTTACCAATACCTTTTTATTATTTTTTTAGTGCTGCGCTATTGTTTATCTAAATTTAATTTTTTAAAACATTTTATTTGTTATATAATTAATATGTCTGATGCCTACTGGTTTCAATCATTGGCCACATGCCAGGTATTACAACCTTGCTCATGCCGTGAATGAAAAAGTTTTAAGGCAACCATCAATGTTGCGGGCTGGAACACTGAGAGAGTATCAGCTCGTAAGTTTCTCCAGTTGGTGAAGTTGTTTGTAATTTCTTATCGTCTTTGAGTAAGTTTTTAAGTATATGACATGTTATTTTTGAAGGTTGGATTGCAATGGATGCTTTCTTTGTATAACAACAAATTAAATGGAATTTTGGCTGATGAGATGGGTCTTGGCAAAACAGTCCAGGTTAGTCTAATGTTTTGCTGTGTCCGCCTCCCTTAAAATGGGAGTGACCTCTATTAAGCGTTTTTTGAACTGAGTGTTTTTTACACTTAATATTGAAATTATGTCTTGCGTGGAAGATGCACCTGTCAACTAAAATATTTCTTCCTTGACCAGGTTATGGCGTTAATTGCCTACTTAATGGAATTTAAAGGAAACTATGGCCCACATCTTATAATAGTTCCAAATGCTGTTTTGGTTAACTGGAAGGTGAGCTTCAACTCATTTGTTTCACGATATTCCTTTTCTTTTATGATTAAATGTGCCTTTAACCCAGAAAATTGCATTGACCATGCAGAGTGAATTGCATACATGGTTACCATCTGTGTCATGCATTTTTTATGTTGGATCGAAGGATCATCGGTCAAAATTATTTTCTCAAGTAAGTGTGCCACAACCTATTGATGTATGCTGTTGGGAGTAATTCAATCAGCGCTAAGTGTTTTATTTGCAGGAGGTTATGGCTATGAAATTTAATGTCCTTGTGACTACTTATGAGTTCATCATGTATGATCGATCAAAGCTTTCAAAAATTGATTGGAGGTATGTCATAATTGATGAAGCTCAGAGAATGAAGGATAGAGAGTCAGTTTTAGCTCGCGATCTTGATAGATATCGGTGTCACAGACGCCTGCTTCTGACAGGAACACCTTTACAGGTCTGTTCTGTTCTGCTTTGATATGATATGCACTGTTGCTGTGATTTCCTTTAACCTCAGATAATGTTTTATAGCCCAACTGAACCAAACATTACCATATCTTAAAATTTCAAGGTTTCTGTTATGTTGTGCAGCTTGTTCTTCCCTCGATAACTAATAGCAATATTTAAATCATTCATGTCCTCACCTTATAGCTTAAGTTTTTTTTGGAGAATTGGTTCTTGACACATGGTATCAAATCCTTTATTGCCAAGGGGTCATACGATTGGCATTTTGCTACTTCTGTTCTAAATAAAGTCGAATTTCAGCACAAAATAGAATGGGCCTGTGTATTGTCCACATTTGATGTCCAAAGAGCTCTTCTACGAGCGGTCGTATCAAAGATATTTGTTGGTTCTTTTTTGAGCGAGAGGAGTAAAAACTTAAATCATCCACATAAGGCTAGACTCAGCTTTTGCCGAGCTCAAGACCTAGTCTTGCCATGCCTGCCTGATTGCTGATGCTAAGATGTAGTTTGAGGCTTTTAGCCAATTAGTAGTTCTTATGGTTTCTTTGGTTACGGTCAGATATTACTTCCATGAATAATGTCAATGAAGTTTATTGAAGCTTGAGTGACACTTTAATTATAAATAATCTCAAAACAGGTTTCCTGTTGTCACCATAACTTTGGGGTCAAATATGCATATCATATTATGGGAATGACAATTGTGGCTGTTTAGTTGTTACTGGAATGTAGTCAAAGCTCTCTGGCTAGTATTTCGTAATTTTGATGACTCTTTATAAAATATGTAGTAAATGTTTAAAATATTAACTCTTGTTCTATATGTTAATTTCATGTAGATGTCATTTTGCCGATCAATTGATTTGAGTTTTTTTGTGATGTTCATATCTTGTTGATGAAATTGTTAATGGTTTAATTCTCTCTGCAGAATGATTTGAAGGAGCTTTGGTCACTTTTAAATCTACTTCTTCCTGAGGTTTTTGACAATAAGAAAGCCTTCAATGATTGGTTCTCGAAACCATTTCAAAAGGAAGATCCCAACCAAAATGCAGAGGATGATTGGCTTGAGACAGAGAAGAAAGTTATCATTATCCATCGGCTTCATCAGATTCTTGAGCCTTTCATGCTCAGGCGTCGTGTTGAAGAGGTTGAAGGCTCGCTACCACCAAAGGTTTGACTACAACTCTTAACCTTTTACTCTACAGTGTGGCATAATTCTGTTTATTTTTTTTTAATGAACGGAATAATCCTGATACCAGTGCTGCATTGCAGGTATCTATAGTTTTACGGTGTAGAATGTCAGCCTTCCAGAGTGCCATTTATGACTGGATTAAATCCACCGGAACTCTTCGTCTTAATCCTGAGGAGGAGCAAAGTCGGATGGAAAAAAGTACAGTCTACCAGGCAAAGCAGTATAAAACTTTAAATAACAGATGCATGGAGCTACGTAAAACTTGCAATCATCCATTGCTTAATTACCCATTCTTTAGTGATTTATCTAAAGATTTTATGGTAAAATGTTGTGGGAAATTGTGGATGCTGGATAGAATTCTCATAAAACTTCAAAGAACAGGACATCGAGTTCTTCTGTTTAGTACCATGACAAAACTCCTAGACATATTGGAAGAGTACCTGCAATGGCGAAGACTTGTGTACAGAAGAATTGATGGGACAACAGCTTTGGAAGACCGCGAATCAGCTATAGTGGACTTCAATAGCCCTAATTCAGACTGTTTCATCTTCCTGCTTAGTATTCGGGCTGCTGGGAGAGGCCTTAACCTTCAGTCAGCTGACACAGTTGTCATTTATGATCCCGACCCAAACCCTAAAAATGAGGAGCAGGCTGTGGCCAGAGCTCATCGCATTGGACAAAAAAGAGAAGTCAAAGTCATCTACATGGAAGCTGTTGTTGACAAAATCTCTAGCCATCAGAAGGAGGATGAAATGAGAAGTGGAGGCACTATTGATATGGAGGATGAGCTTGCAGGTAAGGATCGATATATAGGATCCATTGAGAGCCTCATAAGGAGCAATATTCAGCAATATAAGATAGATATGGCTGATGAGGTTATTAATGCTGGACGTTTTGATCAAAGGACAACACATGAAGAGAGACGTTTGACTTTGGAGACATTATTGCATGATGAAGAAAGGTGCCAAGAAACTGTCCACGATGTTCCTTCGTTGCAGGAGGTAAATCGCATGATTGCTAGGAATGAAGAGGAAGTTGAATTGTTTGATCAAATGGATGAAGAAGAGGGTTGGCTTGAGGAGATGACTCGGTATGATCAGGTCCCAGATTGGATTCGAGCCAGTACAAGAGAAGTGAATGCTGCTATTGCTGCTTCATCAAAAAGACCATCAAAGAAGAATGCTTTATCGGGTGGTAATGTTGTCTTGGAATCCACTGAAATTGGTTCTGAAAGGAGAAGGGGACGACCAAAGGGAAAAAAGAATCCTAGTTATAAAGAGTTGGAAGATTCCTCTGAAGAAATATCTGAAGACAGAAATGAAGATTCTGCACATGATGAAGGGGTGATAGGAGAGTTTGAAGATGATGGGTATAGTGGGGCTGATATAGTGCAACCCGTGGATAAAGATAAGTTGGATGATGTTACTCCTTCTGATGCTGAATATGAATGTCCTAGGTCTTCTTCAGAAAGTGCTAGAAATAATAATGTGGTTGAAGGTGGTTCCTCAGCATCATCTGCAGGTGTTCAAAGATTGACACAAGCAGTGTCGCCATCAGTTTCTTCTCAGAAATTTGCTTCCCTGTCTGCGCTGGATGCCAAGCCAAGTTCGATCTCAAAAATGATGGTACATGGCTTCATTTTGTATTTTGAATATTTTATTCTTTTGCCCGGTGGTTTTTATTCTATTGCATTCTTATTAATATCTTCTGATAAAATTTACCAGGGAGATGAGTTAGAGGAAGGGGAAATTGCAGTATCTGGTGAATCTCACATGTATCATCAACAGTCGGGAAGTTGGATTCATGATCGTGATGAAGGTGAGGAAGAACAAGTTTTGCAGAAACCCAAGATTAAACGTAAACGTAGTCTTCGTGTTCGGCCTCGTCACACCATGGAAAAGCCTGAGGATAAGTCTGGCAGTGAGATGGCATCTCTTCAACGTGGACAATCATTTCTTTTACCAGACAAAAAATATCCATTGCAATCAAGGATCAACCAAGAATCAAAAACATTTGGAGATTCCAGTTCCAACAAGCATGACAAGAATGAATCAATATTAAAAAATAAGCGAAATTTACCTGCAAGGAAAGTAGCTAATGCATCCAAGTTACATGTCTCGCCGAAGTCCAGTCGTTTGAATTGCACATCCGCTCCTTCAGAAGACAATGATGAGCACTCTAGAGAAAGATTGAAGGGGAAGCCTAACAATTTACGTGGATCTTCAGCTCATGTCACTAATATGACTGAAATTATCCAGAGACGGGTATGCATCATTAAGTAATCAATGCTGTGTTTACTTTTTTTCATCTATCTTATTTTTTCCTGAATAGAATTGATCTTATTGAATGTTTTAAGGACTTCCAACAGAAACCCTTACTAATCTTTCAGATAATTATAATAAAATATCAATATATTTGAAATAAGTTTTTGGGCATCTGATCACAGGTTTCTTTACCACATGGTCACGTAACCCTGACAATATTACTTAATTTGCTCTGTTTTTTCACCAAAACTTTCTGTTGGCTGTGCAAATTGTAATCTCGCCTCCTTTTTGTTAACCTTTATGTTGAATAATCTATTTGGATATGTTTCCTGTCATTGTTTGTCTGCCTGCTCACTAAGTGGAAGTATACGAACTCATACAACTTTTGTACTTGTAGTGTAAAAGTGTAATTAGCAAGCTCCAAAGGAGAATAGACAAGGAAGGCCATCAAATTGTACCTTTGCTGACAGATTTATGGAAGAGGATTGAGAATTCTGGGTTCGCTGGTGGTTCTGGGAACAATCTCTTGGATTTAAGAAAGATTGACCAGCGTATCAATAGATTGGAGTACAGTGGAGTAATGGAGTTTGTTTTTGATGTGCAATTCATGTTGAAGAGTGCAATGCAGTTCTATGGGTACTCATACGAGGTGAGATTTCTCTTATCATTGTTCAAAGTGGCTTTTCCAGAAACATTAACTGATTAATTGTATTTTGCATGATTAAGGTGGCTGTCGAATGAAATTGATAATGACCTAGGATTGTTTATATATCTCTATTTTTGCAAAGGTTAAAAGTTTGAGTGATCATTATTTACAGGTAAGAACTGAAGCAAGGAAAGTTCATGATCTCTTCTTTGACATCTTGAAAACCACATTTTCCGACATTGACTTCGGAGAAGCAAAAAGTGCACTTTCCTTTACGAGTCAAATTTCTGCCAATGCTGGAGCATCCTCAAAGCAAGCGACTGTTATTCCAAGTAAGAGGAAGAGAGGGAAAAATGATATGGAGACTGATCCAATCCCTACACAAAAGCCACTGCAATGTGGATCCACTTCCAACGGCGAAAGTGGCAGGATCAAAGTCCAATTGCCTCAGAAGGCATCAAGAACTGGAAGTGGTAGTGGCAGTGCCAGGGAGCAACTTCAACAGGATAGTCCTTCACTGCTTACTCACCCAGGTGATCTAGTTGTATGCAAGAAGAAAAGAAATGAGAGGGGGGATAAATCATCGGTGAAGCTTAGGATCGGTTCAGCTGGTCCTGTTTCACCACTTACCATTGTTCATGCTGTTATGAGCAGTCCAACTCCAGGGTCAGGTTCTACCCCTAGGGCTGGCCATGCACATACATCAAATGGGTCTGGCGGGTCAGTTGGATGGGCGAACCCCGTGAAGCGGATGAGAACAGATTCAGGGAAAAGGAGACCAAGCCATATGTAGATTTTTTCAAGTGATACAAAGGATGGTATATAATTGGCAACATTGCTGTTAGTTTCAGGAAGGAAAAAAAAAAATAGTGGCCCTTATCATCCATTGATAGATTTAGCCTAAACTGTTAATAATATAGAGTTAGGTCCTCCTGTGTATTTTAGAGTTACCTTCAATGGGGTTATATTACAGGCGATTAAATTTTTTCATTGGGTATATGCTGCATCTTGCAGGAACTGATTTTACCTTAGACATGTCCGCTGAATCTCTCGTTTATAGTGAGTGACTTGCTGGTTCATAGTACTCCATTCAAGATTTCAAGGATTAATAATTAGTTTCTACATGGTATTGTTTTCCCCCCATTGACAACAAATCCTTCCAAATTATTGTTATAGATAGTAAAGTTATGAATTTTTCATTTGAACCAACCGAAAGTTAATTTACTATGGATTATATACTCTTGAAAGTTTATTTATTTTTTATACAATTGAAAAGATAATTTATATAATTATAGTCACAGTCACACTAGGTAAACTCTATGAGTTTAGTAGAAAAAGATGATGGACTCATCCTACAACAACAACCAAGCCTTATCCTATCAAGTGTGGTCGGCTACATGAATCAAACGACGTCATAGTGTTCTATCAAAAACTATGTTTTTCTCCAACTCATTTATCTCTAGATCCTTAAACTATATTTTTACCGTAAAATATAAACTTTAAACAATTTTTTAGAAAAGACTTCGTTCAATACTATCATATATGAAATTTGTACTATTTTATCTAGTTTTCATATCTTCAAAAATATTAAAATGAGATTATGCTACATGGTGTGTATTTGAGAGCGTGAGTTTGGATGATGAAGAGTTATTCCATTGGGAAACTAATTGCTTCAACACCTTATATTTGAATAGGGAAGAGTTAACTTTAGATACAATTCTTGTGATGGTTTTGTGTGGAAAGAAGGTCCATGGTTGAGATACGTAGCTCGGCTTATTAAGTTCTGACAAATATTAACATGCTGTTGGATGAGGATTCAATATTAAGGTGTGACATAATTTATTCCTTTGAAGTGGCAGTGTATGTTTGGCAAATTATTTAAAGTAGGATACTTTCAAAAGATAATTTGGCTAGTAGAAGGGTGAGTGTGAGAAAGAGACAACATGGCATTTGATTTTTTAATGTCCTTTTTTGTTTCAAAAGTTTGGAGTGTGTCATTGATTGAGGGTAGGTGATTATCATAACATTGAAAACTATATAAGCTCAATTTATTTTCGGGTTTGATTCTAGGAGGAAAAGTGTTGGAGTTGAAAAGTGATACAATATGGTTTGCATGCTTGTGATATTTGAACGGTTAGTAATGCAACAAAAAAAAAATCTACAGTAAAATTGAGATAATTTTTTTTAAGCAAGTTGAGATCATTTTAGAAACATGTTAAAATGCTATCTTGTATTGGTCGTCTTTAAAATCAACATTATATTTTATCTTCTTTTGGTTGGTAGGTGTTTTACTTGGTTTAGTGGAAATGGTCATTTTATGAGTTGAATTGATAGGTTCTTGAACTCCGAAGAGTGACGTTAATTGTGGCTTAATTGTTATCAGGTAGCGTTATTAGGAGGACTTTTTTTTACCTCTCTCTCTATGAGGTTGTTTGATGATAATATTAATTAGGGGTCAAAGCCTTTTGTATGTTGAAATATTTGATGGATTTCTCAGGTTATCAGGATTTTGTAAGGGATAAACGGAGGTCGTTTGAGGTCGATGGTTGAGGCATTGCTAATCCTATTTAGGACTTTAAATGTTGATTGTGTGGTTGTAAAAAGTCTGAAAAGACGGCCAAAAACTTTTATTGTCATGTTAACCAAGAAAAGAAGATAAAAGAGTTAATAAGTTGATAAAATATTTCAAAACACCATGATAATTTGATTGTATCTTCTTCTTCATCCCTAATATCTTCATTTTGATATATCAGAAACACACACACATACATTCTCTTCTTGTATCAAATTCATTTGGATACATATTTCATATTCAAAAATCTGAACATGTTCTCAAAGTTAAGAATCAATCAAAAATTCAAAAGGATCATAATTCAAACCCTCTTTCTTGTGACTTATATTTTTTACTTCAATAATTTCACTGAAAAGTTTGGTGAGCCACCAATGCCTCTATCTTAGACTTTTTCACACTTTACTATGTTTTCTGGTCCAATTGTCTTGTTTTTACTCATCATTTTTAACACTTCTTTTTCCTTGTGCTCTTGAATTCGATGATTTTAATTACTCATTCTGTCCTAAAATAAGTGACATTGTTGACTGTTACATGCGTGTCAATGCACATATTTAAACTTCAATACTCCCTCCGTTCCTTTTAAATTGTCACTTATGTAGAAAATTTTTGTTTCTAATTAACTGTGACTTTCAAAGCTCAGTACAACATTAAATGTTGTTTTGCCTATATTACTCTTAGTTATTTATTGCATTGAGAGAAATATATGAAATGAGATATTAAATGATGAAGGTTAATATAGGAAAAAGATAAATCGTTGTATCAAAAGTAGTAAAATGTACTTGTTGTCTTAGTTTGTGTATAAAGTCAAAAAGTGACAATTAAAAAGGAACGAATGGAGTATCTTTAATTATGTATTAAAAAAAATTATAAAATTTTGATATTTTGAAAATACTCATTGAGACAAATCCAACATTTTATGTTACCATTTGTTTTTATATAATAGTAGAAAAATATGGTCAAAGTATGTTAGGTGAATAGTGCGCATAGTCAAACTAGGTCACTTATTTTAAGATGGAGCAAGTAAAAAAAAAAAATCTAAACCAAAACTTTACATTCTTCATCTTTAATACACTTCACTTGATCCAAGTCTCCAGACGTGGATCGTTGAGCCATTGGAAGCGAATAAGGAGTCATGATTGTGGAGAATGTGGAAATACGCCACAATTAGGGTGAATATCCGATTGTTATGTTAAGAGGACGCCGCAATAAGCTTGGAGGTTCTTATTGATAAGTCGATGATTAGCGCCACGAAAAACCGATAAGTCAGAAATACAAATCCTAGAACCAAAGAGAACAAACTCTCCATTTTTACTCAATAAAAATCTTCGTTTTAGGAATAGAAATGAGTCGATTCGAACTTTTCTGAGTTCAACTTGATAAGAATTGATTCATCTCGAAACTCGACTCGAATTCGAAACTAACATTTTTTTAACTCGAGTTCGGATCGTTTTAAGTTCATGAGCAACTCGGTTTGACTCATTAGGTTCAACTCATCACATAATTAGAAGAAAAAAAAATCATTTTTTTATGAAAAAAGTAGAATATATATATAAATATATATATATATATTTGAAC
>Ga0315913_1000146_pt1 | contig 47285 bp, 26 predicted proteins | sample MpolsnodulesMG_FD_207736 | JGI IMG/M metagenome (GOLD analysis project Ga0315913, IMG submission 207736) | Medicago polymorpha root nodule microbial communities from Los Angeles, California, United States - small nodules | ecosystem: Host-associated > Plants > Roots > Nodule | place: USA...
ATGCAGCTTCCAACCCGACAGTCTAGATTTGAACCTATTAAGGAGCGGTTCCCAAAATGATAATTGACGGGCATTCTCACCAATAGGCAGCCCCAAATACATAAAAGGAATAGACCCAACTTTACAATTCAACACCATAGCCGCCTCATTTAACCAAGACGTTGCGATATTCGTACCAACCAAAAGGCTCTTTGAGAAATTAACTTTTAAGCCCGACAAAGCTTGAAAAAGAAGGAGGACAGCCCTCATAGCCCGTATATTAGCCCAAGATTTCTCACCCAATAACAATGTATCATCTGCAAATTGGAGGTGAGAAACAACTGTAGTGCCACTAGGTCCAACCCGGTAACCAGTAAACAAATTATTAGCCACCATAGATTCCATCAACACATGAAACCCCTCGGCCGCCAAAAGAAACAAGAAAGGCGACAGAGGATCACCCTGCCTCAATCCCCTCCCCAACGTGAACTCATCGGTTGGAGACCCATTAACCAAGACTGAGGTAGTAGCCGTGCCACTGCATTCTTTTATCCACTTTCGCCAAAGAGTAGGAAAACCCATTTTCAACATCACCTCATCTAGGTAACCAAGATCAATGGATTCATATGCTTTCTCAAAATCTACTTTAAAGAGAATCATTTCCCTTTTATGTTTGTGAGCTTCATCAATAACCTCATTAGCCACCAAAATACCATTTAAAATTTGTCGACCCTTAATGAAGGCAGACTGAGAATCTGATATTACAAAATCCATCACTGATCGAAGCCTATTTGCAAGCATTTTCGACAAGATTTTATACAAGCTACCCACCAACGAAATCGGACGGAAATCACTTAGACGTTGTGGACTCTTAACCTTAGGAATAAGAGCTATGAAAGTACTGTTTATACCTTTGGCCAATCTTCCATTACGGTGAAACTCCACCAAGAACCGCATAACATCATCCCTCATGATGTCCCAGAAGTCTTTGATAAAACCAAAATTTATCCCATCAGGACCCGGACATTTAAAGCTTTCACAATCCCACACCGCAGCCTTGACTTCGTCTAACGAGAAGGGCTTTACCAAGGCCGCCCCTTCCCTAAAGGACAAAGACCGAAAAACTAAGCCTTCCATACTAGGCCGAGAGGCTACAACAGGCCGAAAATGGGAAGAAAAATGAGTGTAAACAGCATTGCGAACATTGTCAACCCCTTCTATCAGCGCTCCATTAACAAGAAAAAATGGAATATTATTCCTTCGACGTCGAGTGGACATAATACCGTGAAAGAACTTAGAGTTAGCATCCCCTTCTCGTAACCATTGTACTCTTGACTGTTGCCAACAAATGCTGGTATTTATACGGGTTAAAGAAAACAACTCTTCGGAAAACCCATGAAGCTCCTCGACCTCTTCGTCACATAAGACCGTTGTCTCCCCTTTCAAGTCTAACGCGTCAATGCGATCCTTTAAAATTGAAATTCTAGCAGGTAAATTCTGAGTGTGACGCTGATGCCACTCTTTTAGAGCCAATTTAACTAGCTTAAATTTTTCTTTTAACACAAAACCACCCCAACCGTCCACCTGAAGAGACCGCCATTTATCACGAACAAAAGATGCATAGCCGGGAAGATGCATATATATATTGATTATTAGTATGTCATATTATATATTTGGGTCTTGCTTACCATGACACTGGTTAAGTAATCCTTTAATAGAAACTTTGTCTTGAAAATATAAGTTTTTATTTTTGTCTTATCAATAATTACACAACTTTTTAATGCAAACTTACTAATTTTAACTAATGCTCCAAGAGCACTCATTAGCATTCCCTTATATATTTACAGCTAAATTGACCTCTTTTTAGGCTATTTTTTAATCCAAAATCCTGAGGTCTAAAGTTTTTGCTTGGGTGTCTGGGTCCTTAGACCGACCATGTTAACATGAAAAACTACCCTTTTTAATATATGTATATATTTCTAATTAATTATAAAAAATAAAAAAATAATAGTGCAAAGAATCCTAACTATATGTTGACACCTTCTACTCTAAAAATATTTGTATATAGTATTAGTTAGTTATATGAAAAAAATAAGGACTGATATTGTATATTTTAAATAATGAGCCAAAAGAATAAAAATTGTTGCAACGAGGGTGCATAGCAAAATATACAGAAGCTTTAAATAAATTTCTCTCTTGTGGAAATTAAACAGTTAAATTACTGAACATGTATAATAAAAACCATGTCTTTAATCCAGCACATCCTAAATGACAAAAAAATCAAATTATCAACTATTTTGATGACTCTAACAACAAAATAGCAAATCTCAAAGAGTATTCTAAATTGACACAAAAGAAGACAAAACTAAAAGAAATTATTTAAGTAACTAACTTAGCAACAAAATCAACATACTCAAATTTTAGCCGAATCAGAACATGTTTGCCGAACACACTTTTGTCACTCAAACCCAAAATAGTATTCTCTTCCTTCGTTGCTCTATGCATTTCGTGTGTGTTGCACCTATCTTCTCTCACGACAATTGCTATGGACAATTGCTCTTTAAGTACCTCAAAGTCACTTCCGTTGGGTCGTAACTCTCAACATGTTGTGTAACATTCAAGATTTTAACTTAGAAAATTGTAAAAGAAGTATTTTCTCAAGACATAAATAACTCAAAGTTAGACTTGAAATATCTTACAAAGTCTTTTTTGAAAGATCACAACTTAAATTTACATCTTGGAAAATATTTACAACTAAGATTAAACTTTTAAAATATAGAAAGAATATGTAACAATCCACAATTGCACCAAATCAAGAATTTTTGTTATTGATCACATTTCTTCAAAGTGTTGATTTTTCATGTTAAACAACATATTCCACCAACTTAGCTCAACCATGTTGTTCTCACTCATGTGACATTACCTCTTATACCATAACTCAACCTTTTCAACTAATAAAATCACATGCATATCTTTGATCATTTTTGCATGTGTCACGTAAAGGTTAGATAACTTCATACCTCTAGCAACAAATGTAGACCTTATGGTAAGTTTCCCAGAGTCCCGAGAGAACAAGCTATCATAACTGTCATCGCATAGTTTAGCTATTAAAGTAAATTCAACTCAATGTCTGAAACATACTTCACATCATTGAGAGTTAACTTTATGCCATTGAACATCTCCAAGAAAAAATATCCCCTAGTCTAACACACTTTTACACATCTTCGTGGGCCAACTTCACATCACCAAATTCACCTAAAGTATACGAGTAGAAAATATCTCCTGAAGGAACATGTATTGAAGTATCACTATTAATCACTAAATTGTATGCACTTATCAACAACATTAGCAAGACCATGATCGTCAACATGAAGCATATCATCATCATCATATGTCAAATTAGCACAACCTTCATTTGAATCTTCTTTTTTCTTTTTACCTTTACCTTTGTTCTTACTCTCTTTTTAAAAGACCAATAATTTTTCATTTTATCCTTTTTACCACAATTGTAGCACTCAAATACTTTGTATCAATTATTCAAATTGCTTCTGCTTCGGTCTCCGTTACCATTATACTAGTTCATATGTTTCCCTCTTGATTCAATAACGATTATTCGTGACTGCGATGAGGAGTCCTAAGACTTTCTTCCCATCTCTAAATTCAAAACACCGCTCTTGATAAGGCTCATCGACAATACACTATCAGACAGTGGCGGAGCTTTCTATAGGCCAAGGTGGGCCACGACCCACCCACCCAAAAGCAAAATATTTTTTTCTATAAGGAAATTACTAAAACACCCCGTTATTAAAGAAAAATACAAAATAGCCCAGCCTCTCCACTACTCAAGCACGACCTTTCTTTCTCAGGCTTTGATTTTCTTACAAAACAAAATAGAATATATTACCAACAAAGAAGCATTCTTTGTTGATTGACCCACCATGAGAATACTACATCGAGATCTTTTGATTGGGATATGGTTGGCTGTCTAATATCAACAAACGTTTGAGATAATTCTCGTTCGTCTTGGTTATTTGAAGATTCAGTTTCTTGAGATGGTGGAGGTGCGCCGCCGCTTGTGATGGTGGCCAAATTTATTCATGGTTGGTTAAATCCCATTCGGGTTCGGGTCTCTCTGATCTGACCCAGATTTTCTTCACGTTAAAACAACAGTTGGTGCCATCTCTTTGTCACCGACGTTTGTGTTTGAATACCCTCTCACAGGTATGGTTTATCAAGATTTGTTATTGTCGCGATGGTGCGATGACTTCTTTGCGTGGTTGTTGATGTCTATGTTTGGTAACAGGTTCTCAAGGCTAGAAATGGACATTTACTTGTTTTGTGGATGCGAGTTGTGGGTTTGGAAAATTGTCACCATGCTAGCGATCAATTTCAAATTTCGTTCCTCAAAGAGATGAGTTCAAGCTTGTCTCTCGATTATTCTGAAAATGTTTGAGAACGTTTACGTATCTATTTCTTTTGCCATTTGGTTTCGTGTCTCACGTTAGGTTTGTTGGGTTGTTGGATTGCATTCGTCCCTAGGCATTTGGTTTCTTTAAACTGGACTTTGTCCGATATATGTTTCACTTTTAACACTTTTAATATCGTTTGTTGTGATACCCATCGAGGGTTGTTTAAGTGGTTTGTGGGTCATGTCGATGTCTCCCCAACTTATTGCACTTCTTTTTATTTAATATATTTTTCTTTGCCTAAAAATAAAATAAAATTATGCCGTGTGCAAACAAATGAATTTTTATGTTAATTCATAAATTCTCATTAACAAAATTTGTATCTTCATAGACAATTTTTTTCATAAATTACATTTACTAACTTATAAATAATAAATAATTTGAATAATAGATCTACATAAACAATTTTGCATACACTCAAAAATAAACTGAGCTTAACATACCCATCCTATTTTGAATCTCTTGTCAAAAAAATACCCATAATAGTTTGAATCTTCTTGGATTGCGGCTATAGCTACAGCATAGCACTTGTTGCTTGCTTGTGATAGAAGTACGTTGGGTAAACAGTCCAGAGACCACCAATTTTTTATTTTTAAAAACTATGTCATCTATGCCTATAAAAATGATTAAGTGAGTGTGCCAATTCCGTCAAAAAAAAAACTGAGTGTGGCCAATCAGAAGATTCAATGAATACTGACAAATTTTCATCCTTTTTAAATTCATTTTTATATATTGATGACGATAATTTGCAACAGATATTTCAAGGACAAAGATAATCATTTCAGAATTTTTTCAGGCATATTTTAATTTGCATATTTTATTCCAATTTGCATATTTATATTATATTTCACATTAAAAAAAGACATTTTAAATAATAATATCTTAAAAATATTTTCTAATTTTTAAATTAAATTTTCAATTCTAGAACTTTTTCCAGAAATTGTAAAAGAAAATGGTGAGAATATATTTAACCTATATTATCTTATGTTTATTTGTTAAATTAAAGTGAAAATGAAACAGGAAATGTAACAAACTTTTCGACTTTCCTTTTCATTATTATTTTCTAGGCTTAATTATGTTTTTGGTCCCTTAACTATTTCATTAGTATCGTTTTGGTCCCTTAATTAAAATTTGATTTATTTTGATATCTTAACTTCTCTCTGTTACACATTTTGGTCCTTTCCATTAGTTTTAATTCAAAAACTTTAGGTTTTCTTCATTTTCTTCTAGAATTTTTCTTGGATTTTTGTTGTTGAAGGTTGATGGAGATGATATGAAGATGAAAAAGAGGAGAAGAAGATGAAGAAAACTTAACGTTTTTGAATTAAAACTAACGGAAATGACTAAAATGTGTAAGGAGAGAAAGTTAAGTTACCAAAATCAATCAAAATTTAATTAAGAGACCAAAGCGATACTAATTAAATAGTTAAGGGGCAAAAATGCAATTTAGCCTATTTTCTAATATATGATTTCAGTCTAACTTGCTAAAATAAGACCATGAGTCTTTTGGAATGAATCAATTTAAGGGAGAAAAGATGAAATGTTATTTTGATATTTTTACGGATATTTATATGCAAACTGATCCAAATTAAAATCCCAAATCAATACAAAAAGCTGGAAAGAAAAAACAAAACCAAATAATTTTGGATCTTATTTTGAGAAAATCACTCGGTCAGATTTTCAATCTCTATTTTAAATTGAAACAAACCACATACATTATACATATATTTTAGTAGTTATTTCTTTTTTAGTAATTAGTATGAGATATTGCTTTAATCTATTATTTATTTTTTTTTTTTTATTTCATATTTTCACGCATAACCAACCATTGTTAATATCTTTATGTATTAATTTTGTTAGGTCTGCAGCAACTTAACCTAATAATTTCCCTCTAAAATATTGCATTAGGTTAGCAGCAAAAAATTTTTTTTGATATCCGGTTAGCAGCAATTTAACCTAACAAATTTCATCCAAAATGCAGTGCACCAATTTAACCCAACAAATTCCCTCTAAAATGCAGCAATCCCTAATATTTCTCCTTACTAATGAGATTTTCATTCCTATCCTATTGTGTCATCATTTGTATATATCTATTGTTTCTATAGACTTTTTTTTTGACAAGTTGTTGCACACTTATTTAATACGTTTACAAACAGACTACCCTAATTTCCATGCAAACTCGGCTACCCTAATTTCCATGAAAACTCGGCTAAAGCAAACCCTAAACCGTGTTTCTCTAAAAAAAAAAAAAAACTAAACCGTGGTAAATTACACAGACAGTAGAATAATCATATATTTTGATATTTTGATTTTTGCAAATGGAAGGACATGACCTTACAACCTCCCTCTCATACCACTGCTTAATTGGTATTCTAATTTAACATGCATTTTATCGATATGCATATTTTTTTGAGAATTGGAATATCCTTTTTGCGTTTTTTTTTTAGTTTGAGATGTTTACACCAATTTTCGCAGTCTTTCTATTTAGTTTTGCTGCAATTTCTTGCTCTATTATCTAAGGATTCAGACTGTGTCGTGTAATGTCATGTTTTTTGAACTTAATTTGAATTTTGTTTCGTTCAAAACCTTATTCTGTTGTTAGCCTTTATTTCCTATGCATACTTTTATTATTTCTTTCTTTGCAAGCGAAGTTGTGCAACTGTGAATGAATTTTGAGGTGCGAATCACATTTCCTTGGATCGGATTGCATATAGAAGAAGGGGAAAGGGATTCTGCAATAGTACTTGGTGGTTTTTTGTTTTGTTAAATAAGTAGTCATTTATTTTACTGGTGGTCATTGTTTTTAATTAATAATATCATCACCAATTTAATTGTATTAATAATTATGGAACAACTACTCACAAAGAATTCATTTATTTTCTCACGGACAGTTGTATGTTGTTGTTTCAAGACTTACATCCAGAGAAGGACTAAAGATATTGATCACTAATGAAGATGGTGAAGATACCAATGTGACGTCTAACATCGTATATGAGGAAGTATTTCGCAATGTGTGGTGAAACTACATGCCAATGTACTAAAATTTTCATATTTCTTTTACCGAATTATTGAAAGGATTACCGAATTTTCTTTTATAATATTTTCAGATTTCATACATTTTATGAAGTGTTTTATTTTGTCTGCTATGGATTATCACCTGTTCTTTTTTTCACCGTTACCAATTATATAGCATTTTATTATTCGTATGTCAATCCCTTAACAATAAACCCGTGCGACGCACAGGTCAACAATCTAGTATAGAGTTAAATTTTAGTATATTACATGATATATTTGTTGAGATTTTGGGGAGCCTAAACCAAAGAGTTGTGTCATCACATCAGACTAAGATCAACCACACAAGTGAGTTTGGACACACTTTTCCAACAAAAAAAAAACTTAGGGCATTAATTGGGTATAAGGACCCTCTTACTTATATATCGTTGTAGGGACTTGGTGAGGAACCAAAAACGCCATGGGTGAATGATGATATTGAGTTATGAGCAACCACACCAGTGAATTTGGATACAATATATTCACACAAAACCTTAGGACATTAGTCGATCATCATGGTTATTAGTGTTAGCTCGATCCATATTGCTTGAAGGTTGCTAGGCTTAGCACAGAGACCACCCATATCTAATATGAGAACTATCACGCATGTACTCAACAATTAACATAAGGATATAGTCTCTGAAATATAGAAACAACAAAATAAAGGTGGAGAAGTTATGATACATTGGTTACCCGAGAACGTGATAGCCCAAGTTTGAGGGCACAACTTAAGGAGGTTTAGAAGATTGAGCTTCTATATATAAAAGTCTCAACAAATACGCGAGATCATCCATATTTCACCCAAGAGATACACATCCAAAGCCTTGATAATAGCATATCGCTAGCAAGGTTTAGACTTCAGATAATTAGAAATAATATATGGCACCACATCCTAGGAAGAGTGTCAACGCATTAAGAGTCATTGAGAAACTTCACTACTACAATTTTGGCTTTTTATAGCGCCACTTTAATAGCGCTTTAGACTAAACGATATTGAAAAAGCAACACATAGACCTGTTATAGCGTTTTTTGTTGGGTGCTATAGTTGGCTTTTCAAAATTTGGGTTAGATAGCGTTTTCTAAAAAACACTATTATTTGGCTCCCCCGTTAATAGCACTTTTAGTGAAACGCTATTACTTGAACCCCCTTTTTTAACGCTTTCGCAAAAACGCTATGGTAGGCTAGTAAAAAAAATGAGGATCTTTTTTCTATTTCCCACACAAAACTTTCTCTCACCAAAAACCCACTCACTCACAAAATCTCCTCTTTTACCAAACTCTTTCACTCAACACCACCACCACCATAAAACTTCTATCTAAACCACTCTTCTCTCACCACCTCCATCATCGGCTCACCCACTCACCACCACCATCGAACCCAATCACCACGACCTCCGTCTCAACCACTCACCACAACTTCTCACTCACTACTCACCTAGATCCGGTCGAACCTTCTCTGAACCCACCATTGTCGAATCCACCTTTGCCTCATCCACCTCTATCAAACTCACCACTGGCTAACAATTAACGTAGATAAGTTGTGGTTGAAAGTATATAGTAAATAGTATATAGCCTCCTTGTAGACAAGTTGTGACGAGAAAAGTTTCTGATTTGTATATATATTTTTTGTTAAGTCAATATCTTATTATGGAGCTTTTGGTTGTAGATTTAATTTTTAAAATAAAAAAAATTAGGAATTTTATTAGCGCTTTTCTGAAATCGCTATTAAAGGGGGGTAGTTAAGATAGCGCTTTCCAGCAAACGCTACGAAACATCTGTTTAAAAATAGCACAAAAATGAGGCTTTATTAGCGCTTTTCTGAAAGCGCTATTGAAACGCTTCTATTTAATAGCTTTTAGAAAGCGCTATTATAGGGGTTCTAACCTATAATAGCGAGGGATTTCTTAGCGCTTTACAAGCGCTATTAAATACCCCAAATGAGTGCTATTAAAGGGGGTATTTTGTGGTAGTGAATTTAAATCGAGAACGTTGGAATATTGTCTGATGTGGATAATGTTGTTGAATAGACATTTGAAATTCCTTTGCTGCAACTGAAATTATCTGTTCATTCTCTTTGTCCTTGAAGTTCTTTGTTTGTATCTACGCGTGGTCAGAAGAGGACAAATTTGACATGACTTATGGGTCCCTCAAAGTCTGATGGTCTTCAGAGTCTGATGCAGATCTTCAGCTTCTGAATGACTTCCTTTCTTCTAATATTCTACTAAGCCTTTTAACTTCTCTTGTTCTTCTGATTCTCTTATACATGTTCAGACCTTGTTAAATTTTAATTTATGGTCTTGCATAATTGAACATATATTAACATATTCAATTGCTCATTAATATTTTGTTATCATCAAAGCTTCAGAGGAATTGTACAAAACCATTTTTGATCCAATAAAAGGATCGTATTGTATGGAAAAAGGAAGAACATGGGGAGTATTATGTACGTAGTGCATACCGTTTATGCATGAAAAAGCTACTTGACACCATCCACTTTTAAGTGCAAGGAGCCTGGGATTTGATCTGGAAAATTAAGATGACCCCCAAAAGTGAAAAACTTTATCTGGCATGTGCATAGAAATTGTTTTCCGATTCGAATAAGACTTAAAGATAAAGGGGTTAATTGCCCATCAAATTGTGTGTTGTGTAATTCAAACGATGAGAACACTTGCAAATTTTTTTAAATGTTCAAGTAGCTACAATGTATGGAGTATGTAGGATGCAAATGCTATCATTAGTAACCTAATAAATCAAGGACATGACAATGTAAATACTATTTTCAAAATTTTACTAGTACTAACTGGTGAAGAAGAATCCATGTTTTGTGTATTTTATGGAGCATTTGGAAATAAAGGAATGACAAAAATTGGAATGATGTTGTTGATGCCCAATCCTTTGTTTATTATCACGCAAAGAAAATGTTGTATGAATGGTTGACAACTGGCAAAATTTGTCCATAACGAGCTCCTACAACTATGAACGTGGGAAACAATGTTTTAAAACCCAGACCGACCCAGCCGGTCAGACCGCGAACCAGAGGGTGCAGCGGTTCGGGCAGGCTACTGGACCATATATCAAATGACATTGGTATGTTTTGAATTTTGATTTTGATTATATTGTGACTGTTAAATGAATCAATTTTAGCTTTTAATTGTCAATTTTTTTTAAATGTTGTCGTAGATCAATTGGATTTGGATGATGATGAAGATGTGGGTCATGCACAAGACCATACCATGGAAAATCTTAATCAAGCTGGAAACAATGACAGGGAAAGTGATGAAGATGATGAAGATGGTTTAGAACTTACTTGGGTTTGTAAGTCTATTATTTTTTGTTGACTATGTTTACAACTTACTTCGGTTTGTAAGTCTATTATTTTTTGTTGACTGTGTTCAGAACTTACTTGAGTTTGTAAGTCTGTTATATTTTGATTTCCAACAATGTTTAGAACATACTATATTTTAACTTTTTAAGATAGAATCTGAATTAGAACTTATTTGTAATTCCAACAATGACAATATTTTTTTTATCAAAATTTCATTCATAATGTAATGGTCATAAATATTTTTATATAGACCGGGTCAATAGTCATGCGGTCCGACCAATGACCCACTGGTTCAACCAGTGACCCAGTGCCTTGACCGGGTCGATCACCGGTCCGGGTTTTAAAACATTGGTGGAAAATACACAACGAAAGAAACCAGAGACATGGATATATTCAAGTGCAACATTGAACATCCTTTTCTAAACAGTATAATAAAGTTGAGATAAATATGTGTATAAGAGACGAGACATGTACTTTTATGTTGCCAAAAGTGAATGGTTTAGTCCAATGTGTGATGTTCATATTGGCAAGGCTGGTCCTTTAAATTTGGATGCCTTAGGCGAATCAAGAGAGTGATATCCTTATAAAAAAAATCCACAAAAAATGATAAGATTAAGAGAAATTAACTGAAAGACTATTAAACATTTCATTTGACCAGACAATTTGTTTCTTTCTTTTCCGTTTTAGACGACCAGACAATTGTTTTCTAGGCAACATTTCAAGTAATCAAAGAGATGAAACAATAGTACCTGGATGTTGATTTTTAACTTCAACTTAAATTCTGATCAATTTGTTCCAAAAGTTTTCGAGCACAGAGCACTAAATCAAACTTGTTGTTCTTGAAAAGTGAAAATCATAAAATTAGCATCTTATAAATAAATAAATAAACTTGTTTATTTCTGAAAAGTGAAAATTCGTATTTATTGAATAATAAATAAATTGTGTTGGCAATTGCAATTGACACCTACTCATATCTTATGAAGTTATGATCAGTGCGGCACTTGTACTTTTGACAATTGTTTGTTCTTGTGTTAACAATGGTAGAATTGAGATGGAGAGATATTTTTTGTTTACAAATTGAGATGAGAGATTAAACATAAGAATTAGAGAGAAAAGAGACTCATAAACTAGGTAAAATATTGTGACTTTTGAGTGTTAATATGGAAAATCAAAAAATCTATCACTTTATTATTCATAACACTCCATATCAATATTTCAATTTAAGTGCCCCAATTAGACTATTGACTATTCACTTGCTTTTCACATATCACTCATCAGTTCAGTTTCTAACCGATTTTTTGGTACATGTAGTCAATACTATTTTAATTTTAATATGGTTGTAATCAATATTTTTTGGTTTTGGTACATGTAGTTAACTGATTTTATTTAATCACGTTATTTATTAATTTTGACTTTGTAGTGTCCCTTTAATTTTTTTTAGCAACTATCATTTTACATTTTTTTTATGGGAGTATATATACATACATATATATAGGTAGTAAAAAAAATTGGTGCCCCTAAAATTGTAGTGCCCCGGGCTGCAGCCCCCCACCCGTGCTTAGGGCCACCCTTGCATATTGGCGAAGCTCGTAGTCTACTATCATCTTTAGGATGGGTTCATGAGCTACAGTTGGGACCCGTCGATTTTGAGCTCGATTCTAAAAAAGTTGTTGATAGATTTTAATTCCCAAACATGATGCTACATAATTTGGTACTATAATAAAAAAAAAATTGTAAAACCCTTTTAGACAATATTATGAAAACTCGAACGTTGAGTTTCTGCAAAGAGATGGAAATGAGGTTGCACTTCATTGTCAACTAGTTTCTAAATCCTGGTAAATGGTTTGTATTGAACACATCTTGATTAATAAAATATGATTTGTTTCTCTAAAAAGGAAGTGTGGACAATCTTAACCCTACTTTAAAGGGAGAAAAAAGAATTAAATGTGCAGATTTGCCATAAGAGAAAAAAATGTAAGAAAATCCTAATCCATTAATATTTCATTAATTGTTTTCAACATAGGGGTTAATGTTTTCATACAATCTAACGGTTACTAGTACTACTATTTGTTTTCATGAAAGAGATAAAGTAAAATAATGCATAAAAAAACTCAAATTTAAAAATAAAAAAAAAATATACTACCTCCGTCCTTAATTATAAGAGCCTTTTGTAAAAATTACGGAGATTAAGAAAGTTGGTTGTAGTATTAAATTTGTATATAATTAATATTGTTTTTACAATTTTATCCTTAAGAGATAGAGAGTTAATTTATGTTTTCAACATAATATTTTTTGTTGATCGAAGAAAAAGATACAAAATAAATAAAGGTATGTTGTTAAAGAAATAATTAATGTACTTGAAAATATCAAAGAGTCTTATAAAATGAAACAAATTTTTTTCTTTAAAAAAGTCTTATAATTAGAGACAGAAGTAGTAGATTCTAATTATAGAATTTTTAAAACAAAAATCTAAAGTGAAACCGATACAAAGATTTTTTTATTGTATTTGACATTCAATAATAACAATCTTTGAAAAGTCTTCTCCTACTCAAAAATCAAAAGACTAAGAAAAATCCTAGCACTTGCCACTTCTCTTTCTATTTCTATAAATTCACACTTATTATAGTCATTAAACAAAACGCGCTTTTCTTTCTAAGCAGCTTCGTCACCCACCTACCCACCAAACATGTCGCTGCCGGAATGTTCAGTTTCGCAGCTCGCGCAGTTCATCGGCCCCAACGCCACCAACGCCGAAGCCGCCGCAAATTTCATCTGCACCCAGTTCACAGCAGTGTCAAACAGATTCGTCGACACACAATTCGCTGTTGACAACACCTATCTTCTATTTTCAGCTTATCTTGTTTTCTCTATGCAACTTGGTTTTGCCATGCTTTGTGCTGGTTCAGTCCGTGCTAAGAACACCATGAACATCATGCTTACCAACGTCCTCGACGCCGCTGCCGGCGGTGTTTTCTACTATCTCTTCGGTTTTGCCTTTGCCTTTGGAACACCTTCAAATGGTTTCATTGGAAAGCATTTTTTTGGTCTGAAAGATGTTCCGACAGTAAATTTTGATTACAGTTATTTTCTCTATCAATGGGCTTTTGCTATAGCAGCCGCTGGTATCACCAGCGGCTCTATAGCAGAACGAACTCAGTTCGTTGCGTATCTTATTTACTCATCCTTTCTCACAGGGTTTGTTTACCCTGTGGTTTCTCATTGGTTCTGGTCCGGTGATGGTTGGGCTAGCGCAACCAACACCGGGAACCTTTTGTTTGGCACTGGAGTCATTGATTTCGCTGGCTCCGGTGTTGTTCATATGGTTGGTGGTATTGCTGGTCTTTGGGGAGCACTTATTGAAGGTCCGCGAATTGGACGGTTCGATCACTCTGGTCGAGCCGTAGCCCTTCGCGGACATAGTGCTTCTCTTGTTGTTCTTGGTACTTTCATGCTTTGGTTTGGTTGGTATGGTTTCAACCCTGGTTCCTTCACCAAGATTCTAAGTCCTTATAATTCAGGTAGTTAACAATCTTAATTTTTGTATTAACTAACTTTCATTGTTTAGATGCATTAAAATGGAAAACTTTTGTTGAAAAATCATAATTTCTTTTAAATATTTGCAATTTTAGGTACTTATTATGGGCAGTGGAGTGCGGTGGGGAGGACGGCGGTGACGACGACATTAGCCGGTTGCACAGCAGCACTAACGACACTTTTTGGGAAAAGAATTCTCTCCGGTCACTGGAATGTGACCGACGTCTGCAACGGACTACTCGGTGGTTTTGCTGCGATAACCGCCGGGTGTTCCGTTGTAGAACCATGGGCAGCAATAGTATGTGGCTTCATCGCCGCTGTAGTTTTAATCGCGTGTAATAAACTCGCGGAAAAGATGCGTTACGATGATCCATTAGAAGCAGCTCAATTACACGGAGGGTGTGGCGCGTGGGGTATAATATTCACCGCTTTGTTTGCAAAAGAAGAGTATGTGAACCAGGTTTATCCGGGTAAACTGGGTCGGCCCTATGGGTTGTTTATGGGTGGTGGAGGGAAATTATTAGGGGCACATGTGATACAAATTTTGGTTATTATTGGGTGGGTAAGTGCAACTATGGGTCCACTTTTCTTTGTTTTGAATAAATTGAAGTTGTTGAGGATTTCAACTGAAGATGAACTTGCGGGTATGGATTTGACCCGACATGGTGGGTTTGCTTATGCTTATGAAGATGAAGGATCACATAGAAATGGAACTCAATTGAGGAAAATTGATCATAATTCTTCTTCCACTCCTACTCCCACCACAGATTTGTGATTATAATGATTAAGTTTGTTTTGGATTTTTCTCACTAGTAAAAGTAGTTTTTTTATTTCTAGATCTAGAAAGGTATTTTTATTTGTACGGACATTGTAATTTATATTTGATTGGTCGTCGTACATTAAGGATCCAACCGTTGGAGATAATGTGGAAAGTTTGGGTGGGTTGTTGTTTGTTGACTAATATCATGTTGGAAATGGAAATGACAAGTGGTAGTAAAAAATTGGTTGTTGGAAAATGTCTCGGTTGTGATGAGATTTGCTTCACAAGTTTATAATTGGTTATGAGTTTTTGGTTTTATGGATGGATATATTTGTAATTTTTTATGATTATGATGATGTAAATTGTAAGGAAGTGTTCCTCATTCTCAATCTAATCTAAGTTTTGAAAAAACTTTCTATATATTTTGAGTACTCCTTTTTACTTGGTAGAAAAAAGTTGAATCTTTGTAAAATGAATTATATTATTGAAATATCAAAATAATATTTCAATCCATACATCTCTTAAGAGAGGCAAGCAGAAAATTTAATTCACACGTGCAACGAGAAATAGTTTTTCTCGTAATACAATTAAACATGAAAATCTATGTTAGACAAGATTCATCACTTTGTGGATATTGGTTCCTTTCATTAAATCCAATTATGGTTTGTTAAACAAATATACTCCCATCAATTATATATTAAATTCTATTGTGATAGCAAGCAATGATTTTTTTTATTTTAAAAAAGCCAAAATGAAATATTATTAATCAAAAATGGTTCATCTAGCACAAGGTGTGTCAAGAAAAACCATCCATAAAGAATACAAAGTCAATAACCTGCTGCCGTAAAGCTCAGCAGCAGACAAAAAGAAACCAAGCTAAAACTACTCTCTAATACCCATACATAATAAAGGGTTCCGCCACCAGTCATTGTAACTAAAAGCAGAAGAAAACAACTTAGCTTTTAACCAAGAAAAAGACATAAACTTGACATAATCTAATAACTTAATCAAATCATGAGCTTTGTTTTTAAAAATCCTGTTATTCGCTCCTTCCAAATGACCCAAGCACTGATTTTGATTAATCATGACGAAGATTATCCAATTGATAGAAACATTGTATCATGTCAGCCTCATGGTTTAAATCTTAGATTCTACATTTATTCTTGGTAAAAAATTTAGCTACTAAATTATTTCTAAAAAAAATGATTTTGACTATATTGATTTTGGTTAAAATGAATAAAATGATTTTTTTTATGTTTTTTATGTTTTTTAATAATGAAAGTAAGTTTATTTTAAATTCAATTATTGGAGAAATAGCTCCAATTTACAACTTCGAATCTTAAATTATTCTATAATCAAAAATAATTTTAAACTTTTTTGAAAACAAATAGTTATTTGTACTTAACAACTTCCAAATATTTCAAAGTTTTATGTCTCTAGAATCATTTTTGTTTTATTTAGAAAAGGTAATCTAAACCTATACTAATTTTTGCAGTATCTTAGGTTTTAAATGTTAGGATCTGTGGTCATATGAAAAATGAGTTACGTACAACCACTGCAAAGTTGAAAAGGTGATTAGGATTTAACAAAGGGGTTAGGATGGTCTTGGCTGTAATCATTAAAGGATTTTGTTTGGATATAAAAGTTATTTTGTATTTTAGGGATAATAGAGAATTGTATGGTCATGATTGTTTCCAAATATAGTGTCTTCTCTTTTTTTCTCTGAGAAAAGGCCAAAGAGTGTGCAGTTTTCTCGGGTAATTTGCCAGACAAAGCAAGTTGAAGATAGGGTACTGTACTACTGCTAGTATATGGCAAGAAATTAATTTGGAAATTAAAGCACCCAATTGTTGAAGTTGCTTAAATTACCAAATTTCCACCACAAATTACTACGTAGGCATGATACTCGTTATAGTCCTCATTTGTTAACGGTGATTTTTTGTCAAAATTAAAGTTGATAATAAATACCTATTAAAAGTCAAACGAATTTTGAACGTAAATTTCTCAAGAAGTAGGTAACTCCTTTCTAGAACAAATATGGAAAAATAATCAAAATTGGAGCTCTCGATTAAGAAGTGCTTATAAAATCAGTGGCTGAATCTATTCCCTTCCTCGCTGGAAACTCTCTCTGGTCAATCAAGCCTTTCGACAAGCGACTCTTGGTTGCGATTATCGCTCCTTCACCTCGTAAACTCAGTAGCTCGAGAAACTTCTATCCCTTAAGGTAGCATTCATAGTTTTGAGTCAACAATGTTTTGATTTTATCCATCGCCTCTGAAGTTGGACAAAATAATAACTAGACATTTGAAATCCAATAGGAAAAAGAAATGCAGACTTAAACTTTACTTTTTAATCGGGTTTATTTCCACTTCCAACTTCTTTTGAAGATGAAATAGACCGTATGATAATTTTTTTTCCGGGGTTTGAAAAAAATGGCGGTCATAGTATCAATTAGCTAGCTGAAATGGGATAAGATGACAGCTTGTAAGGATCATGGAGACGTTAATTTATGTGACCTTAGAGCCCGTTTGGTGCGCAGGAGAAGGAGACATGATGTGATTAGAATATCCTATCTTGACTCAATCCGTTGTATGGTGCACCAACCGGAAAAGATAAGTTTAATTTGTTTCTAATCCTATCCTATTGAACCTTTGTAATTCTTATCCTTAGTTTTTGGTGGGTTAGCAACCTGATAAGATTTAAAACTACATACGTGTGTTTTCCAATCGATTCACATTATTATTTTCCTCACTTTTCCAATTTTTTTTTCCTAATCTCTTGTTACAATTGTTACCATGGTATGGCGGTCATAGTATCAATTAGCTGGCTGAAATGGGATAAGATGACAGCTTGTACGGATCATGAAGACGTTAATTTATGTGACCTTAGAGCCCGTTTGATGTGCAAGATAAGGAGACATGATGTGATTAGAATATCCTATCCTGACTCAATCCGTTTCTTGGTGCACCAACCGAAAAAGATAAGTTTAATCTGTTTCTAATCCTATCATATTGAACCTTTGTAATTCTTATCCATAGTTTTTGGTGGGTTAGCAACCTCATAAGATTTAAAACTACATACATGTGTTTTCCAATCGATTCACAATATTATTTTCCTCTACTATTCCTAATTATTTTTTCCTAGTCTCTTGTTACAATTGTTACCATGGTATGGCGGTCATAGTATCAATTAGCTGGCTGAAATGGGATAAGATGAGAGCTTGTAAGGATCATGGAGACGATAATTTATGTGACCTTAGAGCCCGTTTGGTGCGCAGGATAAGGAGACATGATGTGATTAGAATATCCTATCTTGACTCAATCCGTTGTTTGGTGCACCAACCGGAAAAGATAAGTTTAATCTATTTCTAATCCTATCCCATTGAACCTTTGTAATTCTTATTCTTAGTTTTTGGCGGGTTAGCAACCTGATAGGATTTAAAACTACATACGCGTGTTTTCCAATCAATTCACAATATTATTTTCCTCTACTTTTCCTAATTATTTTTTCCTAATCTCTTGTTACAATTGTTACCGTGGTATGGCAGTCATGATATCAATTAGCTGGCTGAAATGGGATAAGATGACAGCTTGTAAGGATGATGGAGACGTTAATTTATGTGACCTTAGAGCCCGTTTGGTGCGCAGGATAAAGAGACATGATGTGATTAGAATATCCTATCCTGACTCAATCCGTTGTTTGGTGCACAAACCAGAAAAGATAAGTTTAATCTGTTTCTAATCCTATCCTATTGAACCTTTCTAATTCAAGTCCTTAGTTTTTGGTGGGTTAACAACCTGATAGGATTTAAAACTACATACGTGTGTTTTCCAATCGATTCACATTATTATTTTCCTCTACCTTTCCTATTTTTTTTCTTCGTAATTTCTTGTTACAATTGTTACCATGGCATGGCGGTCATAGTATCAATTAGCTGGCTGAAATGGGATAAGATGACAGCTTGTAAGGATCATGGAGACGTTAATTTCTGTGACCTTAGAGCCCGTTTGGTGTGCAAGATAAGGAGACATGATGTGATTAAAATATCCTATCCTGACTCAATCTGTTGTTTGGTGCACCAACCGGAAAAGATAAGTTTAATGTGTTTCTAATCCTATCCCATTGAACCTTTGTAATTCTTATCCTTAGTTTTTGGCGGGTTAGCAACCTGATAGGATTTAAAACTACATACGCGTGTTTTCCAATCGATTCACAATATTATTTTCCCCTACTTTTCCTAATTATTTTTTCTTAATCTCTTGTTACAATTGTTACCATGGTATGGCGGTCATAGTATCAATTAGCTGGCTGAAATGGGATAAGATGACAGCTTGCAAGGATCATGGAAACGTTAATTTATGTGACCTTAGAGCCCGTTTGGTGTGCAGGAGAAGGAGACATGATGTGATTAGAATATCCTATCCTGGCTCAATCCGTTGTTTAGTGCACCAACCGGAAAAGATAAGTTTAATTTGTTTCTAATCCTATCCTATTGAACCTTTGTAATTCTTATCCTTAGTTTTTGGTGGGTTAACAACCTGATAGGATTTAAAACTACATACGTGTGTTTTCCAATCGATTCACATTATTATTTTCCTCTACTTTTCCTATTTTTTTTCTTCGTAATTTCTTGTTACAATTGTTACCATGGCATGGCGGTCATAGTATCAATTAGCTGGCTGAAATGGGATAAGATGACAGCTTGTAAGGATCATGGAGACGTTAATTTCTGTGACCTTAGAGCCCGTTCGGTGTGCAAGATAAGGAGACATGATGTGATTAGAATATCCTATCCTGACTCAATCCGTTGTTTGTTGCACCAACCGGAAAAGATAAGTTTAATTTGTTTCTAATCCTATCCTATTGAACCTTTGTAATTCTTATCCTTAGTTTTTGGTGGGTTTGCAACCTGATAGGATTTAAAACTACATACGTGTGTTTTCCAATCGATTCACAGTATTATTTTCCTCTACTTTTCCCAATTTTTTTTCCTAATATCTTGTTACAATTGTTACCATGGTATGGCGGTCATAGTATCAATTAGCTGGCTGAAATGGGATAAGATGACAGCTTGTAAGGATCATGGAGACGTTAATTTCTGTGACCTTAGAGCCCGTTTGGTGCGCAGGATAAGGGGACATGATGTGATTAGAATATCCTATCCTGACTCAATCCGTTGTTTGGTGCACCAATCGGAAAAGATAAGTTTAATCTGTTTCTAATCCTATCCTATTGAACCTTTGTAATTCTTATCCTTAATATTTGGCGGGTTAGCAACCTGATAGGATTTAAAACTACATACGTGTGTTTTCCAATCGATTCACAGTATTATTTTCCTCTAGTTTTCCTAATTTTTTTTCCTAATCTCTTGTTACAATTGTTACCATGGTGATCTACTTTTTGGGAGAAAAAAAACTAATGATTTGCAGAAGGCAAATCACAATTCTACGATCTCTTTTTGTGACCAACTCTATGATCTCTTGTTACAATATTCTCTTGATTTCATTTCCTATATTAATTAATTAAGAAATATTAAAAATTATTCTGTCACTATCATATCCTATCATTTGTTAACCAAACATAGGAGATGATAGTGTTTATCTTGTCACTATCATATTATATCCTTATTCAGCTCTTTATCATATCATATATCTATCCTATCATGCACACCAAATGAGGCCTTAAAAGTTTTAATCTTGCAATGTTAGGTAAGCATAGATGGAAGCTTCTCACGAACACTTCCTCTCTTCTTACTAGAGTTGTCAAAGCTAAATATTTTTAGAAGCTGTTTTTTCGATGCTAATATGCCCATTGTCCAAGCTTCATATGGAGGAGCATTTGGAGCACTATTCATCTCTTATCTCTTGGTTATAGATGGAAAATTGGCGACGATAACAATATCAATGTCTAGATTGATCCATGGAATCGTTCGAGGCAAAATTTGTGGCCTATTTCACTTCTTCCGAATAATCTACTCAACATGAAGGTTTCTCAACTTTTTTATCCAACAATCAACCCTTGGAACCGAGAGTTGATTGCATCTTTCATGAATGCCCAAGACACATTTGATATATGTAAAATACATATACATTCTCGTGTTAATCATGATGTCATTATATGGAAGCCATCCCCTAATAGTGCCTACACTATCAAATCGCACTATAAGATGTGCTTGAGCCTTTCAAACCAAGGGACGCATTACCAAGCAAGTGGTGACTGGAAGCTGGTAAGGAATATGTCTATACCCCCAAAACTCAAGCATTTCTTATGGAGGTTGCTTCACTATTGTCTTTCCATGTGTTTTAACTTGCAAGGCCATGGAGTTCATCGCCAATCTACGTGTGTTGTATATAATAATGATATTAAAGATAAAATGCACATATTTATGCATTGCACTTTTGCAATCAATTGTTGGAAGGATGCAAATCTTTGGGGGAAATGGAGAAGTATTGCAAGTGGTAGCTTTTCCAGTATTATTTTTACCATTCTTGCAACCCTTAATGAAGAAACTTGTGCTCATTTTTTGGCTATTAAAAACTAAGTTATAGGGCCATATTCATGAGAGAGAGAGAGAGAATCACACTAACAACTAACGAACTCAAGGAATATGAATTAATTTTTTTTTAAGCTTACTTTAAACTTGATTGTGAGGATTAAATTGAGAGAATTCATAATATGCAATTAATATGCAGAAATCTAAAAGGATAGGGAGAAGAAGAACACCACGATTTATAGTGGTTCCCCTTATCCGTCCTTGCTAAGGGTACATCCACTCATCTTGATAGAAAACACCTTTATCAAGGACTTCAACTATGTTGAAAAATGTTTACAAATTGTTATGATTACAAAAGATTTCTTCGATTCAATAATCTTCAATCCTAAGCAACCATATCACCACCAACCTTCAAGCCCTCTTGTAATTGGAGAGCCTCTATGTCTTCAAAACTCAAGCTTTCATTCATTCCTTTGAATTACTTCACCAAGAATTCGTCTTTGCTATGTCTGAAGCTTTGGATCCCCTTGAACCTTTAAGAAGTTGAGAAACAACCCCCATAATTCCCCTTTGAGGTGAAAAGAGATCCATCTTTTCCTTTAGACCCTTGATCCTCGATCAAGTTCCTTTAAAGAAACCAATGTACAACTCCTTAGTACCCTAGCAATATATGCGTCAAATTCTACAAAGATCTTAGAAAAATTGTTAAATCTCAAGAACAAGTAGAGAGAGGGTTGGAGACTCAAGAATGATATTTGCGAAAATGATTCAGTGAGATAGAAGGTGTGAGTGTAAAGATATATATAGACATGAGTGACAAGTTCAAATTTAGTGGAAAAAATAAAGAAATGAATTGAATCATACTTAGTATGAACCAATTCAGACACTTCAAAATAAGGAGATCTGAAGCTATAAGGATTGATACGATTCAAAGCACATATGAATCGAATCAAGGGTTTTCCAGGTGAATATTGACTTCATTCAAGACTATATTGGCAAAAGTTTGAATCGAATCATTGAATCCCATATGAAGATTGAATCAAATCAAAGAACATTGATACGAATCAAACAGACAAAACACAAGGGAAGAGAAAGAAAATGAATCGATTAAAAAAGATTTGAAATCGTTTTTAATCAAATCAATCTGATACGATTCATACCATACATGAAACGAATCATTTTATCATGACCAACAAGGAAAAATACCCGAGGGTACAAATGAATTGATTCACGAAGCTTGAAAAAGGGTTTTGACAAAACTTGATACATAATAGCCACTTTTAACACATTTTTAACACAAGACACTTTGAAGGAAACTAAGATCATGGATAGCTAGGTGCTTTAACATATGTGCTAACTACTATGGACATGTAAAATATAAACAACATCAAAATACTTAGTACCTAGTCTAGTCAAACATCATCAAAACAATCCTTACACCAAGGGCAACTTCACTCACTACAAGCAGAAAGGGATATTGGGAACCCACATTGAAGTATTTCCTTCTAACAAAGAAGCCTTCCTTAAGTGGGAAGCATACGAAAGCCTTCTCTCAGAGAAGCCTTCCTCAAACTGGAAGCATACGAAAGCCTTATCACAGAGAAGCCTTCCTTAAGTGGGAAGCATATGAATCCTCATAGAGAAGCCTTCCCTTATAATGGGAAACATCTTCGCCCAAACCTCCCTAGATGGCTCATACAAACAAATAAACTTTCAAGACCATACAAAATAAAACAAAAAAACCAAAATTAGAAGAATGCAAAAAAGCAACATTGATAAGGTTACAAATAAAATACTAGAGCGTCATTCAAGGCCCGCCAATCTGAGATTACTTCATAAAGTAACATCCTAAAGTTATAAGGGCCGTTCAAGGTTCGCCTATTGGAAATTACATAAAAAAGACGCCATGATTCGAACACGTCAGCAAAAAATGAAAAGTCGACAAAGCTCAACCGTCAGATCTAAATCTAACAAAAACGTAGACTTTAGTCGTACCATAAGTAAGTGAACTCGCCATAAGATTCATAAATGATAGATGTCGCCCACACTTTAATGTCTAAAACAACTTTACGACTAACCACTTCGTCTTGTCCCAAAACTCGTGTTTGGGGGGCTATGAACTATCGACTTCATAATTAATCACTTCGCCTTGTCCTAAGACTCGTACTTGAGGGGCATTGGACCATCAATCTCATAATTAATCACTTTGCCTTGTCCCAAGACTCGTGCTTGGGGGGCTATGAACTATCGACTTCATAATTAATCACTTCGCCTTGTCCCTAGACTTGTGTTTGGGGGCTGTGGACCGTCAATATGTTTCTAAGGGCTCCATAAGGGCTTCTGAGGCCTAGGCGCCGCCTCAACTAGTTTCTAGAAGCATCTAGAGCTTAATAAAAAGACTTAAGGCCCAACTTGCTTGAGACTTTAGTCACGAGAAAACAAGCCAATAGAGAGCTATAAATACACCTCTTGAGAGCATTCAGATCATGACCAATACAATACTAAACCCTAATATCGATTATTGTACTTTTGCAAGTACACACATCTAGTCCATCAAATATTTATGTAGTCTTTTACAATTTGAGTTGCATTTATAAGATCACATTATTATTTTTAACCACATGTGTTAGTCATTGTCATAAACATATTAATGTGGTATACTGATTTAGAAGTAATACATACTATATTAATTTTATAATAAAAAATAATTCATAATAAAAAATAAAACATGTTTTATATCATCTTTTAATTGTACTACACTTTTTTTAAAAGAAAAATTGAGGGAAGGGAGTTTGATTAATTAAAGGGATGCTAATTACCATTTTACAACCGTCATCGAAGATATTTGATCTTTGTATCTTAAGGATATAATGTTATGCTCTTACCACCAAACTACCTCTTTATCTCTCCTCATCTCTCTTCTACCTTAAAGCATATTTTATTTAATCTAATAGCAATTTTAAGGTATTTATCATAAAAGAAAGTCAAGGATTGAAACAGTTTTTATTTGTCACACACAGATAACAAAACACAATTTAATCGCCTCTTTCTTGTAAATATGTTTTTTGCGTTTAAAATTCATATTTAATTTATATTTGATCAAAAAAATCCCAATTTAGGAATACTAAAAGCAAGACCAGTAGTGTAAAAAGAAAACTTTTGGAAGACTAAAGGCAAAGGAACGTTTTAAGGAAACTAAAACGAAAAGTTGAAATATTTATAGAGACCGAAAACATATTTAACCTAATAAAATAAGTTTTCCCACCTTGACACAATTTAAGTTGTTTTTATTAAAAAGAAATTGTTTTTTTTGAAGGAAAAAGGAAATTGTTTTGTTGTATATGTTGTTTTATAATACGAATAAAATGTCTATTCAATTTTTCATATTGTACTGCTAACTTAACTATCTATTCTTTTTGGGAACAATCTATTACTCTTTTATTTTTTCTATTTTTCTAAAACGAAAAAAAAGAGAGTTCATGTCATGAATAAAACTTAGTTTTGTAAAAATTCATGAATAATAGGACGAAAGGAATATTCATGAGTCATGATCATGACTCTCTCATGAGTCCGTCAATGTTGGCGGCCATGCCGCTTTCATTGTCCATAAACTAGTGGAATCCAATGAGTTAGACTTGACATAAAAACCAACTAGGGACATAAAATTAAAAACCAACTAGGAACTTGTCATCTTAACAACAATGTACTCTAATACTTGTATATATGTTTTTGTTTCTCTAGCACTCAAATGCACCAAATGCAACCAAAGAGGCATAACTTGTGGGCAATTTTGCAAAGCATGCAATATCTTCAACAATGTTACTATAGCACTCACTACGTGAGCTTCTACGATCCATTCTGCTTTATTATAATTTGTCATCAACTTGTCATAACCTGCTCAACGATATAACGGTAATCTTCATTTTCAGGAGCTCTTCATGTTAACATTACACCAAAATATTTACCAAGAGCATGTGTCTCCATACATCCAACCAATTGCACCAAAGGATCTCGATAAGCACGATTCATATTCTTAGAGAAAAAAAATGCTAGTCTTTACATGCTCACTTCTTGACCAGACATTTTACAGAAAAGCTGAAGAATTCTAGTAACACAATTCATTTGTACCTTTGTAGCTTCGCTGAACAGTAGCAAGTCATCGGCAAACATCAAGTGCGACACCAAAGGGACATTACTTCCTGTACGAAGAGCCTTCTAATCACCACTATCCACGACATGCAAAATAAGATGAAATAACTTATCCAAACATAACATAAATGAATAAGGAGATATTGGATCCCCTTGACGAAATCCTCAATGAGGTCGAAAATAATCCGATCTAGCTGCATTCCACTTCACATTAGTTTCCACACTAGTAACAGCATGCATAATGACATTACTATCTCTGAAACTCCCAACTAAGCTTATCGTAAGCTTTTGATAGATCCACCTTAATAGCAGAATACCCCTTCATTTTATTCATACTATGAAGCATCTCTTGTGCCACCACAGTATTTCATGAATACGTTTCCCCTAACACTTTAAATCCACGAGTTATGATCACAAAAAGCTGTCTAAAACCATTGTCTGAACATAAATTTAAAGTTCATCATCTTGTTCAATCACATGTTGGGCACCTTAATACAGTCATTAAAGTTACTACTTGGCTTCTTTTCATACGAGGAAGATGTAAAAAACAAAACGGAATTTGCTTATATATTTTATGGATTAGCTTAATCAATAATTAAAATATAAATTATTATATAATATACATATTCTCGTTTATAATGTTGAACTAAATTGTAAATAAATATTACTTAGTTGTATTTTATGGATGACTGGCAATAGATTGGAATGTTTTTGCTTAGCCTGTTGAGACTTGGGAACTCCTTACCCGCATGATAAATATAAGACTGCCTCCTCGTTCAATCTGTCTAACCTACACAGAGGGTAGTAATCCTCCCACACCCTTTCCTTCTCAAAGGATTATGGATCCTACAACCATGACAGGTACACATCTCTAATTTATTCCTACAACATCATGTGATTATATGCTATACATTGTATCTATTGTTGATTTCACATTACAAATCTATTCAAATTCCATAAAAAGAATCATAATCCAACTCATCAAAGCTCAAGTTAACCATGGAGGAGACTTTTACAGCATCTTTGTCCATGTGCCCAAAAATGGAAAAATAGCGATAAGCAATCGAACCAAGAGGGGCGTATCACTTTTTCTTTCTCTCCTACTCAACCTACCACTTTCCATATTCATCCTTTGTGACCCTTTCCTTGCTTGAGATCTCCTTGTTGTTGGCCTAGCTCGCTCCAAGTCATCCCATCCACCAAAACTTGGTGCACCTCGGCTGCCACTATCAACTGAACCATTGTTCTCAACTACCCACGACTGCATCCCTGCCTTCCTTGTATTAGTTTTCTGGTTTTCTTCCGGCTCTTCCTCAACTCGGGTGTCATTTACATTTCGGCGTTTCCTCTTCATCCTATACTTGCGCTTTCGTTTGCTCTCGGTCCGTCCCCATAATTTCTCAAATGCCAGTGCAAGTGCTGACTGACCAAGAGGGATTGCTAATGCCATGAGGAAAGCTTTTGGGCCAGTAGAAAGCAACCATGATGCAAGGATGATGGGCAGTGTCCAACCATAGGATTTAAAAACCTGCACTGCGAAAAATGAAATCAACACCTCACTAACAAAAATGTTTTGTAGAGTATTCTGCCTTGATGCAACACAGAAATGATATTCGGTATATTCATAGAGCATGATAAGTTGGATAAGTGATGTGAATCTATGAAGTAGTGACACAATAATAATTTGAGAAACGAGTCACAATAATTGACACTAACACCGACACGTCTACACCAATAATAACTTGAGAAAATGAATCAATTGAATATAATCACTTGTATCGGTGTTGCGTCAATGTCACCACATCTTCAATCTGAAAGGTTGGTGCTACAGAAATATGAACTACCGAAGGAGGAAGGTATTTGGAGATATGTTGAGCCTTCGCTATATGAACTGTAAGATGCCTGTAAAATAACAGTAACAGAGCAGGTTACAGTCCCCTGGTCTTAACTTCAAGTTTTCTCCCCATCCCCTTTCCATTCTCCTCTCCCGAAAGATCTTCCCTTTATTCCCCTCTTAACTCCCAAACAAAGCCTTAACTTCAAGGTTTAACTTTTGTACTATGGATGCACTAGCAATCAAGTGATCAGGATGTATTTACTTCCAGAACAGAATAAGTTGGCCAGAATTTAGCATAAATAACTACATTACTAAATCTCAAAGCATTTATATGGCCACCTGGAAATTTGAGAGCAGTTACCAAACCAAATTCTGTAAGCAATAAGCTAAATCTGAGACACACTTCAGATTAGGAACTAGCTACAAGAGCTATAAATCTGAGACGGTGGTCACTAGGATGCATGGCTTTCGCTTGATCTTGAAAGATATGACTTTAACAAAGAATCAAGTGAAAATCAGTTGTCTTCCAATTTATTGCACACCAAATCAGGTAAATATGCTTATCATAAAAAAATCTTGTCTATCAAGCTGAAGAAGGATCTTTGAATATATATGAATAGACATGGGGAACAGTTTCTTCCTGTAGCACTCTAAGCATTCCCCATTCCATTGGTTTCAGGTTTGGAAGTTCACAGAAACTAAACAATATCATTCATTTATACACTAATATAAATAAAGCTTCGATTTATGAACCTTTGAATATTAACACTTAATTTCCATCCCTCATAAAAAAAACATTTAATTTCCATCATGCAATACCTCTCTTACTATTCACTTGCATTAAACTTTAACAGAAGCCATGGTTCAATAAGACATTTAGGTTAAGACATAGCTTGCAGTCTGTCTGATAAATCTATGTCATTTGTTAGGACCTCAAATGAAGATATGTAGACCAAAAAAGTCAATTGGTTAATCAGTTGCAGAAGTCCATTAGGTGGAAAGTGGTGTTATCAAAATATATGAAAGGGGAGGGAAAGAATATGATGTGGCAGGGAGTGAGGATGAGCAAATGATGTGACCCATTTAGTCATAAGAGGGAGAACGAGAGAGTGGGAAGTGTATCGAGTATTCTTGCAGTTAGTAACCGCTTTGGTTGGGCAGGAGCATTTTCTCTGGGATTACAGGGGTTTATCTTCTGTAATAGTTCTTCATTCAATTAATAAATACTAATTTTCTGTTCTTATAATTCGGGTTCTTAACATGTTTACATCTCTGCCACTCCGTCCCAGTCATTCCAATCCAAATTTTGGGTATAGGCGTTACATGTTAATGTTTCTTTCAGTTCCATATATGATGTATTTCAACAGTTGGCTTTCTAGAAAATATTGGTGATATATAAAGTCCAAAGTGAAAGAAAGTGGTACTCAAAAGAGTTGAATTCAGTTCATGAATATTAACAGAAGATATGCATTTGTACTACTTTACAAGCCTGTGAAAGGGGAAATCCATAAACCACACCTTGGGCAGTATTGTCAATAGTGGAATGGCAGTTAATTAGTACTGATATAGCCACTACTAGACAACACTTTGTACTAAATCGCGTATAGCAGAACAATACTGTTTTGTCAAAATTTCGGTATGCTATAACGTTGCATTGCTGCTATTTGATAACATTACGGCATTTGGAATAGTGGATTTGGGCTTATTTATAACAAACAATTGAGTAAGTGTTTGGAAGAGTTCATGAAACGGTTTATGATATGCCCGTAAGTTGTTTTAAACTAATTTTCATAAATTCTTCCGAATAGCTTATTGTTATAAGTTGTTTTCAACCTATGCAGTTTATCCTGATTTTCTCTTTCGATTATAGATATAATCAAAGAGAAAATGAGGGATACAACACAGACACAAACTCTTACACAATAAACACTTAATTAAGTTGTATATCTAAACACTAACTAGCATCTCTAACACTTTTCCTCCCATTTTAGCAGTATCATTTCAGAGGAAACTAGAAAGAAACACAAAACTTCTTTAATACAGTGCATTCAAACATTAAAAAGGGCATGTTTAGATTGACTTATTTGCTGTTTGTTAAATGGCAGCCATGGTGGCTTGGCGGAATTGACAATCACCATAGGCAATTTGTGAAGGAATGTCCACCATGACAGCGTTGTAGGCTGCAAATGCGCGTTTATATAACGGATTTTTGGCCTTCCGCCATCAAAAACACTGCTTATTTAAGCTTATCTACTTGTCAGAGTACTTGGGAGAGCTCACAGAGTAGTTTATAACATGTCCATAAGCTATTTTTAGCTTTAGTTTGATAAGCTCTCTATAATTGCTAATGAAAGCTATTCAGAGCTTATTTGAAAATAGTTAGACTTCCTTTTATCTTTAGTTAGAAATAGTGTATAGCTTAATTAAGAAGTACTAATCTTTCAATAAATTTCCATCTAAATAAAATCACTCTTTAAACCAAAAGCACTAATACAAAAAAAAAAAAAAAAAACATAAAAAATCCAATTTTCCTAAAGAACTTTTTCACATCTTCCACATAAAAATAAATGGCATCATTCAAATTTAAAACAACCAAAATTATAAAAACAAAAGCTCTAAAAAACTAAAAATGGTTTACCTTGAGAATCCACAAACTATCTAAAGCATCTTCCAAAATTCCACCATTTCCATCTTCCTCAGTTTCTTCTGTATACTCATCAGACCACCACCTTCTCTTCTTCACAAATTCATCATCATCTTCCTCATCTTCATCTTCTTCTTGAGGCTTGGTTTTGGCATTGTTGAAGTTGAAGCTGAAGTTTGGAGGTGGAAAAGTGTCATCATTGGAATTCCAACGTGGGAAGTTGTTGGAGGAGAAAGAGATACGAGAATGAGAGAAGGGTTTTGTGTGAAAGGGTCGCCATGGATGAGGAGAATAACGAGGTTGAGGTGGTCGAGGAAGGTAACCAAGGAATGTGGTGCCTTGGCAGTAGTGGTGATGATGATGAGTTTCCATCTATCACACATACTCTCATCTTCATTATCTCTATCTAATTAATTAATTTTATAAAATGTAATAAAAGAAATAAAATAAATAAATATATCTTTGTAAGAGAGAAAATTTTATGGATTCCTCTCCAATCAATAGAATTATTATTTTTATTTGTTTGATTAAGTGTATTTTATGTTTAATTGTCTCAATAAAATATATTTACCTACTCTAAATTTATTTATAAAAATTAGAAGAAGTAAGTTACTCAAAAGATCATGAATAATAAAATTTGGCGGCTTCTCAATAACCGTATTCCAACAATAGATAATTTAATTAGGAGGATAGTACTTCAGCTTAATGTACAACTTTGTGTGGGTGGTTGTGGTAATCTAGATGATGTGGACCATTTGCTTTTAATTTGTGAATATTTTTTGCACAATTTGGTTTCATATTTACAATTGGTTAGATTTTATCACAATTCACTCATAACATGTTTCTGACCATTTAATTCAATTTGGATTTTTGGGTGGTTTTTCCAAAAACATTTGCTCAGTTCTTCATCTGATTTGGTTGTCAGGTGTTTGAGTCATTTGACGAGAAAGAAATACTCACATTTTTCAGCAAAGGGTGGACACTATTCATTATTTTCTCGAAATTTTTTTAGCTTCAATCCGGTGAATGATGACGAGTCACGTCAATTTTGCTTTTAATTATCATATGTGGTGACTTAATTCCCTTATGTGTTTGGGAGTTGCTTTCTAGTGAGCTAGTTTTTTTTCGCTCTTTTTACTTTGTTTTGTTTTCTTTCAAGACTTTTGATGTAATTATAGTTGTTTCTTTCTTTTAGTGTTTTCCTGGCACTCCTTTGTGTTTGGAAGATTAAGAGGTTCGGCTGATATATTCTATTTTAACTCTTTCAAAAATAAAATGGAATGACAAACTTAAAAATAAAATAAACAATAAGTTTCTTGCAAATGACTTAGAAGTTACATTATATCCTAAGTAAATTACAAATGAATTATGAATTTGACTCTTTCTTTTGTAAGCATAAATTCGATCACTTATGCTAGACTTTGATGGTTAGACAATATTGTGCCTTATTGTACACTAGCTTCTTTATCCGCACCCGTTCACAAAGATGTTGGAACCCTTGCTTATTTTTCATTGCATCCAGGCGGCGATGCAACGGCCCTTGATCATTTGACACTGTACTCAAGCTATATAGCGTGTTGCTTTCAAGAAACGACCTAGCATTCACACTATTTCGTATTTGGTCCATGTCATAGAGATTCAACAAAGTTTTACGTTGACTGTCTAGACCTAACACAACCCTCTCAGTTTGTACAATCATTCACATAGATCAGCCAAACTAATCTTCTTGAGAGAGGTCATATCCTGCAATTCACAATATTTATGAAAGAAGTGTAAGATGCAATTTGAACTGGAGCACAGTTTTGAGACTGAAATCAAATTAAAAGAAAAATCTTTGAGGTATAAAACTCTATGTAAAACTAAATGAGGTGTGAGATTGATGGTGCCTGCTATATTGGTGACAACAATGTTATTATTGGGAAGTTTAACATTGGTAGGCTCAATTGTATAATATGTGGTAAACCAGTCCAAAGAGGAACAAATATGATCACTTGCTCCTGAATCTAATATCCAGGAGTTGGATTTAACACAGGCCAAACAATGGGAAAGAGGCAAAGAACAATAAGCATACCTGATGTAGAAGCCTCAACTGGTTGATGACCAATTGAAACTGAAGTGTTGACCTGATCTACCATATGCTGAGGAGATGCAATCTTAGAGGATTGAATTAAGGCAAGAATGCTATCATACTGTTCTTTAGTAAATGCAGGCAATGAACCAGAAGCAGTCATCTCACTAGATCCTTTACAACTTTCATCAGAATCTTCAGTTTGCACAGAATTGGCATTAGAGTTGAATTTACCATTACCATAATTGGGAGGAAAACCATGCTTCCTATAACAAGTCTCAATGGTATGTCCTGATTTTCCACAGAAGCTGCATTGTCTGCTACCTTTCCCTCCCTGAGGAGTGAAACCCTTTCCTCTACCATATGGTTTCTTGGACTCAACAGCATTAACCAGGACTTTACTATCATCAACAACATCAATGCCTTCATGACTCTCTTCTTGAGCCACTAATGAATATACTTTGTTGAGAGGAGGTAAAGGATCCATAAGCAAAATTTGAGTGCGAACAATTGAAAAACTGTCATTAAGACCACTCAAAAACTGAATTACTTGATCCTCATGTCTAAATTCTTTAACATTTCACATGGAAGCACACGCACATCTCTGAGGACAAATGCATGAAGGTGTAGGTCTATGACTATCAAACTCTTCCCAAAGAGATCTCAATTCAGTGTAATAATCATTGACAGAACTAGTACCTTGCTTGAGGTTATTGATCTTAGATTTGAGCTTCCAAACACGAATGCGACCAGCTTTGCTAAAACGCTCCTTTAACTCCTTCCAAACATCAGAAACATTATCAATATACACAATGCTCTGTGCAATATTATCAGAAACAGAATTCATGATCCAAGAATGAATGAGATTATTGCATCTTTCCCATGCAGAAAAATTCAAATCATCAAATGTAGGAGGAAGAATTGTTCCATCTACAAACTGATATTTGTTCTTGCCCCCAAGACCTCTACGCATAGCACGCGCCCAAACTTGATAATTGGACGTGTTCAATTGAGGCTTGATTGAAACTGAATGAGGTCCATCACTGGGATGAACATAGTAAGGTGAAGAGAGATCTTGTGTTGGATCTTGATTACGCACCATGATTGATTGATGAAGAATCAAAAAATGGAAGAGACAAGAATCAACACAGAAAAACGAAGAGAAAGTAGAAAAGGTTGAAGAAGCTTCAACAGAAAAGAAGAAGAGAAACGAAGAAGAAGAAAGCTTGAGAATCACGCATCCATGGCGGAAATGAAGCGTAACTGAATCGTAACCACCTTCTCCAAAGAGAAGGCTTCTGATACCATAATAAGAAACTCAAAATGAGAGAGAAATGAAGTGAATGGAGAAGAGAAATTTCATTATTGAATTGAATAATCTGTTACAATGTGCAAACACCTATTTATAAGCTAATGAGAGTACATAATATCTATCATACACTAACTACATAGTAGCACAACTCCTGTAACTGTCATAACAGAAACACAGCTGGCACAGCTGGCATATTGAGGCTTTGTTAAGTTTTGCTCAAGTTACTTGCATCGCAAGTAACTTCTTCTTCCTCTTTATGTTCTAACAATATGCAACACCATCTCTGAATTTTTAATGAATAGAAGAAAAATTTATGTTGTTGTTTCACTTCTACAAGAAACAACTTGATTCACAGTTTCCCTAAAAATAAAACATGATTCACAATTATGATATCCAACAACAGCAATGGTAAAGCTGTTACAACATTATTTTCTGCATTCGCATGCCAAGAATTGCTAACATTGTTAGACAAACAAATTTTCTGGTGGTGGTGGTAACCATGCATAGTCTATTTACATTTATCTAGGAATCTTCTTGTCTATACAACACAATTTCATTGTTCGAATATCAAAAGTTAAACCCTTTAAAAATTGGAAAAACTCCGATAAACTTAATGACCCAATTGAAATTTGTGAGATAAAAATAATGCAATCACGATTGGACTAAAAGTGTTTTATTAAATGGTAGCATAAGTGGGAGTGCTTGTGAAGAGGGTTAGACGCGCGCCAGCCACAAGCACCACACTTCCACTGCTGCTATCATTTGACAGCAATTTTATTAAATGGTGAAGAGGATTAGACGCATTCTTCTTGCTGATTGGTGGGTCCGTATCCAGCATGTTTTTCGTGAGGCTAATAAAGTTGCAGATCGTTTGGAGCATTTTTTTTCTTCTTCCTAAAGTAACAGGAGTTTCTATTCTCATGTTGATTTCGTTGTAGTTCTGTTTCGTCTTTCTGTCGATTAACTTCAAAGAGAAGTGTTATTAAATCTAAACAATAGGTTAGATGAACGGTTAAAGTAGGGTAAAACAAAGCAAACAAAATATTAGTAAAATGCTTAAGGTCCATAGTAAGGTCATTTTATGTGAACTCCGCATATGACTATATAAACATTTTGTTAAAGCTTAAGATTCTGGTTAATTCTGACTATTGTTCTCCATGCTCATCACAGTTTCTAATTAGATCATCTAAGCATAACCCGTTAATCATCCGAATGCACAAAAAACTAACAATAGACAGAGAATTATATATGTGAAAGTAAAAAGTTGGGTTAAGGCTTGAAAGTATGAGATATTCCTATCATGTTGATATTTGTCATTTCACTAGGATATGAAACTTTTAACCTTTAGGTGCTTAATACTTCATAGCAAATGTTGCATGGAGTAGAGTATGCATTCAAATTCAATATATGATTTTCATTGAGACAAGAATGAAAGAAGCAATATAATATAGCCAATGTTAGCACTAGCTAAAATTTTAACACGACAAAATATCATTTGGGTCAGTGTATCTTATGAAAATGGGATGAAATAATTTATACACCACAAGAAATGAAAAGGAACTTCTCATCAAGGTGAAGCAAGTGTATCATGGTAGGTACATGGACATCCCCTTCTCATTTCTTTGGCACCATTGTTGAACATCTATGAGCCTTTTTCGAGTTTCTATCGACCTTATGAACGTTTTCCTTGAGCCAAGCTTACTCGCAATGTTCGTCCTTCTAGTTCCTGAAGTGCACAAATTACAAAGAAACAATAAGAAAAATCACAATTCCTTGTTTACACAGACAAACGTATAACCGAAGTTTTAGATCATAATCACAATCGCACTACTAATATTGATAATACAGAGAATTGTGGTCAAATGTTGCTGATACAGCTTCAATCATTGTAACATTGTGGTCATGAAGACAAAAAAAGAAAAACTTTTTACACACATAAATGTATAACTGTAACCAAAGTTTTAAATCACAATTACAATCATACAGCTATCGTTGACATTTGCATATAATTGCAGTCAAATACAGCTGATTCAGTGTCAATTGTTGTCACATTATGCTTAGAAAGTCATGAAAAAAAATTATGTTCGCTCAAATTCAAGTCACGGGCCGTTTTTTAAAAGTTGCTGTGCATAAAAGATTGAATCGATGAGAAGTAGCATACCACATTATCCATGATTGTAAGGGCGGCATCCATTTCTGCTTTATTGGCATAGGAAACAAAGCCATAGCCACGAGACTTTCCGGTTTCGCCATCATATAACACCCTAGCTCCAACAACAGTTCCATGTTCTTGAAAGGCTTGTGTAAGACTCTCAGAAGTTACTGTCCAAGACAAGTTCCCAACAAAAAGCTTGTACTCAGTTTCAGGGTACAATGGTTCTTTTGGTTTAGGTTTGTCAGAGAAATTCACCCGCAAGGTTCGCCCCATGAACTCCTGAGAAGTTGTTCATTTACAAATGTTAGCATGCAAAAATATTGAAACATTACATAGAAATTGACTGTAGATAGTGATTCTTACTTTCCCGTCAAGATTTTGAATTACTGCATTACAATCTTCAACACAGCTCATTGTCACAAATGCAAAGCCTCTACTTTTTCCAGTGTCTCTGTCATAAAGAACCTAAAGACATATACAAATCATTATCATTATTGTAAATCATGGAATGAAACATAAACATGGATAAACCATATCATACAATACAAGTTTGAGGGATGAATACTGAAAAATAATGGCAGAAAATTTGGTTTTTATCTTCTTTTTTTCTTTCTTTTTAATATATTAATTTGCCAAAGTCTATCCATAACTAAGTTTTATAGTTTAATATGTGTAACACTTTAATTTCTCTTTTTCTCGCACATTTCTTTTCTGTAAACATTCGATGTAATCTTCAGTACGAAAATCTCTCTATAGATTATAAATTTAGTTGGATTGTTGCATTTCTCACTTATGATAAGTTACTTTAATGAATTGTAAATTCAGGAATCTGAAGCCCCTTTCACAGTTTAAGTCACAATAATGAGTTATTTGGGACAAAAACTGATAAAGATGCGATTGATAATGATGATGGCGAAAATTAACAGGTCTTAATGTTAAGATATGCTTCAAAAATTATTTCAGACTCTGATCGATGGAAATCAAACTGGAGACAAGACAAACTCTATTTCACTTATCTTGAAGAATATCATAAACTAGTGAGTGTTTTCAAACATTTACACGTGAGTTTATACTATGGATAAGTCGAAATAAGTTTTACATAAACTCGTCTAAACGCCCTAGTTGCATAGATTTTCAGAAACTTTCATTTCAATTAGCACAAACGAAAGCTGTAGCTAGAAGTGCCTAAATCATCATATAGATAGTAACTGCAAAGCTTCATGACTTTTTCTGTTATAGCAAACAATCTTCTAGTTATCTATGAAGCACTAACACACAAACATGACACACTGAGACTAACACGTAAACACTGATAACAATTTTTTAAAATGAAATCGGTTAAATGTCCACTTGCGACACCAACACATGTCGAACCCTAGACACGCATTTAATCTGAAGTGTCGGTGTTGCATAGCTAGTTGACCTAGTTCTTAATGATGAGTATTGAAAATAGTTAGATAATGAAGTACCTCAATTAATTCTGCGCTACCATGCTCCTCAATTAACCCTGCAAGTAGTGCACTATCAACACTATAAGGCAAATTACCAAAATAAAGCTTAGTCCTAGTGTCTACTTCTGCTACAGTTTCCCCTCCATTCTCCTCTTCTACTACTACTTCTTCTTTTTCTTCCTCTTCCACTACAACTTTCTCTTCATCCTCAACATCCACAACAGCCTCTTCTTGTCCAACAGCAACAGAAACTCTAGGAAACCATAACTTGTGTGCAACTGTTGTACCAATGGACAAAGGTTCCACTGAGGATTGTGAGATCAAAGATACAAACATGCGGTTTGAGGATGTATCTAATGAGGAGTTTTTGGAACGTAGACATTTGACAGTGTTGATGGAAGATGAAAACAGTGAAGTCATGCCTGCTGCAGTAGCCATGTTGTTGTGATGGTAGTGGTGAATGGTGTAAAACTGAAGTGCATAAGTTGGAGAGTTTAATAAGTAAGATGTGATGAGAGGGAGATTTTGTGAAGTGGTTATTGCTGAGGTGGCTAGATTGTGTCCACTGTCCTATGATATAGTTAGAAGAGATACTATCAAGATAAGATTAGTTACGTTTCCAATTTGTTCAAAATATAATGTTATGTCACAAGTGATATAGGTAGATTGTTATGTCACATAACATTTAATGTACTAATGTTGCTAGTGTGCATAAGATTTTGATTTTTATGCATCGATTCTGATTCTAATAACCTTTTTTTTTACTGAGGTTCTACTCTTGTAGACATGTCCATTAAAGAATCTGTCATTTGTGTACTCTACTTACGATAATCGTATTCGAGGTATGGTCGGACATTAAACATACACATTGGCTCGCCATGTTGTAGATTCATTTGGTAGTAAATTATTTATTCTATCATATTATTTGATTCCTATTTTTCTATACTTTGTTATCAACCTTTTAAAAACACAAGAATGAATCTCATGGAAAATATTAGATTGCTTGAGTTGTATAATCCAATTCTATTCTTCTCACAAACACACACAAGTCCAAAGAAAAAAAAACAAGTCCACTTTTTTTTTACTTACTGTTAAAATAAGAGAGCTATTTTAAGCCACAATTATTACTTGAAAACAGCATGCCTTCAAATTTACCAATCCGGAAGGAAAAAATATATATGTATTCCCGCGCCCGGATGGATAAATTCAAATAAAACTCAGGTTAAATGAGTCTGGATGAAGGAATGCTAGAAGGAAAAGTGAAAACAAAACTCAGGAATTTTGTTCCCCTCTCATAGCACTTCGATGGTCAAGAAACACGTAAATTCATCCTGTGAATGCCGACAACAGAAGCAAACTCTATTCTACGCGGCGTTTGAGCTTGGCTACCGGCCGTTATTTTTATCAAAACTAAATTTACTATAAATTGAGCTGTGTTACTTTTTTTGTATATGAATAGCCGAATTATCTTCATATAAACAGTTATTTTAGTGGAAAATATTAAGCTTCCTAAAACAGACCTTTAGTTGTGTATGAAGAAAGCCTTGAGTATCAAGATGTCAATCCAAACAAACTATAAAGAAAATAACTAGTAACGAATGTGGATATGAATATAATAATAGACCAAAATAACATCATATGGATAAGGGCACAGGGTCTTGTTAAAGGCTTACATTTCTGTATAGAACTTCAGAATAAATGAAGGTATTGAACACACATTTTATACAAAAAAAAAACAGAGCGCATTAAACACCAATAAAACCAACCAATTCGTTTGCCATTAAGTATCATAAGCTAAACAGCAAAATATCAATGCCTAGCAAATATTATTTAAATCTTGAGATAAAATGGTATAGTGATATACCCACTTCCCTGGAATCCCTAAGACACCAGAACGATTCTAAAGCAGTTAAGCGCAAGAATGACGATTAATAATCTGTACATTACAGCCAACGGTGTGATACTCTGCAAAAACACTACAGAAAACCATACACCATTCCCTTGATGAACACTTGACAATCATAGTAAACACATTTCAGAATGAGTTTTTTACCCCATGCAATCCTCTCAGTAAAGGGTACTGTCTCTTTAATATGTGAATACTTAAATTTTAAAAATCATTAATTGGTAAGACAATGAAAAACAGTCTTGACATTAAACAAATGAGCCGAGATTTCATTCAATAGAACCAACTGAAAACGCTAAAATAAAGCATCTGAGTAAATCAGTCAATTCAAATAACTCAGAAAATTAAAGCAACTTATTGGCAATGTTTTACTGTTAGTTAGCAACTTGATCCACCAAAAAAAGTTGGCAACTTATTGCAATTTCCTGGAAACGACAACAATGTACAGAGACAATATCATAGAACAGACATAGGCAACAACAACAAAGAAACAAGCAGACTAGGATATAAGGAACCAGAGGACAATACTCTGTCCATCTGGAAACTACATTGGCTAAAATTAGAATGACAACAATAAAGGTCATCATACCACAGGATTTAGATCCAAAAATTAATATTGTGAGGAAAAAGAACTAACCATAAAGCAAGCAAGCCAATAAATATACAAATAACAAGAACTACATGCACCATAAACACTCCAAGGATGAAACTAGCTGTTTGTATACCAAAACAAGATGTGCAATTGGACAGTGCAGGCAGATATATTGGATTTCTAAGTTTAAAACAACTACAACCATGGAGCATGGATCTAATTAAAGCACTTCAGAACCTTTCTGGCATGCCCTTTGATTAAAAAAATTAACAATGCTGAGGAGTTAGCATTGCCAAACTCTCATTAAGCAACCTTAGTCTTTTTGGTTAACACAAGCCTAACACTACAACGGGCAATCAAATCCAGAAGGCAAAAATCAATCATTCAGCCAAAAAAATCAAAACAATATATACCAAAATTAAGTCTTTTAATAGTTTGCTATCATGTACTTTACCTAAAAAACTAGCAGGGTTCACTAGTCCAAATCCCTTGGTATCGAAAACAATAATCCCAGAAAAAGAGAAACCATTCATTCAACCAAATAATATCAAAACAACAAAATAAATACAGCAGCTGACACAGGGTTTTAGACAAAGGTCATAACAATTGTAATCGAGTCACAATTCCTAATACCGTAGAGAATTAAGTTCTATTGCAACCGATGACGCTTCAATCAGTGTAGGGTTGAGATTTTCAGCAACATAAAAAACTATTGCAACTACTAAATTGTCGTTGTGAACCTTTACCTAAAACCATAAACCCCAGCAGACAATAAAATCCCCAATCCTCATCATACTTTGAAACAAAAACAACTCCAAAAATCTCATAAAACTAACAGAATCAAAACAACAAACACGTTACGGCAGCTGATCATGACAATTGTAGTGACGTCACAATCCTTAATATCACAGAGAATTAAGGTCAAATGCAGCCAATGCCGCTTCAATCAGTGTAGGGTTGAGGTTTCAGTAACATAAAAAACTATTACAATTCCTAAATTGTCATAGTGAATCTTTACCTAAAACCCTAAACCCTATCAGACACAATAAAATCCCCAATTCTCATCATACTCTGAAACAAAAATAACTACAAAAATCTCATAAAACTAACAGAATCAACAAAAAATTCAATTTTTCTCCACATAACACAATATCACATAATCAAACAAACAATTAAAATTGAAACAAAATCATAAATCCATATATAAGTATCACAAATTCCAAATCTCAACACAATCTCAATATTCCAAAAAAATAAACAAAAACCCTAAAAACAAGAACTAGGGTTTTAGCCAGCAAGAGGCGAAGGAGTTCCAAGAATATTGGCCTGTTGAGATTCAAGTTCATTGATCTGCTGTTCACGGTCCATGGCAATGATGAGAGGAACAACAAGTACAAGAAAACTGGTTCCGGCGATCCATGCTGCTTTGCCGGTGCTGCGGAGGAGCTTCTTGGCGATGACGGTGGCGTCGGAGCCAGCTTCCTTTGTGCGGCGGATGATAGGGTGGTTGCAAACCCTAGCGATTGCTGATGATTGCTTTTTCGCCATTGGAGAAAGTGATGTTGATTTGATTTGAGAGTAGAATGAGTTGTGACTTTGAGAAGGGAGAGAAATAAAGAGAAACCCCTTTAGGGTGAATATTTATTTTGTTTTATTTTTTTGCTTAAATATTGTTGATCATTTAACTTATGTTTAATCCTCTAAAAAAAACTTTTATGTTTAAATTCATTTTTGACGTTACATGAATTGATAGTTGCAAGAACAATATTACAGAGGTGTTAAGATTTACCGAAGATCCAACCTAAATTTCTCATTTCTCTATATTTAAAATGTATGAACTCGAATCATTAGATTACTCAACAAAAAAAAATACATTTTTGACACCAACATTTTCATTATTTGTTTGATTTTTGCCTCTAATCTTCGGTTGTTCGAATTTTACCATGAAAGTTTACACTCTTAAGTCATTAAAAAAAAAAAATTACGCTCTTATGTAATTTTTAATCCTCGTTAGAGGTGTTCAAAACCAAACAAACCCAATAGAAAATCCAAATGTCGAACCAACTCAAATCGAAACCACAAAAAACTATATTTGGTTTTGATGTATTCATATAAACTCAAAGAAAACTTTATATAATGACATTTTTTTCTCTTGTTAAATTTCATGCTACTTGCAGTTTTGCTGATCTATTTGTTATATATATTTTAAATCATACAAACTCAATGAAAACTTTTGGAGAATGATAAAATATTAGATTTTTTGCATGTCTTATCGGGGTTACTTTTTAGTCTCTATTTTTAATTTGTTCTATAATGACGACAACATTGTTGGATGAAAATAAAAGTGTAGTGTTTGATGAACTAGGATGAATTTTGAAACATTGCTGAAAATAAATTGTTTTTAACTTTTCAATTTGATTTTAATGTTGGAAACAAAAGATCGTATTGTACATAAAAAAACTACAACAACCGAACCAATCCAAATAACATTGGTTTGATTTGATTTTTATTTTAAAAACCAACCAAACCAAACCACATGTTTTTCTACGTTGTGGTTACGATGACTTTTAACCTCAAAATTGAACTAATCCGCCCTGTGAATACCCATAGTCTTCATTGACATTTGATTGATGAACACTGATGTGGCATTTTGTTTACAAGTGTTGATTCTAATCGACAGTATTGAAATTGATTTAAAAAAGTGGGGAGTCTGGAGTAGAGTGATAAAGGAGGTCTCACGATCGATTTCCACCTCCAGCAAACTAACAATTAACAAGCACATTAACATCAACTATTTCCAAAACAAAAATCTTATACAGGAGTTTGGTCATTGGACCTCCTAGCATTATAGTGTATCACAGGAACCAAAGGCCCTTTAGCGCTTTGCAAGTGTCTAAATGACAATATCTAGAAGGCATGAAGAGAGCGAGGCATCTAAAGGAGGAGAGATACAGTTCAGTTTAGCAGGTGAATATGGTGAATGGGGCATGTGAAAATTGAGATATTATAAACATTGTTGATTTGTTAAGAATCTAGGCTATTAACTAAGTAGTGGCATAGTGGAAGCAAAGAGATGAAGCCAACATTTTGAGATGAGTCGGGGACTTGACAAGTTATTATAAATACAAATTGCAGCATAAGATGAGGCCAAAAACTTCTATAAAGCAGGAATGCAGCTTCTTTACTTGAACATTTCTCAATATTCACCATCTGTTAACGAATCCAACAAAAGACTAATAATGCCTGTCTGTGATATAGGTCATCAAACAGATCCACAAAATAATCCCATTTTCACTATAAGTATCTCTTCAATCCAACCTTCAGTTGTTGACAAAAGTTCCTTGTTAAATTTGTTCAACATCAAACAATCTCCATTACACACTTGCAAGTTTATCTGGACTTAATATACAAGCTCCATCATTTGTAAGAATTGATAAAGAAGCATGATGAACACAAATGTTTACGGCCAAAGAGGTCTAAAGGTTTCACGATAACTATACACAATTACTAAAACAGTTAAATCATCTCCATATTCAATTATTAAAAAAATGACAATAACTGATGAACTCACGAGCTAAATATTTCACACTGAAAAGCTAAATTACAAAGGTGAGAGGATGATCCAAGATAATAATCAAACAAAAAATCAAAAGAGAAAAAAAAAAAAGGATTGAATTCCTCTATCTACTTTTCATTCCGTGATTGCAAGTTAAAGCAAGTACACTTATCTTTCATGGCGTCACCCTCGTTTCCATACTCCTTAAATCTGTACTCTTCCTGCTTAAATGTAGAAGGCACTTTTCCTTCACTGTAGCATTGGTTACACAAACTAAAATGAGATTTTATCTCCTTAAAGCGCGAACCGATAATAGGATAGCGGCACACTGCACACATGGTTTTGCCATGTCGGTTTCTATCTCCTGTTTCAAGCTTCGCTAAGGTAGGCATAATACCAAAACCCCAATCTGGATCATCAAACATAACTAGAAACTCAGAGAAAGACACCATTGAAGTGTCTACGTCTCCACGAACCTCCATCAATTCGCTAACACCTTGGGAAGGAACATAAACAGCCCTTAACAACTTGATGTATCTCGTAGCATCAACTTTCTTTAAATTAGCACCATCTTCGTTCATGGGACGCCACAACAGTGCATCGAAGGCGATCCTTTTTCGTCTCTCTGGAGGACCGCCACAAATAGGAGCAAGAATAGCAAAGAACATTCCAAGATCTAATCTGCCTGAACCATTTTCATCCAAAACAGAAAGAATCCTCTCATTTATGGCTTTCACAGCTCCTTGAAAAGTGTCTGGCTTCAGAAAACTAAGCAATTTGCGAAGAATTTCTTCCAAGTTCGGTTTCCGGATGGATTTTTCAGGTACTCCGGTACCAGAATACGACACCGGCACATCATTTTCACTCATTTCCTTCTTCAAAAGCTCCACATTACAACGACTCAACCTAGCAACCTTCTGAAGTGCTCTAATTTGCAGAGCACTGGCTAGTTCCTGCCTCACAGTAGTCTTTTCACCAACTGTCTTAAACTTGGAGGGTTCAACTATGACAAATGGTGATTCTTCCGAAATATCCCCATTGGATGTGTTCTTCTTTTTCTGCAGCTGCTTCAAATGCGATATCGCGTCATGCAACTCGACCCTATTTGTCATTTTCAGTGCTTCTTTCAAAGCTTTTTTGGCTTCTTCGTTCTCACCAGCTCCCAACAACGACACAGCCTTGTTCAACTGCGCCCGCCAATGATTCGGCCACACAGCCAAAACTCTCGTATACATCTCAGAAGCCCTCTGGAACCTACCCAAGTCCATATACAATCCACCTAAATTATAAAGAGCGTCAATATGACCCGGTTTCAAATCAATAGCCTTCTGAAACACCTCAATCGCCCTCTCATCTTCACGCATAGCATGCAAAGCCGAAGCCAGATCACAATGTGCATCAGCATAATCCGGTTTCATGAAAATAGCCTCTTCAAGTGCCTTAACAGCAGCCTTATATTCCCCTACGCCGAAAAGAGCACTACCTAACAGTTTCAAAGCTCTAAAATGCGTAGGACAAAGAATTGCAGCCTCCCTATAATACTCACAAGCACTCAAAACCATACCTTCACCTTCCAACGAAATACCAAGGTTAACATAAATCTGTGGCAACAAATAAGCCCATTGATTTCCACCAGCCTCAGCAGCTTCAAGTGCCAACAAAAACTCTTCCTTTGCCTCCTTATACCTTCCAAGAACATAATAACAATTACCAGCTCTAAAATGAGGCCTAACATCAACAGGTTGCAATTCACAAGCCCTCTTGAAACTAATCAAAGCCTCCTTAAACAATTGATGTTCATACAAAACTCTACCAATTGCCATATGTCCATCAAAAGCTTCTTCTCTTGATCTAGCATTATCAGCTCTAGTTCTCAAACCACCCACTTCCTTCACAAAAACAGCATAATCATGCCCTGATTCATCCCAAACCACTCTCTTATCCGAAATCTCAGTCGAAGGCCCCAATTCGCGAGACCAACCCGCATCAGAATAAGCATCAAAATTCTCACCCTTCACTTTCCCATCTTTAGCTTGCTTCAACTTCAACCTCTTTATCAAAATCTCTAAATCATCAACAATCTTCCACGTCTCATCGAACACAATACCGTGATTCGGCGACACTGCCCACGCAGCCGTCCGCTGCTTCTTCTGCGACTCAACCGCCATCCTCTCATCAACAATCGACGAAGAAGCCTCAGAATCCGGCGCCGGAGTCTTCCCCGCCTCATCAACATTAAGATCAAGAGCTAGAGCATCAAAATCCCTATCAACATCACCAGCACCATCATCATAAGTTCTCAAAAGACCCTCATAGGTCAAACCCCTCTCACCATCGATAAATTCAGCATAGGTTCGAAAAACCTCATCGAGAATTGCGTTGATTTGTTCATCGCTGAATTTCACCCTAGGGTTTACAGCACCAACAAGCGACGCCATTTCTTCCCTATTCAAACCCCCATCATGATTCGCGTCGAATTGGTTGAAAATTCGTCGCACCTTCTCCGATCTGGTGCCTCTTGTCGCCATTTTCAACTTCAAAATCGAAACTTGATAATGATAACTATGATGGGTCGGTTTGTGTTTGTGGAAGGAAAAAAAAACCCTAATTTGATAAAATAGAAAGATTTGAAATTGAAACCCTAACAAATAATTTAGGGAACATTATAAATTCATAATTAGGATTTGGGCTTGGGAATTTTCAAGGGAAAGAGACAAATTAAAAAAAAAATAAAAAAATAATCTCAAAGATTTGAAATTGAAATTGAAATTGGAAGCATAAATTGTGATTATAATTTTGATATGATTTGGGGTTAAGGTAGGGAATGATGTTGAAGTGAAATTTGTTAATTGTTAGTTGTTGATGATGATGATGATGGGTGCATGTGGTGAAGATGATAGGATTCAATAATGGGGACCAGTTCAATTTTTCATAAGGTTATTTTATTTTATTTTTTTAATACTAAGATTTGAGATTAGAACCCTAAATTGATATAAGAAATGATTATTAGGAGTTGATTTGGGATTTGCTTTGCAGTTTAGTAGGTATTATTAGCTGGTAGTCGTTATTATCGTTTTTAACCATGTGATTGTCAATCACAGCTAAGCTGGAAAGCAAAAGGTAAAGTAACCAAAGAAGAAAACATTCCATTGTCATTCTCTCTCTTTCTCTTAATTTAACGTTATGTAATTATATCGATTGTTATTGTTGTAGAAAAATAAAGTTTAGTTGAATTGAATGTGGCCGTCGAGATTTTTTTATTTTCTTTTACGAAAATAAACTATATTTATTTGTTCAAATTAATAGAGTATATTAATACAATATAAATTTAAATTTGCTAAAAACAAAAAGAATGAAAATGTGAACAAACTCACAAATAATATAAAACTGTAAAGTACCTATGCCTACAAATATGAATATGACTATATTAAAATCTCAAGAATACTATGTCTCTGGATCTGCAACGTTGACGACGCCAAAGTCATTGATCGGATTTGCACTTGCTCAAAGGTAATCTTTCAACCTGAATCAAATAAACACTTCACTAAGATGAGAAATAAAAAACACACCGCACAAAGACGGAAAATCAAAACAAACAAAGTCGTGCAGAGACGACGAAATCACAAAAACAAACGAAAGAAAACTGAAATTATGTGAAATCACTTATTCAATTAAGATAGAAGGAAAAACAACTCAGAGGGGTGATTTTTGGATCAAAATTAACCCTAAATCACCCATCTGACAAGAATAATAAGAAGAAAGGAGTAACGACTATGGTTTGAGAAAGAGAGAATATATCATAGTTTTAAAACTCGGCTCGAACCGGTCGGACCGTGAACCGGTGGGTAAGCCGGTTCGAGCCAACATTTGGATCGGTCATGCAGTTGACTCGGCCGGAACCGGTGAAAACCGGTGACTCGGCCGAGTTTTTGGTCTGACCGGTTCTCTATTTTTTTTTTTTTTTTTTTGCTTTTAACTTTACAAAAACGACGTCGTTTTGGATTTTT
>Ga0315913_1000149_pt1 | contig 47092 bp, 18 predicted proteins | sample MpolsnodulesMG_FD_207736 | JGI IMG/M metagenome (GOLD analysis project Ga0315913, IMG submission 207736) | Medicago polymorpha root nodule microbial communities from Los Angeles, California, United States - small nodules | ecosystem: Host-associated > Plants > Roots > Nodule | place: USA...
GATCCAACGTCACTACAACATTCTCATGCTTTTATTTCATTGCTACGTTTGTTTTTAGTTTTAGGTTTTATTTATTATTCAAAATAACAAAAACATGCAAATAACCAAAATCAAAAATATTTTCATAATAAACCTTGATTTTCAATCAAGTGATCCTTTTTTTTTTTTTTTATTTTCTTAATCAAATGTCAATCAATTTAATTCTACTTTAAGTTTATTTTCTTTTAAATTAAAAAATACAAACCAATTCTTACTTGCCACTTGGCTTTTCACTTTAAAACCTTTTTCAAAAACTAATAAAAAAACACAAAACAAATCAAACGTCAATTTTTACCCCGAACTACGAGGTTTTGATCCCTCACGGGTACGTAGGCAAATGACACTCGTCCTTCCAAATCAATAAAAAATGTAGATAAATAGGTCCTTTTTTTTTCCTTTCCTTTTCATCACTTTAAATTCCATTTTTTTTAAAACAAGCAAGTTTATAGCACAATTAATTAAATAAAATCAAGAGGTTTCCGTAGGATACTATGGACATAAAGGGTGCTAACACCTTCCCTTTGTGTAACTAACTCCCGAACCCTAAATCTTTCAATATGGGGTAGTTTGAACTTTTTCCCCCTTTTCTAAAAAAAATTAAATGTTCAGTCGTGAAATAAATTAGTGAGTCAAAAGCTAACCAAATAACCTTGATCTCCAAAAAATGACGCGACAAAACAAATTCGTGGTTATTAGTGAAGAAAAAAAAACAACTACATGGTTACTTTGTTTGATTTGATAGCGACTGCCTAAGGTTTTGACTTGGTGACTTGGTGGTCTCACTATATTCCTCTCTTTTCTCTCTACTTAAAACCGGCGAGCGATCAACCCTGAAAAAAAATAATCAAGCTTTTCTCATCTAGGTCTTCTAAATTTCTTGTTATAATCTCTTTCTCCATCTCAAAATTAGGTATCACTCAACAGCATAGTTTTCTGTCACTTTTCGGCATTGATCATTTAATTCTTTGTTGATCAATATTGCATCCAATTGCATGTCACTATTTTGAACTTGTTGAATCAGTTTTGAAATTTCTCTGATTGTTGATTTGATTGATCAACATTAATCAGACCAAAAAAGACTCGAATTTTCACTTGATTTGATCAAAATCGTTTTCCTTTACAGCCATGAATTTTCCAGACGATATTCCAACCTGTAGGATGTCACCACCGCAGTTTGCTTCATCCAACAACGATATCATTGAAGTGAGGCCTCAAATCCTATTGCAAAACGATCACTTTGAGCCACATTCCTTCAAGAGGGCAAGAATTTCCGATAACAATCCCCCTAGTGGATTGATATTCCCTCCTCCAAGGATGATTCAGCCTCCACCAAACCGAGGACCAAGCAGCATTTTTTTCAAGACCCGAATCTGCACTAAGTTCAGGTTTGGTACTTGTAGAAACGGCGAAAATTGCAATTACGCCCACGGTGCTGATGAGATAAGGCAGCCACCGCGGAATTGGCAGGAGCTAGTTGATCCTCGCAACGAGGAACGGCCTCAGGTGGAGACAAGGCAGCCACCACCCAATTGGGATGAAGATCAAAAAATCATTCACAAGATGAAGCTGTGCAAGAAGTATTACAATGGTGAGGAATGTCCTTATGGTGATAAGTGTAGCTTTCTTCATGAGGATCCTGCTAGGTTTAGGGATGATTCTTGGAAAACAAGAGAGTGTTTTGCAATAAGCGTTGGAAATATTGGTTCTCCAAAGTCTTTTGGGGATGGTTCTAACAATTTGGAAGGCATTAGGGCTATGAACAAGCCAGCAAGGAGCGCTTATTGGAAGACTAAGCTGTGTCAATGGCAGCACACAGGGAGCTGTCCCTTTGGGGAGACCTGTCACTTTGCTCATGGAGAAGCAGGTAATGTTAACTCATCTGTTTGTTAATTTCCATTCTCCCTATTTTGATAAATGGTTTTGATTTTAACTTTATCATATAATTCTACTGTTTTGCTTTTTGTGTTGTTCTATGATGATAGTGTAGAAGGTTATTTTCTCTGATATATGATGTACAAATTACTGTGTTTGAATGTGCGCCAATTGTTGTTTGGTTTCCATGTATTTTGTTCTGGCTAATGAAGTATTGGTTATCTTGCAAATCAGAGTTAAAAGCTCCTGGTGGAGGCATTGAAGCTGAAGCTGCAGTTGCCATAGTAAACTCAACAAAAGCTATCATTCCAACTTCACCAAAAGCCTTGACAGGTATTGCCAATGATTCTACTACTACCTTCACCACAAGTCTACTCGTGACAATGGACGGGGAGCAGGATAAGAAGAAGCACTTACTTAGGTTGAAATTAGGCAAGAAGATCAATGGTATTTACGGTGATTGGATTGATGATTGATCACTTGTTTTTCCCAACTTGCCTTGTGCAATGGAGACCTGAAGTGAATTTTCTGCTCTTGGAAACACCCCCTCATCTGTATAAGAATTTTGTAAACATGGTCATTCGTGATGGTGATGGATTCATAGAGTTTATAATTTTCCTTTTTTTTTTACTGTGAATTGTTACAGATTTATGGTAAGAGACAAGTGCATTTGTCAGTTTATGAACCTTCAGAAACTCTCTTTGGGGTTTCGGTTGGGTTAACATTGGTCAAATTTCTGAACCTTAAACCAGACCTTAAATATTCATCTATGAATATTTTATATTTATCTATGAAAATGTGATTATCTTATATGTGTAGTTTATATATTACATCATACGTTGGCATAGTTTGGATTGCTCATTAAATTGCTCAATCGATCGGGTTGTAACTCTCGATCTTCTTTTTTCAGAAATGTGAGCAACCATCTCAACTTATTATTAGTTTCTCCTGATGTAGATCGTTTCTACTACCAATTAAGAGTGCAATTCTGACCTAATATGGTGAATTGAGTTCAGTTCATGTATGTTAGCTAAACAAATTATGTTTGTACTAGGTGGTAATTATGCTTGTAATTGATAGAGAGAATGACTCTGTCCTCTTGGGTACACGGCCGAAGCTTATCTCTCGATTGTGGAGCTGCTTATCTGGTTTCACAGAGGTGCATATCCTGACCAATTTTAAGACATTCTCATTTTTTAGGGACTCAAGAATTTTTTTGCTTTAGTGCTTGTTTTTCACTTTTTTGTCTTTCCCCTTTCTCCATGTATGTAAAAAAATTATTAGTGTGTATCCTCTTGTTGCATCTAGCAAGGAGAAAGCTTGGAGGAAGCTGTAAGAAGAGAAACTTGGGAAGAGAGTGGTATTGAAGTGGGAGAAGTTGTATATCACAGTTCTCAGCCATGGCCTGGTATAATTTAACTCTATGCTTTTATAATTTTATTAATTCCCTGTTGTTTGTTTTTGAGAGACACATGAATTGTGATTGTGGAGTTGAGTTAGTATTTGTCTGATAGAAAATATGAAGCTTGAACTCAGCTTGTATACCTTGTTTATGGGTTGATTGTTTTCTTTTCCTTCATATAATTAGATGAACTAACACAGTATAGGTTAACATAGTTTAATGTCATGATGAATTAACACAATTAGACGTGTATTATACTATTTTACTTGTTTAATTTTATGAATACATATTCCCTTCTTGTATGTTAATGTTATCGTTTCCATCTTGGCTTTTGTTGCTAGTTGGACCAAACAGCGTTCCATACCAGCTGATGGTAGGGTTCTTTGCATATGCGAAATCACGCGATATAACTGTCGACAAGAAAGAGTTAGAAGGTAGGTTGAACTCCTTCATTTAATCACATTCACCTATTAACCAGCTCATGCTTTCTTTTTTTTCCTTTATTTACACAAATGACTTCAAGTGGTGAGTTAACTATATTTTTGAGTGAGACAGAGTTGCATACATTATGTGTATGTTTGTGGAATGGGCAATGGCTGGATTCTAAGCCAATACACTTACGTGGTGTAAGCAAGTAATTTCTTTTTAGTTATGAACCTATGCAGATTATTTGGTTATTTCCCTTTATTTTCGTATGGTGTTAACTTCAAAATTATGCTTGTATGCTGCAAGTTGTTGGTCATATATCATGAGCAATTGTGGCATCTGATAAACTTTTCTTTGTTTCTGGAGACACTGAGAAAAAGAGTGCGAAGAACAGAAAATAATAGATGAACTCTTGAGAAAATAAAGACAGTTCAACATCTGTAGTCTGCATAGTACTGACACTTCGGATTGAATGTGTCCGGCACATTTGATTATATTCTATTACTTCTAATTATTAACAGTGCCAGGGTCAGTGTCTTACATGGTGTCCGTGTGTCAGTGCTTCAAAGTCTATTTTCCCTCACTTACGTTTGCAGTCCTCACTATTTTGTTGGCATATTTTTATAATAAAAAATAGTATGTAGTGAGTTAACATTTCAGAGCTTTGCTTCCTCCATACACTGCATTTCCCATTTCCTTTGCTTTTTTTATAAGCTGATTGTCCAACTTTCTTATCTAGATGCTCAGTGGTTCAGTAGAGAAGATATAAGAAAAGCATTGGTGATGGCTGAATACAAGAAAGCCCAAAGAACAGCAGCAACAAAGGTAGAACAAATGTGTAAGGGAGTAGAAAAGAGTAGGAGTTTGGCTGCAGATTTCAACGTGGAAAGTGGTGAACTTGCTCCAATATTTGTTCCCGGACCTTTTGCCATAGCCCATCACCTTATTTCCTCTTGGGCCTTCTCAGATCAAAATACATTGTAAATAAATGGTGTTGTTGATGCATTTCATAACAACTTATGGAGTCCACATGCACCAAAATAAAACCTATTGATTCTTAAGGGTGGCTGAAATTCTTTTTCCAAGGCCGTGTTGGGAATAAAGTTATCTTATTAGTGTCATGTATTATTTTTCTGTTGATGTAAAGTTCTCTTCTCGACATTGTTTTGAAGATTACACTCCTCATTTTTGAGAGCTCGACTTTTTGATTTAACACTATTTTTTTCATGTACATCTTCTATATCGTCAATGAACTTACTGATATTATACAAGATACTGATATCTGTTATGGTTACATTTTGTTGCTGTGTCAGCCATGTAACTGATTAATCTTATTCTCATCTTAGCAGCATATTTTTAGGGTAGTAATTCACTCTTCTTATACTACCTATCTTATCGGGGGAAATTGTAGGTCATGTAATTTCCTTGCTTGTTCAGTGGGATATAACGTTTATGTAAAAATGGACGCCTCTTCTGTTGTTGAAGAAAGTTGATAGTTGCACATTACATTCTCAACATTTTCCAGCTTTATCATTATTAGCAAATGATGTAGTATTTCAGAGTTTGTGTCATCCTGCTATATCTAAGAAACACTGAAAATAGCATATCCCTCCATCTGAGAATAATTATATGCAGAACCTAATACGAAAATGACTTGAGAGCCATTCGATGTCCTTCCACAGCGTCGTCCTTGTTAAAAAAATTCCCCAACCTTATAAAACCAGCTAAGAACTACCCCCGCTTATAAACACATATTCAGACCTTATGTCATGAGGGTGGTATGTTAAGAGACCTTATTGTTTCGAGATATTCCCAAATAACCTTCAACTGATTGAAGTACTTGTTTACATTTTTCTCACCTTGGAGAAAAGAATGTAATTCTTGTAAAATAGCTGACATCAAATTTGAAAAATTATCTTTCAGATTATGCCAAAGATCATAGGCACTTTCTGTGTGCACAGTGCTCTGCGATTTTTCGGTGCAATGGTTCCAAATATCCACAAAATGTCTGTTACACCTTTTCCAAGCATCAAAGAGTTAAGAGAGGGTCATCTTCTAATGAATTTCAACTTCTTGGTAAGGATTGTGTGTTTTGTTAATCTGCTTCAGGATTCATAATTGTTGCCATTCATAGGAGGAGTGACTAAGACATTGCTTGCAGCGGCCAGTTTGTCAATTTAAATAATTCTTATTACTTCATTGAATGAATGGAAAAGTGAATATACATATACAAGAGTGAAGAGGTGGATAACCACCCTAACTACCTAACAGGAAAACACAGAAGTTAACATAAATAAAACCAATCCTTAAATCTGCAACACTTTCATATAGAATAACCATAGACAGGTTACACCATTAAAATAATTTTTCACTCTCTCAATCTTACAGCAGTTGGATGCACCATAAAGCCAGCTGCAGATGATCCGAGTTTGAGGATGGATAGATGATGGAGAGAAAGAGAGGAATTGAGAGATAGCTGTATTGGAAAGTATTTGAGTCCATTCACATGGAGCTGCTTTTTTTTACATAAATGCTCCAATGATAATGCCAAGATTTTGGAGAGAAATAGAAAAAATGAAAACTAAAATATCCCAGGTACCTTTGTTGTTGTTTCTGCCCAATTTATAATTGACCTAGCCAAAGCATCCATAGGATCTATACATTTCTTAAGAAGAGGATCATTGTGAGGAAGAATCCCTAACAAATCATCGGATGCCAGAATCACCACATTCACTCCCCTCACCAAAAGAACATGGATTGCAATTCTCAGCAAATTCCTTGCACCTTCAATGTCTTTTCTCTGCAAAGCATCGACAGCAGGAACTAGTATATGTTCCTCAGTCGCTTTGTCTACCAACACTACTTCAAAACCCTGACTTTGAAGCTTTTCCTTGTAATAACAAACTACAAAGGATGAATCTGTAGTGAGCAGTCCAATCCGCACGGTACTTGTGGCATGAATCGGCTTCATCTTAGCATTCTTGAGTTCCATGGCAACACAGTCACCAACATGAAGAAAAGGTAGAGAACTATCCTTTGAAATTTCTCTGTGCCAAGCATGTGACAGATGACAAGGCAAGGCCAGACCGCGAGCTCCGGATTGCTGAAGAACGTTTATCTTGTGCCGCAAATTCTGAATCATCAGCTCCTGATTCAATTTGATGTGATCTATTCTGGTTCTTGAAGAAGGAAAAGAACCGCGTAATGAAAGTGCCTTGCTTAACACAGGATCACTGCAGACAACAAAAGGTGGACATTCTTTACCGTTTCTTGAACTCCAACAAGCTAGCTTTTCCAAGAAAACAAGAGTTGATAGAACTGATACTCCTCCTATAACACCAATAGTATTTTGTTGGCTTAGCTTGATGCATGATGTAGAAGGTATGTGACCTCTCATCAGGGAAGTACCATTGTCTGGTTCCTCATAGTTTCCACTCTCATCAGTAAGAAAAACTGAAGATATACTTGAATTTGATGATCTTGTTCTGTATTGAGTCTGAGTTCTGTTTCTAAAGGCAACAGCAGTCAGAAATTGAGGATGATTCAGCGTCTGTATGGACATCAACATGCCTCTTTCTAGCATCTCTAGCAATCAGGTGTTAAGATTCTTTTTCATGAATGATTCTTGAATATCTATCTATATATGTTCTTTGTTTCCAGCAATCTAGTAATCTCCACCAGTGGAAAGTTAACAGGTGCACATGAAAGTTTTGTTACTGATTCACTAAAATCCAGAACTGTTGATGGGGATTGGATGGGTTTGAGTGATATGCTTCCGGTGAACCGTGAAGAAAGTAGTACACTAGCTGACATCAGTTTCTGTGCCAGATTCCCCACAACAGGATCTCTGACTAAAGAGCAATAAAAGTTCAAATAACCCCAAAGAATGTTAGATAGCAACAAACAAAACAGTGATACTAACCTATCAAACCCTTACAGAGACACTTACATCGGACACAACATTAACAATGGCACGTAAACACTGATAATCATTTTTAAAAAATAGGAGAAATTGTATCGTGTTAGTGTCGGATACTGACACATGTTGAGTGTCATATGTCGAACATGTCTTCAATCCACCGTGTTGTGCTTCATAATAAAAAATATATAATATTTCACCTTTACTATAATGTGGCACCTAAGATGCAGAAAGGTATGTAAGTAGCAAAGTGGTCCTCCAATACTGTCAAGACCTTAACATAATTGTCATCTATGTTCTTTGGAGGGTTGCTGTCTAGCCTTCTCAATTTGACAGTATTAGTTCTTAATTATTTGCTAAATGTTAATTATTAATTATCTCTAAGGGTCAAGGAATTACCATTATATATCTTTCAGAAGATGGTGAATGATATAATGGTCCATTGGTCCGTCCATAAAATTATTGTTAACTTATTATTACCTTCGGCTACTTGTGATATGTGATGTCACTGTGGTTTGTTTGTTTGTCTCACTGAATTATTAGATACCATTTTGTTTCTTTCCTTAGTTTTCTGTTTCATGTGCACTAGCCTATGAAATAACCTTTGTTTGTAAAAAATTAAAGAATGGAAGGATTGTTTGTCTTGTGCTCAGTGGTTGTCCCCACTTGGCATTACTATATATTTGTTAACTATCATCACTAATAAATATCTGTGTGTTTCACTCCAAAAAAAAAATCTGTGTGATTGAATAATAAACTAAATTGGTTCATTTAAGATTTAATAAATTTTAAATTATAGTTATATTAGTGATTTGTGAATCTTATTATATTGTTAGTGCTTCCAACGTACTTTACAATTGCAAATTGTTTTATTTGGAATGAGTAATTTTAAATTTTACAGTTAAAATGTTTCAACAAAAAAAAAGTGATGTTAGGAACTTGAAGTCCTTTAAATTCATTTTGTGTCTAAGTTTAAGCTTAACCTTCAAATTATTGAGACAAGTCACCTAAGCCAAGCCTTGCCAACCCACATGACTTTAAGCTTGAGAATTTGATTATTGTTTTGAATGATTCAATTCAATAATGTTTGCATGAAACTTCTAGTTATAGGGTGAAGGAAATACTCTCCATCATGAGAAGGATGTGTACTAGGATTGTGAGTGAATTGACATCCAAATAAGTCATCGTGTCTATAATACACTGGGCACTGGCATTGGGTCATCATCTACCTGCAGACCATTGGATATACTCGGAATAATATAATTAGACACCCTCTCGAACAATATCTTGGATCATTGGATACACTCCAAATAATACAACCCCACCCATCAATCTTGTGTCATTGCTCAATTTGATGATACTAGCACACAAGAAACCACAACTTGATAAAAAGAACTTACTATAAAAAAAGGTTTCAACTCGATTAAATACTACTCGTAGGTTGATGTTCGAATCTCAAAGATGTCTGAGAAATTTAGTTATTATTCATATAAAATATTTTTTTTAAAAAAACTAAGTTATCCCACCCAAATTAGTATTCGTGAAAATTGAACTAGTTAAACCATAACTGACTAAAAGAAAATGAAACAAGACAAAACAACACTGTAATTAAGCTCCCTGTTGAACAAAAAAAATATATATATTAAGCTCCCTAAAAAAACACTGAAATTAAGATATTACCATCAGCTTCATACTTGTTTAACGTCATCAGCTTCAATATTTTGTAAACAATAGTAATCTTACCATCTTAAAAAGTAAGATATTAATTTTTTTACTAATAACCTTTTAAATTATATATAAAATAAATGCATGTATAATTTAATGAAGGTGTTTATTGGCTCTAAGAGTAAGTGATTAAAGTTACTCCTAAAATTAACCATTAATCTTGTTATTAATTAGTTGTTACGATTAATTACTAATTATTTACATGTCGGTATTTCTCTACAATATCTCGAAACTCATCACCAAAGCAGTGGCATATAGTAGAAGACATTTTTAAATGGTCAAAAGTAGGGGTGCTCGCGGTGCGGTTTGGTTTGGTTTTGAGCGTAAAAGTCATCCGAACCGCGAGATAAAAAAGCATGCGGTTTGGTTCGGTTGACTTTAAAAATAAAATCTGAATCAAACCAAACCAATGCGGTTTGGGTTGGATCGGTTAGTGCGGTTTTTTCGATACAATATAATTTTTTATTTTCAACATTAAAATCAAGTTAAAAAGATGAAACACAACATATTTTCAACAATGTTTTAAACTTCATCAAACATTACAATTTAATTTTCATTTTACAATGTTTTCAACAACATAGACCAAGTTAAAAATGTGAACAAGAACTAATTCTATTTTGTAAGAAATGGAAATGACTATAATTTTATCCTTTTCTAAAAGTTCAAGTAGCACATAAATACGTTTTTGAAATAAAAAGAAGAGAATGAACTTAACAAGAGAAAAAATATATCATTTTCTAAAAATTTACATTGAGTTTATATGAGTATTTGTCTAGGTCACATATGTTTAATTAATAATTTTCTCATGTTGCGGTTTGGTTCCGTTTTGTTCGGTTGGTAAAATGAAAACCACAAACCAAACCAAACCATGCGATTGAGTAAGAAAATGATCTGATTACATCCGAACCAAATGCGGTTTTTTGCAGTTTCGGTTTGCGGTTTTGAACACCCCTAGTCAAAAGAGCCTTTCAAACAGGTTATTTCGACTCGGCCCTCTCTAATACTCTTATTGCTCTCATCCCCATGGGTGAACCCCCCAAAACTTACAGAGACTTTAGACCGATCAGCCTTTGCAACATTGTTTATAAGATTATCACTAAGATTCTTGTCCTCAGCCTCATACTTATTCTAGATATTATTGTTGGCCCCTGCCAAAACAGTTTTCTACCTTTAGATACATACACAAACAACATAAACTTGTTATGTTTAACCTTTTTCCGAACAATGATATATGTATAACTTATCAATCGAAGAATTTTAGATTTGAAACTTAAAAATAAAATTAGTTTTGCATTTTAATCCATCTAATTTTATTTCTTTAAAAATGAAATTCCAAAAAAAAAAAAACTTAGAAAAGAAATATTAGAGATTAATATTCAAATCAATAAATATTAGAGTATAGATCCATTTTTCTGAAGATAAAGAAAAGAGTGAAGATCTATTTTAGTCCTTGAGAAAATTCTCAAGATTCAATGTAGTCTTTAAAAAAAGTAAAAGTCGTTCGCAAGAAAAATAAACCTTGACAACATTGTCCCTACCTTCTTTATTCTTTCTTTGGTTGATGGAGGAAAGAATAAAGTGAAAAGGGAGAAAAGAAGAAAGAAAATATGTATATTTATAAAATGACATAAGGGTTCATTTGGTGTACACAAGGAGATAAAATATGATAAAATTATTATATCCTGAGTTAATCCGTTGTTTGGTGCACCAATGAAAAAATATAAGTTAAACTCATATCTAATCCTATCTTGTTCACCTTTGTTATTTTTATCCTATCACACATGTATCTTTTATTTCTCAAAAGACCTCCTTCAACTCCCACTTTCTCCAACCGCTCAGCCTCCTATGTCCTCTCCATATAACGATTCCATTTCAAAAACATTATTCCGACGATTCTATTCCTAAATCTTGAGAATCAATTTTTTTCTTGTATGTATATTCATAAAATGACATTAAATGTTCTTAAGCCATACTTGGATAGGATAAAGATAACTAAAAATAATCATTTCATTACAATCAATGAAAAATTACAAAAACATAAACAAATTGAACAAAAATATAAAATACATTTTGTAACAATCAAATAAACAAATTTTCATATAATAAATTAGAAATATTATTTAATTAGTAAGAATAAGTAAAAAAAAAAAGAAAGAAAAAATATAAATATCATTATGCATATACACTTCATGTAACGAATTACTTAAAAAAGGATCTTATCATTTTTGTAGGGGTTAAAATGAGTTTCCATTCTAAAATTATGCTTCTAAATCGGGAAAAATAGATCACAAATAAAGGCCATGTATCTCTTTGTAAAGAACTCGTTGATAGTGAATTAGAGATATGTTCTCTTCTCGGGTGTAGGTTAAATTTAGACAAAATTAGGTAAACAAATAACAATGTGTTGCTTTGTTGTACTATGTACACTTTTTCTTCTTCTTTGGTTCGACTTTTGTTTTACATTGTATTTCTGTTGTTGTTGCTGCTTCATATGTTTGGTCATTGATTGTCACTGGTATTTTTGTTCCATGCATAAGTTTATTCATTTACAATAAGGACTAAAATGGATTTCCATTCTAGATATTATAATAACATCTTTCACCAAAAAAGAAGAAGGAATTACAATAATTCAAATTAGACAGTATCAGGTATAATGCATATTAAATCACACTAATTTGTCCAGAATTCCTAACCTAACAGATAAAAATGTTGAAATTATTAGGTTGGACATTGCGCACATGGTTTGAACCTCGACTTCTCTAATTAAGTGTGAGGTTTTAAAGATACAGTCATCTCGTCTAACTACCAACAAAAAAAATACACTTTAATTTAGTGATTGCGTGATCAATTAAGTGTCAGTAATAAAACGACAAGAATTAAAACTCGAGTAAATTTTTTTTTATGGTAAAATAAACTTCATTAATCAAATGCCAGATTAGCAATAATACAATCAAAAGATTCATGCATTTTCAAAGCCAGTTCTAATGGGACTAGTGATAAAGATAATCAAATACTTGCTATATATAGGCCTTATAAAAAATAATAAAGGTTAACAAACCAAATCCAAATTATAGAAATTAGACTAAACTCTTCAACATATGGTCAAAGATCCATAATAATTCGAGATCCATAATATTTAATTTCATCCAACTTAAAAAAAAAAATATATTTACATATGTTTGCTGAAATCGACACACATAGATAAGAAAATTTTAAAATCATGTTACAATTTTTTAAATTTTTTTTGCCATTCGTGATGTTTTTGATTCGGGGCTGTGAGTTAATCTCTAACAAAAAATTAACTGCTATTAAATTAAAACTCTAAAAAATAGTTTAAATAAAATTGTGTTTGAGACGAAGGGCAACGTTTAGTTTAGTGATAACTTGTTAAACCCTTTGTTGTCTCGTTCTAGAATCTGTTTCTGTTGCTTACTTCTTTCACCATTTCAGATTCGACATGGCGGCTTTCTTAAGGAGAGTTGCAAGGTCCACTCCGATCGGATTCGCTCCCCAATCCAAATCCTCCCGTTCCAATTTCCACCTACCCTTCACCGCTATCGCCGCCATTTCCGGCGGATTCTCTTACCTCTACTACTCTTCCTCTCCCAATCTGGTAAATGCTCACTTTTTTGTCATTTACATTAATGTGATGAACTTGTTAATCAAAATCAAATTTGTGCTCATTTGTATTTGTTTTTGTAGGTTCACTCAGATCAAATTGGAGATGAGGATATTAAAGCTAAAAATATCGGTGAGTTCCGGTCAATTTTTTTTATTGTTGTAAAGACATTTCTGTCCCTCTATAGCTTTGCATTTTTTGTTTTCAGCTCTGATTCCTGACAAATGGGTTGAATTTAAGCTGCAAGACACTGCCAGGGTCAGTCATGATACCCACTTATACAGGTATATATCCTATCCTTTTGGACAAATCATTAATTTGGATGTATCTCAAATACTTTGTTGCCATGTCTTTTAAATTGTTAATGTGATATTACTCAAACGGAACGAATAGCGGGTTTGTATTAACTATTAATTCTAATCCTGCTTAAAATCCAAGCTACATGCTTTGGAGGGTTCTTGAATCTTAACAATAATCAGTAAAAAGGACAAACCTGGGCAACTGGCATTACTAAGCCCTTTTATCATGACAGTGTCTAGGGAAGGATTGGCCCCATCGTGGATTCATAATATAAGTAGTCTTGCCTTGCATTTGTAAGAGTTTGATTCCACAACTTAACTGTGTGACCTCTTAGTCACTTGGAAACAACTCTAACCATTTCACTATGATTTCTTCTCGATAATCAATACACAGTTCTTGAATAAATAATATTGTTTGGTGCCTTTTGGAGCTATATTGATGCTTTAGTAAGCATAATATTGATCAAACTATGTTTTATCCCCTCATAACATTGCAATGCAATATTTCACATTATCAACTAATGAAATGATACTCCACATAAAAATTATAATCATCACATAGAAATGGAGAACTAACGAAGATTCCTTTTGGAAAATATCTTTTTTATGAAATACTAGTTTGTAAAATTTTAAAAATGGGGGACTGAATGATAATATTTCTAGACTTTGAAGGACCAAAAATATCTTAAATCTCTCAAAATATTTTTAGTTCCTAACTAACTGTGGTATATCATTAAAACAACGTTGGGCATGAGCTTCCATGAGAGAAGCAGGTAAGCTAAACATATATAATCTTAATTTCATGAAGACTCCTTAATTTGCTTATAAATATCTTCTTTGTATTAATTAATGCTTAATAATAATGCGGAGATTGAATGAGATGTAAACTGTGTGATCCAAGTAGGGTGGATGAAATGGAGAAATGTTAAGATGTGATTTGTGATAAAAATATACCATTCAAGTCTAAAAAGAAATTTTACCGTATAGATATAAGACTTGCAATGTTGCATGGGACCGAAGAAGAACTAAAGTGATTGTAAGCTCAATGTGGCAGATATGAGACTGTCATGATATATGTGTGTTTACACAAGACAAGGTAGGATTAGGAATTGAATCGTTGAAAAGAAAGTTGGGGTAGCTCGTACTGTAGCAAAAATTATTGTCGTAGGTGGTTTGGGCATCTGTGGAGAAGACCCACAGAAACATTGATAAGATTTGTAGACAATATGGACAGAATTAGAGATAGAGGGAGACCAAAATGGATCCTCTGCAGATGTTTTATGGTGCAGCCTGATGCAAAGTTGTTTAATTAAGAGAAAAATTATTTATTACCCTGATGCAGTGGCCTCTGTAAAAAGATCGGTTGTCCGGGGAATTGAAATGCTTATCATAGTATATGCTACACATATTCATTATTATATAGCTAACTGAACACTATTTTTAATTTCATGTGTGAAAATGCCTTAACAGGATTCATTTTGTATTTATATAATTGTATTTCAAACTCTGTAACTGTACGTCTATACCCCAGGTTTTCGTTTGATCCCACTAAGAAGTTGGGTCTGGATGTTGCTTCTTGCATTCTTACAAGGTGTGTGGTAGATTGTTCACAGTTCATATTGTTTTGCTATTGGTGTGTGTGTGTTTGTGGGTTTCACTGCTACTTAGACTGAAAGTTTCTGTACAATTGCAGGGCTCCGTTCGGACAAGATGCTGAAGAAAAACCAAAATATGTCATACGTCCGTAAGTTTCCTGTTGATACAATGAGTTTACTTTATCTTCAGATCTTCTTTTATTCTGGCACCTGATCCTGTTACATAAGGGCTGTATTCAGTCTAAAAATCTTCATTTTTTAATTTTAAGTTTTTGAATTTTCGGCGTTGTTGGTGCTGAATGTTTTTCGGAACAAGGGAAAATCAAATGAAAAGTAGAGAGAAAGAATCAAAAGAATAGATATTTATTATTGAAAACTCAACAGAAAATGGATTTAATTCAACCCAAGGGTTTTCCCACAAAGAATTTATCCTTTTACGACCATCAAAATCAAATGTACACAATGATTCCCTCCATCCTTTATTTATCTAGCTAATTTTCTCTTTACCAACTGCCTCTAAGAAATGTCTATGGAAATCATTCTCTCTAGGTGCTACTTTGCCCACTTATGTTATTCTTAGAAATTTGTTTTGCGGTAAACTAAATCAAAGCTCAAGGGGCATGCATTGTCAGTGTAAATTTATTTTATGCTGACAGCCAATAAGAACAAACCATTTTTCCACTTCATTGAAACAATTTTAATATATACTTAAAGGAGTATGATGGTGTGGTAGAATAGTGGTTTGAGCAAAGGACTGAAAATCCTTCGAACTATGGTTAAGTGTACAATTAATTTACACTGACAGTGCATGTCTTTGAAACTAAGCGCAGATTAGGGAGCATCATATACTTTATTTTCTAACTTAAAAGACAGTCTTGGCATTTTCCGTTTCTTTTGTACATTTGACTTTGCTTTTTTCTTTTTCATGTTACTTACTCCTTCCTTCCTGTATTTCTTTTCTGGTTCCCTTTAAAATAAGTGACATTTCTGACCTCACAAGAACTACAGTAGAACTATTAGCTTGAAATATTGTTGTGTTCTTCATGTGAAACTTTTGTCCTACTCGTACCTTTCCATTAATCTTTAGGAGCATGACACCAATTTTTTTCCTTACTAGCAGGTACAATTTAGACAATTGTACGGTGATTTATGCATTATATATCATAGTACGCTTTTGCCTTTGCGGACAACATTTAGTGGTGTTATAATACCGATGAAAGGTTTAGCTTATGCCTCTGCGGACATGATTTAACGGTCCAATATAATTACCTTCCATACAAAGAAGTATTGGATTAGTCGGGAACTTGCCCTTAAACCTACAGTTTTAAAATTTTATGATGACATCATGGTGTTATTTTGGATGTAGTATTGGGTAGTAAAATTATTATTTTAACAATTATAAGTATACCTAGCATTGTAAAATCACTTGAAAAAGTGATACTCCCAAATTACATTCTAGTTCTATCAAATGTAACAAAATATGTTGGTCTAGATACTTCTGAAGTAGAAGATTGGTAAATCCTGGGAATTGCTTTAAATACAAAGCTTCCCCTTGATGCATCAGAAAACCTATGTAATATACCATGTGTATTTGGCCAAGTCTATGCATACAACTGAAGGATTTGATATTAATATTATTATTATTATTATTATAACTTTTGTTGGAGGCAGAGGGTGTGATCCTGGGAAGGTTAGTTTAGAAACCTCGAGAAGTTGTAATGAAAAAAGATAGAAAGAATCAACAGAATATAATTGTGTTATTGAAAACCGAACAGAAATGGAGAATATACTTTTCTCCTATTCTTTTCCCTCCATAAAGGATTAACATTTCATAACAACTATCAGATGTACAAAAAGAATCCATCTATCCATCATTCTCCCGTTTTTTGTATTTTATATCCCTCATAGCCAGACCAACTCCCATAACTAATCTGAAATATTTCAACTCCCCTTTATTCTTTATCTTAATGGTCAAAATATGATGGAAAAAATGTCCACTCAATGTCAAGTTCATGCTTTAGATTGTTGTAATTTAATGCTTATTGTTGATGTTTGATGGAGATTGACTTGGGAGGGTGTTTGTGTCTGAATCCTCAGGTATACTCCTATATCAGATACAGAATCCAAGGGATATTTTGATTTGTTAATCAAGGTATGTCACCATTTGCAGGGGCATTGCTTCTCTTATCTTTACTATCATCTAGCAGGCCCATTTTAAAGTGACACTTTGGCGATTTACTTTTCAAATTATTGCAGGTGTATCCCGAAGGAAAAATGAGCCAGCATTTTGCAAGCTTAAAACCAGGTGACGTGGTCGAAGTGAAAGGGTATGTCATTCGCAAATAACAGCTCAAGATCAGAACAATACTTTTCATGCTTATATTTTCTATAATGAAGCCATTGTTTCTTTCAGGCCCATAGAAAAGTTCAAATATACTCCTAATATGAAGAAGAATATTGGCATGGTAAGCATATTTGCATATCCATCAACAAGTAAATTAAGCTTGTTTGGTATCCTAGAGTTAAAAGCATGCATTTAAAATCGAAAAGGAAAATGAAGAATTTGTTACTTCCCCAAAAGTATGTTTGAAATGCATGCACTAATCCCTGCTATGCATATGCACTTATGCCCCTCACTTTGTTGGTTTATATGTATTTCATTCATTAATAATGTGAATGCTTTAACATCATAAACACCATCTCATTACGCTTTTCTTTAAGATTTAGGATCTATAATATAATGATATGAATACATTAACTTCATCATGCAGATTGCCGGTGGCTCAGGAATTACTCCTATGCTTCAAGTAATTGAAGCTATATTGAAGAATTCCGATGACAAAACTCAGGTAGGTTGCAAACCTCTACATTACATCCCCCAATATGTACCATTATATTAGCTTGTCTTTCTTTTTTCTTAATTATGTAATGATATGAATAAGTTATGAATTCATTATTTTTAATTGATTGAAACACTTTGTGAAGCTTGATTTGTTTTTCTGGAAATGCACTAGGGCATGTTGTTTACGCATATGAAGTGTGATTAATTGCTTTGTGATATGCATAAGAATATCAAATCTGATAGCAGCCTTGAACATATACAGATATCATTGATTTATGCTAACGTCTCCCCAGACGACATACTGCTTCAACAGAAACTTGACATTTTAGCAAAAAGTCACCCAAACTTAAAGGTAAAAATCTTGTTTAGAAAAGGTATTATGGTTAGTCAATCTGTTATTATTGAGTAAATTAATTATTTTTTAAACAAAAACTTGCAGGTATTCTACACTGTAGACAATCCAACAAAAACTTGGAAAGGAGGTGCAGGTTACATATCGAAGGATATGGTTGTTAAAGGATTACCTGCTCCTAGTGATGATACTCTTGTTCTTGTAAGTTTTTCTTTTCGTGTAAAAACTATGTACCATAAACATAACTCTTCTAATAAATTCGAACAATTTGAGCCTCCAAGGAAATTAAATGTTTTCTTTTTCCTTGAAGAATATTAAGTATGTATATTTGTCTAATGGCTAAAATCACCCACATGATGTTTAATATAGCACTTCCAGAACATGTTGTTTTGGTAACTCCTACGCATTGTTAAGTTGGATAGTTGCATTTAATCAAAAGCAAATGTGCAAGTATATATGATTTTTTTTTTGGACAAAGTACATGTGAATTAAATAAAGTTTTCTTCCCTAGAGAAAATAATGTGTTACATCCAGATTTTTTATTTTATTGTATGCCGGGAGGTGAGCGTAAATTAAAGTAGTAGTAATGTGACCTCAGTAAAACTCAGGTTCAAGTAGTGTCCCAAATGGGATTCGTTGCTACTTGAATCAAGGCTCTTAAGCTATTGAGTTCAGAGTTGAGACTCGGTTTTGTACTTGAAACTTCTTTAAATATCAAGAGCTCCATCCATGATAAATTATGGTGCATCACACCCGACCATTATTATTCAAAACCAAGACTTTTGAAGGGTTATGCAAATAACTTTGATTTGTATTGAGAGGCTTGTGCTTTTCATGTTATTTTATGTCAATGTTTATCATCTTGGGCTATTGAGTTCAGAATTGAGACTGAGATTTGTACTTGAAACTTCTTGAAATATTGAGCACTCCTTCCATGATAAATTATGGTCCATCACACCCAACCATCATTATTCACAACTAAAACTTCTGAAGGTTGATGCAAATAATTTTGATTTGTATCGAGATGCTTATGCTTTTCATTTTATTTTATGTCAATGTTTATCATCTTGTGCTGGTGAGGTTTATAAGGGAATGAATTGTGATGGTTGTTGTTTCAAAGCTTCATCATTATGCTAAACACTATTATTGCATAAGCTCAACCTTATTTCACCTGTATTTCAGGTGTGTGGTCCCCCTGGAATGATGCAACATATATCTGGTGAAAAGGCCAAGGATTGGACACAAGGAGAGGTATGAAATTAATTGTGTGTTGGGTCTGATTTTATTTCTTTGATCTTTGTAATGATACACATCTGGTCGATTTGCTGCAGGTATCTGGCATACTCAAAGAAGCAGGGTACACTGAACAAATGGTTTACAAATTTTGAGAATTTTTTGTTTCTAACATTTGAAGCGTGCATGTCAAGCACAAACGGATTGACAAAGTGGCTTTCGCCTTTTTGGAAGAAAAAAACAGTTAGATACAGCTGAAAATTCCAACATGAAATAAATCTAGAATGACAGAGAATAGATAATTATTCATTTGTATGTCCCAATCTTTAAAATTTTGTAGCGTGGATGTCAATAAAAGGCATTTCGTGGGGGTAACCTTCTCCCACTCACTTGTGTCTTTCAAAAGTTTAGGGTCTGATTATGTGCTTTTTTAAAGTGAGATAAATGTTTTGATTAAACAAATTTTCAGAAAATTTACAACAATTGCGCAAGTTCTATCTTGAACAACTTTTTCTTTTGACGGAAGTAAAAACATTAGAAAGCTGTTTTTAATTCAAAAATAAAGTAGAAGTTTTACAAAATATCATATTATTCTTATAAATTTGAGCAGTTATTTTCGAATAAATTAATTTAAATGGTCGTCTCTTCAAAAAGAGAGGTCTATCTGATATACAGAACACAGTAACACTTTGGATGGTGTAATGTCTTCATTCAAGGCTTAACAATACTTTTAGCCTTCAACTAAGGTGATTTTGCGGTTTTAGTCTCACTTTTTCTTTTTCGTTTTTTTTTTGCAATTTTGGTCACTTTAGTTTACATCCTTTGTAATTTGGTAGTCTTCCTTCAATTTTCTCAAATTTTCACCGATTTCAAATATAATATTATGTGGTGACCAATTCATGTTTTTTTTTAGTACCTCAGTGTTAGAAATCCATACTTTAAAATGAATAACGGTCGATTCATATCTTTACTTTTGCTTTATCTTAAATTAAACATGAAAAACAAACGGTAAATTGGATTGTAAGAAAGCTAGAATTTTAATCGGGGACGATTGTGACTGCAAGTAAAGACTGATGGTGCGATTCATGTACATCCTGGGAATTTATACGGTGAAAGCTCCATCGGAACAGAAAATAGGGATATGGACTTGGAAGTAAAAGTGATATAAAACAAAGCAAAACCCTCCTCTGTCTAATTTTTTGCAGAGTTTCTTTTCCTTTTGTTATTTTAAAAAACTACACGTGTCTCAAAAACTTGAAAAGTTGAGTTAAAAAATGGGATAATACTTGGGTGACGTCGTGGTTGGTGACATTACCGACCACAATGCTACAAGTGTACACAACAACAAAAAAATCTTGTGAAAGAAAAAGAAGAAAGTTACATGTGATATTGTGGTTGGTCAATGTCACCAACCATAATGTCACCCAAATGCTACACTTAAAAATGAGCATAGTTACTTGTAAAAAAAAAAATGAGCATAGTTATGATTAAAGTTAAAAATGCAAAAATTTTATTATTTGGGAATTGGGAGGAAGTTTCCACAACTCCATTTTTTTTCCATGGAAACGTGAATTCTTAGTCCCATTTCTCATTCTTTTAACCTATTTTCATAGATATAAAGTTTTTATTTTATTTTATGAATAAGGTATCCATCTAGTACAACTTCATTTCAGAGTTAGATTCGAGCCAAAATATTTGATTAAACAACATGAAAAGAGTCTTTATCATCTTATCTAAACGTTGTTGAGTTTTTATTTGTATAAAGTTTTAAAAAATAAGTTTCCGTGAGCATAGCTCAGTTGGCAGGGACATGCATTGTTATATGCAGGCTTGGAGTTCGAACCTCGGACACCTCACTTATTCACCTTAAAAAATTTGAATTCGAGCCACTAGACTACTTGGAAAAAAAAAAAAAAAAGTTTTAAAAAATAATTGAATTCTTTCCGTCCAAAAAAAAAATAAAATGAACAGAAATGGTTCATTCTCTCATTTTCGCTTTCAACAATGCCATAATCGTAATGTTAGTGTAAGATCGTTGAAATCTTAATCTTGATCGCTTCTTCTTCTTTCTTCGAATCCTCTCTCATGGACGAAGATTTTCAAAAGCGTAACACCGATTGCGTTTATTTCTTGGCTTCACCCCTCACTTGCAAGAAGGTTCAATCTTCTTTCCCTTCGCAATCGCGAATTCAATTCATATATTTTCTTTTCTTTTTCTATTTCGTATTGCATTTTCTCTAACCACATTTTCGATTCTCCTAAACGTAGCTTTTGTTTCCGTTTTCAGTTAGGTTACATTTTCATATAATGCACACTGTTCTGAAACTTATAAAAATTCTGTTTTTGTTTTTAATCGTTATAATAACTCGTGATTTGACGCATTAACGCTCCTCTATTTATTTTTTTGTTTGCAGGGTGTAGAATGTGAGTATAGGCACCATGAGATTGCGAGGCTTAACCCGAGGGATTGTTGGTATTGGTTATCTGGGAATTGTCTTAATCCAACTTGTGCTTTTAGACACCCTGTGAGTTTTTCATTACCTTTGTGCCCTGCATTTCCACTTCTCGGTTGGTACTTTTTTCCCGTATGTGGGTTTGAATGCTTGAAAATGCTATAATCTTTTCAACTTAATTTGCGTGGTTAGGTTAGGTTTTTGTGGTTCGATGTGTTAGGTTAATGGCATTTTGATGTATTGTATAGCAGTAAAAAAATTGGCCCTTAGTCCTCATATTTGTAATGTTTCTTAAAGTATCGAAGTTAAGGTCTTCATGTTTAAATGGCCGAGCTGCATTTTCCAACTTGAATTTTACCTATAGTGGACCTGTGTAATGGAAAAAGTGTCTTGCTTAATCTGTCTCTTGTAAATTTTTGTTCTGTAAGTTGGTGGCGATGGTGCAAGATTTCAGATAAAAGATACATTTGATGCATTATTTGTGCATGTACTTCCTTGTCAATGGAATAAATATAATTTTTTGGTTCTTTGAACACACATTGTAGATTGTTGTGTTTCTTAAAATATCAAGTTGGAATACACAAAATTATACAGCATCTTCATGTTTAATATAATGAGTTGCACAATATTCTAAATGTCTTGAGACCCATTGTCCCCCTGAGTCGACAATTGGACAAAAAAGCATCTTGTATAATTTTATATATTGTTTGCATCTGGTCTTACCTTGCAAGTGTTTTGATGATTTTGGTTCCTTAATTGATTTCTTGGATGAATAGATTTGATGATTAAAAATATCAAATTAATGAACAGGCACATTGAATTCACTGCTTTATTAATATACTATAAAATTCTTCTGTTATTACTGTTATCTTTCCCTACTCCCCTTCCAAATTTCATATTCATTTTTTTATTTGCTCCTGTTTAGTATTAATCTATCTGCTCAGCTGTTACCTCGTCACTTTCATCTAATTTTTGTAATTTTGTCAGCCTGTGGATGGACACACTGGAGTGCCATCTGAACCTACACAATCTTCATTACCTGCAACTGCAAACAAGACAATGGTTCCCTGTTACTTTTTCTTCAATGGGTTTTGCAACAAAGGTAGCAAATGCTCATTTTTGCATGGACCTGATGATAGCTCGCTCACAGTAAAGCCTTTGAAGAATGACACTGTAAAGCCTTTGAAGAATGACACTGCAAAGCCTTTGAAGAATGACTCTGCAAAGCCTTTAAAGAATGACTCTGCAAAGCCTTTAAAGAATGACTCTGCAAAACCTTTGAAGATTGACACTGTGAAGCCTTTGAAGAATGACTCTGCAAAACCTTTGAAGATTGACACTGTGAAGCCTTTGAAGAATGACAATGGAAGCATTAATAAACCCAACTTAGAAAATGGAACTGCATCGGGAAATAAAACAAGTGTAGCATCATCCACACCAAGGGATACACATTTTAACCAATCTTTATCTGCTCCAAAAGCTTTGTCCGATATTAAACCTCAGCCTAAGGAAGATCTTCAGCTACCATTACCCGAAAATGTTAAACAGCAAGGTGATTGCTTCAAAATTTCTTCTTTGGACTATAAAGAAGCTGCTGTGACTCGGTCAAACTCTCCATTACTAGACAACGGCTTTGCTCATAACATGTCTCCTTCATGCACTGAGCAGAGTTCAGAGGAGCAAGAAAATAGTCAAGTAGAGCCTGAGGAACGGTCCTCCCCTGGATTTGATGTTCTTGTTCACGATGAATCTGGGAACAACCTGGGTTATGAGGGCGGTTCTGAATATTTGCCAGTGCTTGATATGGATGACCATGAACTGAATGAGCAATACTTGGGGTATGAATTTAAAAACACAAATGATTACGACGCCATGTGCGCAGGCGCTGATATTCTTTATGAACAGAAAACATATGATGATTACAGATGTTTTGATAGGGATTTTACTAGTCCTAGTGAAAGGAAAGTTTGTGGTTATCCCAGAGAGATGGTCTTAGATACTATATTTTCCAGGAAAAGGATTCGAATGTCCACTTCTGAGATGGCTGCTTGTGACTACTCTGACTTAGATCTACGTCACCATCTGAGAAGACGCAGGGAGGTCAATAGTCCTCCTGACACAGGTCTCTTAAGAAGACATGAGTCGTCTTCTTTGATGATTCAAAACCGGGAAAGGCATCAAAGGCAAGACATTGGTCAGCAGCAAAATAGAAGATTAACATCACAAGTAGGATTTAGTTCAATCAGAGAAGTTGAAGATCTTTCAATTGCCAACAAGCAAAGGTTATTCAGGCCTTACCAGCAAAGTAGGCCAAGAAAGCACTATAGAGAAAAACCAGCTAAACGGCCTTTTCCTTCTTCTAGAGAATCCAGGAAACCAATTGTGAAGCAACAGAGATCTATTCAGAAATCCAATGCATTTTCAGGGCCCAAGACTCTTGCAGAAATAAAAGAAGAGAAGAAAAAGTCCGGTGAAAGTTCATATTGTGAAAGCTCGTCAGTTGGTTTCCAGGATCCCAAACCTCTGCATGAAATTCTCAAAGACAGGACCATGGATTGAGTGAGAGATGGCAATACCTGCAACAATTGAATCATGAGATTAAAATGGCTGATGATTCAGAAAACTAATATTTTTGCTGAAGATGATGAGAAATTTTTTGGCTTCAGCCGTTTTTTTTTTTGGTTGAAAATTGAGGTGCTTTCTAGCATCCTTTAGTGTGCTGGATGACCCTATCATTGCTATGGTTAGATGGTGAATATGTTTTTGTTCGAGCGAGGTTAAGAGAGGTGAAGAACTCTTAGATAAGCAGTGTTTGACTGAAAGAGGTATCTTCTGTAGTTAGTTGAATATGTTGATTTGGACAACGGCACTTAATCTAGAGTCTTTTTTTTTAGGGGACACTTAATCTAGAGAGTTAATCACTGATTTGCATGATATCTTGTGTGTGATTTTTGGCCTATTTGTTTTTTGTCTATAAAGCTGCTTATAATAGTCCACTACTCACTACTTTTTGTATGGTAAATCGGTCATCTTCCTGGCTTTTATACAGTTGTTGCTGCTATGCATATCGTAACTATTAGGGATACACAAATTTAAACTCAGTACATTAATTGTTTATGAATTTTAAAAGAAAACCTTTTTAAGAATTTGAGTATCGGTGAATGATGGAAATAAATCAAATTCTTTTTCAGTAACCAGATGTAATTTAATGTAGGAAGAGGCCTAAAGTTAATCGAGAAGTGAGGTCTTTTATTAAATTTAGTGTAACCGTCATTATTCAAAATGTTTTATGTTTGATATTTAGAAAATTTCACAATCAAGCCCTTTATGTGTACATAAATCATAAATGATAAATGCATACAATGTGTGCGTTCATTTGTTACATCAACATTCCATTTTTTATGAGAAAAACGTGGTTGTTAGAGGAGGCACCCGATGGTGCTATTGGGTAAGGCACAACACATAGATTATTATAGGTATATGAATATAACTTTTACCATGCACATTGCACATCACCTTGGGTCGTTGGTATTCTCCTCTTCGTTGGTATTCTTCTCTCTCATTCCTTTTTCTGTTAAACTTGCAACCATAATTATTATTAAAAAGATACCAAATCCAAAACTATAAATTTTAATTAGCATACCAATTAAAATTGATAATACATTTGTCAAAACTAATCAACACTTCACAACCATTCAAAACTAATTAACACTAAATAACTAAGGAATTTTCAAAGCTGTTGAAGGGAACAATGTGAAAACATGGTTTGAGTTGAGTCTATAGACTGATTCCTCAAGAAATAGTCAATGAACACCGAATACTTTGGGTACATAGTTGTTGTAGAACCTTTGAAAGTTAAGTGCTTTTTTATTTTGTACAAACAAAATTGGAATTTAAAAACTACGTTTTAAAACTTTGGCAAATATAAAATTTGTTCAAAAGTCCAAACATACGCATATTTCAAAAGTAAAAACAAGTTCATTTTCAATTCAATTCAAAACTTGGTTAGTAAAGGTTAGGTATTTGGCTATACAAGGAATCTCCATAAAGTCCTAATTCTTGTTAGTTAATCCCATCAATGATGAGATTTGTATCTTTGTTTTCCTTTGACGGCTAATGAGATTTGTATCATTACTGCAAAAGATAAGAATCAAGAAAAAAGTGAAAAAATAAAAAACATACTAGTAAACACAAAACTTGTCCCTACTTCAATATCTCCATTTTAAGTCAAAAAAGTAAAACTAACCAAAAAAATAATTTAACCAAAACCGGCATTTAGATTCCCCTAGTGATTTTCTTCTTTATATATTTTAATTTGTCATTTTCTCAAACCACATCATCTCTCTAATAATCAAAGGTATATAACATCATCATATATATAATAATTAGTTGGAATTTAGAATTTTCCTTCAAATATTCAACCATATCATAGAGAGAGAGAGAGAGAGAGAGAGACAAAGATGGCTGAGCTGCAGAAATCATTAGCATCATTCAGGAGACAAGGTTCATCAGGATTAGTTTGGGATGATAAATTCTTGTCTGGCTTGAATCAAAATCAACTAGAACAAGAGAGTGCATCAACTGGCACGTTGGAGAGAAGCAGATCAGCTGGAGCAAGACCATATCGAACGGTCAACGTTGCACCAACATCAATTGACCCACCTTCTCCTAAGGTTTCAACATGTGGTTTTTGTGGTTTGTTTGGTAAACCAGTTGCTGCTTCTTCAACACATAAATCAAATAATCCTAAATCAAGAAAAAGAAGATCATGATCATCTTAATCTCTTGGTGGTAATTCTCCAACTTGTATGTAAACTAGTTCTTAAATCTTGATCATGTTTTTTTTTTGTTTTTTATGAGGGATTTATTATGTTGTTTATCCTTTATAAATTGTTTGTCTCGGTTTAAATTGTATTATTTTGTTGTTTGGGTGTTAAATTGTGTAAATTCGTAGAACATATGGATGTACTAGTATCTCTGTGTGAAATAAGCTTTGCTCAAATTTTGTCTCAAAGATTAGTTCAGAGTTACAAGCTTACATACATAATACAAATGGAATCATAATGATAATTCAAAGTTTAAGGGTGAGATAATTTTCCAATTAATCACAATTTCAATACACCTTTTTACTTTTACAGTTCCTTCACTTTTTGTCTCAATTGATTATCTAGATAGCCTGGTTTAGTTTCGTAACACTTAAAATGTTGTCAACTACGTTTGTAAATATTAGATAAAATTTTTGTCGAAAAAAAATGTTAGATACGTTTCTTGTCTCAATTGATTATCATTTGTCTCGATTGATTATCCTGATAGCCGAGGTTAATCTTGAATTCTGAAGTTTCTAACATTTTTTACGTAAATGTGTTTATCTGGTTCATGTAGTTCAAGTAAATGATAATCTTGAATTCGAAAATCCTAAAATGCAAGAGTTTCTAACATTTTTTAGGTAGAATTCTGAAGTTCATGTAGTTTATCGGGTTAGAAAATAGTGATACCTAATTAATAAAAAGAACAATTGTCAACTAAAACTATTTTTTTTTTTCTTTTCTTTCTGATAGTACATATTTTCATCGAGGCATAATTGAGTTTAAAGAAACAATATTCGAGTCTTAAATATCAAACTTAATAGTATGCGAGAGAGTTTCAAACTTATAAGAAGAAATATAAAATATAAAATGAATACAGCTATTAATCGTTGTTAGTACATTTTTGTATGAACTTATCAAAGTATAGTTTAAGATTTTTCTTTTTTGAGAGATATAGTTTATGATATGTCTACAATAAATTTATTTTATAAACTCTTCAAATAATTTATGGAAAACAACCCCTCTTCATTTTTTTTTTATAGAAACAACTCATTTGGAGTAGGTCTAGTTGTTGGCTTAAAATCTTGAAGTGTATTTTTCTCAGGATCTCATGTTTGATTTTCCCTAATGTCAATTGCTGACTTTAGATGGGTCACTGCAAGTGGACGGTGGGATTGGTCCCTCAAATTAGTTGAATCTTGGATTGTATATCAAGTTTTAAAAAAAAATATTTATGGAAACAACTACTATACAGATTTCAAAAAAAAAAAAAACTATAATTTATGGAGACTATTTCTCAAGCAACAATCTTACTCATTAAAAAAGTTAAAACCAAGAATCAAATAATGAAACTGAACAATGAGCATTTATTATATTACGTTGCTTCAATTGTTAATCAAAATAAAAAATTTGCAATGAGTATTTATTTTTTCAAATTCGATGTATTAGGTTTAATGCACTTTAATTCATTTTGACTTGTCGAAAAAATGTTTGAGTATTTAAGTTGGGAAAAATGAAATCCAATGAATCTTCTAAACCAACTTGAATGTCGAGCAATTTTTTATTTTTCATTATAAATTATAAATTTAGTAGAAAATGAGAAATTGTGAGAGCTAAAGTTCTATGGTTAGTTTCATAAACTACAATAATTTTTTTACAGTGTATATATTGTGAAACAAGACATTAATTCTACTATTTGTAATTAGAAATTGAAACATCACTAATTAAAAATAAAAATAACGAATCTGTAAACAACATCCAAAATTAATATCTATTTAAAATAAATCAGTAGTTCATGAGATTATATGTTGTTTGATATATATTTATCCCGTTTGGATTGAGCTTATGCAAGTGAACAAGCTTTTATATTAATTCATAAGTTATCACTAATGAAAAATTTATTTTTATAAGTTGTTTTTTCATAAACTACCTTAACAAGCTCGTGAGTAATAAATAAAAACTTATTTCTTTGCATAAAATGTTTTACATAAGCTCAATCCAAATGGACCTTAGTAGTTCATGATATGGTGTTTTGGTGTTTTTTTTCTTCTTGGTTGTGCTCTAGTCTCGGTCCCTTTGTAATATGTTTTTGGTTTTTGTTTTTTTAATAAACTAAAATGGGATATATTAACATCAATGATTCACCCCGCACAAGGTGTGCAAAGGGCAAATCACCCAAAAGTATTTACAAGAGTAAGGTGACTGCAACAAGCAGCCACCTAGTTCTTAGGCGTGTTTTACACCTAGTTCTGCTTAATAAAATTTAGCTATTAAAAAAAATCATAATTTTATTATATATTTTCTCTAATTTTTATCTTTCATTCAATTTTTTTTTATACCTTTACTTATTTTCATTTTAAATCTGATGACTATCCCAAACATGATCATTCATTTTTTTAAAAAGTTTAAATATTTGTTTTCTCCTGCAAATATATCATTGTTTTCATTTTAGTCTTTGTAAATACATATATTTTTTGTTTTTAATCTTTGCAAAATTTATTCATATTGAATTTGGTCTTATAATATATAGAATATTTAATTTTTTTTGTCAAGAAGATAATATTTAATTTTAACTTCTCAAAATAAGACTAAAATAAATACTAATGTGATCAATTACAATATAAACTAATTTGTATGATTAAATTTGAATGGACTGAAATCAACCAGATATATTAATAGGGTTTAAAAAGTATATTTACTAGTACTAAAAACATAATTAAACATTTAAAAATCTAAATCTACTTTGCAAAAATATAATTATCAATGAAGGCTTGTTGAGTTGGTAAGAAGTTGATTCACATGTAAGGTAGTTGGTTCGACTCTCACTGCTGATATGAGAACTTCTTTGATGCGTGATTATTTGTAAATATCTCTGTATACGTTCTTTCGAAAATCCAACTCACTTAAACTTTTTATTTGAAGAAAAATAAAAAATAAACACATTTAAATTACTTGAATCCAATTTTTTCTCAAACTTGAAGTCTTGAACCATCTCAACTTAATTAGAGGAGTGTTATATACATTCTCTTTCAAACCTTGAACCATCTCAACTTAATTAGAGGAGTGTTATATATATTCTCTTTCTAACACTCATTATTGGATGGAGTTATCTTGTTCTCACACTTTGAAAATAGACTCAACATAAAATAATAAGACATATGGGTTTTATCAAACTAAAAAAAATATTAGTAAAAGAATGTTGTTAGCATTTCTCATTTAATTATATCTAACTAGTATATTAATGGATTACGATCCAAGACCATGAAATAATGTACCGGTCAAGTGGCGGTGGAAAAATCAAAGAAACTTTTGAATATATACTTGAAGTCTGCATCTTGTAATTTTGCTCCAATTGGCGGTATCCAACTAACGTTGTAGGGTTAGCCAGCATAAGCTTGGAAAGCACTTGTCTTAAACTAATCGCCTAACACAAATAATTTATGGACTAAAATGTAACTAATAAATAACTTAAGAGACTACATTATTAATTAAGCCTTTAATGTGTTGGGGCACTAATTCAAAACCTGCGATTTTCGACTTCTCCCAATTTAAGGTGTGTGATTTTTGTCATTAAACCATTTGAAAAAAGGAACATATACTAGTCTACTAGACATCAATATGAAGAAATTCAAAAAGAAACATCTAGGATCATTCAAAACTTCGTTGAATATTTTCTAATAAATTGTCATATTAAAGTACATCAAAGAAGTCTTTCTGGCAAAGACTTGTAGTTCTTCAAAATTCAAAGTATAAGAAAAACTTGCAGAAGAAAACTCCAAGGATGCAAGAAAACACATACCAGTTATGCATAGTTAGTTTATTTTCTTTTCTATAAATAGTAAAATCTAACTTCGTGAAAAGAAGTTCATTTATGTTCTATAAAAACTTGCTACGCCTCCGCTCTCACATGATAAATATCTTACTGATTGGTGAAACAAACGATGAATATAATTCAATTCTATTTATAATAATAATCACTTTTTTTATCCTTATTTCTTATTTTCTTTTACGTTTTGGTTTACATTTTCCTTTACTCTCGTGTTTCTTGTGTCACAAATTTAACTTTCATAGCATTAAATCTATCACCTTAAAACCTCATAAGGATCTAACTCTTTGCTCAAAAAAAAAAAGGATCCAACTCTAATCCTAGGTTGATTTTTCAAATTCAATTGGAAGAAAAAAATTTCAAATAAAATTGATTAATTCAAATTATAAGTTCAACAAAATAATATTTTGTTTAAACACAACAATAATAAAATAAAATAAGAATAAGAATAAAACTTATGTTTATATAAGTAAAAATATTTAAGTGATTTCAAATATCAAGTCTATCCGAGCATGGACAAGTCAATTCTTGTTCTCTTTCCTATAATATGTTTGATAAAGAACAAAATAATTAAATGGAGAAAAAACTATATTGATTTTACATATGCTTTATACAAGGGACATTGATAAGAGCATAAATGTGGCTTCGAGCCTTTCTATAATAGCATGGCCTTTTGTAACGCAGTTTGAGGGGAGCTTTGGACCCTTGTTTGAGATTAAATTAGCCTTGAATCTTCTGTTTTGGTGGATTATGTTTGAGATTAATTTTGATTTTACTTTGTATTTGGTTAGAAGAGGGTCTTTCTTCCATGCTTTCATTCAACCTCTTCAGAATTCATCTATCTTCTCAAGCTTCTTCATTGACCGGTTTCAATTGCTCACATCTGAAAGAAAAAAAAAAGAAAAAAAAATTGATGTGCTGATTTATTTGCCAATTTGTGATGTTTATAAAAAAACAAAAACAGAAAGACCAAAGAGATGATGAATTTGCATGAACGAAACTTGATTACATTTTAATTTTCATGCACAAACAAGTCCTTTGAACACAAACTTTTTTATTTTTTTGGTTACATTTCAACACAAACTTTGCAAGCAACATAATGAGTTGTTGCTAAATCTTATATGTATAAGTATATAAATAAATATAATAATATGCACCTTAATTAATCCACTGCCTTCTTAACTTTGGTCTTGAACAATAGAATATATAAATTTTCCATTGAAAAGTAAAGAAAACACCCCGTTGAATGTGTCACAAAAGAACCAAAACTTGGACCTACAATGCAATGCCAGGCAGGACCATAGGCTTTGTCAAACTCCTGCACATGAACACACCAGAAATATATTGTAAATAAATAAATTTATCAAAACAATGTTGTTATTTTTTTTTCCTAAATACAAAAATAATAGAAAACACTGTATATTATAAATTTTGCTGATCAGTAAGCAAATACGTACATAAATAAATATATAAATAAACCTTTTTTCTGATGTTGTGCACATGGGTTGAGACGGTAAGATTATTAATTGAATACACTTTTTTATATAATTAGTGAGTGATTAAGCAATCAATTATTAGGAGCATGGAAGAATAACACATGGGGTGTTGAAGAATTTTGTGATTGAGATTTGATCTAGACAAACCAGACAAATGAGAGAGCAAACTTAATCTACCTTATGAATGGTCAAGATCCAAAGATCTGGTCATAGGGCTGTTTGCTAGATCATCATTGATATATATAATTCATTGAATTGGACCAGTTTCAATTTTTTATCCAATAAAATAGAGACACATAATGTCAAACACATGGTTTCGTTAAGTCGGCTTTCACCTATTAAATCTTTTGTGGGGTTCATTGCATAAAGCTCAATCATCCAACAAGCAAAAATCCAAAAGAAAAACTCCAAGATAATAAAATCACATTCCCTTTAATGGCTTTTGCTTCTCAATATTCAACTAATTGTACTATCCTTCTCCATTCCCCTACAAGACAATAACCAAAGCCTTAAAAAAAGTCCACAATGATGGCAATGTGACTCGGTGTTTTACAAATCGGATCGGAGATCAAACCGATGATACCTTCAAATTATAGTTTAAGGTTGCATCATTTTGAATTTGATATTAATAAATAAATTAGATTAAAAATGGTAAATTTTTAGGTTTGATTGGAGACTGATATTGAGTAAGTAAAATTCATTCAAAATTTGATTTGATTTTTAAATTAAATAAATTAACAAAAGAAATATGATATGTCATGAAATAATTAGATAATGGGTATGCACTTAACCAAACTTCATGGTACCACTGTGCTCACTAAAAAAAATAATTGTTTTTGAAGAAGGTTAAACAAGTTAATCAAATGCCTCAATTCGATGTAGTTCGATCCGGTTCTTGCAGAGTAAGAACCGAACATGGTTGAACCAGCTGACAGACTGACGGGTCCTTGGTTCAACCATCTGTTCCGGTCCAATTCTATAAACGCGGTCAGATAAAACTATGATTGGTTTTGCTCATTAGTATTTGACTGCGATTATGTGGAATATTATAGATTACAATGTTACCATAATCATCATCTAAAATCTTGTTAACATTAAATACTAAATTAGTTTTGATGAAGTGAAATGAACAAACTAACATCTTAATTAATTTAATGGTAATAATATATGAATAGAGAGGTGAATATTAAAGCATAATTAGCATACCTTCTTAATGTTATGAGCAATGTGTTTGGAGCTTAACTCCTCAAGACTATCATATGTCCTTCTTGCACAACGAAAAACATGCACTTGCATGAAACTTGGCATGTCTGAGACCAAAACCTTCACTTGAAGTTTTTCAATAACAGAAGACAATGTTTCAATATGGGACACTGATTTTCTTGCCTCAACAAATTTACCTACCTTTTCTTCTGCTGCTAACTTTGTTTCAACATAGGACACTGATTTTCTTCCTTCTTCAACTATGATTCCTCTTGTTATTGCTGGTGATGATGATGCTTCTATGCAAGACACTGAATTTCTTCCTTCTACATACCCTCCTTTAATTGATTCTAACTCAAAGCATGATGTTGAATTCCTTGCCTGAACAAATCCTCCATTGTTCAACTCTTTTTGATTGTAACTTCTAGTTGGATTTCTTAACCTTTGCAACCAACTTCTTGAACTTGATAATTTCTTTTCTTTCTCAACACCTTGCTCTAAATCTTTCTTTCTTTGGTTTCCTGTACCAATTTTGTAAATATACATGAACCCTTTCTTGTGTTGTTTTTCTTGGTTAGCCATTTCAGAATAATTAGTACTAGATCCACTTTGGACTAATAATAAGACATTGAGAAATGTTATATACACAAAAATGTTTGGAATCACAAGAACGAGGAAGACCAATTATTAGAATAATGGTTATTGAGAAGAAGCTGACATATTAATAAAGGCAAACCCATGTGTTTTTGTTAGAGTAATGAATGAAAAATATATAACAAAACAAATGGTAGTGTTAATATAGTTATATGAGATTTGATATATTGGTTTAGTGAATAATGGTGATTGTGAAGTGGGACTAATCATTAATATGAGGGGTATATTTGTCCCCAGTGAGTTTGCTTCTAGACAGCCAACATCCACGGACCCCTACCCTTACCACCTTCTAATGTTGGGGTACCCCCCTAAAGTGGTCACAATCTATTATCGACTACTTTGTAGCTAGCTATAATTTTTTCTCATTCTATTGCAACCAAGCATGAATTAAAACTTGTAATTTACTTGATGGAAATCATTTGAGAAACTATACATTTATGAGAAACAAGTTGATTAGTTGTTAAGTTTTTTTTGTATGCTAGCACAGCATATGCAAATGTTGTGGTTGAGGTAGATTCGCCCACTCCTACCAATTATTACAATATATTTTAGTGTATTATTCTTCCGTGCAATAGTAGAGACTAATTTTTTCGAGAATCTCAAGTCCATTAAGGTCATATTTTGTTTTCAGTCATTGGTTCTTAAAGGAAAGAGATTCTAATTATTTAGAATTTAGTCCGAAAAATAAGTACAACTTGATTAATGATTATTTCAAATAAGGTTTGAATTCGAATTATTTTGAACGATTCATCCTTAACAGAACTCATTAACAACTTAAGAAAGTGCATCAAGGTCTCATTTTTCTAAATAGTGAATTTTCATAGCTGAATTAGGATCGAACTCCTTACCACGTATTAAAAGGACTTGAACCGCTTAACCGCACAATAAAATAAGTTTAATAATTAAATTATATTAATTTATAATAAAGGCATAGATGCCCAAAAAATAATTGTGAACAGTATTCCAACAGACATGATTTACATTTCACAGGTAGTTTTAAATTTCTATGCAACAACCTATATATAGATAACGTCAAAACAAAAATTGAAAATAAGTTATAAGTTAGAGTATGTGTGGACCACGAAATTGTAGGTGTAGTGTACTAGAGTATGCTACTACTGTTTAAAATAGGATTATCATTATTGTAATGACAACACAGCATTTCTATTCCCCTCTGTATATTTTGTCCTTGTTATTAATATGATATTATGGTTTATACATCAATTCCAATATCTTAAAAAGATTAGTGTTAAAATGTGAGTGGTACACCACCAGACTAAGAATACTGAATATCCAGAAGAGGGCACTGCAATTAATATGTACGTTTTGATTTTGTTCTGTGTTCAGAGTATGTCTATTGTAGACATGGTTACATTTACCCCACAACTGACTCTATTTTTGTTGCTCTGCTGCTCTATGATTTTGCTGTGTTCATCAACTATTAGTCCATAAGTAGTAGGTAAAAGCAACCAGGATTTTGTTTTTATTTTTTTATTTTTTACATAAAAAAAGTGAAATATTTGTAATGAAATTTTTAAAATGGTGGTAGATGTTTACTATTGAACCTCTCCTAATCAAACTACTATTTTAACATACTAAACTACTTATTACTCCAATGTATAGTCTTACTCCAAAAAGAAAAGGTTTTGGCATAACTTGAAAAACTAATTAATTGTTTTATTGTTAAGCTTAAGCTTTAGCATTATTAAATATAATTCTAATAAAAAATATTTCTAGATTACTTGTTCTATTTTGTTCTGATGTGCATTATTTCAAAAATATTGAAATTTTCTAGACCTACATCAAGAATAGCTACTAGAGAGAGTTGAAGAGATTGAAAAGAATGCACTATTGTAAACACAGATCAAGAAGGCCAAACACAAAAACAGTGAGTCCACATAAAGAAAATAGAACACCTCTTGCATTTAAACTTACACACCAAATAAAGAGTCTTCATAGTGGGAAATAACTGCAGCTAATATATACATGAAGTTAAGGTCAGGGATGTTTAAAAGGTTTCATAAATTGAGGGAACCACTACTGAGCAATGTCATTACTAAGCAAAACCCCACATCCTCAATGAGAATTAATTAGCATGTGAGGATTCAAGTTCTTCACATTTTTCATTCAACATAAACCACAAAAAAGAATAAGGGCTACTTAAAATTATCTAGTCTAGTCATAGTTCCTGCAACTTTGATGTCTTCATTTGTTATAATAGAGAAATGTACAAAAAACTATGACCTAGTTATTTCATAACCATTTTATGAAATTACTCAGTTTGAATGCATTACTTTAATTAAAAATGCAAGAAGCATAGGAATATTTAGAAATAAAATTGCAGCATTGGTTTGGAAATGAATGTCATATCAATTGTGGGGAATGCATGTTTGTTGAAGACAGTGATAGTTGGTATTGGATTTTAGTTCCTTGACATGGGAATAATTCCACAATATTTTGTATGGCTAACATTGTTTTATGTGGTCCGTCAAAAAAATAACATTGTCTTATGTGGAAAAATTATCTGGCCCAGAAAATAGAAAGCATACAGAAATGGCTTTGGATCATGTGCATGAACATCTTTCATTCTCTTTCATTCAACATCAATATAAATTATTAAGATGTGAAGCTTAGAAGATTTGATTTCATAGAATGAGAGAGGAAAATGAAAAAGGAAAAAAAAAATGAATTACTGAATAAACTCCAAAACTTAATGACAAATACAAAAGGAAAACCCTTATATATGAAGTGTTAATGAGAAGATATAGTAAGAGAATGAACACCTAATTATCAAGAGTAGTTATCACTAACACAAATGTGTCTTTTGGATATGCAGCATAGGAAAATGTTAACATTGGTCAAAGTTTTAAATAATCAATAGTTGTATAAATGTTTTTTTTTTTTAAGAAGTCGTATAAATGTTGTTGACCTTCTACATAGAGTTTAAAAGGTCATGCATAATAATGTCATGTCTCCTAAGTCCATGAATATTGTGTTTACGAGGATTGATTTTGCCATCCAAAAAGACCTAGCGACGCAGCTTGTTACCCGCTTGTCTTCTATTCAAGTGTAAATAATGGTTTATATATCATGGTTATATGTAAAAAGATCCAAAATAACTTATATATTTCAATGTACGAGATTTCTTAAAATAAAATAAAAAATAGTTGTATATTAGAGTGTCTTTCAGTAAACAATTTTTTAATTTTGATACCTCAAACAGCCAATGGAACTTGCAAGGGTACTAGTAGTTAGTCCAACCTTATAACAAATGAAGTTCCTATGATGTGGTTAATAGAGGGTTCATGGTAAATCTGCAATTTCATCCTTAATCATAGAGTTGACAACTATGCAGTACGTGTTACTCGATCAATAATACAATAGCATTGTTTGTAGCCTTACTTTTTTTATAAAAAAAAAAAAAAAAAAAAAAAAACAGGTTGTAGCCTTAATATTTTAATATTAGTATCAAACATCTATGTTCTGCTTCGGTAGTTAAGAGGCTAGAACAAAGTCATGACTCATGAACAATTTTCCAGTCATGCCTATCATGGCTAGATTCTCATTACATAGTTAAGGTTGTTGGGATTGAGATCTTGCATAAGATCGAAAGGAGGTAGAAAGGTCATAAAACATAATTTCACAACTAAGATGGAAGGATCTTATCCAATTAATTTTGTAGGATCGAAAAGAGGTGACAAGAACATAAAACATAAAATTATAATTATGAAGGATCCTACCAATTAAAAATAAACAAAGGTGTCTAGGATCGAAAGGTGTGTCATTTTTTATTAAGCATGTGACTCTGCGTAGAAGGGGAAACCCCTATATAATACTAACACCTCTTATGAAAGGTGTGTCTAGTGTGTGACATGTGTCATTGACACATGTTATTACATTGGATTAATTTATTTTTTAAAATATTATTTTTTACCGACGTTAATGTGTAGTGTTGTGTTAGTAGGTCATAGGGAGAAACCCTTGGAGTAGAGTTTTGTCTGGATTACGCAATATTCTAATAGCTTCATAGGTTTGTTAAATACTAAACATGTAATTTGTATTGATGAACAAAGCAAATTACAAGGACTGAAATAGAAAACATAGGATGTAACACATAAATTGTACGTGCAGAAAATCAACTTCGAAACTGGAATATTATTATCATGAAATATAAAACGATCCATAAACAAGATAAAATCTTCATATCTCAGCAATTCCAACACCTATATATTAGTGTTACCATGTAGTGAGCATGTTCGTACAATTCTTCTCTTTCTTCGCCGGTGCCATCGTGATTCAATTCATTTCTCGTTTGATACTTGCTTAGGTACGAAAGTAGGGTTTCAATTAAGACAATTACTCTTTAGGCATCTAGTGATTGCTCTCAGGCACCCACTGAACAGTAAATAATTGTCGTTCGGCACTGTTGACATCAGTTGTCCGTTCGGCTTTTCCAGATGTTTAAAAAGCAATTGTCTTCAAATAATGTTTGCTTGTGGGATGAAGAATATTTATATTTCACGTTCAGTCCAAAGTTATTTTGTTGCTTAGTTAGCATATCCCAGATAAAATCTGGCGCTTACCCAGCATGTTGAATTTTAGGCCGACAAAGCGCCATTTTTTGTGTGAAATTCTTTCACCCTCATGCCTCTCAAGCGTCGTTCTTTTTTCCAAACACGTGCTTTTGGGTTCTAAAATTCGAAAAGTATTTATGGGGTTTGAATTCTAGAATCTGAACAATTCATAGATACATTTCGAATGACGCCTCTACCCCTCATTTTTTTTTTCAACTACTACACAAGAGGTTAGTACATATTTACACAAATCTTTCTCTGTGTTTCTTTCTTTCTGTTAAACTGGTTTGTTCAAATCTTTATTCGTGTGACTAGAACGATCAAGTTGAGCTTGGTATACCGAAGGTAGAGCTCATGTGGCCTAAACGATCAAGCTGAGTTAGGTATGATGGAGGTGGAGCTCACGTGACTTGAATGATAGTTGAGCTAGCCATGCTGAAGGTGGAGCTAAACTGAACATGTTGGATAGTCAATGTATAATAAAGTTCACGTGGTATAGTCTTCCATACGAATCCATTGTCCACCAAGTGTCAAGTCTATCAATGCGTAGACATTCGTTCTTCGTAGTGTCGATCTGTACTAGTCCACAGTTCATCAAACGTCAAACATGTTAGGGCGTAGACGTTTTTTCTTCATAAGGTTGACTTGTACAGTCATAAGTATTTTACAAATATTTTTCTTCATATGTTAACTAAAAAACTAAACATGAAAACTGAATAATATATTTTAAGTTATAAATATTTTACAACCACTAGTATGTTTATATATGTTATTATAAATTAAGATAGAACGAAGATATGACTACAATAAGTGTTTTGTAAACAAGGAGGTAAATCATATACGAGATAAGATGCATTTAAAATCGTCTCCCCTAAAAAAAATTGGGAACTTCATTTTGGAATAACATAGCTCGATTTTGATCTAACATATTACACAACATTTACTTTTATATTTCATTTGAATTGAAAACTTTTTTTTCTAGCAAATTCAATTGTGAGATTATAAGAGGAGGTTACAACTTATTTTTATTTTATTGTTCATGGTTCTGCGGTAACTATCTATCTATTTTTTTTTATATAAATTATATTTAAATTTTAAAATTTGGTAACAATTGTATGTTGTATTAAAATACGATGATGATATATTATGAGATTAATTTCTAAAATTTGTTGGTATAACATTTTTTATTTTAAGATTAATTTCTACATATTGATGGTATAACATTTTTTTGCACATAATTCAATAAAATGTGGTTTCTTTGTCTTACTTTGCTGACATAAATTAATTCAACATAGGGTTAAGCGTGTAAGTCGTATTTCTAGTATATGTATTTTTTTTATAAAACCTTTATATTATATATTAAGAATAAGTATTGTAATTTAGAAATAAAACTAAATCTTGATTCTAATGTTAGAATGTTTGAACGGTCAAAGCTAAAGATGTTTTTGGTCAAAGTTATGTATTTTGTAATAAGTCATGACTTTTCACCGTTAAGACTAGAAAATTATATAAATTCTCTAAGTTGAATCGTGACATGCTCTTCCATGTTATTTTTTTTTTTAATGAAATCAAACTATGAATAACGTAGTATTCAATTTTTTATAGGTTACAATGTTACAATTTCATCTATTAGAATCAATATCTTATAGATACAAATTATTGTTATAAATTATATAGTGTTTATTTATACTAAATTCTACATTTCAGAAGGATTACACAATAGATTGAGCACACATGATATAGTCCACGAAGAACATATTTTGGTACATGATAGATCAAATTCATTAATTTTTAATTCAAACTTTTGAGATATTATATTGACAATTATTTAATATTCAAGCATATTTGAATGCATACATAAATAATGTGTTTCTTCATCCATATATACGAAGACCATTTATAAGTTCCTCAAGAATTAAAGTTTAACATCAAAGCATTTTCTAATGATTGCTCAAAGAATATGATTTTTCTTGATCATTGTTTATATAAAGAACTAGTAATTTAATATAAAGAATCCTTGTAAAATTACATAAGATGAAATTTTCTCTGGTTGTTATTTATGAAAATTTGTGATCGAGTTCTTGAGGAACTACACATTTATACCATGGTTGAAGTTTATAAGATTTTTTTTTTATCTTTGTATAATTTACAAGAAAGAAATTTTAGTGAAAATATTTATATTTCTCTACATGTGTTCTTGAAGCGGCAAAATTATGAATATACTTTCCAGAATAATTTGAAAGATTAGTTTTTTCTTAGAGAACAATTGAAAGATGAGTTACAATTATATCATGATTAAATAAAAGATCATTGTTAATTAAAACTATGATGTGTTACATGTGATAATATCTCTATATTATGAGACATACTTTGAATAAAATATGTGTAGTGGAAAATTTACACAGCTTTTCCGCTGATTTAAATTGCACTTATATTAATACAATTAAATCACCTATTGTCTTTAACGAGAATTTTACAATAAATAATAAATTTGTAGTTGGCGAAATCGGTTGCGTCATATTGGATCTACCATTATGCGTAAAATAGTTAAAAATTTATGTCAACGCATGTTGAAGAGCCAACGATTCTTCAATTCAATATTTTTTGTGTAATACTAGTTTCAAAGGAAGTTTACAATTGTTGGGAATCAATCGCTCACATTGCTAAAACATATAATGTGGTATTTGTGAAAGTTATCATATGACTAATTCTTATGAAATCATAACTTCTAAATTACTCTTTGGGAACACGCAATCATGAATGTTGAGATATTTTCGCATCAAGTGAACGAGTCACGATCCTCCATTTTGTGAACATGTTATTTTATGTAGGTTCTTTCCTTTAATTATATTTTACTTTAGGTTAATAACATAATATTCTCTATCTAAATGAATTTTTGGATTATGTGCACATTTTAATTACTTCAATTTAACGCACTGAGATGAATTATAAAAAAATACTAGAAAAACATATTTAATATGAATCTTCATCTAATATAAATTATTTGAGTCAATAATTGAAGACTTGTACTAAAACTTCTGGTGAATGGAAAAAGTTTGCTAGGGCCAGCTATCCACAATTCAATCTTGAGGACAAGATTGGTTTTGAAGGAGTATGTAATGTAACAACTAGTAAATGATGAGTCAGCTAGTGAGAATGAGCCAGGCTCTAGCAAACTTTTGGAAATGAAGGGATTGGGACGTGGCAGAAGAAAAAAGAATCCCAACATCAAACTATCAGAATGGAAGTGAGTGAACATAGATCTAGAGGTAGAGTTCGTCGAAAGGGATATGATGTAATTTGATGATATCTCTCTCTTAACCATCTTCGTTATTCCCCCTCTCTGTCTGAACTTCTTCTGTTACTCAACTATACTACTACTCCTCAATTTCACTCTAAATTTAGAAGATTTTTTCCTAGTTGAATCAAATTGTACTACTCTTAATAAGAAGAGCGTAAGATGAGTAACTATATTTTTTTTAGGAATATATAAGCATATATTTAGTTTCTTTTGTTTTTGGTTTTTTTTTCTGCTTCTTTGCTCGAATAACCAACTTTTGGGGGTGTATTAGGTAACATTATGTAGTCCTCATGAGCTTAACATAATTGGTAGGATAATGCATAATATATGCAAGATCTGTGGTTCAAATCTCAGACACCCAAAAAAAAAAAAGTTTAACCATTAAGCATCTATAAATTATTTCAACCTAGAATTCTATCAACTTATGAAATTATGGGTTGGAATAATCTATACTATAAAATAGCAGAGGGAAAAAAAAGTAAAATGTGTAATACAAGTAGGAATGTACTATTAAGAAACAACTTTATTTTCTTATTAATAAATATAAATCTAATTTGAATATAAATACTAAATGAATCAATAAGTGAATGAAACAAATCAATAGTTGACTTTCGTTCCATACAAATTCAAATCAACCTTCTCTCTTCAAACCGTTGAAAATATTCAAAAATAAAGATGAACTTAATATTCAAAAATTTACCTGCGCAGGATCCCATTGTACCAAAACTTGTTTCACCTGTTCTTGTCCCTTTTGGATAATTCACTAGCCGTTACATAAGATTTCTTTTTTTTTTTAGAATAGTAGAATAATCAAATTCTAGAAGTGGTGGGGAACATAAAATCACGTGTCTTTCGGATATACAACAAAGGATGTATTTTTGTTTGTGATACCTTAAACAGCAAATGGTTGTTGCCTTATAAATGATAAAATCATATTTTTTATGTTCTTACCATGGTAGTTAGAAGGCTAACAAAGTCGCGGTCATGAATAATTTTCCAGCCACGCCTAATCCTAGGGATAATTGCTCTTTATGAACATTGCTTGAGGGACAAGTAAAAGCATGTCAAAAAGTAGGCAAATTGTATATCTTAGCAATGAAATAAAATTGTTTCACTGACTATATACTTTCATAAGAAATTTTCATCGCGATAACAAACATTCAATACCAAAGTTTTCTATGCTATAATATTATATACAAGAACTCATGGTGATTGAGGATATACATGTCACTATACTTGTTATTAATTGATTACTACATTGAGATCATTTGTTGAATTTGCTGCTGCTGATTTTGAATATTGCAGTTGAAGCGCGAGCATGACCAAATTGTGTTCTCTGATAAAGGTACAATTGGGATATTCTCACAATTGCAGATTTCAATCATGGTGCCATCTGGATCATGGAAGAACAACTGATCAACGTAGATTCCATTTTCCTCTACTCTATTCTTCACATACTCTATCTTCATTTGCTGCAGTTTATTCTCCACTGCTACCATACTTTCACACTAGCAACAATACACAATCATAACATAATAAGTATGCATATAATTTAAGTTAAAGTTGAAATAATTAATTTAATTTTCACAAATAAATAGAGGGTGAGAATGATATACTTGGAAAGAAATGTGATTGTCCTTTGGATTAATGTGCACATTCTTGGTCATACTTTCTGGGTCATCTGATTGGAGAAGGTGTATGCCAATGCCATAATTAAACAACCTAATCAAACCCAAAATGCAATTAGTATCCAAATTCAATGAAAAGGAAAATAGCATATACACACAAAAGTGTATATAAGTTATTTTAACAATGGAAACAAATATGCTTCATCAACTTAATATTTTTAGAAAAGTGTATGAAAATGATTAAATATACATACCATGCACCATTGAAGGCTAAGGAGGTAGGCCTTTTAACAGGAAAGAAGCCAAGAACATTGACGTAAAAATCAACTGATTTGTCTAATGATCTACACACCAATGAGATGTGATTCAATGATTTGAGTTGCAGTGGATTGCCCATTCCTTCTTGATTTTCTTTTATCTTATGTCACAAATAAAATAACTGAATGAAATGTTTTTTTTGAAGAAATGAAATACTAGAATATGTCGGTTCTATGAGTTTAGGCGTATTGATAGAATGTTTGATTAATTGGATGTATAGACTATGATAGAGAAATGAATCTATTTATAGAGAGTTATTTGGTGAGAAGAGTCTGATACTTTCTTTGGTACGTTTTGGAAGTTTCATGTTTATAGTTTGGATTTGGATGGGGACAAGACAACTATGTTGTTACACGTAGATGTCGTATTCGTGAAACAGGATTCGACAAGCAATTCTTATCTGGCTTCATGACACGTAAGACCGTGTTTGTCTTAGCCTATTTTTACAAGTTTTGTTTAGCAGCTGAGAAAATCAAAATATGTGTGTCACTGCCCAGGGATCAAAAACACTAAAGATAAGCATTAATCCTCTATGGCGGAAACGTGCAATTAGGTAGAAGAAAAAAAACTACCAACTAGGAATTTTCTATGAACTACTAATGGTAACCATATGTTCGACTTTTTTTCTTTTTGACTAAACCTTATGTTCAACTTGTGCGTTTTAAAAATTGGTAGAATGTTCTATAAAAAAAAAAGTGGTAGAATGTGTCTTCTTGAAAAAAGAAAAAAAAAGGGTAGGATGTGGAAGACTGTGTAAGATGTGGGAGTACGGTCAAAGGAAAAAAAAATAAGTTTTTCTTTTTAGAAACTTAATTTTGAGTTTTTTTTTTCAGAAAATTTAACTTTGAGTTAAATATGATATTTTAATTAGTTGGTTTGAAGTAAAAGAGTGTTTAGGGTACTTTTTGAACGTACTATTTAAAAGATCATTTAATATCGACGATATAAAATTTTGTTACACATCTAATTAAATCACGCCATGTAGATATTTATTGAGATACTTTATATACCAACCTATAAAAATGATACTATTAATAATATGATATGATTGGATGTATGTGTAAAAAATTACACCATCAACATATATAAATTAATGTCATATTCAAAACATTTTTTGAATTCTAAAGTTCGTGAGAATTTGAAAGTTTTAGTAGATTTTCTGTTTTACAATTAGTAAAACATTTCAAAATGAATATTATTTTTCAATTTTCAGCATAATATTAATATAGACAAAAAAAACATAATATTAAATTGTTATATTTTTGAATGAAGGTGTAAGATTAATTAATTATTTTTTCAATTGTATCATCTAATTAATAATATGTATGTTACTCTTAAAATATCATATTTCACTTTGAATCTATAGTAGTGGAAAGCACATTAAAAACTAATATGGATGATTGGATAAAATTACTATTTTTTCTGTCTATTTATGAAATTTTCTTTCATTTATTTTAAAACGGATGGAGTATATTAGAGATGAAGAGACTTCATAACAAATAAAAAAATGAAACTATCTTTTTTATGATCAAGAATCAAACTCAGAGCCTGTTGATAAAAAAAGTTATTGAATGATCAAAGAGAAAGATCACGAATTAGAGAAAGAATATGAGAAATAAAATAGAGTTGATATATTATTCAATATATGATCAAGTTCAATTGTGATGGAGTCCTCAAACCCAAATTATGTACTAGTGAGTGGGTGGGTGGGCGGGTGTGTTGGTTGGATCAAAGGATATGCTCAAAAAATCGGTCATTGTCATGCTCTTAGTACCAAGATGTAGGTGGATTCTGGATCCTCTACGATTTTTCAATTTGGAAATAAAGGCGCATCAATTTTTTTAAAAAAATACACACCATCTTGTCATTATTATAAGCAAAATTCATTATTTTAGATTCATTCATTAAATGATGTATGTGGTCTATAATAAAGACTATATACATCATTGATTAAATGAATCTAAAATGTAGATTTTTGCTTATAATAATGACTGGAGGGTGTATATAATAATTATTGATGGTGGACACCACTTAACTGTAGGCTTTACTATCAACATTTTGCGTCCTTCATTTGTTTTAACAAACAGAGAAGATCTATCTCCCATCTGGACAATGTGGCATGAAATTGAGATAGTTTGGGATGATAAAGTCATAAGCCTTCTGGAGAGGGACTTTAATCTTCGAGAGTTAGTGAAAATGGATTGACACGGTAAATTCAAGCATATTTGTCGTGAGAGAAATCATTACGTAGATTGACTTGCAAACTTCGATCTCAACTAAAACAATATGAATTTACTCATTTTAAGATGAGTTGAAGTCTTGATGATTTTCTTAGTTGATGATGCATTTTTTCTTAGGATTGGCCACTAGGGTTTCTTTAGCCTTCTTTTACACCGAAAAAATAAGGGTTAAATATGTTTTTTCAACTATAAATATATTAACTTTTCGTTTTAGTTCCTCTAAAAATTTTCTTCAACTTTTAGTACTCAAAAGTTTTTCATCACTACTTTTAGTCCCTCCTTTTAAGTTAACTTATGTGTAAACTTCATATTATTTTTTGTAATGAAATTTTACATTATTGTTTAGAATATGATAAGAATCTCTTCAAAATAAATTAGAACTTTTAACAAAACATGAATTAAATATAAATTTTTATATTTTTAACATTTAAAAATTCATATTTAATTCATGTTTTGCTAAAAAATTCTAATATTTTTAGAGTAATTGTTACAATATTATACACATTTATGTGTAATTTGATTCAAAAATATAAAAACTACAAATTAGTCGATTTAAAAATATAGACTAAAGAGTGATGGAAAATTGTTGAAGTGGTAAAAGTCAGAAAAGTTGATATATTTATAATATAATTCTCAAGTTCTCCGTTTCTTTCTTCCCTCAAGACCATGAAATTGAAAAGCTGTTTGATTTCAATTCTCTGGTTGCACACTTAACAATTACACTAATCTCCATTGTTACGAAACACACACATCTTGTCTCACTCACACCTCTCCAAGGTATGTGCCCCTTTCTCTCTGCTTCGATGTGTGTTTTATTGATTTTTGTTTTCTGGGTTTCTAGTTTGTTACCACAATCAATTCAAGTACTTTTATTCTATTTGTTGCCCACCAAATGTTTGACACAAATACTCACACAACCTATAAACTGCTTGAAATATGTGAATACTTGTCTTGTTCTGATTTTAGGAGTACCTGCTGTTTTAGTACCCCTTAAGTATTTGACAAAAGTGCTGAATTTCAGTTTAAATTGCTTAACCATTTTGTTTGCACCTGAGGCTGATTTTTGTTAATGCTTGGTATGGAGACTGATCTATGTTTTGGAAATTTATTTATACTTTGATGTCAGTGGTACCCGGTGCTTGGTGTGGCAATCCTTTGTGGATGGTTGGACTGCTGTGTTTACCCTCTGATTCTAGTTTTCTGTGATGTGAAAATGCTGTTTGGGGAAACCATTGTCTTTCTTTGGATTTTATTTTAATCAATTGCTAGTG
>Ga0315913_1000157_pt1 | contig 46522 bp, 21 predicted proteins | sample MpolsnodulesMG_FD_207736 | JGI IMG/M metagenome (GOLD analysis project Ga0315913, IMG submission 207736) | Medicago polymorpha root nodule microbial communities from Los Angeles, California, United States - small nodules | ecosystem: Host-associated > Plants > Roots > Nodule | place: USA...
ATTCTATTTTATGAGATTGAAGATTTTCTTTTTCCCTTTCTAGACTGCTGGAGGAACACCATGCTACCTTTGTTGAGACTGTGCCTTTGAAAGCAATTGCCCTGTTTACTCTGTTCCAGACAGCTTACTTGCTTCTTTGCTTTGGCATAACCTGGATACCAATCGCCGGGGTCCTCTTTCCATTGTTAATCATGCTTCTTGTCCCGGTTCGACAATATTTTCTTCCCCATTTTTTCAAAGGAGCCCATCTTCAAGAGTTGGACGCAGCAGCATATGAGGAAGCACCTGCCATTGCTTTCAACATGTCCTTTGATGTAAGAGGTTTTGAATCGTATTAGTTTGTTTTATTATCAAATGGATTTAATTCATATACACCGTCAATGTAATAATTATTTACGCTGTCAATCAATCATAATTGTTAATCATTGAAACTGTTTGACTTTTATCATAGCTACCTCGACAGTCACATGTGATTGGTTGTGATTTGTTGACGGTGTATCAGAATTCAACTCTTATGAGCTTGATACAAAAATGTTATAATCTTATCAATATCTTGTTCACAATTTTTATGTCTATACCTAACAGGATCTAAGTAACCATGGAACAACAATGAATATCAATGGTGGGGAAATTCTTGATGAAATTATTACGAGAAGTCGCGGAGAGATACGTCGCACTCAAAGCCCTAAAGCATCAAGTTCAACTGCAACACCAATAAGTGATATACGATCTGCGAATAGCCTGCAAATATCAGGAACCATTCCCAGTCCTCGAGTAGCTGCATTGAGAGGGGAAATCAGTCTAGGATCGAATGGGAAGGAGTTCAGGTCAAAGCAAACTCCTTGAAAAATATATAAACGGTTCAATTTCAAGCTAAAATGTATCTCTAGAGCAGATTATAGTAGTACTAAGTGATATTCTACAGGTTATGTGTTTTTGACAAAAAAAAAACGACATTTTCTTGATGACATCTTTCTTTGCTTCGATTTAACTATTTACCAAGAGAGTTTGTTGTCTGACTGTTTTAATCGTTACAATATAAAGTGGGCAGGAATATTTTCAAGTTGATGGAATGATGCTGTTGAATGTTTGTTATGTTGCTGTTTGGATTTTAGTTTTAGGTTTGTAGGTTAGCTGATTTTTTTAAAATATCCATGAGGGATTAGGATACATGAATAACTTTCTTTGAAGTGTGTTTCTTTAAAAAATAATACCTTTATATCTTAGTGAATTAGTATCATGGGGCATTTTAAATAAAGTATATGTTTAGTTAGAGTTTGAAAAACTTTATTTTATAATATTCATTTTGAAGTTGAGTTGGTTTATGTTAGAAAATTACTCCATCCATCTTAAATTATAAGTCGTTTTGACAATTTTACACGAATTAAGAAATATAATTAATTTTGTATGAGAAACAAATATTATGAATTGTTTTACAAAATTGTCCTTAATAAATGATATGAGAAAGATAAATTAAAAAATTGAAAGAAAAGAGAGTCATAAATAGGAGAAATAACATTAATGTTTCATTGATATTGTTTTCTACAAAAAAAATGTTTTATCTGTATTGTAAATCGACTATTGAGACAATTTTGTTTCCAAAACGATTTATAATTTAGGACGGAAGAAGTAAGAAATAATGTGGATTGGATAATGTTGATCCAATACATTTTTAAATGTATAGTTACTTAAATGAAATGACTTATGTTTGTTTTAAATTAAAAAATAGTTGATGTTAAGAATCAAAATGTATTGGTAAAAAAATATCTAATATCTAATTGCAAATAGTAAATACAAATGTAAATAATACACACAAAATGGATTTTACTCATAACAAAGTGTTGTTTTCATGCTTAGGGAACTAGAATAAGTTTGATATGCCAAACTTGTATTTGTCTCAAACAATGCCAAACATGCTACGTCCAAAGCAGGAATGCTTGTGAAGCAACTAATATTTTGGGTAAAGACATTACGTAACCAAAAATAATATGGTAAATTTACCCGCATATGTTCTATGACACATGTAACATTGTATTATAATTATATATAGTACTATAAAATAAAAAGTCACAAAGAATCTGTTACTTTCTTGTTTCTCTTTTTATTATGAACTCGTGAAAGGGATGATGATAGTGTTGGATTTATTTGGTGCATAAAATTCAAGCACACATGTATTCATTCCTTGACTGTATTTTTAGGAAGAAACAGGGTAACTTTGATGTCTATAGACACATGCATGCACAAGAGAGGATTATTTGTATAGTGTCCTTAAAAATGATTACAATATGATGACGATGAAAGCATACACAAGAGAAGGTATGATATGATGTGTTAGGCTGTTAGCTAGGTGTTTGTTTTTCTTAGTTACAAAACAAGAGTCTATGTTGACGGTTTTGTGAAGCTTATATATGGTCCTACATATTTCATCTCAAGGTAAACACTTTACCTAATTTATGAGCACTAACGAACAAGTGTCCTATCAAAGCTTTGCATCATCTCTTGCTTTCAATAATGGCACAATGATATTAGTACATTGAAAGCCCTTTTTATCTACATGTCTTGTCCTACGTGGTTCAAGATGCCTTAATAAGTTGTTAGGCCATTCAATTTCATGGTTAAGGTTTGAGAATGTTAATTAATTAAAAACCAACTAGTGTTATTGTTTTTAACTCTACATAACTAAATTCTAGACAATATTATAGGGGATCCAATTTCATATTATATGTATGTCTTTGCTGTGCAGTCATGTCAAAGAGATATTGGTTATAAATAACTTATACGAATTTTTTTAAGCAAACGAAAATTGTATTAAATAAATTTATCATTCAATTTGTTTTTAAGCAAACCGAAATTTGCCATCAAATTAATTTTTAACATGAGGTAAAGATTTGAATCCTTTGCTAAAATATATTATTTTGGTTTTGAATTTATCGTTCAAATCACTTGTACAAATGTATCAAAACTTAAATCATTTTACAACTAACTCCATTTTTACCAAAATGAATTTTATAAAATCTTTTTTTTTTCTTTTTCTTTTAAAATTAATTTTCGGTAGCCGGCAAAGCCAAACACACTCATAGTATTAATTAGTATTCTATCAAACTACTACTTCAAATCACTGCAATAAAAAATTATGGATGTAGTACATAAAGAGAGTACTTAATTAATGAAAGTGTGACAAGTGGGGGAAAGTTAGCTTTCAACGTACAATAACCACACATATATAATTAAGTTTTGCCCTCTAATGATCACATAATTTTACTTTATATATGATCCAAGGTACTATATGAACGAAAATTTGGTATAGATTTGAAAAGTGACAATATATGATTCAGATATCTAGTTTGTCTGCTTTGCAAAAAGAGCATGTTTATTTGAGATACTTTAAAAGTTTGCTTCAGTTAATGGGAGTAAGGATTTGTGTGATCAGTGAGGACCCATCTCATTAGATAAGAAACATAACTTAGTGGAAAGCATGCAGTCTTTCCACTATCTGGTACGTACTTGGTACTAGCTTCCAAAATTACACGGCATATTTAAACTTGGCTTAAATAGGTCTTTCGTCCCTATAGATATAGGTCATTTGAATTTTCGTCCCTGAAGTTACTAATCCTTTCAATCTGCCACTGCAAATATTAATCATTTGACTTTTGGTCCTAATTAATTTTTTTTACTGAGGTGGGCTGTCATTAGCCATGTGGTGCCCATGTGGCAAGTGATGATTGGGCGAGGTGGTTGGCTTAAATAGGTCTTTCGTCCCTGCAAATATAGGTCATTTGAATTTTCGTCCCTGAAGTTACTAATTAGATGTAATTAGGACCATTTTTCAAATGATTAATATTTGCAGTGGCAGATTGGAATGATTAGTAACTTCAGCGACGAAAATTCAAATGACCAATATTTGTAGGGACGAAAGACCTATTTAAGCCTTTAAACTTTGAGTTAATAACAAAGATTACAATCATCAATATTTTGGTAAGCCATACATAGAATATCGTTAAGTTTTGTTCGGTTTAGTTCAGTTTTTCAGGTTTTTAAAAGTGTAATTGAACCGGACCAAATTGATGATATACGGTTTATTTGGTTTGGTTGACCGATTTGTCAAGTAATATAGTTAAAGGATCATTCATCGTCTAAATGAGCTCTAACTTAATTGCAGTTTACTACAACAACGGAAAACTTAATCTATTTAGGATTAGTCTTGATGTTACATTGTCGGACTTAAATGATCAACTGGACAAAATAAATGTTTGTCTCAACCACGATGAGAGAAGAAGGATGGTCAATGTTGATTATTATTGTTCGCCAATCGATTCAGAAAGATTCGTTTGATTCATTCAGATGAAACTTCAAAACAATGACAATGTGAGAATCATGTTTTCTATATTTTGTGAGTATAGTCAAAGAGATTGATCGAGCTAGACGTTATCTTGGTGATATCCGATCATGTTAAGTTTGATTCATCCCAGAACAAACGAAGAAATCCAAGTGTGCATGGATGAATCTGTTTGTTTGGCTCATCCATAATCTTGTTTGTGTTTAATTTATTATGTTGTAATTAAATAATGTTGTTATCGTAGAATTTGATTTAATAGAAAACTTCTTGGTGTTATGTCTTCTTATTGGTTTTAGATTATAAACCCAGAACATGCTTTTGATTCTAAAATCCAAATGGAGGTAATTTTAGAAAATATGAGAGATGAGGATATGCTTTTGGTTGAAAAAAAAAATGAATTTCAAAATAATAGGACATACATTGTATTTTGTCCTCAAAACATTACTTCTATTTTGCATTTACAACAGTGAAACAAAACATAAATAACTAATAAAGATAATAGTTCAGTAAAATAACTAAATAACTATTGTCTTTTTTTTTAATAAAGTTTTTCTTATATTTCTTAATATGTGTATAAAAACATTAAACAACATTTCTTCATTTCTTTAATGGAGAGTAACCTTACTCTACCTTTTTTTTTTTAAGGAAGTAACCTTACTCTACTTGTTGTAGTTGAACGGCTGAACATATATTACATTAAGTTCAGTTTTTTTAAGGGGACATTAAGCTCAGATTTGTTGCTGGATGTCCAAAATACAATATGAATTTATTGCATTACTACTTCAATTACTTAAGATTTACCTAACGCATGCCTTTAAAAAAAAATGAGGTAACGCATTCCTTTAATTGTTTCTTTCGGTTCCGTTTACTAGATATGTGTCACCATGTTCCACTAATTTATTGCATAAAAATTGAGTAAACAATAAATAATAGAAATTTTTAAAAATATTTCTGGATCTGCTGAGGGTATTAAGAAATTGGTAGTAAAAGTTATATTATAAAACATAGAAAAACACTAGTTTTCAATTTATATTGCTTTATAGTAGTGTAATAACTAGTATCTTAAAGCCTTGATTAACATTTTCCTTACAAACTTTTGAATTAACATTTCAGTCTGTTGATATTTTCATTTGATTCCACTTAATAATAAGAGAATGCTAACAAGTATCCCATAGACATTGGTTAAACATTCAAAATAAACAATCTTTCGTGTTTCCTAAACATATAACGCCTCTTAGGACAATTATAGTGCACATTTGAACTTACAACCACCAAACATATAACTAGTATCTTTGTCCCTTATTATAACCACCAAACATCTTACTATATTTTTATACACATTATGAAGATTAGAAAGTGTATAGATTTTCCCGTCATAAAACAGTGTACATTAAATTTATATATCTTAATACAAGTCCAAATAAATTGCAAATTAATTTTTTCATACTCATCCAAAATCCAAATATGCCACGGTATAGTTTTCTTTGGTATAAGTGTATAACCATAGAATTCTGTACAATCTGATCAGAGGTAAAACCTAGCTAGCAAAATGGCATTTTTTATTTCTGTATTCTCAAATCTAGTTCAAAAGTATATAACAAAAACATATTTCTCCCCCTCAAACAAGAACAATAAATCAACTACAATTTTTATTTTTAATATATATTAATAGCAATAACAATAATAATAATAATAGCAGTGGTCTCCCTCAAAAAAAAAAAAAATAGCAGTGGTCCCTCAAAAAAAATAGCAGTAGTAGCAGTAGTTTTTTTTTTTTTTGACATATAGTTTTTTTTATTGATAATTGTTTGTTACTGTGATACTTTTTGCCTTCTTTTCTAGATTATAGCCACTGACACTGCATTTTTTATGCTTCTGAGACACAGAAGAGTAATTGTATATGAGTACTCAGAGACCACCAAGTTCCATCCTTCTGAATTTTCCCCAAAAAACACATACTTGTTGAAATAAATAACTAGACATAGTGTCCATGTTATCACAAACCAATGTTGATGTCATTACCAAAATATGAGTCACTTGAAAATTTTCCTTGACCTGATGAGAAAACCATCTCAATCAAATCCATCTCCTTCTTAACTTCAACTCCAAGCATAGATTCCATAATATCTAGTGGCATTTCTGTCTCAACATCAAAATGTTTCTTTCCTTCCATAATTTGATCAGCACATTGCATATCATCTAGTAGAGAATCAATACTACACCCATTTTGAAACAAATTCTCATCGAAAGAAAAATCCGGGACATCATCAAAATCACAAGTTGGTACCAAACACTGATCACTAGGAAAATATTGTTCAGTTTGTTGAGACTGAGAGGATAATGTTGTGCTTCTGTTGGTTTTGTTTTTCATAGCATTAGCTGAAGGTTTTCTTCTATAATCTTTTGGAGGGTTTTCATCTAGGTTCAAGCTCTTGATATATTTTTGTAGAAGAGTTCCTTTAGGGTACTTTGATCTACCCTTTCTTTTGGAGTATTGTCTTCTCTTTGTTGCATTCCAATGGTTTTTGATTGAGTTTTCAGTTCTTCCTGGTAACCTTTTAGCTATCTCTGCCCATTTGTTTCCTATCTCTTCATGTGCTTTGATCAATATGTTGTCCTCTTCCTCACTCCATATGTCCTTCTGCAATAAGGCATAACATGATTTGAAAAAATATTTTTTAGTTTCGATATCTAAAATTTGTGTTCGTTTTAAATTGTTAAGAAGCCAATGAAAGACTCAAATAGTGAATGAAATGTAAAAGAAAATAGCGAGTACAATATTAAATCTATATCCTATAATGTTTATTAGTTGAATTGAAAATAAAAACCAAAACAAGAAATGTGAAGTAAACCTACCTTAAAAATCTTATTGCAAACACGTGTGTATCGGTATTTCCATTTTCCACATCATTATTTGTATGTCTTATCGATAAAAATTTAGATTAGACGAGACATACATTATGTTTTGTTGGGGGAAACCACCAACTTCAACGAAGATTTGTTATATAACTTCGTTATAGTCTATCAAAGGGAGAATTTCAAATTTGAACCTAAGTCGGTGCTAATGTGCAGGCGGAAAATTCAATCATCAGTGTGCTAAGCTAAGTGATAAAAGTATATGTATGTAATATTGTAATATGATAAAGAAGAATTCACCTTAATGTCAGGCTTTAGATGATTATGCCATCTTTCTCTGCATTGTTTTCCTATTCTACCAGGCAAATTCTCAGCAATATGAGACCATTTCCTCAAACCATGTTCTCCAACCAGCTGAACCAACAACCTGTTTTTGCATGCACATATATACATCATAACCTTGTTAGACCAAAATTCCAAATTGGTAAAAATAAAAAAAAAAAAAGTACCTAGAAAAGGAAAAACAGTCACAAATTAAAAAGTAACTGATAAATAATAGAAAGGAAAAAAAACGTTTCATGTTTTTATGTATGTACCGATCTTCTTCTACTGTCCATTGCCCTTTTATGAAGTTGATCTTCTTTTTAACTTTCTCAGGCTTTCTAGAGGCATAAGGATATGCCTTATTATTTCTGTTCAAGCCAACTCTTTTGTAATAATTCACTGAAGATATGCATGAGACTTCATCTGGTACAACACTATTCAAAGGCTTGGTTTCTTGAGAAATATTAAATGGAAAATAGTTTTGGTTTGTAACCATCATTTCCATTTGATTATTCCTTTGAGAAAGGTTATTGTTCAAGCCATAACCTCCATATAGGAAATTATCCATAACATAAGCATGACCATTACCACTATTGTTTTCTGCAAAAGACTTGAAATTATGATGAACATCATAGGTAAAATTATCACTAAGATCAAAATTTTTGACCCCGGAAACAGGATTGAAAAAGGTACTACTATTCACATTAAATTTATCAATGTGATTAAAATCTTGAAAGAATCCATGAGATGAAGGAACCACTCCAAAAGGATTCTCATAATTTTTTATGTTGGGTTTCAAGTGGTAATTTTCTTGTAAAAAATTTGTCTGAAAATCCATTGACATAAAGTGCAACAGAAAATAATGTTTGTCACACTAATGTTACAAGTAACCTCGTTTATGTCCCTAAATAGGAGAGGAACACTAGTAAGCATTTAATTACAAGTTCCAATGGTAAAGGATTTGATTCACATATTGAACTTAACCATATGGGTTAAATTAAACCATAGTAATCTAACATTATATTTTATTTTAATGCCTAAGCTGGTAACTGTCACTTATTTTAATAAAGTAAATTATAATTTTTACGTTATGTTATTTACATTACATAGTTAATTAATATGGTCAATCGTTTGTAGTAGTAGAATTAATCCTGTAGACTGTGAGTTCATGTAGCGGTTTTGTATGCTTTAACAAGAGAAGGCAATTAACAAGTGTTAAGTAATGCAGGTCAACACAAATGCAATGGACATTTTGACTTCTTTTTTTTTTGACGTAATGAGAATTTTGAATAATCATTAGTGCATATAGTGTTTTCTTTGAGGGGATTAGTGCATATAGTTCTTTAATTTTGATTTCATGTACGTCATTAGTTATGTTAATGCAGGGGTAACGCTGCAAGTAATTAGTTTGAGCCGAAGAAAACCAAAAAACGGGAGACAATCTTTTAGTGTGTAAGGTCAAAAGGTCAAAAATCTTTGAGTTGAGTATGTCATACACAAACTGAGACAGTATAAATAAGAATTTATATATATCGGTCCCTTGTCTCTAGCAACAGCTATATTTAGGCTTAATTGCATTTTGTTACTACAAGTATCTCTCGATTGTGCAAGACCTCATTTTGTACAGCGATTTTGACATCTTATGTTTTTCCTTTGTGAATAGGTATTCGTCTCTCTCAATTTCATCCAAAAATTTATGCAAATGTGACATCATAGTAACATAACTACTGTGGCATTGAATTGTAAACAAGCATAACTTAGTAACATAATTTGAACCTAAACAAACGAACTCATAGCCTTACACTCTACCAACAATTCTTAAGAGGACTTTTTCGGTCAAAAGTTTAAAAAACTAATCGAAGTCTAAAGCCTTGGTGGCTTGCCATTAGCAACACACTGTATTGACTATTGAGAATGCTGCACAAACTTGTCTGTTGATTCATTTTGCTACAACGCAAGAACAACACAAGGTGTCTAAACCAGTGCTTAACAAGCATGCTAAATTTTAGTGTATGTAGCTTCTCTTTCCTTGTTGGTACCAAATTCTTACACATTTGGTGTATTTCTTTGGCATAAATGCTATTGGTATAAGCAAAACCATACCAGAGATCATTATTGTGTCAAGTCAGTCCTTCATGCTTAAATATTTTTTATCAACTTAGTTCTTTATCTTTATTGTGTCAAGTCAGTCCTTCATGCTTAAATTTTTTCACTATTAGACCAACTTTCATTTCACATCCATTACCAAAACAAATTTGAAAACATGGCCGTTCAAAAGTAAAAAAAAAATAAAAAAACAAATCACATCCCCAATCCATAAAAATGGCTTCAAAATAACAATTACAGTCTCTATCTATCAAAATTAACACGTGAATTTTCGTCTAATATTGCAATCCCCTTTTCGTCGGTTTGAGTCTAATTGTAGTACTGAATAGTGAAACATTCTTTCATGTAATTTAGTGCCCATGTATGTAAATCTGTAACAAAAGTGACGAAAAAAAATGTTGGTCTAATAGCATAAATATGTCTAAACATAAAGAACTAGCTTGATAAAAAAAATTAGTAATTTCACCCCTAATGCAATAGGCAAATCGTTTTACTATTAATAGACTACCAGAAAATACTGGTACAGATATTGTTCACAGATTAAACAGACTTCAAGATAGTAAGAACTTCGATGCAGCAACATTTGTAATAATTTATAAGCAGGTCATTTTGAGAAAATATTGGGAAAGTGAAATTACTCAGACAGATTAGGAACAGTCCAATCACCAAGCAGAATAACTTGCATTTTGTTTACCAAAACAGTGATGACATATATGCTTGTAAGATAAAGATACATCAAAATCCCACATTCATGTGGTATATGAGAAAAATTCTGAAGAGGACAACATTTTAATGGAGCATAAACAATAGGCACTTACTCGGACATAATTGAAATCCACATGTTAACTATTTTTTAAGAAAAAAATGGATAATGTGTGGTATTGGGTCAAGAAAGGTGTAATCCCCATATTCCTATCTCACCTACAAAGAAATTCAGAATTTGTAGCTATTTAGCATTTGTAATGCAACTAGCAAAATTTTACCATTTTAAAATTAAGCTGTCTTTGGCTTTGACTTAATTCGCTTCACCCTTGAATAGAAGAAAACGCCAGCAAGAGCTATGGCGGTACCTATAAAAAAATATAATGAAAAAATCTCAGCCATGAACGTGAAAGGATGTGTTAAAGAAACTTCAAAATGAGAATCTTCAAATGTTTTAAAACCAGAAAGAAGCAATCTTACCAAAAGCATTCACAGGGGAGACAGGTGTTTTGAAGATGATGACAGAACTCACAATGACCACAACACGCTTCACACAATTGCCGACAGAATGGGTAACAGGGGATACCCTCTGCAATATCATGTAAGAAACCTGCAAGCCCATTCACAGAAAAATATTACTCTTTCATTGCATTGGTTTCTCTTTCATTCATTTTTTCTTTTTAATTCATCAAAAAGCTTCAGCCACTATTTTCCCTTCATATGTCAGCATTTCTCTTCAGGTTAGGTAGTTTAATATGACTGTTCAATTATTAAGAAGCATGTAACTCATAAGATACTGCAAGTCATTTTCAGTCAAGATGGTCAATAGTGCATTAAAAGATAAGGAAACAGTTCAAAAGTATTTCAACGTCGGATGAAGCCAACTCTAACTATCACATGGTCACTCACCAGTACCACACTGTCAGAAACATGCAGCAAGTAAAACACCCTGCTTAATTGTAACATAGGATAGGATACAAGCACATGAAATATCTCACAGGGCCGGCCAAAGAGCCAAGAGGCCCAAACTAGGGCCTCAAAGTTTTGGGTAAAAAAAGGCCTCAAATATATTCAATTAGTTATAAATATATAATATGACAAAATACTTATAGATGTTCTCCCAACTAAGTCAAGAGGAGGGTCTCACATCCTCCCTGTTCGAACATTGGACTCGGCAGAATTTAATTTAATTTATTTTTAAAGTTGTGTTATTTTTATTTTATTTTAAAAGGCTTGACTATATATTTGCTTTAGGCCTCTAAATATGTTGGGGTTACCCTGACGTTCATGAAAATTTAAAAGAGGTTTTAGGCTACCTAGAGTTTAGTCTACCAAGCACCAGTCAATGCATTGAACACCAAAACCTAATAGTTTACTCTATTACTCCCTCCATACTCCAACCCCAATTTAAGTGTTGCTTATGAATATGCACACTTCACAAGAAAAATGATTGAGTGTATTAATTTCTACGATAAAAATGAGCTTCACTGACTGAAATACTTTTATTGATAAAGTAGTTAGTGGAGTAGTTAGGACAAATAAGGTAATTAATGTGTTGTTGATATTCTAAAAGGACAAATAATATTCTACATGTGACACTTGATATGAGATGGAGGATGTTATAAAACATTTCACAGCAAGTAGCAGTCAGTTATGTTTTACGAGTGGGAGACGCAACCTGTCCTTTGCTGGTATCGTTAGGGTGTGTGGTGTTGTGGGTGCGAAGCTTCTTTTTGGAGTGGGCGAGGGTGGCTGGCTGCCCTTGTTTGGCTTGGGTTGGCGGTTTCTCTCTCCTCGGTCCTGTTGGAGGGGGGTTGTTCTTGAGGTGTTTTTGTGCTCGTTGGGTTTTGTTGTCGTCTGTTTTTATTCATAGGCACTTCTGGTGCATTGTTGTTGTTTTTGACTTATATCTGTTTTGTACTTAGGGCTTAGTCCCCTTCTATTTTATCTATTATATATTATATTTTGCCATTCAAAAAAAAAAAGTTATGTTTAACTTTGATCTAGCAGTAAAAGTAAAAATAAAATGCCAAAGACAAAGAACTATAAGCAAGAGCACTGTTGATTAGCCTCCCCTGTCAGGTTCTTGCAACTTCAATGCATTCCCTTAAAAAAAATAGAGGGGCAAAACTATGCCTAGAACCGAAAAACAGACAACTCACTTGCTGATACGCATGGAAACAGAGTGCAGCAAGAAGAGATCTGGTGTACACTTGTCTAACATCCAATCCCTGTCGAAAAAGATAATGGATAACATATTAGCAATCTCAACACAATAATATACTTTGAGCGTACCTATGATACAACAATCCTATCAACTTTAACAAACAAGATACTCACAGCAGATAGCAGGTAAGCAGGGGTAAATTTGACACCCTCCATGAAGATAGCCGCGGGAGCTAACAAGAAGAAGGACATTATTGTAATTATGGAGAAGAGAGTTATGTTGTCCAATGATTCCTGAGAAGAACAAAATTATTGTTATTTTCTACTTTTTTTGCTTATAAGAGATTCATAAAATGTCTTCTTGAATGCAAACATTAGGAAGTTTCCGACGATCATATTACCTCTTGCTTAACCATGACCTTTTTGCTAAGAACATTACGTGATTGATTTGTCACATTGGAAGCCATTGCACTCGCAAATCCAGCCCTATTCAATAATCCACCAAATCTTATTAGAATTCATTCACATGACCAAATCTTTTCTTTACAAACCATGGCACATCCCTTCTCCACTACCTCTAGAAGGAACAGAACACATCAGATCTTACCAATTGAAAGAGGCTTCGGTAATAGACGCCAGTGCAACTCCACCAACAATAGGCACGAGTGAACCAATCACCCAGGGTGTAGGCCTCTGTTAGAAAGTGAAACAAGGGATTAGTTACTACTGTAAAACATCACCTTAGAATACATCAAATGTATTTTTTTTTTCACCAAATACAATACAAAAGTTAGACAACTACCAAATAGCAATGCCATAATGCTATAAACTATTGTTATGTGATACACAATTTAGTACAAAATATTAACAAATAGCGGCCATAGCAGTGTAGCATAGTGGAATTTGAATAAACTGTTGTTTTTTGCAATCCACAGTTGACAACATTGTACCATAGAAATATATCAAAAGAGTTTTACAAAAAGGTTGGTGACCACAATTGTAGCGTAACATTAAGGTTTCTGATGCCTTGAGTTTGCAACCGCAAAATCATGGATCGCGACTGTGAACATGTTTAAATTTAAAACCTAAATAGTTTGATGCATACTTGTCAATTATTGTCAAATTTAATGCAGACTAATTACAGTAACCAGTGGCATATTGCAGGAAAAACAAAAAACAAAAAAAAATAGCATTCTAACCTCTCCAAGGAACATTGCAGAAAGGATGACAGAAAAGAAAGGCTCCATAGCTTTAATGGTGTGGGTAAATGACACGGCCACCTTTCCAAGACTCATATTGGTGAAAAGATTCCCCAAAGTATGCACAATAGCGAGTGGAAATATCGCTGCAAGCTACATACAAATAACAAACATATGATCAACAACACATAACCTCTTTAGATTGAAGGCGTCACATGTGATTACTTTGAATTATGTCATGTTCTCAAATTATTATCGGTGTCAATGTTTGTGTAAGTGTCTGGTGACAGTATTTCATAGATTTTAATTAATTGAGCAGAGAGCAAAATACCATGGCACCAGTGATTTTAGGTCTTTTGTAGAGATTTAGAGCCCACATAAAGGTTACAAGAACGGTTCCAACAGCAAATTGAACTACAGTCACGGTTACAGGGAAATGACAAGCCTTCAAAACCTGAAAAATGAAAAAACACATGAAGTTCAAAATACTATTCACCATAGCCAAGACAAAAGTTAAACATTGAGAAAATAGATCTCACGAAAAGAATGAAGTAGTACCTGTTTGTTGTAAATATTGAAGTAGATGTTAAAGAGGTACCATAAACCGAACAAGGATCCAAGCTGAAGAGTTTTGAGCAAAGAACTAGACTCGGCGGAGGAGGAGTCACCGGCGCTTTCGGGGACGGAAGTGGCTTGAGGAGGAGAAAGATCGGAAGTAGGAACAAGAGGAAGAGGTCTGAATTTGAAAGAAGAAGAAGGAGAAATGGACCATGATTGACGAGTGAATGAAGAAGAAGAAGAGGAGGAAGAGACGCCGTCGTTGTTGTTGTTGTTGTTTGATGATTTGGCGGCGGAGAGACGGAGGTTAAGGGAGCGTCTGAAACGGTTGGGGTTGGTGTGGAGAGGGAGAGTAGGAGAGAGAGTGAAGGCTGTGGACTGCATTTTGGAGATCTGAAACTGAAACGGAAGATTGAAGAGAAAGGAAAATCTAAATGTTGTTTAAGTGGAAAGTGAGTCTCTCTATCGGGCGAGTGTTTTGAAGTTTAAGGGAGAGAATATCCCTCGTGTTGTCCGCCACCACCAACAATAACAATGTTTGGTGAGGGAGTTGGTAGATACACTGTTAGATTCAATTCAAAACAAACACTAACCCTTTTCCAAACGGAATGTACTTTCTTCAATGTGATTCTTACGTAGATTTTTTTTGTCTACTCAATATAACAACACATCATTTATCACATTTATTAAGTCATACGAAAACAATTTTACACTAACTAAATGTATTATGGATTGTGCAAACAAGTATTTTATCTCCAAAATATAAGTTAAACACATGTAGCATTAATGATCACACTCACACAGTTTTTTATGTAAAAATTACTATTTTCAGTTGCTTAAACGATATCCCATTGTTAGCTTTTCCCTAATTTTACAAGACTATGATTATAAACCGAATAAAAATAATCAACGAGGTTTAGTTACTCGCAAGAACAAAAATCATTATAAAAAAATACTCTAAAGAAAAAGATAGGAGGAAACTCTCGTTTGAAGCTCATGATGTTTGACTCTTGCCTTGTACCACCACCAACCTATAAAAATGCGTGTAAAGGTCTCTTTTATATACATATAGGCAACTTTGTTTCTGTGTTAAGTTATGATTTCTAGGTTTTTTCCTCCGGTCCAACTTGAAAAACAGGCAAATAGTGTATTTTGTCCGCAACAAGTGCGCATGGGCAAATAGTTTTTCGTTCTTTTTTCGAGCGTTCTTTTATCGAATGTCTTCCGCCTTGAAATGTTTTGGAACTTAGGATGAATTTTCTTCAACTTTTAAAGACTTCAAAAACATTCTAAGTACAATTGATATTTATTCTTCAAATCTCTTGATCCTTCATAGGTGTCTTGTTTTTACCAAATTACTATGATTTATCATTAAAAAAAGACCCAAAACACTTATTTGATTGTTGTATATTCTAAAATATTCATCATCAAATGCGATAAAATAAACATACAATACAATAATGTGCCCTTATTTACCGTGATTAATATAGAACACATACACACAAATGCGAGGTTTTAGTTCAAATTCAAATAAAGGTGTCATGCCTAATTTTTCTTGACATTATATCAGTGAACTATACTTTACAAATTTGTTAGGAATGATTTACCTACTCCATTCTCAGTAATTACAAGTAGTAGTCTTTTGTTCTAATTTTATCATTCATTCTAACACTTTTATTTACGATTTTATCATTTTTGCCTATTAAATTATTGGATTTAATCCCAATTTCAAATTAGTTCTATCATTCTCTGTAATTACAAGCAGTCTTTTGTTCTAATCTAATCTAAACTTTAAATTAATTTTAACAAATCTCATCTTTAAATTGATTTTAACAAATCAAATATAAATCTTTCAAATATTCAACTCAATTGACGAGTTGATGGACATTGAACGTGTATGGACTATGAAATCTAAGTTCAAGCTCTAAAAACTAACATAATGCAGTAACATTTGCTTACAAAAAATATCTAAATTAATCCTACTTCAGTTTATTTAAAATTAAAAATATTAATACAAGACGATGTTTTTTTTTTAAACCTTAGACTTGGTTTTTGAGGACATTATTTAATAGGGTGCACGAATGACAAATAGAAAGGAAAGTAGTTGTCATAGTAGTCGACAAAGAATAGAAAAAACAAATTTTGACAATCTAAAATGGACGTGGAAAAATAAGACAAAGATGAGTGAATGAATTGTCATTCTAAAATGCAGGATATTCTGCCGATATTTATATTTTCTTTCTTCGAAATTTTCTTTTTTTGAAAAATATGTGAAATCTAAGAGGGTTTATTGCATTAGGATTTTAAAAGACAAACTCCCAAAAAAAAAAAATTGCTGTTTCCCTAAAAGAAATGTTGTTTAAAAAGGTCTAGTAGATTTTAATGATTTTATTTTTAAGATTTCAAAGACTATCCAAATTTAAATTTGGATTTCAAATAATTCTATGAAACTTAAAGAATGGTTGAAGAAAATTAATTATAAGTTTTTTTTTGACAGAAATTAATTATAAGTTTATAAGCACTATTTTTCACAGTATATTATTATATACACACTCTTTTTTATAGAGAGAGGGAGTGACTGAGGGACAATGAGAGGGAGAGGGAGAGAGCAATCCAGAGAAATCTTGTATAATTTCATGAAAGTTTTTTTCATGATGCTTAAGGTCTACTAAAGAATCCTTATATCCATCAAAATTAAATTTATTAAACAATCTCTTGAAATTAAAATATTTTTTAATATTAATGATATCTTCCACTTGACTATCTTCCACTTGACTATTAATGATATCCAACGATATTGCTTTGATTCAAAAATAAAATGAAAATACTATTAGATCTTTTCATTTAATTTATGTTGTTTTACTATTTTATATATTAATAATTAATATATTATTCGTTAGTTTTATTTTTTTAATGCTACTAAATCTTTTTCCATCAAAAAATGCTACTAAATCTTTTCATTTAGTTTTCTTTTTTACTATTTCATATGTTTCAAGCGTAGTCGATTATTGCCATATCTTAATCTATTTTTTTATTTTTAAATATTCAAATTACTAATTGTAATATTGTTTTGTTAATATTAAAATTATAAAAACACAGTAAAATGTTAGATTTAAAAAATGAGCCGTTGTATTAACACTACGTTTGTAAAAATTGCGCTCTTTTCAATCACACTTAATTTATATATAAAAAAAAAAAAAAAAGTTGTCATATTAGCGCTACGTTTAATTTAAAAATTGCACTCCTTTTAATCTGCACTTAATTTATGGTGATGGTGCATGAGTGCATTTCTCCTTCGCACCACCTCCAAACGCCAGATCCGCCTGTGACTTTTCGGTGGTACTGTGTGTGGTTTCCAAACTGTGTTGGTGGGTTAAACCACCATCATTCACATATGTTTGTTACGACATGTGCTCTATTTGTCGCGGTCCTTTTTTGGGTAGGTTTTCGGATTCTAGATTTGGATCACTTCTCTAACCTGGGTTAGTTTGATTGCTTGTTTTGGTTTAAATTTGTCGTCGCTTTGCCAAGGCATGTGGATTGTGTTCTATCTGGTTCCATTGAAACTCCAATCGGGGTTGTGTTTGTTGGTACGTGGTGGTGATGTTGATGATTCACGGTGGTGTCTAAAACCTACGAGGAATTGTTTGTGTTACTGTTTGTTGGTTTGGTTTCAAGTTTTGCTTCAAAACCTCATCACTGTCATGCTAGGTTCTATTTTTCAGATCTTGTATGCTTTGTGTGGGGCTCGAAAGGGATGTTAATGCATGCGGTGATTTATTCAGAGGCTTTTGGTCCATGAATTTTTTCGTGTTGGCAATAAGTTCATACATCAAAAGATGAGTTTGATATAGTCAAACTTATTTTTTATTTTTGGTTCGTGTTACGGTTCTTTCAATGCTTGTGACTTTTTACACATCAAATTCTTTTGCAAACTGATTTTAGGCTCCGTGTCATGATTGCTAGTTTGTGCTTTGGTGTGTATATACATGCAACACATTTGGCTTAAATATGATTTTTTTAAAACGACAAAAGTTCAAGATACAAGCAACAAAAATTTGGAGGTAAAAATCAAATTTTGAGATGTTTTTTTGCAGAGGAACTTTTAGTAACGTTCTTAACACATTTGCAAAAAATTGTTCAAAAACTTAAGATTTTAAGCATAATTAAACAAATTTGAATTTAGTAGGGACTAAAACTGAGTGCATAAATTTTTTACAGGGACTTAAAAAACTATTAAAATTAAGTAAGGACTAAACTTAGAAAGTCTAAATTTTATAGGGACCAAAAACATATTTAACCCTATATTTTTTTATACCACTAAAACAAACACATGAGTGAATATAAAAATAATAATATATAATAATTCAAAATACATGAACACAACATGTTTTTTTTTTAATTTTGAAAAACAACACTACTAATGGGAGGTTGTGCAACTCAATTGGTTTGAGGTAAGAGATATGCAGTTGGAGGTTCTAGGTTCAAACCCAAACAAATGAAAAAAAAACTAATATAGCAACTAATTACTAATATTTGTCATTTTAAAAGAAAAAAAGATAAACTACTAATACATGATGGAATAAAAAATAAAAAAATTGTTTAATTTGGATTTCGGGTTAGTTTTGACATGTCGTTAAATCGATGCTCATGTGAATAAAATTCGGGTTTGATTTGGTTTAGACCCGAACATAAAATAAAAACTAATTTGATTAGTTTAAATTGTAGTTTTTAAGTTCATAAGTTTGCTCAATAGACCACTCTAAATGCTCGCACACCCCTCACATTTAAACCCCTCACATTTAAAAACAGAAGAAGCTCCTTTTGGGTCTTAACTTCTAATCATTGGTCATTGTTGATGCCTTACATGCAGTGATTTAAAACATCCTCAACACAGAGGCAGACAGGCAGAAGCGAAATATAGAACAAAAGTATGACAAAAGCATACACATTTCCTTAACACACTCAAACATTCAACACTCAAACTTCATTCATCATAGGTGTGGCATAAGATTTATGATATTCAACCAAATTTCAAACACATTCATCATTCACCCAAATGGTGACATAAAATTGATATGAAACGCGTTCAAAATACTAAAATACAGATGTGCAGGATGTAGTTACACATTCCCAAAAAAAAAAATCCTCCACTTCAAAGGAAAATTCGTTTTCATCGAGACATACTCGAAATAATCTGACTCTTATGGAATTTCATGTTTTACCAAAGTCCATCCTGAATAAGATCAATTATTTGTTCTATTTCTTTACCTTAGCCACCACATCATTTGCAATAATGATGCCATCCAAAATATGTCTTCTTGTCACAAACGTAGATTTATCATCTTAAATCACCTTGACGACAACCCGTTTTAGTCTATTCGCTAAGACCTTTGCCAACACTTTATACAAATATCGCACTGAAGATATATGGCAGATAAGTGAGAGACATGCAGAGGTTCCTATTTAGGGATCAAGACTATAAAAGTACTATTATAGCGCTTTAGCAACCTTTCATTTGCATGGAATTCATTCATAAATGGTCTTTTATGAAAGTGAAATTTATATAGTCCGATCTCGAGTTTTTTGTCACTCTCTAAACCTTAAAACCTATTGTATCATTTTTTTTAAATAGTTTGGTTCGACATTGCCCTTGTGGAGAATTGAGCCTTTTAAATTTCTTTTGAATATATGGTATAGTAAGAAATATTTACGAAAATCACAATCAATGCACGTAATTAGGACACAACTAGTCACATGTTCGTGAACACAACAAATAACGAGAGATTATAAAATAGCTTCGATAAAAGGTTTATGCTATGTTTGGATTGATGGAATGTGGTGGAATGAGATGAAATGGAATTGAATAATTTTTTTTGAATTGGCAAATATTATTAAACGCCATCCCCGCAAGACGCAAGGTATGGACGAAACAAGATACAGACGGTGCCGCATATAGACGGTACACCATAACCACCTAAAAATACCCCTGAAGATAATCCCACCAAAACACATCACCACCTAAAACAGACTCCAAAAAAAAAAAGCATAGTAAACACGGTAGCCACCACCGCCCACCGTCACTACTCACCCACAAAGAACACCCTGAAAATAAACTCCCAGACCCCAACACCCAAGCTGAGCCACATTTCGAAGAGCACCTAACCGAAGGATCATGTAGCTATCACAAACCTCGCGACCTCCGAACCACCAAAAGAGCACAACACAAAGCCCAAAAACCAACTTGAGTCAAAGAACTGACTCCCACTCTCGAATCAAAAGTGATCGGCCCACCATACCATAGTACCAAATTAGCAGGGCACCCCTCGCCCCCGGTACACTAGAGAAAAACCAAATTCAGTCAAATAAAGATTGCAGGTAGACCCCGACTCCCAATCTCGAAGCCAAATGAACCGGCCCACCGAAAACCAGCACACAATATGTAAGACGAAATACATGGCAAGCGAAGTTTAAACAACAAACAAATCAAAAGGAAAAGGCTCAACACAACGTGACACGAACCCTCCAAACTCCGAAAACACCTAAACCACCCAAAAAGCACAAACAAGAGCTAGTGGCAACGAACATGGACCCGTGTAACAGATGCAGCTTCTAAAGAAAACCACCCCCAACAAGCACCCACCTCCTCACTTAAAACACCAACCACAACCACAACACCCAACTTCTCCCTTAAAAAGCTCCCGTCTGCAAAGCATTCCGACACCTAATCTGAGCCCAAAAAATCCACAACCATCCATCCAAACCACACCACACATCACCACCACCACATCAACAACACCATGACATTCCGAAGAAGCAGTTGCGGTGAATACCCACAAATAAACGATAAAGACTGAATTACTCTAGCTAACCACCTCACCATGAAACAAACGGCAAAACAAACATAAGTCTAGCAAGACGAAATCCAACAACAAAACACGGGCAGCGACGCTGGTATGAAGCGGAAAACTCAACCCAGATTATTGAAAAGCAACCGCCGGTGACAAGGAGAAGGCGCCTGTCGTCGGAGTAGAACAACAACTAAGCCAAAAAGCTGCTACAACCCACCAACACGACCCAAAACGGAGCCAAAGGGTGGAGTGAAATGATATATAAAGGACGTGCAAAGATGCTGCCGAAAACAAACGGCCGCCGGAATCCAAAAGGGCAACGAATCTGAAAACAGAGCTAAAGGAAGGAAGCTTAACCACCGCGGATCTGAACAACAGCCGCCGCAAAACGGCCACCAAGCAGATCCGGATTTGGATCCGGATACAGATCCACCACCACAAAACTACCACAAGGTCCTCCATGAAAACCTCCACCAACACCCACGAAAAATCTCCCCGGAAGCCACCACGAACCAAACCGCACCACCGTGAGATGTGGTGCTAAACCTGTCAAAAAGCCATCGGCGACGACGGCGCCACCACCCACCCCAGCAAGCCAGAAGAACAGATCCGAGAAGACACAACCACCAAAACCTATGAATCTCCCAAACCGGATCTGACCTCGGCAAGAAAGTTGATATGTAGCGCAACCGCCGGAAAAGGATGAAGGACGCTAGTGGAGCAGCGGAGAAAAACGTCGTCGGAGCTGAGGTAGTGCGTAGGCCGTGCCTCATCACACCACCGTCATATGGTCTACATTTTGAAAAAGTGTTGTTGGATTTGAGGGAAAAGGAAACCACGATCTGTTTTAGAGAGAGGGCAGAGGTTTTAGTTTAGAGAGAGAACATAACTAAAAAACGGATGGAATAAATTAAGATTCCATTATTTGGACATTCATTAAATGGATGAAATGGAATGAAACACAATGAAATACATTCCATCACTTACTCTCATTTTGTTTACCCTCCATTTTGGATGGAATAAGATGAAATCTTCAATAAGTTAGTTTTTCATTTGTTAAATTACAAAGATATCCTCATCTTCTTTACATTTTTCCTCGAACTTGTTTTGTTTTTCTTCGATCGACATTGTCATTATCACTCAATTTGCATGTTCACTCTTGCTTCATGACTATGAAAATTGCCAACGTGAAATAACAACACAGTGACACACCATTGTTTCTGAATCTTCTACCAAAAAAAACACCATTAGTTCTGAATCTAGCAGTGGTTCAATTATCCAAAAGTATGCGTCATTTTTTTATTTCAAAGAGAAAAATTTTCTTCACTTTTTATACTGATTAATTATTGATCATTAGTTTTTCTCCCTTTCATCCCGTTATATTTTTTTTTTCCGTCTTCATCCTATTATATTCTAATTAAGAACATGTAATACTTTTATCTTTTTATTAATTTAATATAACACCGTTAATACAAATTATAAAGTTTTAGTCATTTTCGTTCAAAGATGATATGTTTTTTCGGTGAATAAGATAATATATTTTAACTTGTATAATGTTTTTGATAGAAGGATAAAAATGGAATAGATAATTTATAACTCATTCCGTTCCGTTCAGTTGCCAAACAATGGAATGAATAACCTGTTCCGCTCAATCGTAAAATATCCAAACAATGAAATGAAATAATTGTTCCGCTCCATTCCATTCCACTTCATTCCGTTGCATTCTATTTTGCTCTATTCCGTTTGTTTTAATGTATCCAAACAAAGCCTTAAAGTTTGAGTCCATCAAATATGTGGAATCATCTTACAATATTTAAAAATGACGAAGATAAAAAGATAAAAAAAAGTAAAACATAACATATAGTTTTCCTCCCGTGTACATTTCCTAACAAAACATAAATAATTGGCACGCGGTCAATAAGATATGTCTCAAAGCAAAATTTTCAATCATGCATCACAAGAATCAAAAGAAAAGAGCTTCTTCAAAGCATCACCTTACTCCTACAGAATGTCTACGCCATCGCAAACGCGAAACGCCGTTGAGTGAGTAATCAAGTTATATAATGCATAATTACAATTTACAACTACAATAAATACGATCAAGTAGTTCACACAGAAAATTAAGATGTGTGATAGTCTCACACAGGATGATATTCACATAGGACATGTTGAGATCAACATAGCACTTTGACAATTACTCAGTTACTTAAGACACAAACATGATCACTAGACACTTCTAATTTCTTCTTGTTAATGTGTTTTTTGTGATGAATTTTGAAATATTTAAAAATTTAATTTTATCTTTACTAACTATTATAACTATATACATCTTACGTTTTAAACTGTACCGTTTTAAAATCATGTAAGTTTGAAGCTGATGAAGTCAGCCATAAAAAAGGTTGCAAGATAACATCCAATTGGTTTTGGTTTATTTTTGGCAGTGAAACACATCCATCTCTTGGTTATTATGGTTTCAGTAACATGGTTAACTAATATTGGACGAAACAATCATATGTTCAGTAGAAAAAGAAATCAACACGCTTGGTACGTACGCATCAAGACAACACTAAAAATCTAAAAAAAATAGGTGAACGAGATAATTAATGAAAAACATGCATTGCTTAACTAAATAATGAAAAAATTAAAAAGCTTATCTTATGATAGACTAGTGGTTCGGATATGATACATGTGAAAGGTTTTTTCTTTAAAAAAAAAATTGGGTAAAGGGAAAAAAAAAACTAGGAAATATGGAAGGTGGATTGGAGTCCAATGTTGTTCAGATTTTGAATTGTTTGTTGTACGATTCGAGAACATCCTCATATTTTGAATTGTTTGTTGTACAATGTCAGAACACCCTCTTTCTTTGAATTAGGTTTTTTAGGTGAGATACACATTCATTTATCATGGTATCCTCCATGTTAAGAATATTAATGTATCTAGACTACTCTTATACCGTAAATCAAATAAATTAATTATTCAATGAATTTTGCTTATAACAGCGATCGTTTGAACGATGTGTTTAGCCATCCTAATTTCTTAAACTAGTTTTTTAGATTGAAATCCGAGTTCACTTAATAAATATGAGACTTAAATGCATTTTTAATCCCTTTATTTTAAAAATCGATTTTTGGTCTCCTTATTTAACTTTTTCATAATTTTAATCTTTCATTTTATTTTTTGATCATTTTTTGACGATGTGTCTATTCAGATATGGTGTATCAATGCTTATTAAACATACTTTTTTTGTTAACATGGATTTTTAGTGTAGTCTAATAAGCGCTGACACGTCATAAATGAATATGTTACATTGTAAAAGATGACCCAAAAATGAGACAAGACCAAACTTCTAATAAAAGTTAAATAGATGACCAAAAAACCAATTTTTTGAATAAGAGGACCAAGACTTAATTTTATAAAGTACGAGGACCAAAAGTGCATCTCAACTTCGAACTACCAGACATTACCTATATGCATATAAACACGTCTCTCTTTATTTCTTCTCTTGCTATTGACGTCAACAAAAGCTAAATTGTGTCTTCCCCTGCGTGTATGCAACCTTATAATCTCAGAATTTTCCTTCCATTCTCACCAAACATGAAAGGTATGTATCTTCCTGCTACAAAATTTTATGTGAATTTGTGCAGATGATATCACTCACAATATGATAATTTGGTATCTCTTGCCTATCTTATAATATTTGCATATGCTTGTGTGGTACGTTATCCACAAAAACCAAGTGGAACATCTCAACTGACCCACTAATTGAGGTTCTCCTAATAACTAAGAACATTTTTAGAGACACATTTTCGATAGTCTATATTCTGCATTCAGCTACCTACTAATTATTTGTAAGTCTTCACAACTATAAAACAGACACCTCTTCATAGATTTTTTTTGTTGAAGAAGTAAAAAATTATATTAAACGAAAAAGATATCACAATAAATACAAGGTGTGTTTAAGAAGGATCCAAATAGTATCACAAGAAACAATTAGAGAAGTGTCAAAACAAGGTAAAAAAAATATTCATTGATAAATTGTATACCCCTGATTTTTAAAATTGAGTAAGACTCTCTAGATAAATTTAAAAGAAAAAAGAGTCACAAAAGAACTATAAAAACACTAATAACTAGTTTTATCTGCATATAATTACACTCACACATATAATTATACTGAATTATGTGATTTTATCAAAATATTAACGGTGTCGACGTGTCAGTGTACATGTCGTGTCCGTATCCGTACTTAATAAACACCCCAAATGACCAAAATACCTTCGACATAATAAACTAATGTTGTTTCTGAACAAAAGTTAATTGTCGTTCGTTCCTGAACAACAATCAGGAACCGTTTCAATTCATATGCCACTTGAGCTATTTTTTACATTCCATTTTATAATTTATTGTCTTTTTCTCTCATGCTTATATGTTTATCTCTGCTGTTGGCTATTGATACTAGTTCAACATTTTTCCCTGTGATTACATGATCTTTATTTTGACCATTCCTTATTTTAGAGAGCCATTGGATGTCATAATTTATTTGCTCTTGAATTTCATTTGATTGTTCCCTAATATGCTGGCTTCGCATACTTCTTGATGCACTTCCAGTATCTTTGTCTATTTCATTTCTTATTTAACATCATATCTACCAATGTTTATTTCTTTCATTATAGTTCACCATCATCTATTTCATACTATATTCTTGTTTTTTTTTCATCTCTTCATTTAACTTTTTCTACTTAGTTTTTCATTCAACAATCATTTACTACTATTTTATTTATTTCATTTCATTAATTATTCTTCAATCTTTGACATTAATTTATTTTTCTTTCTATTAATAATTACTCGTACTATATGTTCTGAGGATAAAGTTCCTCGAAAACGCTAGTCACTTTCGTGTCAGGCTTTGCATATACGTCAGTCTATGGCTCAACTGTCAAATCATTATTCTGAGGATATTTTTCCTCGGAAATAGATTTGTAACCAACATTTTTCCGATCGAGGGCGTGTGTTCCTCGGAAAAATCGACATTATGAGGAGAATATGACGATTTTCCAAGAGTTTTGTGCCTCGGAATTTCAATGGTTTTTTGTAGTGTTAATTCAGAAGCGAACAATAGTTAATTTTTGTTGGAGATTTTTTGACTTGGCATTTATGAAAGCCTCAAGGGTCGAGGAATTTATGCGATTTTGTGTCTTCATGCTTGTGATCCTCGACCCATGAAGATACGACCATGTCTTCACCTAATTGTCATTTTATCTTAGCACACATTAGCATCAAAATCACACAATCATGTGTAGTAGAGTAAGACATCTATTGATTTGTCAAAACAAATGGTAGTGTCCATTACTACGGTGCTTGAGTTGGTAACAAATATAAAGATTGTTATAAAAAAAATATAAAGATACAAATTTCCAAAAAGAGCTCTTTTTTTTTTTAAAACAGCAAACAAAACATATCATATATATTGAGAAAAATAAGTATAAGCGGTATTAAACCACAAGGTATAATTAAGTACGAGTAGTACTCACCTCTCTAAGAAGATACAAATTGACCGTCCAAAATACAATCAAACTTATCTAACCATACAATAGGCAAAAGGGATCATTTACATCAAATGTATTTGTTCTTGGTCAAATGCTCGATCCACATATAACTGTTCGTTTATAAGGTAAGATCTAGTAAGACATCAAACTCAATACTCTATCTTACGTCTATATAAGGGACATATTACTACCAATCAAGATGTGTTCATTCATTCACTCAAAACCTCTAACCCACCTCAATTATATGTTGACTTGGATTCCGACAAATTCTCCAAAAACAAAACACTTTCTTCCATCGATCTGTCTTTACTATGATATTTTCTATCTTTATCAAAATTATAGTTCTACCGAACAAAACAATATTAGAGATCTCAATTTCTATTACCTTTTTTTTTATCAACCAATTTGTCCATTTTTATTACGTTTAAGAAATGGAGAGCGGGTTTTCACCATCTCTCCCATTTCTCATCCCCACACCGAACTCATATGAGAGGCCTTTTTATAATATAGTAAATTACTTTTAAAATGTAGTAAATTACTATAAGAGGCTTTTTATATAGTAAATCTCACCTATCTCTCCATTTCTTTATTTATATTTTTAAAATATAGTAAATTACCACAAGATGCCTTTTTACCGTGCACAACAAGAGAATGAGGGATTACATTAAGGGATGCTAGGGACAATCTCTCTTACACTCTCTCTTAAACACTCTTTCATTCATTGGTCCACATCATCATTTTTTATAAACCATATACATGATAACTGCCGAATTGGAAACCCATTTTAATAATCATAAAAAAGAATTCTGCTAAAACACAACTATCATAGCTCAACAATTTAAATACTTGCTTTTTTTTTACAGGGTGAACATGAGTTTTCTCTAATTAAAATATGGGTTCGTTGATTTCTTAGCGGTTCTTTGATTTTCACTGTATTTGTCTTTATCATATCTGCAGTAACCCACCCTCATCAAATATACATGACAACAATCGCAACACAATGCAGAAACAATAGATACCATGGCTCTTCTCTGTTGGTTCACCTACAAATTTTTCTAATTCAAAGACGTAACGATTTTCCGACGATTGACATATCAATGGATTTGAACACCTCTTTCTTTGCCTCCCATGATGTTGATTAGCATGACGAAGAAGAAAGTCTTGAAGAAGATTTATTTTGGGGGAGAAACTCTGTCTGGAAGATGAAGTCAATAATTATCATATTTTTTATTTTAAAATAGATTGAATCAAAGAGCCGGTTACCGGTTATACATTTTGTGTAAAGCAATGACGTGGACCAATGATATAGTAAGTGTCCAAAAGCGATTGCTACCGCGACTGCAATTAGCATTCCTCTTACATTACATCCTCATGCATTTTCTAAGCATTAAGTCACAAAAATTGCTGTATACACATGTTATAAGGCTGAAAAACACATGTAAAAGACGAAAATGCCCCGCAACAGTTAACTACCTAAGTAAAAAATCGGCTGCAGTTAACTACCGAAGTTCATTTGGCAGTTAACTGCCGACGAAAAAAGGAAGAAAAAAAAAAAAAGAACCCATCGCCACTTAAGTGCCGAAGAACTCAACAAATTTTTTTGAAAATATTATACTATGCTATGCTATGCTATAATATCCTAAAAAGTACTACTTCCCTATATCCAAATGTGTTTTTCTTTTTTATTGAAAATATAATATCCTAAAGGGTACTACTTCCCTATATCCAAATGTGTTTTTCTTTTTTACTGAAAATTGCAGAATAAATTTTTACGTGAAACCATCAGTTCATTTGTAAGAATTAATCAAAACATGCTGTACCAATAAAAGTAAAAAGCATGAGTGGAAGGATAGTAAGAAAAAGGCATAGTAAACACTTTAAATGCCGTCTATAGCATAGTATAATATTTATTTTAAAAAAATGGTTATGAGTTCTTCGGCACTTAAGTGAAGTGCCAATGGGTTCTCTTTTATTCTTTTTTCGTCGACAGTTAACTGTTGAAGGAACTTCGGTAGTTAACTGCAGCTGGTTCTTTACTTTGGTAGCTAACTGTTATAGAGACATTTTTCGTCTTTTACATGTGTTTTTCAGCCTTATAATATGTGTATACAGCAACAATTTTATAAAGTCACGAACCATTGATGTGTAACCCTCTCTACGAAGCTAAAGTTAGCATTGATGGCGGTTTTTTTATACCTCTTTTTATTTTCATTTTCAATCGTCTTCTGGCTGATGCAATCAACTTTATCATAAACAAATATTTCACCTATTAGCCTCATCAAATAAAAACATAGTCTTAAAAGGAAACCCAAAATTTTATATCACACGGCAAAATTAAGTTAAAAAAAGAAGATAAACAAAGTTATAGAACAAAAAAACGTCTCGTTAATATATTTAAAGTTCGTGGAACTGTTAAGTTGTCCCTACTTTTTTTTTGACAAAAACAAAACGATATTCATTCATTCAAATCGATGGAGTACATCAGATACAGACATTACTAAAAACGTAAAGGGTGAATCTGCGAACAAACTCACAGCACCCAAGTTAATAGCATACATCAGCAAAATGCCTACAAATAATATGATAAAACCTAAGTCACCAAAATACCCATGCTTCCGGATCTGCAACGTTGACGTCCAAATCATTGGTTGAATTTGTAATTGACTGATGTAGATCTTTCAATAGGAACTGAACAAACACCGCGACAAGACGCGAAATCAAACGCCGCACAAGATGACGAACAACGCAACGCCGCACTTAGACGACGAAATCACAAAAAACAAAAGAAAAAACTTGATAGATATGAAAACCACTTATTTAGATTGAAAGAAAATGAAAAAAAAGATGTAGAGGGGTGATTCTAGGTCAAAAAATGACCTAAAACCATCCGTCCTCGATGAACGAAAAAGAAAGAAAGTTTAGAGAAAAGTTAGAGTTGCTATTGTTCCCTAGGTTGTCCCTACTTAAAACCATTAAAACCACTGTTTCACCAAGCTAATGGAATCCAAAAATATCAGTGAATAATTACTAATCATGTTTTAGCTATCATATTCAGGAATCACACACACAGTCATATATTTTTTTTGCCTCTTGAAACTTTCAGACATATATTAAATTAGGAAAATGTTAACTTGTGCCCTTAAGGCACATGTTAAGGAACTTAAAGTGGAAATTTTGTGTAGGAAATTGTGCCCATTTATTTCTTTAGAGATTGAAAATTAATATTTTGTAATAAATATTTACCATTTATGGAATCCTTAATAGGGCACATGACCCATTAAATTAAGTAAATCAGATGCGGTACCTTTTATCTTGTCGTTTGATAATAGCTTGACCCCATCGATTAATATAAAGTCAATCAATGTAAAAAGCCATGAAATTTGGAATTTCTTTCCCCGGTCCGGTCCTGTTTTTACTTTTTGTTCAAGCTGAAATTTCCCAACCATTATTCAAACCCCGAGGAGGACAAATTCAGATTCCATTTTATAGTTTGCATTTACCATCTATATATTGGATTGGACCACTCTTGCAATTAGAAAAAAAGAGTACTCTTGTTTTTTGCATGTACCATCTATCCAACTCGAGGAGCTTCATTCATGACTTTATCACTAGAGAAAATATTGCCTCATTCATTCACGATGACTCTATCAATTCTCACATTTTTTTAATTTTTGTTTTACATTGCCATAATATTATCTAAGTTTTTTTTAAAAAAAGAAGAATAAATTAAGAAATTGTCTCATTAGGAATTTTGAATTACGTAGCTGTAAAAATGCATTGCGTGGTACAGTGCCAGTTGTGCCTGTTGATGTGGCTATTTCAATTCAATTCAATGGTCTCATCTCATAGCTGTCAATGTTGTGTCCCTACTCCAAGAACTCCAGTCTATGTATGGTCGCACTAGTGGGCCCCATTGCATGACCCCAAAAAAGCAACTAAAACAACATTCTCATGCTTCCACTGCAAGACACCCCTAGGACAAGACATTTGCTGTTTTAACAATAATAGTAATATTATTCTCCTTCAAAAAATAGTAATATTATTCTAATTTCTCATCAAACTTAATTTCATTCCTCAAATCACTTGGTAATGGATTTGTCTATCTCTAAATAATCACATTATTGATCTAAACTGTCCTATTTTTGAGTCTATATTTGAAACTTATTGCAAAATTGAAATACTAATCATCTAACTAATGAAACACAATTTTTTTCACCACATGGGAATTGTATTTTGTCCAACAAATTGTGTCTCTATAATAAGATGGGACCTGCAAGTAACACAAATCCCAAATTTAACGAATCATTAAAATCAACCATCATGTACCAAATCATTGTTCACTCCTACACATCAATTTTTTCTTTTTTGAGGACTCCACATATCAATGTTTTCTACACTTTAATGTACCCATATATTATCCTCAAAGGAGGTATTTTAGCCTTTTTCCCCCACTTCTAATTTTAATATTTTTCTCTTTTGTACTTCCCACCTTTACTAGCAACATAAAACTCATACCAAACACAAAGGCGATTTAAAGCAATAATATTTGTTGAAAATTATAAATTGCCTGATCAAAATCAAATAACTCACATTTTTAACGATGTGATTTGAGTCAATATATAACATTAAATTACAAACCATACGATTTAGATTTAACGGTCCAAAATATGCAAATGCAACTCATGTGAAAAAACATAATTGCATCCAAAACAAACAAGCAACATCTTCACTACAAACATTAAAATGCAAATAAACCCAAAATAATATTATGCCCTGTCGTTTTCATTCTGAGTCTCTCTCTGTCACTCAATAAATACAACAAAGGTTGGTAATAAACAAATTAATAACAACAACAAATAGTAATTTTGGAATAATTTAAAATGTACATATGATATGTGTCAATCAAATATTAGACAGCATATATATAATAAAAAAAAGCAAAGAGTAGAAGAAAGAAACTTGCTCCCAAAGCACACTATCCTTTTCCTTCTTTCCCTTCTTCTCTATATGTATAATGTAACCTCTTCAACAGTTTTAAATTTCTACACACAAAAACAAAAGCAAAGCATCTTCTCTTCACATTCTCTTTCTTTTCCTTGCAAGTTTCAATCTACTATTGTAACTGTCGGTGTATTTTTTTTGTTCAAAAATTCATCTAAGTTTCGTATCTTCATAGGTTTAATCAAAAAAACATTTAATGTAGTCAATATGTGTCAAGAGTTCATGCTTTTTGGTTCTTATTTGTCTCCTAAATTTGAGCACTTCTTGTTCCTATTTTCTGATGCATGTAAAACTCATGACATGAGTAGTTTATCATTGAGCTCCTCTTTTATTGCATTAAAACAGAGATTTTGATTAAACCCATTTTCAAAGTTTCTATCTTTTCTTCCTGGGGTTGTTTTGTTTTGTGTGATCAATAACAGAACAGAAAAAAGCATTCATTTTGTTCATTCTCTTGCCATTTTCACTGTGAAAAAGAAGTAAAAAAAAGTGATTTTTATTCATCATGAGTTTTCTAACAGGCTCTCCTAAAGGCTCTTGGGAACCCATTATGACTGTTAGGACAAATACTCAAAGTTATTGGATTAATTGGAGGGTTTTGCTTTGTGCTATTTGGGTTTTGCTTTCAATCATTTTCTCATCATTGCTTCTATGGAAGTATGAAAAACGTTTAAGAAATGTCTCACCAAGAAATGGTAATGGAAGGGAAAAACAAGAAGAAAATTCAGATATTTTGTATGAGGATGAAACTTGGAAGCCTTGTTTGAAAGGAATTCACCCTGCTTGGCTTTTGGCTTTTCGAGTTTTTGCGTTTATTGTGCTTTTGGTTCTTCTCATTGTCAATGTTGTTGTTGATGGAGGAGAAATTTTACTGTATTACACTCAGTAAGTTTTCATTTTTTTTTTCATTTTGTTTTTATATTTGGTATCTTTTGGAAGAACATTATGAATAAGGCCTATGTATATAACTTGGTTACAAGAGTTGAAGAGGAGATATTGATAATGATTAAGAATATAATAGAAAAAATATCAATTAGTGTTTCATTGATGTTATGAAAAGATATTTAAATGAGATAGTTTTTGTTGTTACTATAATATGAGATGGAAGGAGTAAATAGTTAGTAGTATTGAACTATAATGTAGCTTGCTAGCTGAAGGGACACACAATATATTATTGCAATTACTCCCTCTCTGCTTTTGTAGTTAAAGCTTTTCTGATCAATCAATATGATGCTAATTTGTTAGTTAGACGTCTATTTCAATTTTCCTTTTAAGAAAGTTATTGCCTTACATGATTCATGAAGCTAATTTGAGCAATAACCATTTATAGCCAGACAATATTTCAACTCTTGCAGTATTAATTAACCATATTCTCAGCTTATTTTTTAGCATTTAATTTGATTTTGATTTTGATATTTTTTTTATGGTTTCTGAAACAAGGTGGACATTTGCTTCTATCACCTTTTACTTTGGGGTAAGTATAAAGGTTTCAATTCAATATCTCAGAATATATTAGTTATGTTACTCTTGTCCATGATATACTATACAATCTCTTATATATTTATTGTCCTTTTATGCTTGATATTGCAGCTAGGATCAATACTTTCCATGCATGGATGTTACCAACATCATAAGAAATCAAGTGGTGATAATAAGGTTGATAATGTCGATGGAGATGCAGAGCAAGGAGTGTATGATGTTCATATACTCCCACAAAGTTCTAATGCATCAGACCAAGAGAAAAATTTGGGAGCCTTCGAAGAAGTTATCATTCGCCAACATGCTGGAACTTGGGGTTATATTTTTCAAATAATATTCCAGGTACAGTTTTTTTCAATTTTCATACATTACTGATTAAACTTCAATGATGGTTGATCTTTTCATTTATTTTCTAAATCAGCAAATGTTAATATATTATTTGCTGTGATAGTATTTTTCTCCTTCACCAGGGATTAGACTCTGGCCATTTAATCCATTTCAAGCCTTAGCTCAAACCGAACCAGTTGATTGTATAATTGATATTAGTTTCTTTACTTGTGAATAGATAAATGCAGGTGCTGCATTGCTCACTGATTGTGTATTTTGGTTTGTATTTGTTCCATTTTTAACCATCAAAGATTACAATCTAAAATTTGTAAGTATCTTTTATGAACTCATTCATTAGGGGGTTTCTCTTGGGAAGAAAATAAGAGACTTCAAAACCTGGAAATTAATCCACTTATATTGATTATAGTATTCTTTTGTGGCAGTTGGTAATCGTTATGCACTCAATCAATGCTATTTTCCTCATAGGTGATACAGCTTTAAATTGCCTGGTGAGTTCTTGGCGTTGAATTCCATTTAATTCTAAACTTCCATTGTTTGTGCTTATATGGAAATCTTACTCTTCTTCCTTTTGCTCTCTTCAGCCTTTCCCTTGGTTTCGAATGGGATACTTTTGCTTATGGACAGTCACATATGTGATTTTCCAATGGATTGTTCATGCTTGCATTTATCTCTGGTATAGGCCTTTGTATTTTAGTTTTTGTTCAACTACTTAGAAAAAACACATTATACATCTTTGTCTAACATAAGTTTTGTTGTTTTAAAAAACAGGTGGCCTTATCCATTTCTTGACTTGTCATCCTCATATGCTCCACTATGGTATGAACTTTACTCCATTCTCATTATCTTCTGCAAAATTGGTTACAGAAATCTTGCCTCATTTCCATTCTTTAGTTCTAGAGCTTTTATGATGCTTGAATCCAATGAAGTAATGAACTATTGTTAGGACTTAGGATATTTAGCTTTGCGTATATACTTAAGTTCATTTGGTGATCCTGTTTTCTATGGCTTGTGATTAATTTCTAGGTACTTTGCTGTGGCATTACTGCATATTCCATGCTATGGTATTTTCACTTTGGGAATGAAGCTGAAACATTATGTGTTGTCAACCCACTACCCCGACTCATATCAATGTGTTAGATGATATCGGCTTGCTTAGGACAAAACCAAATTATAGCTTCAATTTTCTGAAGAACATAAACTTTACCATAGAAAGAATGAATATAAGGAAGGAGGAAGGAAGAGTGAAATAATACTGTCAGCAAAATGAATCACATAATGTTGAAATAAATAGCAACATATATCTTTTATTTTTAGGTGAAGATTAGCAGTTGAAGAAGGTATAAATACAATTTGGCTAATGCTTTCTGCTAATACTTCTTATAGAGATGCCATACATGTAATTAGTTATGAATTCTTGTAAGAACTAATCTGACTAAGCACCAATTTTCATATGATTCTTAAATATCAGTTGTTATTAATGTCTAATGCATGTTTGGTATCAGGGTAGATTTGTCAAAATTACGGTGAGCCACCCTGATTTCGGCAAATCCTCAATAATACTGAACATGCACTAAATGAACTAGCGGAACATATTTTAACTTTTACTACTTTTGGTCATTGCTTGTAGTATGATAAGCTGAGTTTAAAAAGAGTTACTTATAATAATAATAATAAAATTTGTCTGAACACTTGGAATTTGAAAGTAACATTTGGATTTCAACTAATTAGAATCAAGTCTGATGAACCTATTATCTATATAGGGATGCAAAACAGTCTGAAAAATTTATGATTTCTCAAGTACTATAACCCACCTTAAAAATGTGAATACAAATACTGGCAAATTTTCAAATGAAATCGAAAACTTTCTTATTTTAGTGTATAAATATTTGATTGTGCCACTAATTTTGAAAATGTGTTCTTTTGTACTATGTTAATTATGTATGGAAATTTTCATTTCTTTGTGTGACTTCTAAAGTACGTTTAGCAGATATCACTCATGTTTCTAATAACACTAATGGACATCTTCATTTCTTTGTTTGACTTCTAAAATACATTTAGCAGAGATCACTCATGTTTTGCTTGACTCCCTTCAGCACTGTGGCAGCCACATTACTTCTAGTGGAATCAATTGCCTTTTTTCAAACTGTCGATTAAAGAAGTTGACTTAAAATTAGAAAAGTCGCTCTTAAAATCAAGGCAAATTCCATTACCACTGAACTGCAACATTGAAACTGGCCATGAAGAATTAAAAAGGTAGCAGTAAAAAGATCAATTACTAAACACACTTATAAGCTAACAGAAAAAACAAACGTGTCACGACATCAGTTGGATATTTGCAAGAGGAGACCAGAAAAGTATCAGGAAAGAGAGGAGTAGAAGTAGTCTACAAATTTTGTGCCAAAAAAAGAAGAAATAGTCTACAAATATAAACAAATAATAGTTACCATCCAATTTGTGACACTATTACGAACTTCAAATTTACATATGAAGAAGATAAAATCCTTTTTTTTCTTTTTTCTTGGGAGTGATATCATAGCCATCCAGTAGTGAAAAAGATCAGGGGAGTGTTGTCATCATATATGTGACTCACAATATGAAGATTCAAACTGCAAACTTGAGCCTACTTGGTCTCAATCTTGAACAAAAAATTCTTTTATTTTCAATTATCAAGTTCAGTAAGGAAATTTCACATCATACAAATCAGCATTTTTTAAAATAATTTTAGATGGTTCACATATTTCAAATGTGCAAGGTGGTTTATTCAGCTTTTGTATATTTTAATAGATTCGACATCAACTAACAATTTATTTTGTATCAACCCAGATCCAAAATCCAACGATTCCACCCATGTGTTGTTTGCTCGTATACATCTATTCAGTGAAAAAAATTGTAAGCGCAGACAGAAGAAAAGAATGAAGAAAAGAAACTTATATACATGAATTTTTGTTACAAAGAATGACAACCCCAAAAAATGATTAAATACACAACTGTGATTATTGAAGAAACATCCTAAGATGTGCAACATAATTAAGCTAATACAACATTAAGGTACAAGTTCTGACTTCTGATCATAAAGAATTGCTTGGTAAGGAACCCATTAAGATGATATTTTCGCCTTGATGCTCCCTTGTTTTCTCAGGCTTTTCTTTCGTAAATAATCCAGAGAGAAACTTAGGTGACAACCCAGAACTCAGCCCCTTGCCTAACAAGTCAAAAGCTCCTTTCGTTCCACCACCTCCCCATTGACTTACTTTGTTAGCAAAACTCCTTGACTTGTTCAGTCTGAGTTGTTCCCCACAAGGACAATTTGCAAGCTTTCTAAAGCAACGTTTATGGAAAACCGACTGACAAGATTTGCACCTTTCAATGTCGTCTTCCTGTTGATAATTTAGCTTTATAGTATTAAGACTGCTCATTTTTAATAGATCAAAAGAATTCCAGACTGACAAAAGAGTACATATGTGGAGGCATTAGAGGATAGGGAAAATATGGCATCCCCATATACCCATTATGAATCCAACTCTAGACTGCAGAAAATTCAATTGACATGTTGCCAGTTTGGTCATTTAAATGAATCTATTATACCATGAATGATTAAAATAGATTTGATATTTTTGAAAAAAATAAACCAATAAACCATGCATTTTAGTCCTACATGTCACGAGTCCTTTAAGATGACCAACTTAGCAACATGAACAAATTATGTTACATCTGAAAATCATGTGTTCTCAATTATTTTAATAGCAATTGGATGATAAACTGGTATATAAGTTGATTCTTTTAATTGATAAAATTGGGAGACTTGATTATGACAAAAAAACAAAAAAGTAATGGAGGGGGCCATAGGTCATGGAGGAGAGAACCATAAGTCAAAATTAAACCTAAATATTACTATACAAGTTGCTTTTTTTCACTCATGTATAGACGATCGTTATAAACTAACTCAGAAATTCAATTATTACAATTAATTTTTCTGAAGTCCTTTCCACAGTTTTTAAATTAAAAAAGAAAAAAGAATATCCACAAAATGCATGTGAAGTCTTTTTGCATAGTCTGTATGATCAAATTTTTACATTAAGAGCAGATTCAACATACAATTTATTAGGAGACTAGTTAGAATTCTAAGAAATTGTTATTTTTTTTCATTTATAAACTCATTCTTTTGCTCAACTAATTCTATAGTACAGAATCTAAGCACTGACAGATACAAACCTGAAATGGGAAAATGAGAGAAGATGGGTCACTGCAATCTTGTCGGGCACTACATGGGATTCCCACATCACAGCAAACGAGGCATTGATCAGTAATGTGTTCCAGGATTTTCCTTGACACAGTTTCGACCATCACAGGCAGTGCTGCATAATGATATAAATCAGAGACACCACATATAGGGAATTCCACATAAAGACTTCAAAAGTGATCACTGGTTGCAATAAATAGTGTTGCACGGTATTCTGTCAGACTTCTTATTAGAGAACAGTATAAAAGAAGAGAGCATAAATTAATTGGCAATTATGGGCAATAAAACATGCAGGCAATATGCATTGATAGGTACCAGGAAATGAGTAAAACAGGTCTGAATATCCATCAACCTTTTATTTCTCCTTACTTAGGTTATCATAGGGGTCCTATCATATCATACATAAAGTTACTCAAAATGATACGAGTCCATAATCAGTTAGACCAAGATATCCACATTATTATTAAGACATACTCCTCTAGTCTTATTTATAAGAAACAAAAGACTAATCACGAAGACCAAGGAAGCATATTCAAAGGAGTTAATGCTAACTATTTTTTAAAAATACCCTGAACACTCATTATAAGAAACCAACTTGCATAAGAACCAAAAAATAAATAGGACTGGAGGTAGACTTTTGCAATAAAGGCAGCCAATCAAAGCAGGGAAAACATGAGGAAATTCGGTAATAAAATTTGACCAGTCAGAATGTGAATTTCGGTTTAAAGAGCAAGTATTAGAAACGGCTTAAGATATCATTCCATCAAACCCAAATTAATTTATCAAAGGAAATGTAACACATCTAAGTGGACCAGCAGAGACACAAAAATGTATGAAATAAAAAATAAAATCTAACCAGCAAAGACTCCTTTGGACAGATCAATCAAATCTCTAAGAGCAAAAAAGTCATTGCTTTCAAGAATATATCTCCGATTTCCAACTCCTTTATTGATAGACCTCCGGAATGGGCAGCGAACATATGGAAGCATTGTTCCTATTTTTTTCCTGACACTCATAACATGAAGCAAGGCTGGGACCTTTGAGACAAGGAAGGGATTAACGGCAGTGACACAAAGCATGGGCTGCAGGAGAAATTTCAAAACAAACGGGTTAAAATAAGGGGAAGGAAAAGTATAAGCATGTGTATATTAGTTTGATTGATCCTCTTTTAAGTAACATAAAAGATCTGGTTAAACAACACATATATTCATGTTCAATAAGTCGTGCAATTGTTTTCTATTTTCTACTCTGAAAACTTTATAGGGGTTCCTTTATGATATTGGATTCAAACCCAAAGTTACAAGTCAATGACAGCTAAATCCAGCAAGTGAATATAACAGGGAAAATTAAGCAAACCAATAAAGGCCATAAAATTTAATATTCACAAGGAATTTGCCGATAACAACTTAGCATGCATCAATTTGTATGCATTAGTGTAGTCACTTTTCATCACTTCACAATCTTTGTGCCCAATGTTCAATGTAGAAGCAAATGAACAGCATTCTTTAAACTAGCAATTACTATATCAGTGTACTAGATTCTACCAAATCGAAGCTTTTTGTACCCAAGAGAAGAGATAGAAACATCACTTTCTAGTTAGCTTACACACAAGAGACTTTGGACATAAACATGCATCAGAGAGAATATAGGATGAAAATAGTGTGAAAGCATCAAATCCAAAATTACATGTTCATGTATAGAATCCAGATATGACTTTGCCAGCTGAGAAACAGGATAATGAGTGAAATCCCAATGATGTAAAACCCTTGCTGGCAAGACTGCAGTCTCATTTGTGTGGCAAGAAGAGCAGAACAGTTGACCAGTATATTCACAAAGTCGAGGCTTCCCCCAGCCAAATGTCTGTACAAAATCCCAAATTGAACTATTTCCATCATCAAAATGCCTATGGCATCCAGCACATGTGTGATGTTGTGCTTCTAACAACTGCCTCATTGATTTATTTGATGGAATTTCAACAATAAGTGATATGGTCTTCCCCCAAGTGGAAGAGTTTCGAATATTTTCCCCTCTTGTAAAAGACGACAGAGACACTGTAGAGTTTGACACAGGTGAACTGGGATGGGAACCTTCAGGGGACAAAAACCAAACAAGTGCTCTTGGAGGACTTGAAAAGAACCTGGAACAGAGAATAGACTGTAAACACTCTTGAATGAGAACACTTCTCTTCGCAATTATATCAAGAGATGCACTTCTAAATATCTTTGATTCCTTTTCAACAGAAGACCAAGGCAAAGGTAAAGTCCAACCTTGCTCGTTAAATAAGGATTTCATGCAACGATGAAGAGTTAAGAAATCACGATATCGCTTTTCAACCTCCCATTGATCCTTGCCACTCCACACTTTTATTTTATAAACAGTGTACTCCTTCACCCCAACCAATCTTTCACTGAAAGAAACATCCCCTCTTTTCTGCCTTGCACCTACCACTTCAATCCTATCTATTCTTCTTGGGCGCTGAACTAGCAGGTAAGCATCATCTGTACTAGAAGTAGAAGCAGTTAACCCACCATCTCTTGAAGGCACAGACTGTTGTGGATCAAACATTCTGTTACCCACGGAAAACCTAGTAGCAGGAGAATCCATAGACTCCAGCAAAATTTCTTCCATTTCCTGAACAACCTCGTCATAGAATTCACTTAGCTCAGAGTCCTCTATCTGCAATATTTAGTGAAACATTAAACCTTGTATAGGTTGAATAACAATTGCTGCAATGTCTCAAGTCAGACTTCAACGACACTTTCCACCATCTTTTTCAAGAGATGGCAAATAAAAAAACCTTCTTCAACAGCAAAAAGAAAAAAAGGAAATCTAATTGAATGGGTCATTCATCCAATATTTCAAAAATATAATTAAATTAACACTTGAGTTTACAGGCTCTAGTTTCAATTGAATGCATCTTATTGAATTATGAACAGGATTAACAGTTTCAACACTCAGCCCAGTTGGCCTTCCTGAACATTATGGCTGTTTAGTTAATAATCAAGCTAGAAATAACATATAAATCTAATGGGTTTATACAATGCTTTAAATTACAAACTGCGTCATCTAATGCATCGATGACGACAATTGAGCCACAACTGCATAACGCTGCAATTGCATCCCAAATCAAACCACATTAGCCGTCATGCAACTATAGCCACTACTCTACTATAACTACAATTTTAAACATTGGATTTACATATTAATAAAAAATGTACAAATTAAATTAGCACATATAATAACTGTAAAGGTTTGGAAACTATAACTTAAAACACAACAGGAGTAGAGTACACATTGCTCACCTTAGATATCACGTGACTTTTTTCTAACACATTTGTCGAAGTGGAAGACCTCTCTAATATTTTCCTTGTTCCGCCATTTGATGGCAACACAATTGGTTTAAGATTCTCAAAGGATTTTGCATCCACATTCTCTACATGAACGGATACATTGGAAGTACTTGCATCACCTCTACTATCACAAAATTGATCAGACTTGAATTCAAAATTATCTAAATCCAAATTTTCTCTTTGAGCATCACCAGAGGCACCAGCTTCATCATTCTTAATACATCGATTTCCCTTTCCCTCACTTCCACCATCCTTGATATTCAAACTCTTCTGAGGATCTTCTTCTGGCAGAAGACCCAAATCAAGTGTGTTGTCAGCACATTGAATTTCACAAGAAACAGGAGCATCCCTGTCCCTGTCCCTATCCCTATCCCTCAGCTCTTCTAAAGCTTCTCGATCACCAATATCTTTTGTTTCTTCAACTTCATTATTGACAACGATGTCGTCCTTCTCTTCTTTTCGAACAGAACTTACCCCATCTTCTTCTACTTGATTATTACTTTCTCGTGGATTATAAAACAGATCAGACACAACAGAAACCGGACCATTTTGAATCAAAAAATCATCCAAATCATGTGAACCAAAAGCCACAGAAGAATTCATAAGCAAAGGATTCTCATTTCGAACCTCTCCTTCTTCATATAAACTCACACTCCTCGAAGAATAAAATTCACTCGACACATTTTCACCTTTCATCGAATAAAACTCATTCTCATTATCACCTTCACATCCACTCCCATAATTGAACATAGAATCATCACCTTCCGAAAATTCCTCTTCCTCATCCTCTTCCCTCTCAATCTCTCTTTCCCCAACTTCACCACCATTTTCATTCCCATCAGATTCTTCAATTCCTTCATTTCCAATCAGCTCCGACGAATCAAGCCCGGTCATACTAAGCTCATCACCGTCGTCACCGTATAATTCCAATCCACTCGAACCGTATCGAAAATTCTTACGATTTAAATCATCGAAGGTTCTAGAAGAAGAAGCGAAATCGATATCGGAGAAATCGTGGAAAACGGTAACGGCACTGCGGATGCTCATGCTGGTGTTCGGTGTTCCCATCATTGAGTTACTTGCGCTGCAGTAACGTTCAGACTCCGATTCGGCGCCGAAGGAAGAGCGGCGAGAGAGACCGTCCGATTGTCGGAGACGTAAACGGGGAAATGAATCCAACGGTGGATCCGGAGAGCCGTTCATGATTTGAAACCTGGTTGATTAAAAAGTAATTAGATTAATTAATGAGAAAGTTACGTGATGAAGTGTGATTGATGGAAGCTAACCTTTGATTATCGCGCGGGATTGTGAAATTGAGCACTCTAGACTAGAGAGAGTCTTCCCTGATACACGAACACAACACGAGAGAAGATGATAGGGGAAAATATGTTTTTACTTTTTAGAAAAGAAAGAGAATCAGGTTTTTGTTTTTACTTGTTAATAAGGGAAAAAACAAACAGAAACTGAGAAGAGAAAATATTACAACTACCGTATCTGCGTCTTTTATTTTATCTATCTACCTATTTTACCTACCAATCAACTTTGCTGTTATAAGATATGATACCACGATGATGACAGAATTATTTTATTGAATCAATACAGAAATTAGACTCAAAATAGTCTATAAGATTTTCTGAATTGATAAATTCATCTTCACAATCGCAGCTTGTTAGTCAAAATGGTTTTTTTGTTACCTACAGAGGAACTCATGTTAAATTAATATCAAACGTCATATGTTCGTTTAATGTGTCATATATCATTGTCTTTAAGAATATAAGATAATGGTTGGAAATTGCTTGATATAGTCAAATGTACTATCACATAGAGAAATTAATCTCATTAGCCACTTACCTCTCTATTTTCCGTCAAATACTAACTGAAATTTTTCTCAATTGTTCTGAAATTCAAACACGTATGTTTTCGTTATTTTTGGGAGTTCTTTTTCTCGCTACATATAGCATTGCTCTTTTGGGTCGTGTTGCAATTTTCGGGTCTTCTGATTTGCATGGTCGGAGCAACTTCAAGAAGGGTGGCTATTAGGGTTCTCAAAGAGAACACAATTAGGTTTTTCGGCTCATCCCCTTATTTAGATTTGTTTGACTTTTCCCACAAACGAAGCTTCCAATGAAATGGAAAATGGTGTGTGGCTGTGGGCAAACAGTTCCATCAAATCATAGTGAAATCATCAAATCATATGAAAATCTGTCACAGATTAGTTTTGAGCCATCTGTTGCAATCTCACTATAAAATTCTACAGGATTTTAAAAATATATTGTCATAGGCTACACATATCATCTCTCGAAATGAAAAAATCATTTTTATTATCTATAATTGAATGAAACACAGTTACAGCATCCCTAATCTTATTACATACAACAATTTCACCGGTAAACTAGAGGGAAATGTTACATTTTGCTCAGATCTGAAGGATAGCTACTTTTACAAGCGATAATACTTTTACAGCTGATACTAATTTAAATTACTTTTGTATATCTATTCGACAATACATGTACAGTATCAGGCTCCCTCCTGTATGAATGCAGTTTACAAAACTTAAACCTGATTCACATAAAATGATTCAGGAATATTTATATGGCTGCGTCATCTTTTATTTTCTGCAATAGCAAAGGAGGCAAAAGAAAATTAGCAACACATGAGTGCAATGAAATTGGTAATACAGGATCCAATTTAACTCACATTTGAGATATCCTTCCACAAGTTGAGAGTCTTGAGAGCTTTTCCTGATTGTTGTGTTTCACGCGCCAAAGACACCCCTTCAGCTAGGTTCCTCACAAAGCCACTTACCATGAGAGCTGCTGCAGCATTGAGAACCTAGGCATTTTGTACAGAATAATCAAAATGTGTGTGACGATACTACTAATGCATACATAAAGAGTGGTCCAAGCACCAATAAATAATGCAGGACATGTCATGAATTTCAGTATTTTATAAGAAAATTGAGACAGAAAGAACAATAGAGAATGTTACACTAATTGGATTTCAGTAAAATACCATCCTCTAAGATTTTTAATATGATTAAAAAAACAAAGATACTCACAAAAGCATCTGCAATAGGTCCTCTCTCTCCACCCAGAATACGTTTGAGAACCTCTGCATTGTATCTTGGATCACCACCCTTTAAGCTTTCAAGATTGCACCGAGGAATGCCAAAATCCACTGTTCCAATAAACAATATGATGTGAGGAGAGCAAAAGTATGCCCAGTAAAGGATCCATTACAGCGCCCAATTAGTAGCATGTGAGCTGTATCAATATACTTCATAACAGAAATAGATTAAAAAAAACTATAAATTAACATATGCTTACAGGGATCAAATGAGAATTTATCAATCCCTCCTGGAGTAACATCGAGCACTAGACCAGGTCCTGAAGGTAAAATTAAGTCATATTAAGAAACCAATGTCTTTAAAATAAACGATTTTGAGATGTAAAACAAGCAAGAGATCTCACCAAGAGGACTAATTTCATCCAAACCTTCAGAGTGGACAACTAAAGCTCTTTTCATGCCAAATTTATTAAGTGCTTTGGCCATTTTGAAGACCTATCAAAAAGGCCGAGACAAACCGCTTATTAGGAATGACAGAGATGGAGAAAAATGGAAAGAATTAGATCCTCAACTCTTCAGTCAATTTTTTCTTTTCCTTTGTGAAAAATACAAAACATAAGAAACAAAACAAATGTTGTCGAATTGACAATCATTTCAATTTCAGTATTTTGCTACTATCAAATCAACAAAAAAGGATGACCCTACGCATTTTAAAAGTTCTAATTTGAACAGAACAATCATATATGGATGAATTATTTAATCAACTGATAATCTACATTTCTTTTGAAAGATACAAATACAATAATTGTTAAGGAAAAAAACAGAAGACAGAACCTCAAAGGCAAAGCTCAAATGCTTCATAATCAATGTTCAACGGAAAAAATAACAAAAATGAAATGATATAACTAAAGGAAAAAGAGTTGAACTTGTTTAAAAGTTATCAATGTAAGGCAATTACTTCAGATATGAGGCTGCTTTCACAGCTATCAATCTTTCACAAGCAAATGCTATGAACAAATAGATTTCTTATATTTTTCTCATTTCTTGATTAGATCAATAAATTTCTCAGTGATGGAATGGAACTTACCAAGTCTTCTGTGTATACACCAACCACTGCATAAGGCGCCTGTGCTGGGTTTAACATTGGCCCCAATATATTGAATATAGTTCTTACTTTGAGCTTCTTTCTTACAGGCCTAACAATCTTCATAGCAGGGTGATACTTTGGGGAAATCATAAATCCAATTCCCACTTCACTCACGCACTTTTTAACCCCCTGATATGCAATAACGGAAAAAATTAAATTACTCAGATACATAAATTAACAATAACAACAGCCAGGCCTTATTCCACTAAGTGGGGCTACAATAACACGAGTGTTTGGAAACGCATGTGGGTAAAAGAGTCCACATTCAATAGAGCAGTACTCAGATACATTAATCACTATAAATAAAAACTTTTTGAGAAATTCTACTAGTTAACAAATAGGACAACTAAAGAAGGGATTCGCATTAACCTCCGGACCCAAGTCAATAACAACTCCCAATTCTTCTAACACGTCAGCACTTCCACAGGCAGAAGAACTCGAACGGCTTCCTTGCTGCAACAAGGGAACAATCAAATTCATCACACACAATTACAAAAACTTTGTAAACTTTTAATCAATAATAACAAAACACACACCTTTGCAACTTTTACACCACAAGCAGCAGCAAGAATGGAAGATCCGGTTGAAATGTTAACAGTGTTTGCACCATCCCCTCCAGTACCAACAATGTCAACCACATCAACCAAACCTTCAACCTTGGTAGCATGTCTCATCATAGCCTTCGCCAGCCCCGAAACCTATCCACAAATTTAATAAAATAAAATAATTCAATCATCACCCACTCAATTGTTCCACAACTTTTTTTCAGTTTGCACATATGTAGCACTAACACTTCATATTGAAGACATGCTCAGTGTCCCACGCCGACACAAAACTGACCTCAGTAACGATTTTGGAAAATTAACTAACCTAATGTAATTGTGTGTGTCATAGTGTCATACACGGGACATATCTTCAATCAGAAATGTCGGTGCAACAGAGTAATTGAGTAAAATTGTTAGACTCAAAATGAATAAAGTTAGCACTGACTTCTTCAACAGTTTCTCCTTTAGCTCTGAGAAGGACAAGAACAGCACTAATCAAAGCTTCATCGGGTTCATTCAAGAGTAAGTGAAGACATGATTCAGCTTCAGCTTCCGATAAATCAACACCTTTAATCAGCGATTCAATTAGCTACATAGCATTTAGGATGGAAAAAAAAAACCATTAATCAGAATACAAAAACTAAAAAAAAAATTAATACGTAATCCAGCAACTACATGAAAAGCGTGTGATTCATGAAGCATGAC
>Ga0315913_1000158_pt1 | contig 46479 bp, 27 predicted proteins | sample MpolsnodulesMG_FD_207736 | JGI IMG/M metagenome (GOLD analysis project Ga0315913, IMG submission 207736) | Medicago polymorpha root nodule microbial communities from Los Angeles, California, United States - small nodules | ecosystem: Host-associated > Plants > Roots > Nodule | place: USA...
CAAAAAAAAAAAATTACAGGGAGAAAATCAGAAATTACCTATATTACAGGAAGTAAAACACTATTAACCCTTTTTCAATTAATTGAAACTTTTTAAAGTCGGTTATCTTATTAACCATATTAGAAAATCAGTTTAAGCAAAAAAAGATTAAAATTAGTTTGTTTAACTCGTTTGCTTGACCAGCCAACTTAAAAAAAAAAAAAAAACTATTAGATCTATTTGTTGACTATCCAACTTAAGAAATCAAAGCGTAAGGATTTGGAATTCGCTAGGGATTATTAGTTTTTATCTCTTCAGGTTGAATCTGACTCTAATAATGTGATTGAGGCTCTCACGAACTAACAACATTTCTCACCCTATTTGGATCCAATTTCAAATGAGTGCACCAAGTTACATTCTAGTTTAAATTATATTAGTTTTACTCATGTTAGACGTGTGGCAAATTAAGCTGCTTATTATTTAGTTAAATTTGCTCTAACGTCTAATTCAGATGTTATTTGATTTATTGTCGGGATCGGTTTAATGAAAGCATCTTTCCATTCAAAAAAAACTTAAGAAATCAAAGCAAAAAGGTTTGGGTAATAAACATTATGTGCTAGTTTATTTTAATTTTGTAATTTACAATTTTAAAATTTTGATTTGAGGGCAAAGTTTTGGCATTTATGGACAGTTGGGGAGATGAAGATTAGGTCTTGAAGGTTTGGTTCTATTTTATGGTTTTGTCATCTTTCTCTATGTTTCTTTGGGTTATGGCTTTTGACAAAGATGGTGAAGGAGACAAAGACTTTCTCCAGCAAGAAAGAACATCAGAGTGGTGGATTGTAAATGTGGTAGAATTAGAATTAATGGTTTCGACTCACTTGTTTTATTTATATTCATGATTCATCAACATTTTTTTTTTATTTGTATGAATTCACCATTCTCAGTTTTTTCGTGCAAGAACCAACTCCCTCCCTTCTACTTGATCCAAACCCTCTTATTTGCAGTGTCTTCAGGTTAGAATTTTTTTAAATATTAAATTAATGAAAATGCTTTATGGAGAAGAATTGGTCCATTTCACAAACAAGCATGATATTTGCACATGAGGTAGTAAGAGTGGCAGTGTGGCTGCAATGTAGAGGATTGGCACCTGTTTTTGCATAGTAGAATTACAAAGATGGAGTGCCAAGTTGATCTGTTATTTTTTTCTTCTTCTAATTATTAATAAAAAATAATAATAAGATAATAACAATAACTTTAAAAGATTTGGATCTAAAGCCCGAAAATTGTGGACCAAATATTAATACTTTTTGGACCATTACTTTTCCCACTTATGAGATTCTCGAACACTATTTTTTTCTTCTTATGAAATCCAAATACTCCTTATATATAACTCGAAATCAGAAAACTTTATCATTTCTGGAGTTTCTACAATTTCCCTAAAACTTATCTCTCCCACCCCAAAATGCAAAAACCACACATTGGATGAATATTGGCAGTTTTTTTGCTCAAAATCATCACATTTCAAGCTTCATCAAACTCAAGGTTAGGTCTCATTCCCTCAATTTGTAACTGTTTGTGTTCGACTTTTTTTTCTTCTTCTGAAGTACTAAAGCCGTTCGGATTATAAAATACGAATTAGGTTGTTGTTGTTCAGATTGTATAATTCGAAGTGTATCAATGCCAGTTTCTGCCCTATTTTTGCAGGTTTGTTGATTTTTTTCTAATTGTGTGTATATTTGATTTTGCATATTACAAGTATGGATCACATCATTAATCAAAGACAAGTTATGCATGCTTCTGTTAGGTGAGAGCAGATGGAGAGGAATGAAGCGCAGGGGAGAGTGGGTAGGCGTGGTGGCAAAGGTAGGAGACGTCGTGCTAGTGGCGAAAGAACGTCTAACGTGAACGATCCTGAGCCACAATACGAGTCCCAGCCCGAGCAGCATCACATGGAGGACGGCGAGAAGGTGGAGGAACATGAGTAGGTGGAGGAGCAGGCGGAGGTGGAGCCACAATTAAAGCAACTGGATGAATATCTCAGTGGCCCACATTACTTGTTTGTGCTAACCATGCATCATGTTCACGTGGCCAGAAGAATGTCTAAGGGAGTGGTAAGACTCTAAACCTTTTATTTATTGTAAAAATAAGGCTTGGATGCAAGCATGATGGTTCAAATATTCCATAAGAGCCATCAGTCCTTGATGGCTACATGATACCAGCTATAGTATTCTTGACCACGGGTAGCTTTCTGCCTTTGTTGAGAAGGCACAAGGAGACCTCTAGCTTCCATCTTCCGATGGGAGAGATGACAATGACACTTGATGATGTGTCTTGTCTGTTGCGTCTCCCCGTCGTGGGCACACTCCTGGAAGCAATTCTGCAATAGGTTTGTGGAGGACGAGTTTATCGTTGTAGGCATGGTAGGGGTGGCAGGGGTCATAGGGCTACCCAATAGTTTTATGGTGTTGTTGTAATATTTGAATAAACGTGATGTTTTTAATTTTATGTTTGAATATTTGGATGTAATCTACGGATAATTCATACAATCTATCTTTAATTTTTGTTATTTCTTACCGTTTCCATTAAGTATTTTCTTATAGTTTCAGGAATTCATTCTGAGTATTTTCGGATTATGAAATACCCATGTGCCCTGGTATTTCTTCCAATGAAGGGAATGGTTGTCATAGATCCTAGAAGATCAAACCTAGATTAAATCGATCTTATCGACGTTTTCTTCTACATGTATCATCATCACTCGACACATGTCTACTCTAGCAAATTAATTTTTACTCGGGATGTCTTAGATATGAATCTCACATGGTCTGTTATTTGCTAGAGTGCATGTTGCGCCAATTTGGATATGTGCAAACCATTCCCATACATCCACATTAGTCTTTTTCTTCTCCTAGGATGACCCAATATGAGGTGGGCCATCGCTACTTATAATATCTTAATCATGTGTTGTATGCACATGAGTTGAAACTTGGTTGATGTGACTAGTGTAGAGCCGACAGTTGAATACATGAGATGGTATATTACCATTTCACATTCATATGTCATACCTCTACCGAAAAATATACATGTCCTGAGGACACTTGAGTTGGAGACCTTTGACGAGCTTGTTGCTGAGGAGTAAGGAAACCGCCATTTTTTTAGACATTAGTAGACAATTAGGAAGCATCAGAGAACATGTCAGAAGTAACATGGGTGATGGTCAGGTGGAACAGGGAAGTACGGCTTGGCTGAGTTTGTAGTAGATTTTGAATGAGGTTGAGGGAGCTGGGCAAGGACGCGGTTTGTTGTTGTAGTTGGGTCTCACCTGAGCATTCAAGGCAGTGAGTGGTGCAGGAGTTTGTTGCTGAACAGCGGCGATTGAGAGTTCCTGGATGAGAAGCTTCTCAAGAAGGTCGTCAAAGGTAATTGGGCTATCCCTTGCATTCACTCCGTCAATGACAGAGCGATAGCCGTCGTCGAGGTCGCGTAAGATGTAACCAGTCATGTCTTCAATGGATGCAGGTGATCCAAGCGAGGCAAGGAGATCGCTTGTTTGCTTCAGGAAGTACATATAGGTGGTGATGGATTGAGTACCTTTTGATGCTGTCCGGAGGCGCTCCTTTAGTTGCTTGAGATGGCTGCGAGAAGCCTTGGCATAGGTGTTCTTGAGGAGGGTCCAAAGACCGTGTGAGGTCTTTGTTTGGGAAACCAGGGAGGCGACCTCATTTGAGAGGGTGGTGAGGAGGGCGCCATAGATGAGGCGATCCTGTCGTCGCCAAGTTTGATAGGCAGGATTTTCTGTTGTCACTGGAGTCTCGATAGTGGTTGTGATCGTTTTGGACGGCGCCGGTAACGATCCATCTGGGTATTTGAGGAGATCATAGCCATCAAGGAAAGCTTCAACCTGGAGTTGCCAATTAAGGTAATTGGTGGGAAGAAGTTTGGTTACACTGCCAAGGGTGATGCAGGCAAGTTGTTTGGATGGTTCATAGGGGTTGGTGATTGAGGTATAACTGTCGGTGGCCATGGTGGCGAGGGTGGCAGCTGGGGTTAGGAACGACGTCCTTATTTAAAGGGAGAGGGGGCTGAACCGTTTCAGTCTGATACCATATAGAAATATAGAAAGAAATTGTATAATGTAATTGATAATTACAAATTTTGAATAGTAGAAGTAAAGCTTGGCTATAGCAAAACCCACTAACTATTGGTGCATGTAATACTAACACACAAGGCTTTTATTTATATGACCAAGCCTTTGTATATTTCTTCATATTACCCGATGTGGGACTTTATTCTTAATCAATAATTGTTGATTTTCAATGAAAAGATACTACTTTTAGTTACCTTAACATGTGCAATATTGCACATGTTAGACAAACCCTTATTATTATTATTGATAAGATGATCTATAAATGTAGGTGTAGGGGTGGTAGGGGTCATTTTACCTAGTAGTTTTATGATTGTGTTGTATAATTAGGATAATTTTTTGATTTTAATTTTATGTTTGGATTGTGTGTTGTAACCTATGGATATGGATGCTACTTTTTTAATCCATGCCTCATTTATGTTGTTTCATATGCTTCGCTTATAATTTGTTTTGATGCGTGTCTAAAGTAAACCTTATTTCTCAACTTACCAAAAGAAAATGTGTCATCTAATCAACACATATTATGTTTCTGTGCTGACCCAATTCGTATTACATAATCGGAACTGTATATTACACGATCGGAATATAATATGAAATGTGTCAATTTATACACTAAAATTCGTGTTGAAATGATCTTCTAGGCATTTGGAAAATTAATGCATATATCATGGAGGACGACCGAGAATAGACAGTCGACCAATGTCGAAACAACCTGACACAATCTTTCCCAAATACATTATCGGCTCCAACACAGAACAGATTCCAGCTGTTATAGTGGGCATTTGGAACCCTTGTCTTCTTTTAACATTCCAAAAATTATTTTTATCTGCTCAACAACATTTGGGTCTTTAGATTTTGTAAAAGAAATAAATAAATTGGGTCTTTGGATTCATATCTTGTAAAAATATATAATTTACACATTTCATATATGCTTAATGGAATCTTGAACAAAAGTCTAGTTTTCTAGACCAGTTTTTCTCAATATTAACTATTATTCAAAAAAAAACTATTTTTTTTTTCAAAAAAAAACTATTATTCATCAGCTAGCCTCTTTTTTTTCCTTTTTTTTTTATTTTTTATAAGAGGCTAGTCTATTTCAATCACAAGCCCAGATCCACATGAAATAAGAAAAAATAATACTAATAAAATCATATAAAAGGTGAAAAAAATAATACTAGCAAGAAGACAAAAGATTAAAATTATTCCTTATAATTTTCATTTATTAATTATTCTATATAAAGCTTGTATGACATCATACATCCATATGATATTATACATCAACAAGCATTAACCATATAAATAATACATAATTTTCTCAAGGTAATGCCAAAGTTATAGTCAACCTAATGACAGAACGCTCACTTGGAGCATCATAAGACATAGTTTCAAACACAACAAACCCCCTTGCATATCGAAACCTTCCTGTTCCAGAAACAACAGAGAGTTCTCTTGAATTCTCACGTTGACGACTTGTACCTTGTATCTGCAAAGTGCTACCACTATATTCCCCATTGTTGAACACAAGTGACAAAACTATGTTCACATTTGCCCCATCTAGAGAAGTCACTGTAATTACACCTTGAGCCCTTCCAATTTGAGTTGAAAATGGACTAGGGCTTAACATGACGGGGTCATCGACTACAAATATTGTTCCAAATGAGTGGTAAGACCAAACCCTTCCATTGATGCCGATAACCGGCATAACGGTTGCGTTGAATCCTCTTCCGACATCTTGTAGGTAGAACACTAATGTTGATGTTTGATTTGGTACTTGACCATTAGCTATGATGATGGTTATCAAAAGCAGTATTGAGGACATGATTTTGATCGGTGTTGAAATTGTTGGTGCCATTTTTTTGGTTATTGTAAAATGATAGTGATGAGAAATGCTGATGAATTAGTTTCTACAATTGATGAAATTTATAGAAGTGATTAGAGGCAGAAATTGTGCTTAAAGAGGAAAGGTTCAATGATTTCGTAAATGTTAAAGACTTTTCTTTGAATGAATGTTGTAAGAATCTCAGTTTCAAATATGTGTCGTACATTCTCCCTCAAAAAAAAAAATATGTGTCGTTTATAATGTGAAGTATACGGGTAGCTTATAAAAAAAAAAGTTAGTATGACTAACAACGTTAATAAATTTGGTACATAAAACAAAAATTACACCGACCCATATTTTTTTTTAAAAGCCAAAAGAAATCAATATATCAAGAAACTAAATCAAGCCATCTCAGCCCAAGGTGTATCGAAGAGAGCTTGTACACCCACTCATTATACTAGCTTATTTCATACGAGAAGTTTTATAAATAAAATAAAGAGAATAATAATTTTATTAAATTGTCTTTATTAATCGATATTATTATTATTATTATTATTATTATTATTATTATTATTATTATTATGTGAAGTATAATAACTTGGAGTGATATGGGTCATACTAATTAAATGATATAATTGAAATAAAATTTCACATTCATTAGTGATTTCTTTAAAAAAAAAAATACCTATATTTAATTTACCATTAGAAAACGTAAAAAACATAAAAATAAATCATCTCTCTAACAATATCTAAAGTGACACAATTTTTTTTTTTTACAAATTTACTTCAACTATTTTTCTTAATACTTATCTACTTTGTTAGTGGTCTTATAACAAGAGAGGGAAGGAGCAAAACTAATCATGGAAAAGGGAAGTTGCGTACCAAATGGTGTAAAATTAGTAGAGTGAAATTAACGTGGATATAATAATCAAACGTTAGACGTATAACAAGCATTAGGAGTTAGCTTTCATAGGCATATATACCATGTCAGCCCCCATTACAATTTGTGCTATACAATCGTAACATGAGAATACGTTATTGCTTTATTCACCGACCTGACGCAAACGTAAAAAGCATAACTAGCAAGAAATCTAACCAGCAAGAAAGGTTTTTCATTTAGCTTCAACATATTATTCTTGTTAATTACATGTATGTAAGAGCATGTGAGCATGATTGTGCACATTGTTTATGAATCGGTATTGTTTTTCGGTTTTCAGTTTATTTTGAACGCCGACAAATTGATTGTGGATCAAGTGGTAATGATTTACCCAAAAAGAAAATTATTATTCGAGAGAATCCGAGTTTGATTTTTAGATGAAATAATTTTTGATTAATTTTACTTACTTTGCAGACGAACTCTAGATTGATAAAACCTCCTTACCTTAGGAACCAGCTAGTTATAAAAAAAAGTTTATTTTGAACGCCATTTCAATATCTCACAATTTTTTAAATATTTACATAGTAGATTAATAAGAAATGTAAATTAAAAAAAATAGCCGTTGAGAACTAGTTGTTTTTTTGTCCTTTAGTGGCTTACCTTGATGACGAAGTTACTTTTGAAACTAGTTGTAATCCTTGCGCTTTTATTTTCAGCTTCTGATCTTTGATTTTTTATCTTGTTGTGCACCTTTAGACATGTTTCTTTCATCATTTCATTTGGTGTTTACTAAATATATGATAAGTCACAAGCGTATGACTATGTCGGTTCTAGTATAAATGGTTTGTCAAATCCACAAAAACCAATTACAACTATCGTTTTCTATTGTTCCTATATTTATCTAAGACTATTAAAAAAAGTGGGTTTTGCGTAGAAAATTAATATAGTGGTTTTAGTTCAATAATAATAATAATAACGAAAGAGTGCACTGTAGTTCTCGTCGACCATTGATACTCACAAAACAATACTTTCATAACGAGATTATTTTCTTCGCGGGAAAGGATTAAGTTAATGATATCGCTTACTTTAACGCATTTCATGACAGAGGTCGAACCTTGTAATTGCCTGCTTTCGCGTGGTAAAAATAATCAATTCTTACTCGAAAAACCATTTTTAGTAGAAAACCAATTTAAAGGTACCATCGACTTTCGCGAGCCCGTTACCGGATTTTAATCTTATAACCGCCATCTTTTGCATGCACGATTATAATTTTAAAATCACTTTTTGGAAATTTGTATTTTCAAAATTAATTTAAAAAGAGCTTTCGTTGTGTTTAAAATTGAGTAAGGAATTGCCTTAATACTCTAGAAATGGCAATTACGTCTATATTCATGTATAACCATCTGGTTGTATACCATTAAAAAAAGGAGAATGTTAATCATTCCCCTTGGGGCATCAGAAGTTAGTTGGTTTAGTGGATCTTGCGTCGTCATCCAGGAATGGAGGTGTATGCCGAGTAGATGTGTCAAATGGGTTGGTCCGGTATGGCCCGTGTGGGCCATGGCCCATCCCGGTCCGGCCCATTTATGTTTTATTTTTTAAATTTAGTCACTCTTTTTTATGTATTAGTTACTCACCACTATTTTTTTGCTAAAATATGATTGGATGGACATAAAAATGTAAATAATTTTTACATTAACATTGAATAATAATTAAACTCTATATTATTCCTTCAATTAAATCAAATTTATAATTTATAAATTTTAAAACTTTAAGCTAAATTCATTCATATTTATTAAGTTTATTTATTTAAATATTTTTTTATTAATAAATTTTAAATTAGTTGATAAAAAAAAAATTTAAAAAAAAGAATATACTGTTTTTTTAACAAAAAACAAATGAAATATGGGCTAATTAATGGACCGGCCCGACCCCACTTTGTATGCGTCAAATGGGCTTGTGTCAAAAAAGCCCGAGTGCATTTTGGGCTAACTTTGTAGACCTGGCCCTGTCCAAGATTTGGGCTAATGGGCCAGCCCATTAGCCCGACCCATTGTTTACAGTTCTAATGTCGAGGGATGGATGGAGTTATATTTGAAGCATACAAAGTATGCAATTGATTAAGAGGAAACATTAGACGGAAAGTTATCTAAATCGAATCCGACAATAACTTTCTCTAAACTTGTCATATTTTACTTGCGATCCTATTACCAAGACGACTTTTACAAACTTCGATTAAGAATTTCTCTGAATTTAAGAACGATAAAAACTAAGTCCAATCTTTGTGGTTCGATACAATTTATTTTTGATAAAACCGACACAATACTTAATATTGTATGAGGATAGGTAAGATCCTCTTTATCGCTCTCTTCCATGGTCTGAGTTCTCAAGGTGTATATGCATTTTTAAAGAGTCTCACATCGGATAAGATGGTTTGGCAATGTGGTAATAAGTAGGGACAATCCTTACCTTACAAGTCGGTTGTGTTAGACCAACCACGATTTCTAAAACATTTGAGGTGGTAGAGTATCCAGGAAAGATTCTCTAGTCTCATTTAGAGTCAAATTTTCCAAGAGTGATGTGATGCTTAAAGGAAGCTTGTTTCTTTTCGATGTTTTATGATGTTTTGATGTCTCACTAATATTTTATGGTTATGAGACTTGTATAAATATGGTACAGTGCCAAGTATTTACATTGTTGGAAATTGTACACCCTGGCTCTAATTGTGATATATGGGTGTCACGCAATTTTCCACAAGGGCAACTGATAGATTATTTTTTAACAAGAGTCTCCAACTATATTTTGAGATTTAGGGTGTCGAGCATAACAATAACAATTTTTTTCTTTGTAGCAATATGCAACCTAGCTGCTTAAATAACAGTAATTTTACTCACAATCCACATGGCTGTTTTTCGACCTTTGAACTCATTGAGCAAACATTTAACACTAAAAATGCAGATAAAACAAACAGAAACGAAATACTAATAAGAAGATAAAAGATTCAACTTATTCCCTAGCTTAAATTTTTCATTTATTGATCAATATTCTAAAGTTTTTTTTTTTTTTTATTAAAAGTACATATATGAAGCTTGTCAAATATCATACATCCATATGATATTATTTACCAACAAGCATACATATTTTCTCAAGATGGTATAGCCAAAGTTACAGTCAAACGAAGAACAGAATGATTAGTTGAATCATCATAAGATACAGTTTCAAACACAACAAATCCCCTTGCATATCGAAACCTTCCTGTTCCGGCAACAACAGAAAGCTCTCTTGAATTTTCACGTTGTCGACTAGCACCTTGAATCTCCAATGTGCTACCACTATATTGCCCATTGTTGAACACAAGTGACAAAACTATGCTCACATTTGCACCATCTAGAGATGTTACTGTAATCACACCTTGAGCCCTTCCGATTTGAGTTGAACCTGGATTAGGGTTTAACATAATAGGGTCATCAACTACAAATATTGTTCCAAATGAGTTGTAGGACCAAACCTTTCCGTTGATGCCGATAACCGGTTGAGCGGTTGCGCCAACTCCTTTTCCGATATCTTGTAGGAAGAACACCAAGGTTGATTGATTTTGTTGACCATTAGCTATGTTGTTGATGGTTATGAAAATCAATATTGAGAAGGATATGATTTTGAATGGTGTTGAAGATATTGGTGCCATTTTTTTGTTATTGTGAAATGATATTGATGAGAAATGTTGTTAAAGTGGCTGAAATTTATAGAAGTTAACAAAGGCAAAAAACAGGCTTAAAGAGGAAGAGCTCAATGATTTCTTTGAAACGTTATAGAAATTTCATTTTCAAATTTGTACCATTTTTCATGTGAGGATATGAGTAACACCGTGAATAATTAGTTACATTACAATGATTACATAAAATAAAACGGAAGTCCCTCTGTCTCGTAATTAGTGTAATTATACTATGTTATTTCACAAGATAATTTTTTTTTTCTGGTCTATTTCACAAGATAAGTTACACGTGAAAGAAAATAACAATTTTAATAAATTATGTTTGGCGAAAGTAAGTAGTTACATTAATATTTACTCTTCTTAAAGAGAAAAAAAATTTTACTCTTGGTCTGAATTTGAACTCATGACTTCCAACTCATTTAACGTTTAATTCAAATCAGTTGAGATACCCAACCTCCAATTATACTTATTAATTTATTTATTTTTGTCAAATAGCCTAGTGGCTAGAATTCACCATTTTTAAGGTGAATAAGTGGGGTGTCCGAGGTTCAAACCCCAACCCCTGCATATAACAGTAATGTCCATATTAACTGAGCTATGCTCACGGGGACTATTAATTATTGTTCTATTTATCATCATGATAGATACAACAAGAATAATAACTTGAATCTGATACAGGTAAGACTAAATACGATACTAAAGAAAATAATGAATACAACGTAATTGTTTCAAAAAGAGTGTCACTTTCAATTTTAAAAGTAATTTTAATGATTTTTTAAATTATACCCTTTTTTTTAATTATCCCCTCTTATTAATATTTGAGTCTCACTTCTAAGTTGTTATTTTTTTATTTACATTTATGATAATAAAGATACACTAATGATTAAAATAATTTAAAAAATTTCTGTTCTTTATTTTATCTTTATTTAATATGTGTGAAGTAATCAAATATAACAGGAGGAGTATAAACCATGTAGTGTAAAAGGGAGGTTGCATAGCAAATGGTCATGTTTAACGTGAATTGAGATTAGAAACGGTGGTAATCAAACGTAACAGGAACAAAAGGAGCATTAAAATTTGGCTTTGTAGCATGCATATATTCCAGCTCCCATAACAATTTGTGCTATGAAATCATAACAGGAAATACGTTATTGCTTTATTCACCGACTTGAGTCAAATTGGTCAAGGTTTGAAGGCCTAATTAACACATAGACTCACAAGAAATGTGTTTCATTTAGCTTCAAAACAAGATTCTTGTTACATGTATGCAAAAGCATGTGAGCACAGCACAAGTTTGCCCATTATGAGTCGGTTTTTCTTCAGCTTTCGGTTTATTTTGAACGTCATTTCGATATCTCAAAAAAAGTTTGGAATATTTACATAGTAGATTTCTTTTTTTATGGATAAATATTTGCATAATCTAACAAGTAACAAATATTTAGGGCTCAATGCTTTGTTGTAAAATACATGAACTGAAATTAAAAAACTGTTCTTCACACATATCATAAGGCTGAAACACACATGTAAAATACGAAATTGTTCCTCGGTAGTTAACTGCCGAGGAATTCAAAAACCGGCTGCAGTTAACTACCGAGGAAAACTTGATAAATATTTGGCAAGTGAACTAAATCCAATCGAAGTAATAATAATTCGTTCCACGAGGACTGTATTTAACTTCTACTTAGCAATATTATTATTAAAGAGGATGTAATAAATTTGTATTGATGCCCTAGGCAGTTGAGTTGTTTTGTAACATAAACGGATGAAAAGCAATAAAAGGTTGGCTTTAGAAAATTTGAGAAAAGTATGGTTAAGACCTTCGAATCCTCCGAAGCTCTCCTACAGTAATTTGCACTCCTAGTTCAATCAATGATTATTTAGTTTCACGACAGATTAACTTGGTAATTCTACCCAATCTCTTGACCTAGAATTCTCCCCGCAAGTGACAACCCCTTAATCTCTTAAGTGAATTCGAAACCATTGGAGGTATTGAAAGAACGTTAATCCTTATGTCATAACCTAATAAGGATCTATCTCTAACTTGATTACTTAGGTTAAACCTACTACCTAGTTCAGAGTTAAAAGTCAGGGTTAGTGGTCATTCAACTTCTATGATCAGTTCGTATATTCATAAAGCTAGGGTTAATAGTCGATGATAAACATACAAAAAGAATTAAACACAAAGTAATATGAATAAAGACTAAACTTTCATTGAAATTCAAAGGAGTTCAACAAATTAGGGTTCCCATAGGATTACATCGGTTTCATCTCAGGAATTAACTACAAGAGAATTAGTTACTCATAGCTAAAGTATAAGCTAGCTAACATAAGAAGAAAGATTCATATAATGGATGATTGACTATTAGTTTTGATGGTTGCCCAACAGATCTACAAGCCTCTGCTCCAAAAATATGCTTTAGGTCTCAAAATTCGTGAACCCTTAATCAGAAAACGCAGTTTGCTTAAATAGGCAAGTGAAAAATCGGGCCCCGAAGTGTAACATTCGGTGCCCGAATTGCAAATTAAACCAATCCAAAAGCCCATGTCTGCGCAAAATCGACACCCGAACTCTCCCGTTCGGCGCCCGATTTTTGTCGAGCCAAAGGCTCTTCTTGTGCTTCAAACTCGGGGCCCGAACAAGCTAATTCGGCGCCCGATTTTTGTCAAGCCAAAGGCTCTTTTCCTGTGCCAAATTCGGCGCCCGAATGTGAGGATTCGGGGCCCGATTTGCTCTTTAAAAATTTCCTTGCTTCCTGTGCTTTGGACCCTTTTTGCCCCATAATTCCAATGACTTTGTCATAAAAACTAACTAAAAATAGCTAATAAAAGAGAGATGACAGAGTGTCATCACAACCCCAAACTTGCACCGTTACTTGTCCTCAAGGAACTAACTTAAAATGAAAAATAACAGTAAAGTAACACTTACCCCACCACTAATTATGTCAAAAGTTCATCTCCCTTGTTAGCAAACGATGAGCTAACATGCTTGGTAACACATCCATTCCACAACTTCTCGCAACAACATTGAAATATTGCAGGGTTCGCTCAGCCGACATGTAGAATACTATATTACCAAAACTTGAAAAATTTCTAAGCATCAATCAAAGTCAATATTATGTACACACTTTTAAGGTCTTTTCAGGTTATAACGGGGCTTAGGTTAGAGATGGGATCATTTGGAAAGTAGGTTTAAGAAAAACACGGAGTTAGACAACAACCTACGGATCTAAAATATTCCACGCACCATAGTCATCATTCCACAGTTACATTCGGGGACTAGAGAGAACTTTTAGTATTTTGAACGTTGATCACTTGTCTTGAGGCATTTTTCTTAAAAATTGTTCTTTTTTTTTTTTGAGCTGCAAATTTGACAATTCAGCTTATTTTATTATGCTTTTTTTTTTTTAGCACAAAGTGATCTTCTTTCCTTTTTCTAGTACCCCACCCCAAACTTAAAGCGTTGCTAGTACCAAAAGCAACACCAAACTTGAACTTTGCAAACATAACACACAACACATGCCTAACTCCAACAAAAATTTTGGGCATATTCCTAAGGTTTCTAGGCTTGTAATGTGGTTAGTCACCGAAACAAGGGGTCTAAATCCTCCTGGCTCAACTTGGTTTAAACAAAGGATAATTCAATATAAACAAAGGTGGGCTACAAAGGCTCAAGGTACAAGCAATTTGCCTTAGTGTGTACAATATATGTCCAATCAATTACAAAGAAACATCGCAAATCCCAGAAATAGCATCTACATGGAAACACTCATATTCGTGTAAATTGAAAGGAAAAAAAATTGGGCCATAACCTTACAAGCTGAGGTTTCTGGATGTTGTGGCTACCTAAGCATCTTCCTGCCGTACACTTCCCTTATAGAATCATACAAGCACTACCTCCTTTGAACTTTTGACAAATCGTTGATGAACTATTTGTTACTGAACTGGTAGATTTCAAGAAAAGTGAATTCATTAATAATAAACAAGTACAGATGCATTACAACCAGGGGGAAAAGAAAATCAACTCAAGTTCAAAAGTAATAACAGAAAATCGAAAGAAAAAAAATAGTAAATGTTTGGGCTAGACAAGGTGCCCAAATCATTGTTGTCCTCCTGACGACCCTCCTGGTCCTGGTGGTGGAAACAGGTAATATAGAGGATGTGTGTCCGCAGTAGGCTGCTGCTCAGCCTGGATCCTGTAATACTCAGCTCTGATACGCTCCTCTCTATCAGCTCCTCTCTGCCTCTCCTGAGTGAAATAGTTCTCCATATCAAGAGGGCTAGCAAACCTCTCATAAGCATTTGTCCTTGCAAAAGGATTCTGACGGTAAAGAGTTGCTGCATCATAGAACGGTTGCGGGAAAGCTGGTGGTGGCATACGGTCTCTAGAAGAAATATCTTGGGCCCAGTTGGCCATGGCATAAGAATACTCCGCAAAATATGGAGGGAGATCCTGCTGCTGCTCCTGTGGTGGAGGTGCCTGTGGGACATGATCGTGCTCCATCATCTGAGGTTGCCTCTGCTGCTCTCTCCTCTCCCTCAGCTTTTGCTCATAATTTTCCTGCTCCTTCTCAAATCCAGCCATCACGGTATCAGATATAGGCCATCAGATGGTTCAACCGGGACCCCTGCAGCTTGACACAATTTGTTGATCAAGCAACAATGTCCTAAAGTGGTCTTGTCCGTACTTACCAATTTCTTAAGACTTCTATACATCAATCCACCCACATCTATATCCTCATCAGAAATCAAAGTTAGCAGAATGAGCACCATATCCCTAATCATCTCAGCAGTCGATGAAGTCTGCTCAACAACTGTCAGAATAAAAAAGGCCCATGCCTTGTACTCCGGCAACAGGTCAACAGTGTTGATTCTCTGTGGCCTTGCAACAGTCCCAATCCAACCTTTTCCATCCCTCATAATACCCTCAAGTAAACCATCCCATTCAGCACGAGTTTTATACTCACTGGTAAGGCTCCTCCTAAACTCTACATCACATTTTTCCACCGCCCTCAATCCAAGTACTCGATCAATGACCAAATTTGAATACTTGACTTTCTTACCTCTCACATAAGCATGTGTATCTGACTCCTTTTCAGCAAGAGCATTAACCAAGAATTCACAGGCTATGGTTGCATTGCTTTCCTCTGTTACCATGTTTGCAATACCTTCCCACCCTCGCTGCTTGAATGTGTCTTCAAATACCGGATACCTCTCAAGTTTGTCAAAATTGAAACCCTTTTCCTTGTTGAACTCAAACTTCTTAATCACATTGTACCTCTCCTCAGCCTCTTTGGACACGAATCTTTGGTATGGTGGTGCTTGAATAAGTGGTTGCGGTGGGGGTGGTTGAAGTGGGTCATGAGTGGAGGTGCCGGAAACATCCTTCCCTCTCCTTCGTTTTGGGTTTTTGTCGGTTGGTTTTGGGGCCATTTGCGGTTGTTGTGTGAGAATGCTTGAAGGTTAGTGAGAATGGGGGTGGCTTTTTGGTAGTGAAATTTGGGGTTTGATGTTGGGATGTGTGGGGTATGAAGATTTATGGGTTTGTGGTGTTAGGAAAAAGGTAGAAGATGAAGTTTTGTGGTGATTTGCGGTTCCTAGAATGATTTAGGCAGAGTAACACTACTTGTGGAAGGTGAGAATGAAAGAATGGGTTGGGAAAAATATATAAAGGGGGAGAAATTCGGGCGCCGAATGAGCCTGTAACGGCTCTTTGGCGTCTTCGAGGCAGCAGGGTCGGGCGCCGAACCAGTGTGTTCGGGCGCCGATTTTTGCCGCATCAATTGGCGTTTCAATTCTTCAGAAAATCGGGCCCCGAATTGATTAGGTCGGGCGCCGATTTTGAACCTCTTTTTTTTTTTTTTTGAAAAATAAAAACACGATACCTATTTGACACAGTGGGTTGCCTCCCACTCAGCGCTCCTTTACCGTCACTAGCTTGACTGCAGACAACCTTTAAAGGTCTGTCAGTACGAGTCCCACCCTTTCAGTAGGTAGGTCACCACCAAGGTATGGCTTTAGCCTTTGAGCATTCACCTTGAAGGTGTCTGTCTCGTCAGCCTTTGCCAACTCCACAGCTCCATGTGGAGAGATACTTCTTATCACGAAAGGCCCCGACCACTTTGATCTGAGCTTGCCAGGAAACAGCTTCAACCTGGAATTAAAAAGCAAAACTTGTTGTTCGATGTTAAACTCTCTCCTCACCAGACCTTTATCATGATTTGTTTTTGTTCGCTCTTTATAAATAGCAGCATTTTCATAAGCATTTAGTCTCATTTCCTCAAGCTCATTGAGCTTCAACAGCCTCTTCTTACCAACTAAGGCTTGATCAAAATTTAGGGACTTAATTGCCCAATACGCTTTATGCTCTAACTCCACAGGGAGATGGCAGGCTTTACCATAAACTAACTGATAGGGTGACAACCCTATATGCGTCTTAAACGCGGTCCTATAAGCCCACAAAGCATCATCTAACTTCCTAGACCAGTCCTTCCTAGATGCAGCAACAGTTTTTTCAAGAATTTGCTTCAACTGCCTATTAGACACCTCTACCTGCCCGCCAGTCTGAGGGTGATAGGGAGTAGCAACCTTATGCTTCACATTGTATTTAACAAGCACATTTTCTAAATATTTGTTGCAAAAGTGTTTCCCCTCATCACTGATCAAGACTCTAGGGGTTCCAAACCTAGGAAAAATATTCTTCTTTAACCTCGGCAGTTAACTGCCGAGGAAATGTTAAAAGAACAGAACAGACATAGAAGTTTCCAAAACTCCATTGTTGCGGTTTTCATTCTCTTAGTTGCGGTTTTCTGCCATTCCAAGCCAATTTCAAGCACAAAAACAAGTAAGTTTTTTGAATCCTATTGCATTGTTGTTTTGTGGTTGAATTGTTTTCTTTTGTTGTTAAATTTCGATTATATAGGTTTTATTGATTTTATGATTTTATGATATATTAGATTTATGTTTAGGTTTTATTGAGTTGTAAAATTCTTAAAATTGTTAGAATTGTTAGGTTTAGGTTTTATGATTTTAGGATAGTTTAAGTTAGAATTGTTAGAATTGTTTAGGTTTAGGTTTTATGATTTTAGGATAGTTTAGGTTAGAATTGTTTAGGTTTAGGTTGTTAAGAATTGTTATAATTGTTATAGAAGTTTTATTGAATTGTTAGGTTTAGGTTTTGATGAATTGTTGTAGAATTGTTAGAATTGTTTAGGTTTAGGTGTAGGTTTTGATGATAGTTTAGGTTTAGGTTTATGTTTAGGTTTTGATTTTTTGATTTTATGATTTTATGGCATTGTTGTTTAGTTTAGGTTTTGATCGCCAATGTTTTTTTATTTAGATATGTCTCAGAATCAGAACCAAGGTAACATTCAGGGTGATGACAAGAAGAAAGAAAAATCGCCTATGACATGGCACATACTTGTTTGTGATGGTTCCAAAAAAAGAAGGGTTCGAAGTTGCCGGTGTACAATCAGTCAAGGTTGAGGAGGAGCGGGGAGGACATGTTATTTTGGTCCTCAACCAAAAGGAGGTGGCCCAGGGACCGTAGTGGGCAACCCAATTGACTTGTGTGATGAGGAAGAATGAATGTAATGGCTTCTAATGCCTAATTGTTTTGGATTTTTTTATGTTTTTTTTTGTGTCGCGCACATTTTGCTTGACATTATGGTACTTTTAATAAAATCGTGTTTTGAGTAATTTCGATTAAAATCGCGTATTTCGATTAAAAATTGCGTATTCAAATAAACACTAATTAAGTCCAACGTGAATTCGAATAAAAGTTGCGTAATGAATAAATGAATTCGAAAAGTGGTAAATTCATTACATTACATTACATTCGGAAATATACCTTCCAACTACAATAATTATCTTACCTCTGAATTGGGTAAATTCAAACTTGCTAAACAGCAGGACTCCAACATCCGTCCGACATTTCTATTGTTCCATTCAAAAGATTAAATTCTTGTTAGGCTTGGTTTAAATGGCGGTACTCAAGTGTTAAAAGAATGAGGTCCATTCCTTGACACTTCAATACCTTCATTTAAACCAGCCTAACAAGAATTTAATCTTTTGAAAGGAACAATAGAAATGTCGGACGAATGTTTGAGTCCTGCCATTTAACAAGTTTGAATTACCCCATTCAGAAGAAGACAATTGTTGTAGTCGGAAGGTGCATTTCCCTACCTAATCACGATCTTCTGGCGGAATCAGACTCTTGATAATATATTCAGTTGACCTTAGCAACGTTACCCGCATATCTATCCACTGGAACATGTTGTGCTCCCAAAACATGTTCTTCACGTTTTCGTCATTCGTTAATTCCACCCAAATGAATGATATTCTCCCCTCGTCGAACGTTGGACATTTATACCGAACGTATTCCACCCTTCTTGTGTCTCTGGGGTTGACTCCTTGGTTGAATTCATTCAGTTGATCCTTGAGACCTCTTAACGTTACACCAAGGCAACGAACCTTCAACCTCTGAGGTTCTCCGCCGTTGAATTGTGCATGAACGTCGATCCACCCGCCATTGTTTCAAATCTACACAATAAGAAACTGAAAACAATCAATGAAAAACTCATTCAAACATTTCATCAAACACTTGGAGTGTAAATTATACATAAACCCAAAAATCATAAAAGTAACCCTAAAATGTTTTACCCTAAGAAAAACATAAAAATAATGTAAAATATAACAAAATTATTCAACTTATATCTACTCTTAAAATAAATCTTATACTCTTACATGTAAATCTACTTAAAAACTAAAATAAATAAATAAATATATATAAAACACCAAAATAAAGAATAACACTAAAATTCTAAACTATAACATAAACATCGTGCAAACATTGTAACTAAATTAATCAACTAACATCTACTCTAAAAATGAATTATAACATGTAAATCTACTCAAAAACTAAACTAATTTAAATCTACTCAAAAACTAAAAAAAATAAAAATTATAACAACTAAAATGTAAATTAATAGCTTTACGATTACTTCCTTGTGATTTTGTTGAATAAATTTGGTAGGATTTGGTTAGGTTTTTTAGAGACATTTTGAGGGAGATTTGAAAAATTTTGGTAAAATGAGAGTAATAATGGATGAGAGAGCTTCTGCCAGATTTGTAGCAGGAGCGCATCGGCAGTTAACTGCCGAGGTTTTCCTCGGGAGTTAACTGCAGCCGACTTCTTCATTCCTCGACAGTTAACTGCCGCGGGGGCTTTTCGTTTTTTACATGTGTTTTTCTGCCCTATCAAATGTGTCAACAACAATTTTCCTGAAATTATGTGATAGACCATCGACTTGTGCATCGCACGAGTCATATCAACTATAATATATAAGAATAAGAATAAAGTATATCACATTATAGATTTGACACGTAATTGAAATTAAAATACTTTTAGTGTTTTGTAAAAAAAAGTGAGATTTAGAAAGTCGATTAAAAATGTAATTTTCAGATTCTAACCATTAACATGGTAAAATTGGTTGTTTGCAAAATTGTTAATTTAAAATTTGAGCTTAATAAGGTATATGAATACTCCCTAAAAAATCAGGGCATTTGATATTGGATATCAATTAATGGAAGCAAAATTAAATCAAGAAAATTGTCAGTGGTTTAGTGGATAGGAATGAAATTGGTGCGATGCGTTTTTTTAGATGGAATTTGTTAGGTTAAATTACTGCTAACCTAATACAGCAAATGAGAGGGAAAATATTAGGTTAAATTGCTGCAGACCTAACAAAATTAATAAATAAGGATATATTTAAGATTTGGATTCTCTCTTGCTATCCAACACGAAGGAATAATGTGTTGATGAGCACACCCATAAAATTCATTGAATTCTACGACTTCAAAAGTTTATATGTAGGGTTGATAATATTTGTGGGAATTCTTTGGTAACTCTTTTTTTAAAAAGGTAACTTGTTTTGTTAAATACCAATACTTTTAAGTAAAATTTTTTTTTTTTGAAGGATTTTAGGTAAAATTTATTTAAAATAAATACAAAAAAATAACATACATTAAATAATTTGATGTTTGATAACTTATAGGATATCCAACGAGACTCTGAATACCTAAATGTTCACCTAAATTTTAGTGATGAGATCATTATAAAACTCGCGTGTTACATTTAAAGATAAGAGGATAAAGTGGCAATGTTTCATTTCTTCCAAGTACATGTTTGGTTTGATGGTGGGAAAACTAAACCCACATTTCAAACAGCAACTTTCGTGAAAATGGAGAAGCTTGCTTTTTAGCTTTCACAACAATGTGATTTCTGATCGCGGTTTTGAAAAATATATTGTCATTCCAAACAGAAGCTAAGTAGCGTTGAGCATAAACAGTGACTAACAAAGTTTAATTTTAGACAAATGCTAGTAAATTAGTGATTATGATAGTTTTTGAAATTCAAATTTCTTACGTTTGTCAAAACGGACACCGGTAGTTGGGTTTCATTGATGGTAAAATTTTAGCACGTATCCTTTTGAATTAAATAAAATTTGAGTAAATTACACTCCTCTCCCTTCAAAAATGTTTGAATTACACTCTCATCCCTTTGTTATGTTAAAATATACACTCTCTTCCCTTGAGAAGTAAAATTTATATTTCCCTCCCTTATAAGATGCTTGAATTATAAGCCTCTCCCTTAATAATTAAATATGCATTACACTTTAATCTATTTTAACATAAATAAATATTTTTATGATATATATTAATTTGATCCACCATTTAAGAAAAATTAATTCATTTCTTTATAATATAAATGTCAATGATAATTAAATTTAAATATTTTGCTATTGATTTTATAATTTAGAGTATAAAATTAACTTTTAAATAACTATGCTTCATTGTCTTTTGTAATTTTTCACATATTTTAATTTTATTTTGGGTTGTTTCATATTTTATAATAGGGTTTAAAACTACATGTTAATGAAATTGTGAATAAAAAATAGTGAAAATTTGTATTCAATTTTTTATTATATTAAAATAGACCCACAATACTATTTTTTTCGAAGTGTGTTAGATTATTATTTTTTTGCAAGATTATTAGAAATAAAAAAAAAATATTGAGGGAGTAAAGTGTAAATTTTAACATAAGAGTGGAGGAGAATGTAATTCAAGCTTCTCTTAGGGGAGGGGAGTGAAAAGTTTTCTAATATGTTTTAAAAAAGAGGGGAGGGGAGTATATATTTTAACATAAGAGGGGTGGGGAGTGTAATTCAAGCATCTTTGAGGGGAGTGAAGTGTAATTTACTCATAAAATTTTACTGACGATGGTCTTATTTTATTTTTTCGATAACAATACTTTTTGAATTAAAAAGATAAAAAATAATAATTTGATTGGAAGTATGGATATTTAGAAAATATAGTTGAGTTGTTTAATTAAGAAATGTGAAATAATACTCTCCCGGTTCCACGATGAGTCGTTTAAAGTTTTAGCACACAAATTAAAAAATGAAATAAAATAATCATTAGACATAATACTTTTACTAAACCGCCCTTACTTTATAAAAAAAAAAAGACAAACTTAAAGTTGCATTGATAATTGTGTGAAAGAAAAGTTGGATTATTTATTGAAAGTAAAGTTTGAAGAAAAAAATTAAAGTTGTATTGAAAACGTAAGGTGTCATTCATTTTAAAACAATTTTTTTAGCTAAAATGACACTCATTTTGCAAGAGAGAGAGTATAATATATTGAGTGAAGTCCACCATGAATGTCGGTGCTCTTGGAACACTGCCAAAATTTTGTTGAATGAGAGGAACAGCCTAAGTACATTATTTGGCCGCAGTTGTGTTCTCCATACACAGGTAGCCGGTGAGGCCTAAGTACTTTATTTACACAACATTTGTGAATGATTTTTCCCCTTCACAAGTCATTTAAAATATACCCAGGTAAATCTCATTCATTTCTTATTTCAAATATACAATCAACAATTATTTACACTATGCATTCAAGTGCTCTAATTGAGATTAAAAATGTAGTCATCTTTGAAATTTGTAAGAGAACACAACAATGCAAATCAATCTATCTCAGATAACAATAAGAGAAGTTTTAATATCAAATATGTTTGTGAATCCTCCAGGTTTTCCAAGTTCAGATAATGATGCATAATTGCATCCAAACTATGGGAATTCAAAATTAACATATGGCAATAACAATCTGTTCCTTTATAAATATATAGCTAGCTGCTTAAAAAACAGTTAAGTTTACTCAATCCAAATAGCTGTTTTTAGACCATAAAATTTACAACTGTGAACTCATTAAGGAAGCATGTAACACTAAAACAGCATTTGAAACAAAGAAAACTGTTTTTCTACGGATATTTTTAACCCTCATGTACTCTTTTTGTTATCAAGATGTGAAGAGCTCTGGTCGATGGCCTCCAACTGACTCCGAAGATTCTGATTGTCTTCCAAGAGGCGATCATATTCCATAAGGAACCCCTCAGATTGCTTTTTAAGAGCCTCTACTTCAGTTTCCAATGTCTTTTCCTTGGTTCCTTTCGCCTCGCATTCAGATTCAAGCTTCTTAACCTTAGACTTCAATGTGGTAATTTCTTCTATCAATGCCTTTTGCTCCTCTGTGCTTCCATTTTTACCGTCCTCAAAACTTCTGGTTTGTTTCTTAACAGCTTCCATTGTCTTCCTGAGTAAACGAAGCTCTCTTATGTAGTGGTGCAATCTATCAATCATTAGAGAGAGGAACAGCACAAAACCTGCACATATTATTATAAGTGAAAAATCAAATTCAAGGACCAAAACATCTTTAAGGATGAAAAAATTTGATAAAAAAGTTAAGACAAAGAAACATCCAACTGACAACAGTAATGACATAAACTAAGCCCGGATACATAGTATAATACAGATGCAATACAACACATGTGAAACTTTTAAAAATCAACATACTACGACATGTCTAAAAATGCAATACGACACATTTGTGAAATTTTTAAGAATCAAGATACTATGACACGTCAAACATACGTTACAAAAATGTGTTCATATATATAATCCACAAAGCTTAAGGTCACTTTGCGAACTACTCAAAATGTTGACGAGCAGTTACAAGAAAGTACTTGTGATCATAACGTATGCGTAGTTACATATATTTCCCTCATGTATATTACAATATATTATTTGTACTGAATGTATCACAAAAAACGTACAGTTGTGTCCTAAGTTAGTAAGACATATTGAAGATGTATAGTATCCAGAGTGTTTAGCACGTAAGATGGATTGAAGATGTATCTGAGAAATATCGGTGAAAATATTTCTATAAAGAATTTTAAAAAATAAAATAAAAAAATCGGATATGTAATGGGTACGTATCGGGAAGTATCAGACACAGGTCACACAGCACTGGATATGTGTCGGACATTTATACTTCTCCATTTTTTGAAGCATCTGGGCTTCGTAGACAACAACTAAAACAGGGAAAAAAGCTACATCAAGGAATCTTGGCAGGATAAACCACCTTTAGGAACTAGTATAGAAGTAGCAGGGAAAGTCATGCAATGTGAAAAAAGAAAACACAAATCAAAATAAAGCACCCACATATACCAAAATTCAACCCTCTGTAAAGCAAGCAATGGCATGTTTCAAACCCAGTAAGCAACAACTATGAAAACAAAATTCAAATCTATTAGCATTATCCAAACAAGACAAATGGCATATTACATGTAACAAATTGAATGTTTCAAATATTTTTAAATGAAATGAAAGAAAATAAAAGTAATGCTTGATTCAGTAGAAAGTTGGATTATCAATCATAATTGGTGATGGAGAATTGGAGAGATGTAAATCGTCGAACTCAAACTAGGTGGATACATTGGAGAAAATGCTTCATCAGTATTATCAGTGATCCAAAGGTGTCTTCACATTTCATAAAGCAAAAATTACCAAACTGCTATAATTAACAATAACAATGCTTTACAGTAATGAATGTTGAGGGATAAAATGCCAATCAGAACCTAACCTGTATCCAGGATGAAAATTTGGTAGTGGAATGGGGACAAGAAAATGAGATTAGAAATGATAGAGGTTACTTAAAATGGTTAAGCCATATGACTGAAAGACCAATGGAAGTTGCAAGAAGAGTTGATCATATTGAAGAAGGCCCAGTAAATAGAGGTTGATGAAGACCAAGGAAAACTCTAAGAAGAACCATTCAAAAAACCTATATCTGAATGGGCCTTTTTCTATAACTTAATTTTGACAAAACACAATGGTCCTGTTCATACCATCAATGCAACTCAGCTAGTGGGAAACAGTTCTTGTTGTTTTCACTATTTATGCCAAGGAAACAGATAAATGCCAATCAAGCTAGTCAATAATATGAGCTATATCACAAATCACTAGATTACCATAGTCCCCGTCAATGCATTATGCAGATTTATAAATTTAAAATCATTATTGTGAAATAAATAATAAAATGGGAAACTAAACTATATAAAAAATTCAAAACTTCATAATCTAAAAGGTTGTGATCAATCAATCAAATCCCATCTAAATCAGCAACAAACAATTGAAGTGATATTCAACAAGGTAGATGAAAATAAGTTGAAAAAACATTAAAATTGGTATGCCTTGGACTGACGTGAAGAAACTTTAAAATTGAGACATGCACAATATGAAGTAAAGAAGCTAAAGGCAGCAATGTTAAGACGAACTAACAGGAATGATAAATATAATATCAGTTTGGGAAAAAACAAGGATAGTTAAGTCAACAAATTCTAAATTATTTTTTCCTCCCTTCCAAATCCATCCATTTTTGCCCCTTGTATTCCCTCCCCTTTAGCCAACTTTTGCATCAAACACCCCCTCAACCAAAGAGTTATTAAAAGGTTTGTAGGTTGCTATAAACATAGCCAATTAACTATAAAACATCCACTGCATGATCACACAAGATCAGGAAAGATTAATGGAATAGACATAGGCAAAGATATTGCTCATCTCAAGCATAAAAATTTCAAGCAATCAATTATATGCTTGCGGCATGCTGAGCTGATAATGATGACTGTTATTTCAGTGATAGTTGCTTAAGTCAAACTTTCACACAATCACATCCCCACTCCAAGACACACTCAACCATTCCCGACCAAAACAATAACCCACAAACATGAAAATTCGAAACAAGCCATAAAATATTGAGTCATTTGATGTTAACGGCTAGATCAGATACCAATCAAGTGAATCATTGTTTATCGAATGTCATAAAAGTCAGAGGAGTTTAAAACACCAAATAGCATTCAATAAAAAGGTCCATTACTACCTTATATAGAACTCATATCAAAGGAAATAAACATTAACTAGCAATGCACAAAACACCATCTTTCTCAATTCATCTTTTGTGTTGATCACAATCACGTACAGCATTTTCTTTAAAATGGATAATAACAAAAATGCATTTGATCCACAAATCCAATCATAGCCAACAACACAATCAAGCTAATTAGTTTTTCAAAGAAATTTTCCTTTTAACTATAATCATTTACAGAAAGGCTAAATATGTTTTTATTATTCGAAGGAACTTAAAAATAGGTAGACAAAATTTGAAATAACAATAGAGACGAAAAACATATCGAGTTTGGTCCCAAAAAAAACAGAGCGCATATCTATTTAGTCTTTTAGTAAAATTGCGAGACTCAACTTAGTCTAAAATAGAATAAAATCAAAGCAACTTTTGAAGTTTTAATCTTCTAAATAACCATGGACAAATTAGTCCTTGCCTCAAAAACTTAGTCCTCCCTCTTTAAAGAAGGTAGGGACTAGATTATCATAGTTTATTTTCTCCAATAAGACATAAATTTGAGCTTATGGCTTATAAGCCCACATAATTAAAAAAAGCTTGTTCGGTAACTGCCATTTTTACACGAGCTTATAACTTATTTTCATGAGCATATAGTGGTTATTGATAAGATAATTCAAGTAGTCTATAGCTTAAAGCTTATAGCTTATCACTTTTTATCTCAATTTTACCCCAGCAAGCTTAAAAGAAAAAAATTTAATTAAATGCACATTTTTTATGTCATTTCATATTTATAAGTTCTTTCGACCACTAATTTTACCAAACACCACAATCAACTAGTTTATCCGCTATCAATTATAACTAGCTTATAAGTCATCCGCTCGTCAGCTATAAGTTAGCTTCTATCAAGCACGGATACAGACACGGACACGACACGGACCCCGCTAATAATTTAAAAAATCGCATAATTCAGTGTAATTTATGTGTCGGTGTCAGACACAGGGACAAGCCTAATCCGAGGAGCATGTCTGTGCATCATATTAGCTTTTATTTTTCGTCAGATACAAAATAGGGTATGGCAGTTTTTTATCATAACTAAAATAGGTCTTCACTCATACACAACTAACCCTTAAAACATGAAATTCAAATAAAATAAAATAATCTAATCAAACAAGTTCAACAACACCATTACAAATTCTTACGATAAAGGGTTAATTTCAAACAAAACCAAACAATAATAATCATAAAAAAAAGGTGAAATTGAAAAGTACCCATTAAAGAAGCTTCAAGCATATGTTTACTCATAAGAACTTGATCAGTAGGGTTAAGAACACCAGCTTCAACCGTACGTTGTTGGATCTTAGCCATACTATAAAGACTAGAAGAAAGCACAACAATCAACGTAGCACCAACAGTAGTAACAACGATTGGTCCACGACCTCTTTTGACTCGATCCAATGAAACAATCACCAATTTCCGAAGTGGGGTTTTGAAAACTAGGGTTAGGATCAAAAGCATTTCGCCGAAAATCGCAGTGTAAAGTAACTGCAACATCGTGATGAATTTAGTGTGTCAGTGTAAAAGATGAAAGGGAATTGAAAGAGATGAGAATATGAAGAGAAGTGTGAGTATGATGAAGCGTGTTGGTTTGGTTTGGGTTGATTTGATTGTGTGCTGGTCCAATAAAGTACACAAACCCTTTGGTTTAGGTAGGTATCTTTTCTGCTTTTTCTAGATTTGAATTTGAGTTTTTCTTTTTTTGATGGATTCTATTTTATTTTCCTTTTGTTTATTTTTTGACTGCTGATTTTTTTTAGTTTTATGAATTAAAATTATATGTTAATTGACTTATTTATTTTATTTTATTTTATTAGGAATTCGGAATTATGTTCAATGACCGATTGATATTAGAGAATTCGAATTTGAGATCTTGTGATAAACGCAGTCTAAGGAAAGTGTGGTATCGAGTTGATGGAGAAACATTTTTAGCATCTTTCATGGGGTGGAAGTGAATATGGAAATTGGTTTGTTGATCATTTAGTTAAATTGGGTGGTAACATAGAAGATATTGTAAGTTATAGTTTTCACATTTATGTTTACGTTTAAGAAAACTACGTCATAAGGATTTTGGAACATATGATTCTCACATATTAAATATATTTAAACAACGTACCTTCACCCATGATAGAAAACAGAAATCTCAGTTTGAATCTCAATCGATCTCTTTCTTGTATGTTCTTTCTTATGATCAGTTCTTGATGGTTAATTGTGAAGAAACTTTTATTGGAGATACATAACCCTTAATACTTCAGCTGGTTAGAGCATCCACCGTGATAATCTACTAATAGAAATGGACCTCACATGTACACCTCATTTATTTATAATTTTTTAATAAAAGTTCATATTAAAGACTCAAGACTTCAATGGCAATACACTAACAAGACTCCAATGAAAGATGTTTAAATAGGTCTCACTAACTTTACATCATTATATAAAAGTAATTTATTTATTTATTACATTATAAATTACCTAATAAAATATTACTTATTTTAAAAGTGAGACAAACTAGTACATATTTTATTACTTCTTTTAAACGTGTGACTCGTTAGTTGCTCATGAGAGAGAGTCCTTATATAGTTGTCTGATACTTAATAGGTACTCTTTTTATCTTCTTCCAATGGAGGTTCATTAATAGGGAGTGGTCCTTGTTAAGTAAGCAACCTTTAAAAACCCCACATTGGAGATGCTCTTAGTAACTTCCATCAAGATACATATACTTATAGAAATTCAATTGCACTCCTTCATAAATGTGTGTATCTTTTTACATAAATAGTTGTGTTTTTTCACATGAACATTTGCATCCTTTTATATATGTTGTGCCAAATCGGATAACTTTTTTTTTTTAAGGAAAATGTACCCGACAAGTGGTTTTTGAGGTCTACTCTTAATGATGTTAGGGAGTAGCCCTTGTTAAGTAAGGAACCTTTAAAAACCCCACATTGGAGATGCTCTTAATAACTTCCATCAAGTTACATATACTTATAGAAATTCAATTGCACTCCTTGATGAATATGTGTATCTTTTTACATAAATAGTTGTTTTTTCACATGAACATTTGCATCCTTTTATATATGTTGTGCCAAATCAGAATACTTTTTTTTTCCCAGGAAAATGTACTTCATAAGTGGTCTTGGAGGTCTACTGTTAATGATGTTTATTTGGTGAAGGATGCTATAGGCTTCTTAAATCGTGTAGATGAAGGTGATAAGATGCAACTCAACTATACCTTGAATAAAGTGGTATTATTAAGGTTTTCTCTGTTTGCTTAAAGATTATTGAAAAACTGTCTTCCAAGCTTTGACAATTTGGTAAGGCACGAGATTGTGTCAATTAATGGCTCTCAATGGTTTGGCCGTTGTGGTGCTAGCGAAAGCCTTAATCATCTTTTATTTAGGATTTAGGGTTTAGTTGTCTATGACACTCTATCTTAAATTGGTTAGGATTGTCTTGTGCTTTTAACAATAAAGCATTGAGCCTTTCTATACAATTTTATGGTTCACATTATTTAGTTGACAAATGAACAAAAATGACATGAAAAAATCATAAATGACAAAATCATTATCTAAAAACAACTTAAAGAACAATGAATGTAATTTTTCCTAAAATTTAAATTAAACGGGTCCGATTTTTTTTTTTATGTTTAACATCAACATGCAACATCTGAAACATAAGTTTAAGTTTAATAGAAAATACAAAAATTAGAAAGAAAACAGACATTTACAAAAGATATGTATATTGAATATTTGTGATAGAAAGAAGGTAGAAAATAAAGCAGAAAGAATTCATTTTCAAGAACAATGAAAACAATGAATGTTTAGGCATTTTCAAAATTGAAAGGAAATATCGCAAAGATAATATTACTTTATGTTCATTGCTTAAAATGAGAATAAATGGTCGTTTTCTCCATCGTCCTAATTTCTGAGGGAAAAAATTTCCCTTCCGCAGGTCCCCAAATAGGACAGTCCAATCCCACAGAAATCCATAATTATATGTACAAATTGACAACCCTAATTAGAAGCCAGCATACTAGACTACTAAGCTCAGCAATAACACATTCATAACAAATCAGCATAGGATGTTTAGGTCTAAGACAGTAGTATGTCTTTATTACTTGCCCACAGCAAATATCTTTTCAGCTTTTCATTTTACCAAGCAAGAAAAAGTGGTGAAATATCCAACATTAAAACACTAAAATTAACAATTAACCACTTTAATACATGAAAAAATAATTCTAAAAAAAGGTAGAATGATGGTTTAAATTTTTTGGTAATTCATATGTAAATTCAATCTTGAATCATATGCATATTGTTACATTATCCAATGTCTTATCAAGACATTATTCAATTCAACATAATACATGTCAGAATGTATTTAAACCTAACATACATCACTTCGCTCTATCCTTTTAGGTTAATCCAAACATAACCAAAAAAAAAATTAAAATTAAGTATTTGGTTCAACCAAGTTCATATCCATTATTTCATTTTAGTTAACAAAAAAAGTCACAACACCCACATAATTCATGTTTCACGTTTGAATTTTCGGGTGCTTCATAACCAATATATCTACTTACAGCTAATGCTAATGCGTTTACTGCTCATAGATACTGGTAAGCTACATGGCCGTTGCATGATAAATTTCATCAAAAAAATTGTCACAAAAAAATGTATATCAAGTATCAACCAATTTTCCAGTTAAGCTATCAGGCCAGCTTAAGTAACAAAGAGAAATTTCAAGTCGGCTACCGTCAACTTCCCTAGAGCCTCTGAAGAACCGCCTACAGTCCTATTAAAGGAGGGACAACAAAGGAAATGTCATTCCTTATTATGGAAAAATATGCAGATCACCTTCAATTTAATTATAGCTTCAAACTTACCCTTCAAATACCAGTTCCTTCTTCTCTTGAAGTTTCAAGATCCTCTCCTCAATTGTGTTTTCAATGACAAATCTCACAATTCTGTACATGAAAATAATGTTGGAAGTTCATAATAAAAGACCAACCTACACATTTTTCTATTAACTTTTGCATTTCCTACTCTTTTAAAAATTTAGTGTTAGAGTGCAAAAGCAGTACCTGATTGGTTTGTACTGCCCTATCCGGTGAATTCTGTCTTGAGCCTGACGCTCCACTGCAGGGTTCCACCAAGGATCCATGAGGAAAACCTGAGATTGTGCAATGAATGGAGGCACGTGTTAACCATGTGAGAGAAACCCAACTTAAGAATGGCAAAATAAGATAAAAAAAAAAAGTTTGATTACTGTCACAATCTACATCAAAGGTTTAAATAGCGGCAACAACAGAAATAAAAACAGAAAAGCTTTAATGGTGAAAACAGTTCATGGAATAAGTAACATATTCAAACCCATCAAACATTCAAAAAGTATTCAACAAGTAGTCCATTTGGGCCAAACATTGGATAAAAATATAAAGCAGGATAGCAGGAGAATTCAAGTATGTAAAACAGAAATATAAACGCAATAACTTAGAATTGAAAGTCAATTAAAGGACAAACTATGGGTCTATTTGCTAAGACATGTTTTTGAGCTTAAAGCTTATAACTTATGTCTTATAAGTTCATTTGACTTAAGACTCGTTTGGTCACCATCACTAACTTATAACTTATTTATACTAGTTTTTACAGGTTTTTGATAAACTAATTCAAGTAGCTTATAGCTTATCATTATTTATGTCAATTTTACCCCTGCAATCATAATTGAAAAAAAAAATATTAATTAAATATATCATTTGATATTTATAAGCGTTCAACCGCTAATTTTACCAAACGCTACAAATTCCATCAGCTAGTTTTTCCGCTATCCGCTTATCAATTATTTGCTATTTTTTACCAAACAGAGCTTATATTTAACAAACGGAAAAACTCCAATAATTAAACTCCCATCCTAAATAGAATTGTAGAACATATGATGAGCTCAGAAAATGGATTGCTTAACTTCTACAACCAAATTCGACTAGAACATACTTCCGGATATTTCACAACTCAACTTAAAATTAAACACAGTAAAAAATCAAAAGATTGACATAAACATGCAAAAGGAGATTACTCACATGAGATGCTACAGTCAAATTCAGAGCAACGCCTCCGGCTTTCAAGCTCATGAGAAAAATTTTGCAGTCTGGATCATCAGTAAATTTCTTAATGGCATTATCCCGAGCAGTCAATGTCATACTTCCAACCAATTGAACGCAAGATACACCTGACTGCAATTAGGCATTAGCTCACCATGTCATCATCCCTATTTTTCATTTATTAATAAAATAGAAAGTGACAAGTGAATTTACCTTCTGCAGGGAGTAGTTGATGAGATCCAAGAATGATGTGAACTGGCTAAAAACAATCGCCTTTGCAGAACCATCCCTTTCAACCATAAATCTAATTTCTTCTCTCTGCGACAATTTGAACTCATTCAGATAAAAGAAGAGTATAAATTACATCGTAAAATATATGCACTTGACGGAGAATTGACACCACTGATAAAAGCATTATTTTGTTGCCATGTTAAAAAAAAAGAAGTTATGCTTGTCAGAATGCAAGTTGCAAGTCTCCCCCCCCCCCAAACCTCTTACTTCCTAGTCACATGGCAGCAGCATTCAACTTTTGTATCAATACCCCACTTGCAGATAATCAAAATGTATTCTAGCATGCATTAATCCATTTATCATCTACATCTTGCAGGTAAAAGGAAAAAACAACTCAAAGCTAGTAGAACTATTCATACTTGCCAGGAATAAAGACGCTTAACATCATTTATAATATCATCCAACAACAAATTTATACATACCAATGCCTCTATTTTAGTACTTGTCTGAAAATTCTCAATCTGAATCCTGTTTAAAATGCTTGAAGATCTGAAACCCTTAATTGTTGTTTTATCAACCACGGCATCCTTGTTGGAAGTCAAATCAACAGTGAGTAATTTAGAGCATGAGGGGCATGATACTTGTCCTAAGGAAGCAGAGAAATCTATCAAGCATCCCTTGCAAAAAGTATGCTCACAAGAAGTAATCTGAATCAATATAGTAAAAGAAATTTCAAGAGAAAAATCAGTACATTAAAATTAGCTGGAGGAACTTATATTATATACAAGCACGGAGTAAGTTTAATTAGAAAAAGAAAATATTTACTAACCACTGGATCTTCAACAGTATCATGACAAATGCCACATTCTTGTTCAACATCACCATTACTAGCCAAGTTCCCACCTTTTGGTGCTGCTGCAGTTGGAGAATACACTACAAGATATGGATGATCCACAGCCTGTATATTTAAGCCAGAGATGTGTAAGACGGAGGGCAGAAAATCACATACACCTTCCAGACGCAAAAGAGTACAAACATATATATTTTACTAGAAAATAAGGAAACTTACTTCCTAGTTCCCAAATTCAAAATAAGGATTGAAAAACAGCATAAAGCATTTGACCATATTTCAGACAGGCACTTGGTTTTAAAATAAAACTATTGAATTGCTATCCTACGGTGCCTTTCCGATTTATGATTATTGTTCTTGCTACCAGTTTCTAATTTGAAAAAAGTTTTTTTTTTTGTAAATTAGAAGTTGATTGAGATGACTTTGTTTTCTTTGTGTAAGCTGAAGTTCAGGCTGTATATTTTATTCCAAACCTAATTTCCACACCAATGTTAGATTCTAAATTAATTCACCAGCAAGGAAAAACTAAAAAAAGTTAGAAACACGATAAAACGATTAGAAATTCAAGAACATCAAAATACAATAGCGATGCATGGCCAATATTTCGAGTGCCCATAATTATTTCTTATTTCTTATGTTCCATAAAATAAATTCTGATTTCTATATTCCCTTATCATTCACCTGACGTAGTCGTGTGAGGAGGTCAAAAATATGAGCATAATTATTTGTCAGAGTATTTTCCTCAACATACCTGCAAAAGAGAAAGCAAATTCATAAAACCATGGCTTATATAAAAAAAATCATGCAAGGCTTTGTCTTGTTGGCATTTCATAAGTTAAACATTTGTTATTAAAAAAATAAATAAATAAGCTAAACATTGGTATACAGCTATTTAATTTGAGCGTGGTTAAATAGAAAAAGAGACACTAATCTTTTACTATCTATAATGTTAATAGCAGGTTTTGGGGTGCACAAATATTGTCCAGTTAATGCTTGACTTGAGTCCAATATAAAATAAAAAATAACCTCTATAATAACTTTTACTGAGGCTCCTTTCCTTCTTGCTGTAATTTATTTTTCACCGAAAAAGATAACTGTAGGTTTCTGCTAGTGTATATAATCAACAAAACATTACCATCATTTGTTTTCCTTCCAATTTTCCATCTTCATTTTTGTAAAGGTAAAATGGTGGGTTAACAATAATTATTTTCATATACCAACAAAAAAAATTATAAAAAATAACAAAAAAATTAAGCGTGAAGGAAATCAAGAAGCAGTTTGATAGACAAGAGGAAGTATGCGAGTTATCCTGTAAATTGAGCAAAAAGGCTCTACAATGAAAGGAAATAAACCAGAGGAAAGCTACTACCAGAGAGAATACTCTCCTAACCAACAATCAACAATAAACCTAAATGATTTCCTCCCTCCCCTTGCTACCCTCATATTCCCCTCACCAACAGTTTGGTGATTTGATCCACAAATCCAACCCCACCAAATAAATATAATGTCATTCATGTCAAACACATTTCAATTTCTTCAAATACAGAACTGCATTTTACCACATTTTAGGCAGTAAGATAAGGAATTTGACATACGTATTAAATTGGGCCTGACTTTCATTGTATAGTGATTCATAATAGTCTTGCTCTTTTATATCCAGGCTATCCCTCCTCAATGAAACCTGCAAGTAGAAATGTTGTAGAAATAAATTTGCAGTCTCTTCATATGAAGAAATTCATACTTAGTCATCGGGAAACAAGAACTCACGATCCTAGGCGGAAGTGCAAGATCAGCAGCCCTGCCTATTTTAGTTCGCCTCAAGACTATGCTCTTTAAAAGTTTGTTTTTGAGCAAAATCATAGCTCTTTTCCCATCATCACCATATCCGGATGATTGAATTGGTGTGGCAATATTCTAATCAAGATTAAACAAATGATTAAAAAAACATCAGCTAAAACATCTAGTGTATAAAATTACAAGGAATAACTTCTCTCATTCTCTCTAATATGGAGAACCCAACCAAAAAAGACCAAAAACTGCAGAACTTACCTTGTTCCACCAACAAAAATGCCTAACAGAACTGTGGGAGCAGTTTGAACATACTTTAGAGGAGCTGCACAAGAGCAAAGGTATAGCGAATATAATCAGTAAACAATGTAATAATGATAAAAAAAGTGAACAATGCAATAGTGTAAAAACAGAACTTCTAATTAAAGCATTCAAACAGAGAAAACACTTCGGAAGACGGATCAAATGTTTGCAAAGTTGTAACAGTATTAAGTATAAAGATTAAGATATGAATATCCTCCAAAAAAGAAGGCATATCGTATGTCTCGGTTCCACATGAGCAGCGCCCAGACGGCATTAGATACATCAAGTCCTTCAAGATTGTAGTAGTTTTTTATATGATGAGATAACATGAGAAAAATAAGCTAACAACTCAATTTCGTAACAAGTATAAAAAATAATAATCAAACACTTAGTAATATATATTAAGTCCTTGATTAAAATCACTGACTGCTAAATTAGATTCCAAAAAGGGCATTGAATATACGGAATGTAAACCATACCTATGATCAAGTGTCCTGCAATCACAGTCCTTGCACAGGTTATAGGAATAGGGAACTATCTGCAGAAATCGTACCTGCATAAACATGGCATTGTATTTGAATTATGTTGGATAAGCTATAAGCTATATAAAACATTCCTTATCCTTCACCTAACAGCTTTTAGGAAGTGTTTTATTTGACAACTCATAAAAAACAATGAATATATTACTGCCAAAAAGACTGGTAATTTACCAAAGAATATAGCTCTCCAACACGATTCTGAAGGGGTGTGCCACTTAATGCCCATTTGTAGAAAGACTCTAAGGCAAGAACTGCTTTTGCAGTGTTAGAATGCCTAGATTTTATAAAGTGTGCCTGTTTTCAAATTAATGGAAAAAATAAGCTAATTCAATGAAGTTTCAACAAGTTAAATAACATAATATGATGATGTCCTAATATAATATTTGTAATAATACAAAACACAACAAGATATACAAATATAGTTACGAAGTCGAAACATTAAGCTTGAGTCATAATCCATTGTTTTCTTTATTTTTCTATAACAGTAGTTAAACAAGGAAAAAAAAAACAATCGTTTAGTTTAGAAACAGGGAAAGAGAATAGAAACAACAAATAGATACAAAATGACTCTTTGAATTCAAAAAATAATACTTTTTCAGAAAGATGAAGTGGTATAATTTGATTAGATCTTAAGTCTTAACCATAATGCTATATTATCACAACTGACCTCATCCAATATGATCCTTTGCCACTTCACAGCATGGAGAAATGACTTGTCATTGCCTTCTAGATCCTCTTCCTTCTTCTTGATAGAGCCCTGTTCCAACTCTCCATCCAACTTTGAACTCTGACCTCCTTTCTTTTTCTTGGTTTGCTTTGCTTGTTTTGTTGTTCTAATAGCGTCAGGCCCACAATAGTACTTCTGGTGAAAAACTAAACTAGGCGGGTGAAATAATCTTCCACAATATTGGCACTTCTCCTTAGGAGGCATCACATGCTTTCTGTACTCCGATTCCACGGTAGAATATGTTGTTATTACAAAATCATATTCCGAGAACTTCTCAGCACTCTTCCATCTCTTTGGCCCATGATAAACCAGAACCTTCGCGCTTCCTTTCAAAGTAAATCGAGCAATCTCACTAACCCATTGAGTGACAGCAACCACGGGACAAATGACAAGTGTTCCTTTGATCACAGGAAGGACTTTAGATGACCCGGGCGAATCTGAGTGTTCAAATGGTTCACAGCTCATTTGCTGCAATTCCCGTTTAGCAAGGACAAGGGCAATTGCTTGAATAGTTTTCCCCATACCCATTTCATCAGCAAGGATTCCTCCTCTAGTTACAGAAGCCTCCTGCTTCAAAGCCCATGCTAACCATTCCCTTTGGTACCTCAGCAAAGGAACAATCAGATCTGAGGATGCCTCGGCCGTCTCATTCATCACTTCACTCTGATCAAGGGCAACATCTTCCAACAAATTCTGATCGATCCACTTCTCATGTTCCTGTTTCCAAGCATGCCATAACAACACTGGTTTAGGATCTCCCTTTTTTGTCTTCTTTGCTTTTTTCTTCCTTGGCAGCTTAGGTAAAGGTAAATCAAATGGAGCCTCTTCAGCATAAACCATTGGAAATAACTCATCATCGAACTCCAGCAGCGCTCTCTCTACACCACTCATGTCGAACTCCAGCGCTCTCTCTACACCACTCAGGTCTGCAGATTCTATCTTGGATTTACTGCCTCTCTTTCTGGACCGTGTCTTTCTCCGTTTAGATGAAGGCCCGCTAAAGTCAGATGAATCAGAAGTATTATCTTCTCCATCAGAATCACTAATAATTATAGTTGGGTCTCGATTCAAGTCAAAGGGGAACTCTCCACCAACGTCTTCAGCTGCATTAAATTTTTTCAAAAAGAAGCTTTCAGCTATGTCACCAGAATGAAATTTCAGAAACATCAATATCATGTTCCTTTGTGATAAACTAGATAACACTCGCAATATAACATCTTAAACAGATAAATCATCACAAGACTTCAAACACATGAATAAAGGCAGCAAATATACCTTCATAATCAGAATCGGATTTCACAGACGCGACATGATCATCTTCATCTGTATTAAAGTCAAACTTTTCATCAATATCCTCCATCGGCTGCTTCCCCTTATCAGCCGCTAATTCATCCATAAAACATTGAAACAAATAACAAGGTAATTAGCAATCAGTAACCCAGTAAACCGCGCTGCATTTGAAATAAAAATTCTCCACTCAACATCGCACTGCACAAAAAAAACAACCAAATAGAACCTATGAAGCACCGACTACAGTCACTACACAGACACCAGACACTAACACGTCGACACCGGCAATTATAACTGAAAATGATCTAATTTAATGTAATTGCAAACTGACGCAGACATTGGACACAACTTTGATCAGAAGTGTCAATGCTACATTTGAAATAAAAATTCTCAACTCAACACCACGCTAAAAAAAAAAACCCAAATCGAACCTATGAAGCACCGATTACACAGACACAGGACACACCAACATGTCGGACACCGGCAATTATCACTGAAAATGATATAATTTAATGTAATTGCATGTTTCAGCCAGTAATAATTAATGAAAATGATATAATTGAATGTAATTGCATGTGTCGGTTGTCAGAGGATACGCTACGACGCAGACACCGGACACGACTTCAATCAGAAGTGTGCTACAGAAAATCAAACATAGTAAATTGCATCTTCAACAACCCTAAATCAAAACAATCAAGTATCCACCCTTACTATCACAATTCAGATTTCGATCAAAACATTGACAAATAAAATGAACAGTAAAATAACTAAAAACACAAACGTATCATAATTCTTACATTAAACCATTACAAATTTAACATCCAAACAACAGAAGAAAAAAATGAAAAAAAAAATATAAAATAAAAAAAAAAAAAAATGAGAAACGAGAGAGTAAAGGTAAGAGAGATTATTCGTTACCAGAATCGATTTCATCGGAATCGCGTTGTCGACGAGAACGAAGTTCCATTGACGAAGCGAACGAAGAAGAAGAAGAAGAGAGAGAAAGTGGGTTTTAGGGTTTTGCGAATGAGGAACGGTTTTTGCGATGGGATGAGAAATGAAGATCGTTGAGAATTGTAATGTACAAACACGCTTCACACTGTTGTGTGAATCGGCGGGAAGAGACGCATTTATAGGCGTGGTTATGGTTAAGTGATGGTGGTTGTCTATGTATGGACCATTGTAATATAGTGTTACCCATCGTAATTTATTAATTTTACCATAAGGTTAATAGTTTCGATATTCTTCAACGAGAAATGTTAGTAACACTTATTTTCTAAACATTCTTTTTAACAGTTATTTTTTTATTTGATGAAATTCATATTCATATGAAATCTAAAGTCTTGGGTGCACATAAATTTTATCCCATGAAAGAGTATGTATTAGAGAATGTGTTGAAAAGAGAGAGTTGTTAATATATATCGTTCACATTTATACTTTTAAATCCTTATTTTTTTTGCTACCAAATAAATTCTATTTGATGATCAAGTAGGTGAACAAGTGGAAATCCGAGAGTCAATTTGTGACAGTCGAAGCAATTATTGCATATTGTAATATCTATCAACTGAGTTATGTTTACGATGACAAATTCTTTATTTTCTAAATAGTCTTTTTATGAAAACTCTAAGCCATTATTTAAATCTTACTATGTTTGATTAGTAATTTTATAGTTTTTTTTTAAATATTTTTGGGTGAGTATTTGAAAAAATATGAAGTCCAGCTTCAACAATATTTATTTTTCGTTTATTTAAGAAAAAAATTAACTTCAATTTTCATGCATATTTATATTTTTCCAATAAAAAAGCATATTTTAAGTTTAAGTGTGGAAACCTTACATACGGTGTATTAAATTATGGAAACTTTCTTGACCAAAACTTAAAGAAACTTTCTTTGCAAGCCGCGGACTACTCAAGTCAACAACGGTCCAGATTCCTCGTTTATTTTGGTGCACTTAGAGTGTGTTGTATCGTCCTTGGTTGGTAACTAATTAATTACATTTAAGAAATTTGATACGTACTTTTATTTTGTTTGTATATAATGATGATCTTCTTACACAAAAATTAATCTTGTCATAAGTTATGGTATAATTTCCCTAAAATAAAAGGTATTATTATGATATAATTTAATTGGATGCATATAGTAAAAACACTTAGACCATCTATTATATTTGTTACTAATAATTTTATTGTTGTTTTTTTTTATAAAAAAAAAAACGATATTTATTCATTCAAATTGATAGTGTACATCACATACAAAACTCGCTAAAAACGTAAAGGGTGAATCTGTGAACAAACTCACAACACCCAAATTAATAGGATACAACAACAAAATGCCTACAAATAATATGATGATTTCGGATCTGCAACGTTGACGCCCAAATCATTGATTGAATTTGTAATTGACTGATGTCGATCTTTCAATAGGAATTAAACGAACATCGCGACAAGACGCGAAATCAAACGCCGCACAACACGACGAACAACACAATGCCGCACGTAGACGACAAAATCACAAAAAAAAAAAACAAAAAAAACACAAAAGGAAAAACTTGATGTATGTGAAAACCACTTATTTAGATTGAAAGAAAAGAGAAAAAAAAAGATGCAGATGAGTGATTTTAGGTCAAAAATTTACCTAAAACTACCCATCCTCGATAAATGAAGGAAAAGGAAAATTTAAAAAGAAGTTGAAGTTTCTCTCAATAAAAAACTATGGTCGGCTGGCATTCCAGAAATTTTATTGTTTTTTATGCATGTGAAAAGATAGACTATAGAGTTCACCCAAAAACAAAGGGAATATTGTCTGTGCATATGCATTTTTGTTTTGTACTTTGTTGTATGTGTATAGAGATGGAGAGATTAATTTCTATAAACAGGTGCTGTAAAGTTTTTTTACACAATAGTGTAACTTGTATATGTTTGTTCTTAAAACATCTCTATAAATATTTACATGGCGTGATCTAATTGGTTATATGTTCATTTTGAATGTTCGATTTAAATGATTTAAAATTGAAGGAAAATTTGTAATATAAAGTTATGTACTTAAATAGGTAACTAGTTTTCGAGTTTCTTATTTTTATTATGGCGTATATTGAAATCTATTAATTTTTTAGAAATAATTGAAATATATATCTAATATATTCTATGTATAAAGAGGATACATGTGTTTGGCCGCCCTAAAATTTGGTCTAGTTTTTTTATATTTCAATTGTACCTTTCATTTAAATATTCTAATTATGGTTTTATCTTTTGTATAATATTATTTAAATATTTAATTTAATAGAAACAATTACATTACAACAGGAATAATATAAATTAAATATTTAATTGATTATATTATACTCTTGAAAAATTATAACTAAATACGATGAAACAAATATACATTATCCCCGTGAGCTTAGCTCAGTTGATAAGGATATTGCAAATTATATGTAGGGGTTGGAGTTCGACTTCTCCACATTTATAATGTGTGAGCTCTAACTATTAGGCTAATTGAAAAAAAATAACATGCATTAAGGATAATATAAAACAGCTTCTAGCCAAAAACTCGTTACCTGCTAATGAACTTTGGAATTGTTTTATATGATGCTATAGATTTAAAACATTTTGCCCAAATTCTCGTTTTATCATTGTTAATTTATACAAATTTCCTTCAATCTTTTTATTTTCGCAACAAAATTATTAGATGACTCAAAGCTTGAAATTTTGGGAAACTTTAATTTTGAGTTGTTTAGAACATAAATACGTTTCAAAATTTCAAAATTTTAATTTCAAAAATCTAAATATTTCTTGGCCATTTTATATAATTTTAGGTTAGAATCATGTTTTTGACTAATTGGTGTAGTTAAATAATTTTTTCCATGTGAAGAATAATCAATTGGCGGATATAATAAAGTAATCGCTAAGGATTATTATCCGTAAAACTTATATGTGAAATTTTTTAGAACAAGTGAAAATATTCGTTGACAAATTTTACATCGAGGTTATAAACATTACTAGAGTAGACATAGTGAGAAACATGACATGAAGTGTCATAGTTGTAAGAATTATATGAATCAAATGCATGCATATAACAAGAATTACATGCATAAAGACAAGTGTACTTCATGCAAATAAGACTTGTGTCACTTGTTACCTCTAACTCACGCAAATTCCACTTGCATTACATGCAACAAAGCAATGTGTCATCTAATTCATTAGTAAATAATGAAAGTTACTAGGAAATAACTAGAATTAATTGAGATTTGAAATAAGTTATAATGACATTTTTAATGCATAGTAAGGAAATTAGTAACGGATGTTAGTAACACTTAACAACTAGCAAAACAACGATCGGTAGAGCAGGGAAAGAAAAAGATTTATTTCCTTGACTCAACCGCTCGAACATAGAAAATAACATTTGGTAGAGAAGGGAAAAAAAAAAGAACCCCATGGTGTTACTCTCAGTATTAAGCAAGAGTGCAAGATACAATTGGAGTTCTTAAACTATACCTTATATAATTTTAGGTTAATATCTTATTTTTGACTAATCGGTGTAGTTAAATAATTTTTTCCATATGGAGAATAATCACTTAGTGGATATAATAATGTAATCGTTAAGGATTATTATCTGTATAACTTATATGCAAAATTTCCAAGAACAAGTAAAAATATTTGGTTGACAAATTTTACATCGAGGTTAGAAACATTACTAGAGTTGACATAGTGAGAAACATGAAGTGACATAGTTGTAAGAATTATATGCATCAAATGCATGCATATAACAAGATTTACATGCATAAAGACAAGTGTAGTTCATGCAAATAAAACTTATGACACTTGTTACTTCTAACTCACCCATATTCCACTTGCATTACAAGCAACAAAGCAATGTGGCATCTAATTCATTTGTAAATGATGGAAGTTAGGAGAAAATAACCAAAGATTTGACATAAGTAATATTGATATTTTTAATGCACAGTAAGGAAATTAGTAACGAATGTCAGTTAAACAAGCAAATTAAAAAAACAACGATCGGCAGAGCAGGGAAAGAAAAAATATGTCTTTCCTTGACTCAACCGCTCGAACATAGAAAATAAAGATCGGTAGAGAAGGGAAATAAAAAAAGAACCCCAAAAGATGGTGCTACTCTCAATATTAAGCAAGAGTGCAAGATACAATTAGAGTTCTTGACCTATACCTTATATGGTTTTAGGTTAATATCTTATTTTTGACTAATTGGTGTAGTTAAATAATTTTTCTCATGTGGAGAATAATCACTTGATGGATATAATAATGCAATTGCTAAGGATTGTTATCCGCATAACTTATATGCGAAATTTCCAAGAACATGTAAAAATATTCGGTTGAGAAATTTTACATCGAGACTCGAAACATTACTAGAGTTGACATAGTTGGAAATATGAAGTGACATAGTTGTAAGAATTATATGAATCAAATGCATGCATATAACAAGAATTACATGCATAAAGACAAGTGTAGTTCATGCAAATAAGACTTGTGTCACTTGTTACTTCTAATTCACGTAAATTCCACTTGCATTACATGCAACACATGCAACAAAGTAACGTGTCATCTAATTCATTTGTTAATGGTTGAAGTTTGAAGGAAATTACTAGAATTAATTAAGCTTTGATGTAACACCCCAATTTTTAAATAATAATATATTAGTATTATTATTAGATAATCTTAGTATTATTATTATTATTAGTATAGATCGTTTGATATTATTAATTAAATTATTTACAATTATTAGATGATAGGTAATGAAGAAGTAGATAGGTTAACTAGTTGGTTAAATAATGAGAGAAATTAATTTTAGAAAGAAAATAGTGTTTTTGGCGAGAGTAAGGAAGTAGAGTCAAAATAGAGGTGCATTAGTAAAACTGGTAGAAAAAGGGTGTAAATAGTAAGCCATGAAGTGTTTTAGTGATTTGAACATAGGGACGTGTAAATAGCAAGGTTGTGTAGTTTTAAAAAAGAATAGTAACCATACTAGGGGCGTTGTTGTAGAAGTAGGTTGAGGTGTCGTCCCAGGTTCTGATGTAGGTTTGGTCTAAGGTGAAGGCTTAGGTATACTACAACCAAAACTGGCTCTAAGATTGTGAACAACAACCTTAGTAGCTTTGAGATTTTCTAGAGCTTGTTCAGGTTCCTAAAAAGCTAATAGACTTTCTAGGTGTTGTATACCGATAGGTAGATTGTAGTTAACAGTGGAATCTTGGTCAGGGATAAGTTGAGAATGCCGAGGTTTATTGATTGAGGATGGAGGTGTGGGTAATTTGGCAGAGGAATAGTCTTTGCAAATGGGTTTGGGTGGAGATGGGGGTTTAACACTATCATATGTAAAGGATTCAAAGATACCAGGACGTTCTGGAGCTTCTGATACATCAACTTCTGATCTGTCAAGCCCAGACTTGCCGAAGATCCTGGTAGCAGCTTCTTCAACCTCAACAGCTTGTCTAGATAATAACTCATCAGAAGAACCTTCATTTACCTTGTTTTGCAACCCCTTTTCCAATAGCCTTGCTCCTTTCTTGATTATATTCGACTACAATAACTCAACAGTTTCAGTCCAATCTTAGCTTGCTCCAAGGTAACCTTATCAACTTGATTTGCCTGAATTACAACTTTCGATTCTGTAGAAGTTTCCTAAGAAGACTAAAAGATTATTTGTCTCATCCTTAAAGGTACTTCCCCCTCTTCCTCTTTTTCTTGAATAACAACGACTAGAGTTTGAACCTTCTTAAGTCTTTTCTTCTTCTCAGGTTTGGACTTAGAGGCTTCAACAGTAACAACAACAACCTTCATGATTACCTTACCACTTCTGGTTCTGATTTCCTTTATGGTTACATAATCAACCATTTCATCTTCTTCATCAGTGGTCTTGGTTCTTTTCTTTGTTGGTCTTGTCACTGGATTTTGCACTATTAGAGATTTTCTTTTCTTTTCTTTTCTTTTGCTCTTTGTACATATTTGTTGGAGCATCTTGGATGTATTCCATACTAATGTCAAGACTTTCTGCCCTTATATCCTGAATGAAGTTCTTAATTACTTCCTCATTATCTATAGTGTAGATAATTGGGGAACCTGCCATTAAAGACTGGATTGGTCTTCATGACACATGATGGTATCTCAAAGTCTATCACATTTCTTCTGATACCCATATTCACCACAGTCTGACCATTGAAAGCCTTTCCATACATGATTCCTAAGTCTTCATATGTTTGAGCATCTTGTAAACCTTGGATTAGTTTGCTTTGGTAGAATAGTTCTGACAAAAATCTACCATAAGGAATGACTTTCTACTGCTCCTTATGATGTCACATAGGAAGTTGAAGATGTATTTGGTCAGATTCACTTGAAATTTATTCAGAATCAATACTGCTAAGTGTATATGATGCCAGCTAATTGAGTAATTACTAGATTCTCTAGGTTGTGTGCATCCATATACAAGCTTGATCACTAGTTTGGATAGATTAGTCATGAACCCGGCCTTGCTGAGCTTGTATGGTTTGTCACCCACCTCTTATGGTGACTCATACATGATTCTCTTTATGATGTCCAAAAACTTGGAATTCTTGTTAGTATCTTTAAGAATCATTCCTGACCCGAGTCTTTAACTCCAATCAGTTTAGAGATTATGGTTTCGGTGATGACCACACTCACACCTAAAATAGAGGATTTGATCTTTGTTTCTGTGAATTCCTTCTGTCCTAGTTCTTCTCTTGATTTTTTAAGCATTCCTACGATCCATCTCCCTTTCTTTCTTAATTTCATCTTCTACAACCTCTTTATCATATACCTCTGCTCTAATGATGAGTCAATAATTTAGTGTTTTTAATATGTTATTTGAGTCTATTTTATTTAGATTTGATTTCGTTTTATTTAATATTATTTTCTTTTTAGAATTATTTTACTTCAATTGCAAATTATTATATTTCAGGAACAAATATTCTAAAGAATAAGTCTTGGAGCAAAAGAAAGGGGTTTGGAGCTGATTCGGGATGAAAATACGAAAATTTGGTACAAAAATATGACATCCCCAAGCCAGAAGCTTGGCACGGCCCGTGCCTGCAGTGGCACGGCTGTGCCACCTCCCAGAATCCCTTTTGCTGCTTTTCTGCTTCCCAGACAAGCTACCTATTAGTTTACTTCTGACCTAAAAGCCTATGGTTTCTTGTGAAATATTCTATTGTTATATTTCTTAGGGCTTAGGTCATTGTAAACTATAAATAGAGTAGCTAGCTATCACAACAAATCATCTTTTGTTCTTGGAATTCAATAGTGACAATTGTCTTTCTTAATAAAAGTTCTTCTTTTACTTTCTTGTTATTTATTTTATGTTCTTCTTCTCCTCTCCTATGTCTACGATGATCATGAGTGAGTAGACCTTTCTTGTCTTGGGATTGCTGGATAAGTCTAATGACGTAATCCTAATCAAACTAAGCCATAAACCCTAATTTTATATAAATCTACTTTCTAATCTAATTCACCATTTTTATAATGAATTAACAAATGTCAAACTCATAATGCGAAAACGGAGGGTTAGTATTTGTTAATTCATCATCTCAAATATCAATTCATAACGCGAAAGCGGAGCTTTGATATTGGAACAAGTGAATTTAGACAAGGGTTGCGAAACATGAGAATAGTCTAGCAAACTTTGAGACATATAAAGTTTCGTTCTTCAATGGTTCCAATAGCAATCAACCATGAGAATAGGCGTGGTTGCTAGAGGAACACACTCACTGCACCTCGAAAGAGGCTTTGATACGCTAAAGAGAAACTTGTCTTTAGAAAGTAGGTCGAATATAAAGTTAT
>Ga0315913_1000159_pt1 | contig 46348 bp, 62 predicted proteins | sample MpolsnodulesMG_FD_207736 | JGI IMG/M metagenome (GOLD analysis project Ga0315913, IMG submission 207736) | Medicago polymorpha root nodule microbial communities from Los Angeles, California, United States - small nodules | ecosystem: Host-associated > Plants > Roots > Nodule | place: USA...
CGGAAAAGCATTTGTATTAGCAGCCTCACTTCTGCGGCGCAGATGATCCCTGGTAGCTCAGCGGTAGAGCACTCGACTGTTAATCGATAGGTCGCCGGTTCGAATCCGGCCCGGGGAGCCAGTTTCCTGAATAAGTGTCTGTTTTTGTTGAGGAATCTGAAAACAGACACTTTTTCCCCTCTTTCCCTCCCCCCTATCAAAGGTGCGCTAATCGTCGCGAATCCAGTTCTGGATCTGCGGAATTGGCAGGAGCGGATGAGCGCCATTGCCCAAAAACCTGGCCAATTTCTGAATATTTCCCTCTCGCATCGAATCGGATGCTGATCGTCTTCGACGTTAAGGAGGCGCATGACGCGCGCATGGTCGATCACATTCCTGTGATCGCGGGGCGCAAGAGATTATCGAATGCAAGAGGCGATTCCTGGCGGGATGGCATTTATAATGCCGCTCCCCATGACCAGTAGCTTTTGCGGTATTGAGTGTGAAGCGCTCTGGCTCGTTAGAGTTCGAGTCGTAATTATTACGACTTGATTTTCTGTCACCCCCATGAGCAGTCGTCGGAAACAGCAACTCATAAAGCTCTTTTCGGCGAGCAGTCTGGTAGGACAGCTCTGCGGCGGTGCATTCCTTGCGGCGCAGGTTCTCGTCGATCATCGCCATTTCCGAGAAGCAAACGCTGTTGTGGTCGGGGCCGAGGACCACCCATTCATCGCAGCCGATAGGAGAGAGAATTAGCGCCTTCTTCGATTCAGAGACGTCGATATCTTCCCGGTTTCTCTGAGCTCCTTGACGATTGCCCGAGCTGCCGACAAGGAAGCCTTTGCTTCGTCATCCGGATGCAACGCCGGCTCTTTCTGCTCCGGTTCGACCACACACAGTCGCTGCATTTCCTCAATCGCCGCCAGCGTCGTGAAGTCCTTTCCGGCAATCCGCATAAGCTTGAGCCTACCGCGCTTGGCCTCACGGCGAAGTCCAGCAGGTGTAATCCCTCCGTGCGGAAATGCGATCGGGATGATGTCCTTGAGACGCATGGGGGCGTTTGGGTCGGGTCTGTCTTTGACGGGCTGCGGCATCTGAATTCCTCGCCTTCCGCCGGCCAGCGCCCTCTGGCGCCTGCATCCCCTGCCAATGTGGCTTCGGCCGGCGGCTAAAAATTCAAGTAGATATTGGCTTCCGGTCGACGGTGGTAGCGGTAATCGCCGCTGTAGCCGTAGTCCCGACCGTAGTCATGGCGTGGGAAGCACCTGCCGTAGTAACGGCATGAACGCCAAGCATGGCGCCTGTTCCAGTGGTTGTCTCGCCAATTGCGTCGATGGTTGACCTGCTCAACGGCATCCGTCTGCACTTGTGCTGGCTGCGGCACGTAGATCGGCGCAGCGGTCACCGGCACGGCGAAACACGCAGCAAGAACTACGCCTGTGAGAGCGGATATGAGCTTGCTCATGAAGGTATCCTCCTCGGTGCCAACGAAAATGCGCCGCCGAGGCTGAACCGCCGATGAATGCTGTTCGCATGACGAAAAAAGCCCCTCGCCCGCGAAGGGCAAGGGGCTGGCGCCTGCGTGGGCGGTCGCCATGAGCGCGTTGGTCCGGTGGTGAGCCGGCAGCCGGGCGGCTGGTGGTGGCAATCTGCGCTCGGTGCTCTTTAAAATTCATTGCGCCGCCAGGACGCGTAACTCAGCCAGTCACGTCCGCCGCGCGTATTGTTGCAGTGCTTGCATGCCATCGCCAGGTTGGCCGAATGGCCCGTACCGCCATCAGCGCGGCGCTGCAGGTGCTCCAGTGTGGCAGCGTATGGCCGCGCAGCGTCGTATGGTCGGTACGTCAACACGACCTGCTCTCCGCAGTAGCAGCAGCGCCCTTGCTGCTGCCAGAACAGAAGCCATTTGAAATACCTCGCAGCGCGCGTGTCCATTGCTGCCTCCAAAGGGGTGCCGCCTTCATGGATCGGCGGCGCCGAGCCTTGATCTCGGCTGCCGCAGGTCGGCATGGCTGAAACCTAGGCGGGCTGCAGCCGCTGCGTGGCTTTTTGGATTTCATGGATTTGGAAGGCAAGTTCGTCGAGGCCAGAGTTTTCCCGCAGCTCGAACTCGAGCAGATCTTCCATGGCCTTCAGGTTGCTGAATAGCTCTCCGATCAAGGTGACGGCTACCCTTGCCTTCATCTGAAGATCGTAGGCGTCCGGCGACCAGGGGCGGTGCGGGCGGCAGTCGTCAGCGCCCTGCACCTGCTCTCTGCCAGTCTCAGCGGACTGGCATCTTAATCTTTTGCCTTCTTCAGGCTCAAAGGCAATCGTTGGCACGGGTCTTAATCTTGCAATCTTCGCTGTCATGTTGCTCTCCTCGTGTTGCGATGTTACCGAAAAACCGGTATGTCATTAAAAAACACCAACATCGAACCAATGTCAACACTAAACAGTGACATTGTTGTTTTTTAATGAGGTTGATCATGACTCCCGCTCAGTGTCGTGCCGCACGTGCACTTCTCAACTGGACGCAGCCCCACCTGGCCGAAGCGGCGGGTGTGTCACCTTCAACTCTTCGGGACTTTGAATCCGGCAAACGTATACCGATTGCGAACAACTTGGCGGCTATCCGAACGGCGCTCGAAACAGTCGGTGTGACGTTCTTGGAGGATGGCGACGTCGCGGCGGGGTCAGGCGTGGCTATGCACCCAACTAACTAAGCATTGACCACGCCGATTCGCTTCAATAGCTTCCACTTCGCGGCCCACCAATCCGCAAGCACCACCACAAGAGGAGACCACAAGAATGCGGTCGGCATCCGTGCCGGCGGCAACGGTCTTTCGCTATCTGGAGGTGCCTATGTCCCTAACGATTCCGCTCGACGCCATATACACGACCGACGAAGCCGCGGCGCGCTTGCGCGTGTCCCGGCGGACGATGATCAAGCTTGGGCGCGATCTCGGCTCATGCTCGATGATGGGTCGGGAGTATTTTTTCAGCGAGCGCGATCTCCTCGATATTTGGCAGGCTCAGCGAGCAATGCCGACGAGCTCTCAAGGACGCGCGGTCAACGTGAAGGGGATTCTGTCTGATGTGCGGCTCCAGCATTCGCTGCAGCGCCTCACCCGGAAAAAGAAACGGCTCCGGCAATGACCGCAGATCTTCTTTCGCAACTTCCCCTGTTCGCCACCGACCAGCAACTGGCTGTCGCAATCGTTGGCAAGGATCGCGCGACGATGTGGGTGAAGACAGTCATCCCTCAACTCGAGCGAAAGGGCTTCCCGCGCATTGATCCACTGCATGACGGCCGGCCAGTGCCGCTCGTGCGGAGATTCTACGAAGGGTATTTCGGTATCACAGCTGGCTTCAATGCCGCTGCGCCCGACGGGAAGGAGAACTTGGGCATGTGGAAGTCTCGGCGGCGTGTCAGGAAATCTGCCGATGAATGACTCCCCTCGCCTCATCGGCCGGAAGGAAGCGGCTGCATACTGTGGAATCTCCCCGACCTGTTTCTCGATGTGGGTGGCTAGCCACAAAATGCCGCCGGCAATACCTGGCACGCGCAAGTGGGACAAACGCGCGATTGACGCGAAGCTGGATGAGATCAGCGGGCTTACCCCTGCTGAGCCGCAGGATCCCTTCGTGAAGTGGATGCGGGAGCATGGCGGAGAGCAAGAGACGGGCCTCCAAGGGTGGCGCCGGGAACGCGATTCGACGCGCGCCGAAGCACCTGCCAGCAACTACGAAGATTGGAAAGCCAAGAAACTTAAGCGGCGGGAGAAGTATCGGCCACAGTTGGGATTAGACGCCAAGCTCGAGCGGAGTCTGCGGTTCATGGCTGATCACGCGGATTGCGACACCATCGACACCATTCCGGGCGCAGGTCCGGTAACAATCGAATGGCTAGTGGAGAAAAGCGCTGTTCGTCTTGTCGGAACTGACGGCCATGCTCTCCGGTACGCTGTCACGGAAGAGGGTCGCGCGGAACTGCACCGCATTCAGAAGTGGAATTCGCTGACGCCTTAGTACCCCCTTTGGGCGGCCTCTAATCCTTGACTACAACCCGCATTGTGAGACCCTGATTTCGTTTGGTTGTGCTGCGTTAGGGAGGTCGAAGATGACCTTTGACAACGACGTTGAGGTGGCGCTCGCTACCGCCTGCGAAGAGCTTGAGATTACGCGAAAAGAGATGATCCGTCTTATCATGCGCGAATGGCTGGAACAGTACGGTTTTCTACCGTTCCGTGAACTGGACGAGGGAAGCGAGACAAGGGGAAACGCGTAGCGTCGCGGTCGCCCGCTATTGCTTCATCACTTCGCTCGAAAGACCCTCCGCATCCTCCTCCCGCTCCCGTATCCCCTTGAACGACGCGTGCCGCAGTTTCCCGTCATCCGTCCAGGTTCGATATTCGACTTCGGCGACGAGCACCGACCAGTGAAGATGGCGCCCTTGCGCTGCCCCTGCCCTATCCAGCTCCGTCGGTGCCGACGTCTATGTACCGCCCAATCGACCGTAGGTAGGCCACGATCTCCGATTTGAGGAAATCACGGTCGCCGTAGGTATCCTCAATCTGTTCCAGTTTGCGCTCTACCTTCGCATACTCAGCCGGGGAAAGGTCTGCGTCCCCGAGCACGTATTTGTCGTGACCGACCGCACAGATACCGCAGCCGGTCTCCATGATTTCATCGACGAAGGCGGGAATGTCACTCTCCTTCATCAGCTTTTGTTTGATGCTCTGCGCCATAGGGTTGCTCTCGTTCGCGAATTCGCGCGTAGATTAGACAGGCTGCCGCATCACAGTAAACTCGTAAGAAGTGACAATCCTCGAACCGAGTTCGCCCCGGTTCGTTCCATCAATGCCGCCCCTCGCTGCTCGTGCCTTTGCGTTTTCTACATCAGCTCGAACACTGCCGCATCCTCCTCCCGCTCCCGTATCCCCTTGAACGACGCGTGCCGCAGTTTCCCGTCGTCGGTCCAGGCGCGGTATTCGACCTCCGCGACCAGTACCGGCTCGACAAACACTGCGGCTTTTCTCCTGAGGGCTACGGCCGGCGATTTCGTCGCCATCCCCTCGAGGAGCTTCCGCAGCTCTCGCGAGAGATCGTGCGACCAGCCCGTGCCGCAACCGCCGACATAGACGAGCTCTCCGCCCTTCAGCGCGGCAAGCAGAAGCCGACCGAGGTGGCCCGTCACGGTCGACGGCTCGAAGCCGACGATCACGAAACTATCCCGGCGCTTGCAGGTGATCTTCTGCCACCACTCGCCGCGGCCGGAGCGGTAGGGCTTCTCAACGTGCTTGGCGATGATGCCCTCGAGGCCGTGCGCGCAGGCGACCCTGAAAAACTCGTCTCCATCAGCCTGAACCTCTTCCGATAGCCGAATCGCCCCTTCCCGGCCAGCGACGAGCGGCTCGAGCAACCGCCGGCGCTCGCGCAGCGGCAGTCGGCGCAGATCGCGGCCATCTAGATAGAGGAGGTCAAAGGCATAGAAGACGATCGCGCCGGCTTCGACCGCCGACGGCAATCGCCCCAGCGCCCGCTGGAGCATTCCGAAATCCGATCGGCCCTGATCGTTCAGAACAACCGCCTCCCCGTCGAGAATGGCTGTCTTGACGGCAAGTCGTCGAGCGTCATCGACAATCGTGGGAAAGCGTTCCGTCCAGTCGTAGCCGCCTCGCGTGAGTATCCGCACCCGGCCACGCTCGATGTGCACGGCAAGCCGATATCCGTCCCATTTCACCTCGTAGGCCCAGCCAGGCCCCTGCGGCGGCTTGTCAACGAGCGAGGCAAGGCAGGGATCGATGCGCGCCGGCATGGGATCAGTCGGGGGGCGATCTCGAGGCTTCTTTGAGGATGCTCTGGCCATTAGCCCCATTAACGCACAGCCCCGCGAAAAGCCGAATTGACTCTTTCGGCGTAGAGAACATAATAAGAACATCCAGCGGCGATGCGGCGCCATTCCATCAATCAGAGGCGAATTCAGAAGGGCGCGCATCATGCGAACACTTGAAGATGAGATCGGAACCGCAATTGAAGTCGATCTCGCGGTAATGCCTCCTCACCAAAGGCGGGCCTATGCGGGCCTCGACCAGTATCGCCGTCCCGTAGAGGTGCGCGGCGTCCAGGAACTCGCCAAGGGAATTGCCGAATCCTTCGGGGCCTTTGCAATCTTCGATGTCGAGACGGTACTGCGGTCTCCGGCGATTGCGCCATTCGTTACGCAGACGCTCTACGCGATCCCGCTCGAATTAAGGCGGGCCGCCTGCGACCGCGATCGACTAAATGCGGAAAGCGCCCGCAAGGAAATGGCGCGGATAATCTCGGCCGCACTGCTAGCGCGATATCATTTCGAGCCCCTGAAACACGTCAGCGCCTCCTGCCATCCGAATTGGGAACAAGCATTCGAGCAGCAGTTTGGCGCCGGCCGAGGAGGCGATCGATATGAGTGACGAACTGGGAGCCAAGCCCCACATCGAGGCCGGGCCGTATGTCCATTACTGCGACCCCCCTGGCTGCAAGAAATGGGGCAGCTTTGGCTTTGCAGTCGGCCGCGGCGAGCCGAATTGGTTCTGCTTTGAGCATCGGCCGGAGTGGAGGAGCGGGCATGAGGCGCGGCTGGTGGGCTAGGCGGAGCAACACGGCGAAGCGAGAACCGAGTTGTGGAAGGCACGTTCGGAAGACGTGGTAATGTGCCTGATTGATCCCAACGAAGAAGTTGCGTTTATTCAGAACTCACATATGAGAATGTGACCCAAAAGTACTCCGTGTTTTAAGTGCTGGATAAAATGATTGTCAGATCTTCCTTCAAGTGCGTTACCTGCGGCCAAAGACACACCCTACGTATCGGCATGGGACAAGAAACACGGCAAGTCCATCGATTCACATGCACTGAGTGCGGAGAAGACTTGGTCGTCGCTCTGAACGTCGATTACGAAAATATCCGCCACTGGACCGAAGCGGTGGAGAACGCGGAGCACAGTACGGAGGGGCTAGGCGATCCCATCGTGAACTTAGACCCCAACTTTCTCGTTCCGAAGGAGGATCGTGGGCGCGATCGCTCTTTTTCACGTATGCAAAAAATTGCCGAGATCATTGACGAGGCTGAAAAAGCGGGGCGCCCGCTATTGACGATGCCGCAGGGAAAGGAGAACGAGCGACCATTCCGCCGGCCGGATTATTTGGAGGAGTGGCAGCAACTCAAAAAGACCTGGTCGCTTCATGTCCGGGGGCGCGACCATCTGGTTCCCCCAAGGCTATCATCGGCCACCGAAACTTTCTACGCGTCTGATCCGCTCAAATCAGTTGAGGATTGGTTGTGGCGCTTTCTTCTTTTTAGCAGCGGCCAATTTTTTCAGTCTGCGATTCGCCCGGCAATGGCCATTGTTAGTCCACTGATCCGCCTAGCAACCTTTGCGGATTTTGCGAACCATTATAACGAAATATCAAAGGATCGCGGTCACAGATATCTTGAGATATTATCACAGTACTTCGAAGCTTATGATGACTTTTCTCAGGTTCACTTCAGCGTATCTGCCGGCATCGAAATCCCCAGCGATCACATTGTCTCATCTGTTAATTTCAGCCGAACTAAGATGTATTACGGAAACGCGTTTGAGGCGCTTTCATCCTCAGTGGACATCCTCGCTTACCTGAACAACATCGCGGCCAACCGCCCTTTCGGCGCGTTCCAGGAACTGACTCAAAAGGAATACCTCAAGCTAGACAAGCCAAATAGGTTCAACGCGTTCCAAGATTTGACGGAGTTTGCGAACCTTTGCCGCGAAAGAGACAATCAACTAAGAAACGCCTCTCACCACGGCGGAACACGCCTAGAAACAGAGACACAAACTATCCACTACCGTGCCGGGAAGGGCGGTATGGGAGAAGCAAAGACAATCTCGTATACGGCCTATCTCGCGCGATGCAGTCGCATCCATTTGCAACTATGCGCTCTTCTAGGCGTCGAATTGGTGATGTGCAACGCGGCGCGCCTGAAATATCCGTTGTAGTTACGCAGCGGGATCTGCCCATAGCCATGTGAAGCGCAAACTGCCCATCGTTTGACGGGGGCATGCAAAATTCACGCATGCCGTTGTGCGCCGCGAAAGCTATGTGTGCTTCAGTGTAGCCGGGCACACCTGATGCTCTGGGTCGTACCAAAGGACACGCATGATGGTTCCGTGGTGTATGCAGAATATTCGTCGTTTCCCCGTCATGCGAAGGGAGAACAGTGAGTCCAGGTCGTCGTGCTGCAGCTCTTCAAGTCGATCGCGAGCCGGCTTAGACAGTTTATAAACCTCGATGGCGTGTGATCCGCCGTTTATAAGATCCTTTTCGCTCAAGCCCTCGACATTCGTTAGATGAGTCAAAACGTCGCCCATAATGGCGGCTTCTTCAAAGCAGGTCCAAGCAAACGGTCCCGCTTTGTCGGCATGAGAAAACCTCCAAGAAATCGGGCCACCTTTTATGGTCGGATCAGTCTCGAACTTGGCCGTTTTTCGAACGATAGGCGCCTGAGCAACCTTTGGCTGCTTTGGTTTTTTTGCCATGGTCAGAGAGCAGCGTAGTATTCCGCCATCGCGGCATGTTCAATCACGTTGCTGCAACGGGCCCCAACCGGAACACCATCGCGCGCCTCCAGCCACGGCCGCTCAATGTGGGTGAGTTCACTCAGCCATTGAGCTGGCTTGTCGCCGTAGAACTCAAGAACCCGGTCAATCGTCTCTTTCGCGGTTGCATCGAGAATGGCCGAGTTTCCACCGAAGGTGCCGGCCGTTACCAGGAAGTTGCCGCGGTGCCTCGCGTACAAAGCAGGGCACACGGGACCGTTCGCCCAAGCTTCGATGGACTCATCGAAAAGCGGTCGTTCATCCCACACCAGGGACCATGCTTGAGAATAGTATACGAGCTTCTGCAACTTCATTGCAGACATTTCGCCTTTCTGCTCAAGTACATACGTTGCTACGTCGATGGCTGCCATTGGAGAATCTCTTCAAAAGTTGCGGCAATCGCAACAGCCGACATATAGGTTATGCCGCATTAATGGTCAATTTCCCGTTTAGAATAGCAGTACGTTGCACCAAACGCCTAGTTCCGCGCTACCCGCGGCTTCGCCTGGTTCTCAACAATGCGATCGACGCGCAGCGTCATGTTGTCGACCGCATCCTTCACGCCACCGATCGCAGCCATGATCTGCTCGGTGGTCTCGCGCAGCCCCTGCTTGGAAACGTAATGTTCGGCGATATGAAGTTTGTGACTGGCAAGGTCATCCCGCACCGCGCCGATCTTGCCATCAACATACTTCCACACGCCGAAGACCGCGCCGAAAAGGCCGACGAAGAAGCCGACCGCATACATAATCTCTGCGCCGGTCATCTTTTTAGCACCGCCTTCACGCCAGCAACACCGCCGCCGACGTAGAAAATCCATTTGATCATGTCGCCAGCCCACTGCCGCATTTCTGGCGTCGGTAGGTTCGCGACATTCCAGCCAAAGTGGAACGTGCCGTCGAGGATGACGGCCGACCACCAGAAGCCAAGCGGCAGGACGAAAAGTGCGGCGAACATCCAGAACCACGGAAAGGAGAATTTCGCCTTATTGAGATCCGCCATGATGCGGGTCTCTTCGACGACCTGGCGCATGTATTCCGCGGTGAGCTCGGTGCGCAGTTTTTCTTTGTCGACCTCGAGCTCGGCGCGGCGCTCCATCAATTTGATACCGCGCTCGACCACGCCGCCGAAGCCGATCTTGATGAGGAAGGAAATCAGAGCAATCACACCCTCACCTCCTCGCCGCGCCAGCTATTCCAGTGCCTCTGCAGCACGTCTCTATACCTATATACGACATAGCCGACAGCCAGCACCGCAACAGCCGCCGCAATCCAGCCCCACGGCAACCCCGCCATGAACGCCAAAGCGCCAGAGCCGATTGCAGAGCCCACCCCCTTCGTTGCCGCTTCGCGTAGCGCCTTGGCGTCGCGCCGTAGCTGCGAAAGCGTTGCCGGCCCAAGAATGCCGTCGGCTTCAAGGTGCGGGTGGGCTTTCTGGTAGGCGATGATAGCTTCCCGGGTCTTCTCCCCCATCCAGCCGTCGATGGCGCCGGGATTGAAGCCCTTGCTGGTAAGGATTTCCTGCGCCTCCTTGACGACGGCGTCAGGCTTGCGTGGCGGATTCGGCGTGGCTTCCTTTACGGCGTTGCCTGTGGCGTAGCGACCGTTGAGGAACAGTTCGGACTCTTCCTTGCGGCGCCTCACTAGTCCTGGCAGCTTCTTGCCGTCGGCCGTGTTGTAGTGGCTGCCGAGATAGGCGGCTGCCTCTTTCACCTTACCTGCGCGCCAAAGGTCGGCCCACGTCCACTCCATGGCTCCAGCGCCGAGGTTGTAGATCGCGCTTACCGCGGCGTCCATCTGGTGCTGCGTGCGACTCTTTGGCGACGACGCAACGACTGCAGGCTCGAATTCCTCAGCGAGCACCGCGGCGAAAATGGCGTCGGACTGCACGGCCGTAATCTTCGTCTTTCCGGGTACCAGTTTGGTAATTCCCAGGCGAGTTAGCGCTTTGCGCACCGCCGCACTGCGCATCGTAAAGCCAGTGCCGATCGTCGGCACGCCAACCGGATCCAGATAACAGGTCAGCGGGTTGCCTTCGTGGCCACGCATAAAGGCGCGCCCACGGTCAGACGTGGTCGTGATGGTCATGTTGGGTTCCTGTGGTGGGGAGTTATTTGGCGAGCAGGGTCGCCGCGCCGTCGCGCACGGTTTCGTTCATGTTAGCTTTGCGCTTTCGACAAAAATCCCTGCTTAAAGGCAGAGAACAGAGAGAGCCGGGTGAAACGGTCTCGGGGCTGCGGGTACAGCCTCCCGTTGGAGGGCCGAATCATGTCAGATCTCGCAGGACCTCGCGATGGGATCACTCGTATGCCTAAACTAAATCGAAGCGATACGATCGCTATTTCGGTACTTGGATTGATCCTCGCGTCGATTGTACTGGTAGCGTGGGCTCCGCCCCCCATTTTGGTAGATCGGGAGGCCGTCTCTGGCGAGACGAGTTTCAATGTTTGGCGAGACACTCTGCCGCAGTGGTTGATGGCCGCCTTCGGTATCGCTGGCACCGTAGTCAGCGGACTAGCAGTGTTTTTGGTTTACGACACGCTCAAGGAAACACGGCGTGCGACCAGTCGCTGAACAAAGTGCCGCAGCGGCTGTCGATGCAGCGTCACAGGCAAGAGAAACGAACAGGCTCGCTGAAATGGCCTCGATTCTCGAAAATAGGCCCTGGGTCGAGATACGTGATTTCACCATCGACCTACTTCTGATTTTAGAGTGGCCACATCCCGCTATTAACACGCGATATGGTATGTCTGTTTCTGGAAGGTATCGAATAAAAAATCTAGGAAAGACACCAGCGGTGAACGTGTATTCAGCACAGGCTCTCGCGGTGCGGCATGACGTTCACCGCAAGATGGAAAACTACATCGAGGATGCCTTCAGAAGACTCGAGAAGAAGGAAGGCCTGTTTTTCCAAGGGATACTGGGACCAGGAGTCGAAGATGTTGTGACATTCAGTTGGCTTTTCCCTGTCGCGGAGCCGCCAGTCATTGGAGCAGGCTACGTCCAAAACGAACTAGAAATCGCAATAGCTCCTGTCGTGGCCTACGAGTCGAACCTCGCGGAGGGCAAACTTCAGACTGCTCAAGCCTTCGCCCTGAAGCTTGATGCAGAGCCTGGCATGCATCGTTTCGATCCAGATTTTGCAGCCATCAGAGAGAAGGGAAAGCCCGAGAATCTCGTTGCAGTCCGTACGGCACGGTCGAGAATGACCTAACTAGATTTGCCGCTATTGGTCGTGGAGACATGCTAACCTGTCTTGGCCGCCACGATCGAGCAGCGGCCAAGCATGCCGTCCGTTACGTGTTATCCGCATACGGGAATGCATACCAAGTGCCCCCGAAATACATCAGCATGATCTGATCGCTGCCGCTGTTCAGAACGCGATCGGCGCCAGCGTTGATGTTTCCGGTGCCGTTCTTGATGGTGACATCTCTACTCGACGACGACGTCTTCAGCACGATGGTGTCGCCGTCGAACGCATCAGCGTCGGTGATCGTATCAAGGTCATCCGTCGCGGCGGCGCCTTCGGTGTCGATGACGTAAAGCCCCGAGCGCGTGCCGGTGAGCGTTAGTACGCCGCCAGCAATGGACAACGTCGAAACGTGACGAACAAAGTTGGGGCGGCCACTAACGAGCGTCGGTCCCCAGTTGTTCGCGTCGTTGAACGGGAACATGAAGGCATCAATGCCAGCGACCTTCCGAAGCTGCGAGTTCGACGTCCGGTTAGCAACGAGGTCCGTGCGCGGGTCAAACATTGTACCGAGGTCGTCCAAGAAGATGACCGTCTGGTAAATGTTCGCGACCCGGTTCCCTTTGCCCGTGCCCCCACTTACACCAGTCCGCTCTTCCATGCCGTAGAACAGGTGCACCTTGTCCTCATCGACGACGACAGAGCCCTGGCCCAGCGCCGATGCGCCGCCAGGCTCGCGGCGAGGAAGCTGCCCGAGGTTGAACGCCTCGACTTCATCCCAGAAGCTCGAAGTCGTGATGGGACCGCGAAGGTAGAAGGCGCTTGCCCTCTCGTCAGTGCCAAGTCCCTCGAGAACGCCGTTACGGTAAGCCGTCACGGCGTGGATCATGCCGTCCTTGATATCGAAGGACACCGTGGCAGAAGACAGAGCGTTCGGGCCGAAGAAGCCTGATCCCGCAGTCCAAAACAACGGGATAGTCGCGAGATTGTCGGTGGAAACCCAGTATCGAGGATTTCCGCCACCACCATTGCGCATAAACCCGACATAGACGCCGCTGGCAGCATCATAACGGATCGTCGGCTCCTCGAACGAAGACCCGGTTCCCAAAATGTGGGCGGTCCAGTTGATGCCGCCGTCGGTCGATCGCATCGCGACGGCGCCCTCGCCGTAAGATGCCCCCACTACGATCGAGCCGGCATGACCCACGGTAAACGAGTGAACCATCACCGGCTGGCCAGTGAAGCCTGCCGGCGTCGGGAATGTGATGTTGGTCTTTGTCCAAGGACCGTTGTAGTTTGACGTGTCGCTGGTTCCCAGCGTCCGCTTCCAAAGCGTGTAGGTGTACGGCGGAACGTCAGTCGAGCCGGAGGGCACGCGGACAAAGAGATATTCATTCGTTCCGTCGAAACCTGCGGACCACAGGGTTTGGCCGCTTGCCTTGGCGTTCAAATATTCGCCGAACGAGAACGTCGAGCCGCCATCATCGGAGCAGTAAAGAGCTATCCGGCCCGTGCCGTCGCCATGGCTTTCTTTCTCGTTGACCCATACGCGCAGCTGGGTACCAGCTTTGTAGGCCTTGTCCTGAGCCCATGCGGTGTAGAGGAGTCCGTTGGTGATCTTCGCGGTGTCAGTCCGCAGAAAATCGCGGCTCGGAAAGATGACGTTCCCGACTTTGAACGCCGAGTTGCGGATCTTCGCGAAGCTGCCCGGTTTCGCTTCGACCTTGTAAGTGAGTCCGCCTCCATCAATCATCTTGCCGGAGGTGATTGCGCTTGTTACCGCCGCGCTGTCGTCTGTCGATCCATCACCCGCCGCGCCGAATGCACGAAGGCTATGGGGAAGAGCGTCCAAGGCGAGAGCCGACCGAATTTCTTCAAACGTCTTGCTCTCTCGGGCCGTTCCAGCAGCATTGTCAACCAGCATGCGATTTGGCGCGACCGGAGGCAGATCAACCCCTGCAGCCGCGGCCTCAGCGGCGGCTTGTGCAGTCTCTGCGCGGGTGGCCGCGGCCTCTACTTGGGCAAGTAACGCCGCACTCGATTGGTCACTTATGAGCCGGAACGTTGCGCCAGCAACAATGCCCATCACGATCATGCCCGCGACAAGGCCCCCGACCGCGATATTGTTGCCGCCGTTTGTCTTCATCGTCAGAGCCGTGCCGCCATTGAACGACACGGTGACAGGGCTTGCGGTGTTTGCCTCAAATACATTCATCCAGACTAGCGCAGAAGAACTGACTGGAATAGACGTGGTCGCCTGAATGGCATTGGCCGTGCCCGCGCCTGCGTCGGTCGCGATAATGAAAGAGTATGGTAGATCAGCAAGGCGCAACCATGAGCCGGCACCCGAAGCGCCGACCTTGCGATATACGCCGTTGTTGGCAACGATAGCGTCCTTGATAACCCAAGCCATCGTATAGGCGGGATAGCCAAGGCTCGCATCCGCTGCCGCCTTGTCGGGGAAAACAAGTCCACCGCTCGAGAGAAACGCGCCAATAATTGTTTCATATTGCGTGAGCAGCGCACGAATTTCAGACTTGGCCGGCTGCAGCGGAGACCCGAACGGCCCATCTGCAAAAACTGTTTCAGCGTTCGGAGAGAATGCCACTTAGGACTCCTGAAAAGAAAAGCCCCCGGCGCTAGCCAGGGCTTGAAAGTTGATGCTGTTGTGTGGCGTAGGCGCCGCAGAGGCCGCCGAAGGTCGGCGTTAGGTCACGGTAAACGTGCCCGTCGCAGCGGATGCACCCTCGATGCCAGAGTGGTTGATCGACACTATCCAGCCGTAATAGGTGCCGGCAGCGAACGACCTAGAGGTCGAATCCGCACTCGATGACGCGCCGTATTCTGGCGGCCCCGCGTAGCTTGCCGTCCCGAAGTTATCGACCGTGTTCCAGTAGATTTTCGCGCCAGCGTAATTGCTGCTGTTCGGAGCGTTCCAGTTGAACGTTGCTGCGCCTAAGCCGCCCGTCGCGCTCGGCGCGGTAACCACGCCTGGCGGAGTCGGATCAGCCGTCGAAGTCACTTCTTCCGTGACGGACCAGTTTGAGTACTTTCCGTTGGATGCCTTGAATGCCACCTGCACCTGTAGTTCCTGATCAACAGGGACCGTGTTGGTATTCAGATTGATGTATCCGCCAGACGGATCAGCACCTGGGAAAGCCTGCTCAATCCATGCGCCGGGAGTGCCGGCGCCGATATCGGCAACGCGGTAGCGGACCACAGGAATGAAGCTATCGTCAGCCGGGTCGATGACCACCACGCGGATGTATACCGAGTTGTTGCTCGCCTTCGCCTGAATAAGGTTGATGACCGGAGTCGGAATATTTGACGCGTTCACCGCCGGAGGAACCGGAGGCTGCTGCCCCTCTTCTGTTGTTGGATTCCAGTCGTCGATGCCATCAGGCTGCTCGACGAAGTCCATCGAAAAGCCGCCCTTGGTGAGGGCCAGCACAGATCGACGGTTCTCGAGAAGCTTACCATCTAGCCGCGGTAGGCGGTTCGGGGTTTCCAAACGAACCCACCGCGCATAGACAGCGTTGATGCCGGATAGCCGGACATCCAAGCTGCCCTTAACCTTCTGCCGCAATCGCAGCCAGTCTCGCTTGCCCAGCCTCCGTGCTTGCCGCCACTGGTGGCACCATTCGTAGCTGCCTTCCTGCGTCAACACACGGCCAGCACTTAGCTGCGCGGCCGTATCTTCAAAGAAGTCGGTGTCGCAGCTTGTGTAGTTCGTGGCCGGATAAGTGAACTTCGGCACGAGCCGATTGCACTCGTCTTCGAACAGCACGTCGTACTGGACCTGATGACCGACAATGTCGGCATCGGTCAGCGTTGCGGTTCTGCTTTCGCGGAACTTACCGACGGTTAAGATGCGGGCTCCATCGCCGCGCGCGACCAAGTGACCGTCGCAGGTCGAGAGAATAGCGTTCAGCCCAGACTTCGGGCCGTTCTCTGTCGTGTCCCAGCCGTTGCACTCGTAGCGCGGTTCTGTGCCGCCGCCTTTCAGCGGCACCAACTCGTCGCAAACGTCGGCCTCTTCCTTCCAAAGGTCGATGACTGGAAGCAGTGCCTTTGTGTAATCAAGGCCGAATCCGAATTCATTGAAGCAGAGATGCCAGGCGCAGATGACCGCAGAATTGCGCGTCCACGTCCAGGTGCTCTGATCCGCCGGATCCTGCGCCGGGTCGCGGAAATCCCAGCAGACTGCGCCGTCGATCTCTACCGAAGGAGATGGGGCGCCGTATGGAAATGCCGTCTGCTGATCCTGCGCGTCGGCGTTGTGCGCACGCATGGCAAGTGAAGCCTGACCGTCTCCGCGATGGGCGTTGGTCCAGATGCCGTCAGCGCCAAGTGCCGAGACAAGCTCCGAATAAGGCGTTTCTGGATTGTCGCCGAGGCGGGTGTATAGCCGCACGCTAGCCGAGCCCGCCCCGTACCTGCCGCCAGTCGTGAGCGGAGTAACGACGTCGCCTACAACCGTCACTTCGTCATCGTTCAGATAGAACCGATTGAAGGATTTGATCTTGTGGCCCGCAATAGCTTGCACGGAATAAAGGTTGGACCCTACGGCCTCCCACATCATCCGCGCGCCAGCCAGCCGTGTGCGGCCGACGGCATAGGTGCGAAACGGGATCGCCTGGTTCAGAGGAGACCTACCGTCTTCCGGCTTGGGCGGCTTTGGCGTTTGCGCCATAAGCGCCTGAAGGCCGATCGAGATCGCCGTCGTCGCAATTGCAGAAGCGATGGATGCGTAACTGATTGTCGTGGCGCCGATCGCGAAGCCACCAGAGCCGAGCACAGCCGTGAAGATCGGCGTGAAGATTGGGTCGAACATGACTTCGCTGTAAAGCGAAGTCGTGCTGCCGAGGCCGTAGCGCTGCAGCATCATACGGTGATGGAAACTCATACGTCCGGATCTCCACCAGGCGCGCGCCATACGGCAACGTGGTCTAACTTCTTGGCGACGACCCCGGATGGCGACAGCAGAGCCCAGAGCGGCCCGAAACGGATCGCGCAGATTTCCTTGGTCTCACCGTCCAGCCCCGTCGGTGCCTTGACGACACCGACGTCACCGTCGTGCGGATGCTGGACGCGCTTGAAGCCCACCGGCTCCAGCGCAGCGGCCGCGAACGCAACGACGCCGCCCGCCCTCGCCAGTATGTCATGGGCGCCCTTGGATGAAGCGTAGGTGCCGCGGTACTCCTCTGCCGGGTCGAACCCGATGCTCTCTTGCAGCCATGTCCCGCAGAACGTCGTGCAGTCGTCGCCGCCCATCCCGCCCCACCTGAAGCGGTGAGGCAGCGCCAGAAATTCGTGCAATGTCATGAATACCTCGGGCGCTGTGGCCTAGAAGTTTGGCCAGACTGGCTGGACGCCTCTGGCGAGCCTGCTGACGCCGTCGCAGAACTTATCAGTAGACGAGATCGCCTTTTGGTGCGGGGTAGACCAGACAGAGCGCGCTCCGCGCGAGCGAGTGGCCTCTCCGGCAACAACGGCCAGAGACAGGGATAGCGTCACGGTTTGCCCGCTAGGCGTGGCTGGCGACGATTCCGATACATGCGAAGCAGTGCCGGTCCAAATCGGAATGACGTTGCTCATCGGCTGGTAGTAGTGGTCCAGCGTCGTTATGCCCATCTGCACAGTAGCGCCGCGAACGGCTGGTAGGGTGTCTATCATCCTAGCAGCTGACGTAGGATCGATGCCGGAGAGCGTGAACTCCACGCTGTCCGCCGTGCCGTTTACCAGCACCTCGAGCGTAGGCACGCCTACCAACTTGCCGCCGCCTAGGTAGACCGTGCCGGTTGGGTCAATGCTGTCGAAGTTGGCCGGAATATCGTTGATCCCGAACCACATATGCAGCGACGGCGTGGTGCCGATGCGCAGGAAGATTCCGAGCTGATGGCTGCCCCGCAGTTCGTTGATGACGTTGTCCGGAACCCAGCCCATGCGCACCTCGACTTATGGTTGATTTGGTGCTTAGCTGCACCGAGCAAAAAACGGAGCGCCGTATGCCATTGGGAATCGCCGATTACGAAATCTCGAACTTCAACAATTCACCAGATTTGCCAACGCTGTGGCGCGCCGAAGTAAAATTCAGCCATGACGAAATGGTCGACGACTACGACGTGGCGCACTGGGTCATGGTGAAGGTGCGTGTCACAGCACCCGAGAGCGTAACTGTTGAAGAATTGCGGGAAACTGTTCACCGCAAGGCCGTGGACCAGCTGCGCCTTGCGCTTCAACGCGTCGAAGGTAAGTCAGCACGAGAGCTTCTTGCTGACGCCGCACGGAAAGTCGATCTCGATCACCAACCGAAACTACAAGATGCTTCATCTTAGAACGCCTCGACAAACTGGATGGATTGCTGCGTCACAAAGAACGCTTCTACTACGCTTGGCAGCGTGAAATCCGACTTGAACTTCGCCACGAACCGCGGGCGAGCAAACTCGACACGCGTGCCTACGCTGACCGCCTCGCGCAAAGGCGGCGCGAGCGCCAGCGTGTAGACAGGATTTCCTTCCGATGTTTTGCTTATCACCTGCCAGTAGCGGTAAGCGCGCCAGCCCTTCGTCGTGTGGTGGATCGAAAACCAGTCAGACCAGCGCAGCGGCCTATCAAGGCCGTAGACGCGCATCTTTATAATTCCAGCATTCAGTGCCGCTGCTTCGGTGATCTCACCGTACACAGTTGCCTGGCTGTAGCCTGCGCCATCCGAGAAATAAGATCCGTCAGAGTGCGTGATGCCGCTGACGATGGGCGCAGGCAGGTTATTGACTGTCGGGAACGGCCCAAACCAATCGGTAATGATCGGCACATTGATGAAGCGGAACCCGCCGTTAAGGCGGGCTCCAAGCCAATTCACGTATTCGTAGTGCTCTGGGTTTTTAATTTTGCAGTCTTCATATGTCGCGGTGACGATACCGCCACCGCTCATTTCGATTGTCTGCCCCTCGCCTACGCCATTACGTCCGCCATCGATCGACGATCCAGTGACGTCATAGATAGTCTTCACTGGTCCAATGAAATTGGCTTCCAGCGTCGGCTGGTTCGTATAGACCGCCATCGATCAACCCTTCTGGCTAGTGTACCTGCTCTGCATGGTGCCGAAGCCGCCGCGGCGCTGGTTCTCGTTGTACTGACTAAGCCCCTCGCCGACGCCCTGCTTGACCAGCGTGCGGATGTGGTCGTCGCCGCTCGCGCCGCTGATTTGAACCTGCAGGACGCCAGGCTGTACGTTGCTGTTCGCCGACGTTCCGCGTCCATTAAGACGAGGTGCACGCGGGGCGCCAACCATGCCGCCGTTGGCATACCCGCGAAGGCGCTCGAGCGTAGGCACGCCAATGCGGCTGACCGCAGCAGCGTCGAATACGTATTCGCCCTTATGGACGATGCCCGCAGGTGTGTACTTGCCGCCAGTACCGGTAAAGCCGCCCTTGTCGAACAGCCCTATGCCGCCGCTTGCCGCTAGCTGTGCGGAGCCGCCAAAGCCAGCGCCTGTGATTAGCGACAGCCACGAAGATCCGCCAAGACCTCCAGCAGCACCCATATTCTGGGTGATCGCTGCCAACCCGGAATTGAAACCGCCGAGCCCGTTAACGGCGCCAGCGGCGGTTTCGCCCATCTTGGCAATCTGGGTGTTGAACTTGGCGACGTAGGAGTTTCCAGTCGTCCCCAGAATGTCCGCGCCCATGCCGCCCTTACCGACAGATCCTGGGCCGCCAAACCAAGCCTGAGCCGCGCCGCTTGCGCCGAACTTGTCGGCGTAGCCACCGAAGCGGTGATTGAAGATGGCGTCCTGCGCGGACCTGTCGCCAAGAAACTCACTTGCCGACAGCCGTCTTCCGAGAGCCGCCTCAGACCATGGGCCGATATTGTTGCCCATGACCTGATAAGCGCCGTATGCTCGGTCGCCGTTGCGGGTGACTGGGCCAAGTGCGCCGTAGTTGCCGCCGCTCTCAATTGCTTGGACGGCCTTGGCATACATTCCGATATTGCCAACCGCCGGCAGGGCCGAACGCGTCACCGCCCCGACAGGAGCTGCAAACGTCGTGGCCGCAGAAGATGCGACGGCAGCAATGCCACCGCTCTTGCCGCCGCCACCAAGGAGAGCCGAAGCAAGAGCGCCGCCGATCTGCTCAAAGAGGCTGTCCAGCGACTTCTGCATGGCATTGGCTGCGGCGTTCTTGATCGCGTCCGCAAAGGATTCGCCGATGCTCTTGCCGCCAGTAAGAATGCCGCTGCTGAATTCCGATAGGAACGACTGAGTAAGGTCGGACAGTTCTTCCTGCTGAAACCTGTTGCGGATCATCGCGGCATTGTTGCCGCCAAGATCCTCATCGAGTCCGTAAGACCGCAGCCGCAGCTTAACTGCCTGCTCCTGCTTAGAAAGGCCAGCAAAGGCGGAGTCGTCCAGCAAGTCCTGCTGCAACTTGGCCTGGGACAAGGCTTGCGAGTACTTGCTGTATAGCTCGACCTTCTTCTCGATCTCGGCGCGCTGCTCGGAGCTAAGCGACCGACCCTTGTCTTCCGCCTCCTGCAGTAGCTCGAGCCGGAAGCGTGCAGCATCGGTCTGGACGCCGTATTCTCCCGTTAGTTCTGTCTCGAGTTGCAACTGCGCGATACGGTCGTCGGCACTCTTGACCAGGTCGCGATAGGCGTTCGCTGCACGCTGCGCGGCAGTCTCCGCCTTCTTCTGCTCCCCAGGCAAACCTTCCAGTTCAATGAGCGGTCGGCGCTCCGGCACTGGGCCGCCCTCAGGCAGGCGAAAGCCGCCGCCCTGTATCGCTCCATCAGCACTGCGCTCAACGTCGCCATAGGTGCCGCGGCTCGGATGGCGCGACGTAAGCGCGATGGCAGCGTCTCGGTCGAACTTCTGTGCGCCGCGCGATGCGGCGTCGATCACTGGAATAAGCTTCTCGAAGATTTCCAGATAGGCTTGGAGCTCAGGGCTGGCGTTGTTCTTGACGATCTCAGCTAGTTCTTTGTGCGCCCGCTTTGCAAGGTCGACAGATGCCTTGCCTTCGTCAATCCCCTTCGTCAGCTCACTGAACGTCGCCTGAAGCTTGATGACTTCGGAGGCATCCTCGCCCATCTGCGAGATACGCGACACGATATCGCCGATCTGCGTATCGACGTCGCCGAGTTGCTTGCGAAGCTCGTCCCACTGGCCGCTCCTGCCGACGTCCAGAGCCTCGGCCGTCTCTTTTGCGTCCGCTGCCCTCTGGCGCTCGTCGTTGTACGCCTTCAGTGCCGGTAGTGCTTCACCCCACTTGGAGACAACGGCCTGTACGAGCTCCGCTTCCTTTTTCAGAGTTGCCTCTGATTTCGCGCCGCCAAGCTCCAGCGAGCTGAAATACTGGATAGCCGCAGCGGAAGCGCCAACGAAGCCTATGACTGCCAGAGACTGCCAACTAATGAGCGACTTAAACGCTGCACCAAGGCCGCTTATCACACTCTTGCCGTTGCCCATCGTGGCAATGACAGATGACAACTGCGTGCCCTGCTGCAAGGCAATCTGCAGAGGATTCATGCCCATCGCCGAGGTTACGACGATATCTTGAAACTGGGCGGCAATGTTGGCGGTCTGAAACCCCTGAGCCGACCCGCCGCGAGGCGTAGCCGCCAGAGCGGCATTCCTGCCCTTGATCGCAGCCGTGCTTGCCAGAGCGGCCTGACGCTCGCGCTGAATGGCCGAAGCCATCTCGTTCGCGGAGATGGCGCCGACTGCGTGAGCCCGCTTAATATCGGCAACGGCTGATTTGTAATTGTTGATCGTCGCAAAAAGCGGCGAGTAGCGAGAGCGAAGACGCTCAAGCTCTTTGCCTTGGTCGGCGAGTGCGCCGCTCCACTCCTTGGCGCCGCGGGCGCCGATTCCGACCATGCCGTCGATGCGCTTTTGCAGCGCCGTCGACATGGATTTGTCTATGCCGTTGCCGAGGGCGTTGAACTGTTTTTCGACCTTGCCGGTGGTCGACGAAATGTCCGCCTCGAGTCGCTTGAGGCTCCTTTTGACCGTAGCCAGGTCGGTGCTGATGGAAATTACAAGATCATCTGTCTTTTCAACCATCAGTCGTGTATCCTAAGAAAAAAGAAAAGCCCGCGCGAACGGGCTCAAAGGGGATTGCAAATGAACGGATGGTTGAAGTCGCTTGTAGCGACAGCGTGCATCGTGGTTATCGTAGGTGGCGGCTGGCACGCATGGGGAGAGTACGCAAACGCGAAATATCTCGCGAATGAGCAAGCAGCATCGCAGCAAGCAGAAGAAAAATCCCGCTGCACGGCGGCCGTTAATACCCTCATCGCATTCAAGAATGGATCGGCGGAGCGTCTTGACGGCAGCTTCTCCGACAACAAGATAGTTGCCGCCGCATGCCTGCGCGCGAGCACCGACACCGATTTTCATCGGAAGGCAAAACTCGCGCTCAAAGCCGCTGGCATAGACCTGCAAGAGTGACGGCCTGCCCGCTGTTATCCATACTTCGCCAGTAGTGCGTTCATTTCCCCGCCAGACGGGGCGCTCTGCTCACCCTCCGCACCATTTGCTTCATTGCGGCCGTGGATTGCCTCAAAGAACTCGGTCAGGGAGGCGTCCCAAAAATCAGCGGGACGCCAGCCAAGACCACCGAGCGCAATGCGCATCCAGTCGCGCCAGGGGAATGGCGCGCTTACTTCGTCACGTCCGCGGCCGCTTCGACGTTTCCCTCTTCACCATCATCGAAATGATGAGCGAGGGCAGCGTTGAATGCTGCGGCGCAGTCCTTAAAGTGCTTCAACTTGAGCTTCTGAATCGCAGCAAGCCGATCGCCTTTGATGGTCAGCAACTCAATGCCGGCCAACACAGCGGCCGCCTCAACGCCAGACAGGCGCATGAAGAGATCCTGAAAGGACTTGCAGTCCAGCCTCGTCGACACAGCGGCGAGACCGGACATTGTGGCGGCGATGACGAGTTCAACGCCGTCGATCGTCAGCAGAACTTCGCCGCGGGCGCCGTTCACCATTACGCTCTCCTCTTTAGCCATGGATTACACCTCAGCCGTAAAGGTCAGCTCTCCGGCTGCGACAAAAGTCGCGCTGAATTCCATGTTCGGCTCAACGTCGCCGCTGAATTCAAAGTCCGTGACCATCCAAGAACCCTCGTAGGTGCCGTCGCCAGGGACGACGACCTGCGCATTGAAGGCGCTGGACGCGCGGACAAAGCCCATGAAGGTCGTCATTGCTGCGCCGGCAACGAACGCGCCAGAGCCGGAGAAGGTGCGATTCGAGATACCGGGACGGCTGGTCTTCTGTACCGGGCCGCCAGGATTGGTGCAGCTCGGCACGGTGGTGTCGATCTCATTCGCCGACATGTTGAAGCTGCGCGTCTTCAGTCCGCAAAGGTTGCTGAAGACTTCCGGCGTGGCGCCGTCGCCGATTTTGATGAGAAGCAGTCTGCCAAGTTGCTGACCAGTTGCCATATGTTAGGTTCCTTCGTGTATGAAAAAACCCGGCAGATGGCCGGGTCGCTTTGGTGGTTTTGGTGGTGTGTGTAGCCGCAGACGCGCCGCAGCTACGGCTTCTCAACATTGGCCACGAAGTCGATGACCGCGTGAGATGTGAGCCCGTCGGGATCGCGAAATACCCGCGTCTGGCGGTGCATGATTGAGATCAGGCGGTTTGTTGCGAGCGTCAGCGGTGCCAGATGTAGGGAATTCGCCATTGCATCAGCGACCCGCCTAACTTCCGGAAATCCGACGGCCTGTGACCATCCGTGCATCGTCAAGTAGACTTCGCCGCCGCTGATGCATGTAGCGTCGTCGCGCAAGAACTGCGCTTCGCCGATCGTCACGTATGGAAACGTTACGGGAGACGGAGGCTGGTCGTAGACGCGCCCAGATATTAGCGGCGACAAGGCAGCATCTGCCTTCAGGCGCGCAACTATGGCGCCCTGCAGTTCCAATTCTGGACTGGCCATCAGCGTTTACCCTGCGCTTCCCTGACGCCTTTGTTGACGGCCGCCAGCAGTTTACGGCGGGCCGCCTTGCGGTAGGCTCGCCACGTATGAAAGACATGCGGTTGCGCCGCTGTGCCGGGATGCATCTGCGCTTCGCCGCTAAAACTGATGTTGCCACCGCCTGGGGCGACGTTGTGCGGGGCGGTTCCGAATTCCAAGAAGCGCCAGATGTATTCGGCGAACACTCCGGTTGCATCCTTGTCCTTGGTCTGCGTAATGCCGATCTGCTTTTTGTCTGGGTTGTCCGCCAGCCGAGCGCCTTGTATGCTGGCTGCGTAGTCGCCGGTTGCGCCGCGGGGCGCTTTTGCGGCAATGCGGGTGGCTGCTTCCTTGGCAATCTCGAGCTTCGCCTCGGCTGCGTACTTCTCGACAGCGGGCGCTAGCTCGTTCAGCCTTCGCGTAAGGGCCTCACGGCCCAAAATCTTCGCCTTGAACGCCATTACGTCGCCACCCCATCATCAACCAGCAGGTCGAGCCACGCGTTTTTCTGGTCTGGGTTGGTGACGGTCCTGATATTCATGACGCGCGACGCGTTGCGCGCATCCACGATGCGCCATGAGGTGGTCACCTCGCGCGCAGCAGCGCAACTGCGAATTCGAACCGTGTAGGGCTGAACGCCGACAAGGCGCGCAGCCTGCACCGGCTCGCCGCCCCTAAGCGGTATCAGCTCAGCTGCCGCTGTGAAGACGGTTTCGTACGGTCCTGAGACTTCATTCCCAGCCCCGTCGTCAATGGCCTCACGTTTCTGAAAGTGCAGCCTTTGATGCATGCGGCCGGCGCTTGGTTTCTTGGCCATCCGTGTTCTCCTTGCGAGGCGCCGCAACCTTCATCGCGGCGCCCTTGCTGATGACCTCGTCGGCGCAAGCCCTCGTGACGTTGAGCGCCATTCCGGCTTTGTAGGCGATGGTGAAGCCAGGCTGGACCCAATAAAAATCCCTCTTGAACTCCACCCAGGCCATTAGGCGAGCGTCACGCCAGGATCTTGGACGTCGACGGCAAGAACGGTCGTCGACTTTGCAATGCCAACCTGAACAGCATCCATTCCCGTCGCCAGGTCGGCGCGAGGGCAGAGACCGCCAGCCGTGCCGCTTAGCCAGTAGTCAGTTCCCGCGACCAGCGTGGCGCCGATCGTGATGTCGCCGCTCTTGTGGATGGAGATGGGCTGGTTAAGCGAGGCACCGTTCAGTGCAATGCCGTGCACCTGCCGAGTGCCTGTGCCGTTGTTATCGGAGAGGAGCCATTTGTTTGTGGCTGCGTCCAAATAAATCGCCTGGCCAGCCGTTATGGTCGCGCCAGCAGTGCCAACGTCGCGCGTGGAGTTCGTGCCGGCAATTACGCTCGCCGCGGTGATAACTAGATCTGCCAATGGTTCATTCCTTTTGCAGTGCTAATGCCGCGATGGCGGCCGCCTTGAATAATTCTCCCGCATCGGTTAGGACGCGGCGGTCATTTTAATTGCCGTCGGCAGTGATCTTGAAGAACAGTCGCCACTTATAGGTGGTCATGTAGACGGCCTGAACGAACAGGTAGCCTTCGGCCGCCTGATCATTCACAAAATTCTGCATCGCTGCGGCGCCGCCGTCGAATTCAACAACCTTGTACATCACGGTTACTTCACCCTGACTTTGAGTTTGACCGTCTGGTCGTAGGTTCGCCCGCCGGTCGTCACGACGCGATTGAGCAATTCGTAATTCACCCCTGCCGTCCCGCCTGATAGCCAGACGGTAGACAGCGTGTCTGTGTTGCTGTTGGAACCGATTGCCAGCCCTTCCCCGCTGGCCAACGTCCACGTTGACGTGCTGATCGTGTCGTCAACGAGCAGTGCGGACCAATCGAGCGAGTAGTCTTTGACCTCATCCGGGTCTTTAACAGGCGTCCATGAAATGCTCATTGCCATCCCCCTGGCCGCTGCTAGACCGCGACAATTCTGTTTTCGGCTGCGACCACTGCCGCTCGGCTTTCCGCATCAGCCGAAACAGTTCTGTTTTCGGCGCCAACGGCCGCCGTTCTGCTCGGATCAGGCTCGCCCAACTGGTCGTCGCTGGCCGACAGTGCATCTGGTCCGGATTCATCTGCGGCCATGGAGCCAGACACAGGAACGACACCAGTCAATGCGGCTGTCTCCGAGCCGGGCTCGCTGGCGGACAATGCGCCCGCCACAAGCACTGCGCCAGAGCCGACCACCGCGTCTGCACCAACTTCAGAGCCGCCTAAGACACCGGCAACGCGAACTGCGCCAGACATCGCAGCAACGTCGCTGCCCGTTTCAGTGGCGGCTACGTTCCCGGCAATCGCGGCAACCTGCGATCCGGAGCCAACAAATGTGTCAGATCCAGTCTCGGCGGCTACAAGCGCTCCGGTTATGAAAACGTCGCCAGCGGCAGCAAACGCGTCAGCGCCCGCCTCGCTCGCGACAAAGGTTCCGGCTACCGCAACTTGGCCAACGGCCAGCGCCGCGTCCGTCCCAGTTTCCGCAACGGTAAGCGCACCGGACACCGGGGCCGATCCCGCCATCGCTGCCACATCAGAGCCAGCCTCAGCGGCGCCAAGCGACCCAGACGCCAAGACAGCGCCGGAACCAGCGAAGTCATCTCCGCCCGCCTCTGTGGCCGCCAGTGCCCCAGTCACGGCCGCGCCCGCAGTCGCCTCTGTAATCTCGAGCCCGTAGCCGATCGAATCCGTAGATGTCGATGTCCACGTCAGCGACGTTGCCGGCGACGTCATGTCATAGCTGACATTCAGCCTGACGTTGGTCGCCGGGGCTAGATCGTAAATCTCAGTGCAGCCTGCCGGCTGCGTCCAGGTGGAACCGGCGTTACCGACTCCAAGCGCAACAAGAATGGATGTCGCCGCATAAGCGCTCATCGTGACGGATGGGTCGCCGGCCGCGTTCACGTTGCTGTGAAAATTCGATGATATCGCGCCTGTGCCGGATATCTCGAATACTTCGCAACCAACCTGCGTTGGTGTGCCGGTGGCTGTCACCGTAACTGTGCGCGCCGACGGGCTGCCCCCGACATCCTGATAATAAATTGCGCCGCAGATGACGCCCGCGTCAATTCCGGACCCTGTGACCGCAGTCCAAGTGCCACCTAGGCTATCACTGATCGTCGGGACTGCGGCCGTAGAGCCGCGGGCAGCGCACAGCGCAAAGATGCGGACGTTTGCCGATGGCGTAAAGCTGGCTGACGTTGCCGTAGTTGCTGTGGCGCCAGCCGCTATTAGGTGCGTTGGCGTCCCGATCGCCATGGCTTAGGCCGCGTGCGTTACGGTCGCGCTCGAAAGGGTAACGTTCTGCCCAGACGTGATCGAAACGGAATCAAGGTTGATGTCGGAGCCAGACGTTCCGACAGTAAGCCCGGTCAAATGCGCAGTGCCGCCGCTCGTCTTGACCTGAGCCTTGGCCGCCGTGCCGCTTGCGCCAGCCGCTACCGTCGAGTTGTCAAAAACCAGCGTCCAGACGGCTCCGGAGACAGTGCCGCCAGCAGCGTCAAGCCCGAAAGTTGCCAGAACAGCATCAGCCGCCGTCAAAATCTCCATCGTGCCGTTGGCGAAATGGTCGCGCGTCGCAGTCATGCGCGCGGTCTTCACCGCGGCGTTATAGGTAACAGCCATTTTGTGAGTTCCCCGCGCTTAGGCGCCTCTGTCTAGTTTTTGGTTGTCGTTTGCGGCCTGGTGAATGTTCGGGAAATTGAGATGGCAGTTCCCAATGCCCCACGCATCGACGGCCGCTTTGTCGTAGGCCAGAGCGGCAAGCTCCGGGGTATCGTGCGCGCCGAGAGACACCCTTTCTCCATCAAGAAATATCCTGGCGCTCCACTTGTCGTAATTTTTCGTTACGCCCTTGTATCCAGCCTTCGGCTCTCGCATTCTTGCCTTGACTGCCACTGCGGCGGCCATGGCTTGCTTCTTGTTGTCATTCGCCGGGTCATCCCACCACGCCTGTTTCTTGGCGCCGATGACCTTGGCGTGACCATGAAGCGAATACGCCAGCTTTATTGCCTTGGATTGCTTCTCTTTCACGGATGGGGATGACAAGGTTCGCTTGATCGATGCGCCCACCAGTTTGCGCCAATCCGGGTTCTCGTCTTTCCAGCGCGCCAGCCCCTCTCGGGCCTTCTCTATGGATTCCGTCTCTGAATTCCGCAAGGATAAGGCGGTCTTGAACTCCTCAGAATGCCTGAAACCCTCACAGCCCTCGCCACCATTGGTCAAATTTGTGAGCCTGCACCCAAGAGAGCGAAAATAGGCAATCCAGAACCGCTCGGCTTCTTGTCAATCATCGCCAGCCGGGATTACTTCAAGAGCGAACCACTCGGGCTCCAGACCATCCATCAGTATTCCGCGAATCCATCGTGAGACGCGCTGCAGTTTCCCGGCGCGAGCAAAACTAATGTGATTTCCGACCCGCTCCTCAACGGGCTTTACAGTCTTTCCCACATATCTAAGTTGGGAGTCTCTCGGATCGATAAGACCATAGATATTTGTCGGCTTTTTGCCGCTGTCTCGATTTTCCATTTGCCAGCCTACCTCTAGCTAAAATTTACCTGTGGCTTGGGTGCCTGGCAGGCGTGCAGGTAGACACGCTTTTCGTCCCGTCGGACTAGCCAGGCGATTCCAATTAGGCGAAAAGCCGCCTATATCCAAACTACTAAAGCGTTGAGGTCGGCGTAGACGAAGGCTTGCCGAGGAGGGCGACACCAGAGAGAAAGATGCTTCCTGCATCATTGCCAGACGGAGTGACCGTCATACGCACGTAGCGCTTACTGCCCTTGTAGCCGATCTTTCGGCACTCGACATCGTCAGCAAAGGTGAATGCGGCGAGCGCCTCGGTACCAATCAAATAGTCATCAGCGACGGCCGTCGCGTCAGACAAGTTGGAGGCATCACCATCCTCGACGAGTACGGCGAACGTGGCGTTCGTGTCGGTGTTGGTGCCAGTCACCAACACGAGCTCGCAAGCCTGAAAGCCGAGCGTGTCGATAATGGCGGAAACGATGGCCGTATTGTCGGTGCGGGCCGCTACTGGGGCGATCAGCGGGACCGGATGAATGTCGTTGTGAATCTCTCGACTCGGCATGTTGATGTCCCTTTCGGTCAGGCCACGCGGCCCACTCTGTAGCGTTCAAGAATTGATGCGACCCCCATCGGGAGCTCAGCCGCATTAGCATCAATAGTCACCGCTTCGCGGTTCTCGTAGAAATGACCGACAAGGAGCAGTAGTGCCCACCGTAGGTCTTGCGGCAACTCGCTATGACCGCAGACGAATGTCACCTTCACCGCGCCAGGCTCGCAATAGATTGATGGCCATGAGGCATCCCGCGCCGGCCAAATGCGAAGAGGCTGCTGGTCAAGGTCGTATCGCAGGCCGCTCACCGTCTGTTCTGCGCCTGCCGCATCGCGGTAGGTGACGGACGTCACCGCAGTTACCGGCCCGAGCGGAACAACGATTTCGCATGGGAAGTAGTCAAGAGACATACGCCAAGTCTGCGACAGCAAGGCAATGCCTATGCCATTCGGACCTTCGATGGCAGCCTCAGCGGCAGCCACCATAGCCTCGATCTCAGCATCGTCGTCATCATGAAGGACGCGCAGATGCCTTTTTGCCTCTGCTAGGTTTAGCGCCGCCGACACCGGCGCGCCCGTCCTAACTAGACGCGTCCATTCGTTCATTTGCGGCGACCTCGCTTGGGTGTGGGCGCGGGTGTTTCAGCAATCATGTCCGGTTCGGATGCCGCACCCGGCTCGACAGCCAAAACCGTCTCCTCAACCGCCGTAGCAAAACCGCGCGCAACCATCCTGGCCGCTCGCTCATTTGCTACTTCATAAACTTGTCCGCCAGTATATGTCTCGGAAGGGCCAGACATGCTGACCAATACTTTGATGAGCATTCCTGCCTCCCTTGAGGGGAATGGGCGCCCCGAAGAGCGCCCATCAAATATATTAGGATGCGAGGTTCTGAAGAACCTTCACCGCCGCCGTGTCGAGCAGTTCGCCGTCGAATCGGGTAAAGCCGATAAAGCCGACCTGGCCGTAGTCCGCGTAACGCTCGACAAGACGCTTGATCGCGAATTCCTTGACGGAGCGAACGATGTACTTGTTCATCGCACCGAATGCGACCGGCTTTGCCGACGCGGCGATGGAAGCCATGGCCTGGTTGATCGAGTAACCGTAGCCGAGGATCTGGGCGGGAGCGCCAGCCTTCACGTCGGCAGGCTGCCAGATATAGTCGCCTTCGAGATTCTTGATCTTCCGAAGGGACTTCAGGGTAGCGTCATTGAACATCCACCGGCACGAAGGGTCGGAGCGGTATGCCGGGTCGACGCTGTGCTCGAGCTCAATGAGATCGTCGAAGGTGATCGTGACGTCATCTGCGGCGGCAACCGCAGTAGCAGCTGTCACAATGCCGTTTGGCTTGGACGAGCCGTCGCCAGTGGTCAGGTGCGTGTTGGCGATGCGGCCAATGCGCTCTGCCATTGCGTCACGGATGATCGACTCAACGTCAAGAACCGCGTCCTGCAGAAGCTCGTCGGAGACGAGAACAACGCCGGAGGTGTACTTGAAGGCGTCGATCGTCTTCGTGCCAAACGCGATTTCAGCAAGGGAAACCTGCGTGTTCTCAGCGATGAGGGCTCCGACGTTTGCGGTGTCGTTCATCGTCGGGAACGTCAGTGCGGCGCCGGTAGCAGTCGTCAGCATGCGCGTAACGCCCGGATCCATCATCGGACCCCAAGCCTTCAGCGACTTGACGAGCTCTTCCTGGAAGATAACCGGAACGAGGTAACCGCCGGCGGTGTTGGTGCCGACAGACTGTGCGCGCTCTTCGTAGGACTTCAGGATGCCACGCTGTTCGGCGGAAAGCTGCGAACGGCCGCCACGCACGAAGGTACGGAAGGCGTCTGCATACTTCTCGGCGTCGGTCTTTTCAGCGGCACCGGGCGTTGCGCGGGTGTCTGCGCTCGGACGGCGCTCGTCAGCTGCATTTAGCTCGCGCTCGCGCTCTTCGAGAGCCTCTTCGCGCTTGATGCGGGCTTCGAGACGGTCATATTCCGCCATCGCGGCATCGTGCTGGATTTCAAGTTCAACAACGCGTGCTTCGGCAGTGTCGTCTTTGATGTCGGCAAGCAGCGCGCGTGCGTCTGCTACGAGCTTCTGCTGCTTTTCGCGCAGTTCGGTAATATTGGACATGTGATCTCCAAACGAAAAGAGCCCGCGAAGCGAGCCCGATGTGGTGGTGTTTTGGGTGGGTGACAGCGCTGGTCAGCGCGTGCTGCGGACCTTCAGTTCAAGGTCCATTTTGAGGCGTGCCCTAGTAAGGTTCGCCTTCGTTACCGGCGCTGCCGCCGGATCTGTAATTTGTTCTAGTTCTATGGCGGCGGGATTTGCCGAACGCCATTCGGCCAGCGCTCGCTTGCCTATTTCGGTATCGTCGTAAGCTGGCCATGCGACTGCCGAGACCTCGAAAAGATCGACGGCTTCAATGGTACGCACGGGAGGATCGATGGTCTCGTCCCAAGACTGCTTCGTCACAGAAAACCCGAAGCTCATCCCCGACACATCACCGCGCTCGACAAGCTCCCAAAGGTCATTGCCGTCCGTGGTGTTTGGAATGTCGATTTCGACGGCGAGCCCCTTGGAGTCTTCGGCTAAGCGAAGTGTGCCGCTCTTGGTTCGACCGATCACACGGCCCATATCGTGGTCGACAAGTGCCCTTACATCACCGCCAATCGCAGCGGAGAAGGCACCGGGCGCGATGCGCTCCGTCCACCAGCCGCCAATGTCGGCGTCCGAATTAAAGACGGCCGCATAACCTACCAGCGTGCGCTTCTCATCGTCGGCGCGCGTCTCGACGCCGAGTAGTCCGCCTCGTTTTTCAATCTTGGTCATTCGGCATTGGCCTCGTCGTCTGGATTGTTGTCGTTTGCAGGAGCCGGCTTTGCCGCCGTGCTCTGCATGCCGAGAGGCACCGTGGCGCCCTGGATGTGAAGCTTTTCAGCCTCGCCGCCTTGCTTCGGCCAGTTCTCCATCGCGCGCACCTCATCAGGCGTATTGATGGCGTTCTGAATCGCCTTGGCGTAGCCTTCCATGCGCGTTTTGAAATCACCCCGGAGCAATCCGTCGATGTTGAATTCGCAGAACTTGGTGCGGTTACGCGCCGAAAACAGCTTAAGGTTTAACTCCTGCTCCCACGCCTTAACCCACTGAGAGATAAGGTGCTTGGTCAACGCGAGGTCTTGCTGTTCCGTGTTGCTGAACGTTCCGTGTGTTAGGTCCTGCAGGAAGACCGGCGGGAGGCCGTAAATACGTGCGATCTCCTCGATCTGCATCCGGCGGGACTCCACCATCTGCGATTTATCCGGATCGACGCCTACGGCCTTCAACTCATGCCCTGCCGGCATGATCATGACGTTTCGACGCTCGGCGTTGGCGTCTCGCACCGCCTTCTCGACGTCTTGCGACGCCCTCGAAGCGGCTGCTGGCGACGGCATCGGGCCGTAGAGCGCCAAAGGAGGCACGCCACCGTTCGCAAAGAACTTGCGGGCGTACTCGTCGAGTGCTAGCGCTAGGCCGACCGCACCCTTCAGCTTCGTTACCGGGTCGACGTGTGATACGCCGTCTGGTTTCAGCATGAAGGTTAGATCGATGACCTCGCTGGCGGTGTAAGTGACTTTCCGCGTGCCGTCTTCGTAGTGATAAAGCTTTCGTCCGTTCTTGCGCTCGATCGTCAGTTTATCTGCGTCAAGCGGCCAAATGTTCATCACCCTGCCGGCTTTGTTTCGCTCGATGAACGAAACGCCGCGGCCACGCAGAAGAACGCTTATCATCATCCCTTTGCGCCACATAAACGACGTCAATTCGTCGTTCGGCGCGTCGTGCAAGATGCCATAAAGCGGGTCAGCCTCGACGGTGTCGCGTCCGTCATCGCTCTTGCGGAAGACCTGCAGCGGAAGACTGGCGATCGTGTTGGCAATGAAATTTACCGCACACCACACTGCCGGCACTTCAAGCGCCGTTTCGTGCGTGACCGCAACTCCGGCCACGCCGTGCCACTCGCCCATCAGTGCGCGCCAGGCGCCCACGTCAGAAAGCGGAACGCTTGGATTTTCCAGACTCGCTCGCGTTTCCGCGGCGGCCTGCCTTTTATTAAATGGCCACATCAAACCACCGCTATCTTGAAGTTTGGATCTTCCCAAGGGGAGGAAACGACTACCGGCTCAGGTATTCCATCCACCGCCGCGCCTACCGCCATCGCCGCGGCGACCGCCGGGTCAATTCGCACTGTAGATTTCTTCTTGCTGAACCACTGATTGCCCATGAGGGGGTCGGTTTCGATCGCCACACCCATCAAGGCACCCAGCAACACCGGAGACCGGCGCAGCCTGATGCGTTCCTCAAGGATTAGCGTCTCCAGCGCTGCGACACTACCAGGCATCCACAAGCCGAGTGGAGGTTCAAGGCCAGCGTCTTTTGCAGCCTGCACCTTGTCTTCGTCTGGCTTTGCGCGTTTCTTGCCGCCCTGCGGGTGCGCAACCGTCTTGATGCTTACGCCGTATTCGTCGAGTTCGGTTTCGAACTTATCAAACGCGTAACGATCGAAAGCCAAAACGCCGATACCATGCTCGGTATTGAGACGAGAGAATAGTGCAGCAACATGATCATACCGGATGCGAGCGCCTTCTGGCGCGTTGATATAACCCTGATCCAGCCATAGCCGATACGGCACATGGTCGACCTTTGACCGCTCGTCCATTGTGTCTCGCGGCGTGAACGCCTCAATCCACAAATCGTAAGTCGGAAGGTCCGATTCCGTGCCGTCTGCTCGCGTGATTCGCTTGGTGCCGGTCTCGACAACGAATGCCGCCGCGGTCAAATCCTTTGCGCCAGACAAATCGAGGCCGGCCGCCGTAATGGGCTTGCCCTTGTGCTCGACGTAAGGGTCGAAGTCGACCATCACCTTTTCAAGGATAGGCCGCGGTATCCAACTCGTGTCCGCCTCAGTCCATACGCAGAAGTGCAACCGCAAAATGCCGTTGCGCTTCGACGGGATGTCCTTGGCCTGATTGACAACGCCGGCAAGATAGTCGTGCTTCAGCGTGACGCCGAAAAGCGGGTTTGCCTTCTGCCAGCAAGTCGGGTCCGTAAACGGGTCGTCGTCTTTGTCGAGCGCGCAGACGTAAGAAAACGTCGTGTCGTCTACGACTTCGCCGACGTAAGTGAAGTCATCGTCGGGCGTCTGCGTACCTGCCGCCACCTTAACCGCGTGCTGGTGCTCGTCCCAGCAAATGCTGTTACGATCCGAGCCGGAGTTGGTGATCATGAACAGCAGAGGCTGCCGGCGAAACTTAAAGCCGCGCTCGAGCATTTCGATGACCTTGCCATCGGGGTGCTCGTGAATCTCATCGCAGAGAGCGATGTACGGACGCGGACCAGAGTGCGCACCTTCGCGCGAGATCGGACGAAAGAACGACCGCTTTTTGAGGTACGAAAGGTTCCACACCGGGTTGCCGCCCGATGGCGTCAACTTCGACTTCAACGCAGGCGACTGCTCGTACATCGCGACCGCGTCGCGGAACAGAACGAAAGCCTGGTCCTTGTTCGCCGCCGCGGCGTAGATTTCAGCCGCCGCCTCGCCGTCTGCCGTCAAGCAATAGTGGCCAATGCCCGCCGCAAGGGGCGACTTGCCGTTACCTTTGCCCTCTTCGATGTAGGCGCGCCGGAAACGTCGCAGGATTGCGCCGTCAGACTCAACACGCTTCCAACCGAATATGGAGCCAATCTTGAACTGCTGCGAGAGGTGCGGATGAAACGGACGACCTTCGAACTGGCCGCCATTTAGGCGCAACACCGCTGGGAAGTAGCGCAAAACACGGTCGGCAGCCATCGGATCCCAGTGGATGCCGCGCGATGGGCCGTTCAACCTGTCGTCCTTGTGTCGCCGGCAAGCGTTCCGCACATGAGGGCCAGCGATGATCGTGCCGTTGATGACCTTCTCTGCGTACTCGTCTACCGGGCCAGTCGGGTAAGGTGGGTTGAAGTAATCAGGCAGGTTAGTCGTTGAAGAACTCGTCGGCTGGGTCTTTGCTTTCGCCATCCGGTTTAGCTCCAGCCTTGCTGGCATCAGCCGGCGTCGCCCCCATTTGGCCGTAGCACTGGCGAAGAAGGTTCATGGCTTGCACGCCAACGTCGTCGCCCTTCATCATTCTGCCGCGGATGTTCGCGGCGATCGCCAAGTGACCGCGGTGGCTCCAGTTGAGCCAGGGCACCTCAGATGCAATTTCGCGCCACGCCTGCTGCGCGTGCTCATTCAGCCACTCGAATGGCTCGCCGACGGTCTCGGCGACATCCGGCTCGTGGCGCTCCTCGAATTTCGTTTTCTGTTTGTCGGCGTGGCCAGTAATTTTCGCCTTGGCCCTCGGCGTCCGCGGCCTAGCCATGCGATACCCTCAACATTTGAATTGAAAAAATGTGCAAGAATGGCCCACGCCGGTCCCTTGTCGGAGACGGATGAGGCGATTTTGCCCACCCCTCCCCATCAGAGGGGCCATCCATCCGCGCCATAGACCACGACCGTCTTGCCGTGATCCTCTAGCTGGCCTCTCGATGAGTGACATGGGGTGCAGGTGCTGACGAAGGGGCCTGACCAGAACAGACCTTCGTTTCCCTTATGTGGGATGGCGTGGTGAACTTCCCTCGCCTCGGTCACTTCGTCTCGCTCGAGACACCATTGGCATAGGGGTTGCATCGATAGCTGGTAGTGGCGCAGTGCACGCCAGCGCGCTGTCTTATACAGCTTTCGATAGCGTGCCGCTTCTTCACTGCGATGGTCAGCCATACACACCACGCAAAAAGGAAAGCGGCCACCTCAACCCGAAGGGAGGTGGCCGCATGATTACCCGTCGCCGAGAGGAGGCGGCGCCAGGTAATAGGGTGTCCTCGTTTCGGTGCCTCGACTCTAGATCGCACTTGATGCAGAGATGATCGGACGCGAACACGAGGGACCACTTTGCGCGCCATTATCATCTCAGCAGCTATCGTTGCCATTTTCCCGATTAATGTATTTGCCTACTGTTCGGAGCCGAGCGCTCCGAGCTGTGCATCCAGCTTCGGCTCATTTGACGACGAGTGGGAGTTTGACAGGTGTAAGCGAGACATGGAGGCGTATCGTTCGGAGGTCGAAGACTTCATCCAGTGCAACAACGAAGAGGCCCGTCGCGCTCAACAGGCTTCCGAAGAAGCCGCATCTGAATACAGCGATGCTGTCGACAGCTTTAATAGGCGCGCAAACAATTAACCTGACGACCTTAGATGGGTACCCGCATTCATCGCTGACGCGGGCTCGGTCGCAAATGAAGCTGCGCACCGAAAAAGTAGACCCGGCGCTGTGGCCGGGTCGTTAAAATATCTTTCAACTAGATACGTCACATCGCGCCACGAATGGGCACCCGTGGTTCAACTTTTTTGTTGTCGTTCGCGGCAGCCAGTGTCTTAGCGGCTTCGATGAGCGCCGCCTTCCCCGCGCGGTCCGCATATCCCTCGGCGTAACCTAGCCGCAGGCCGATTGATTTCAACGTCCCACGAGCGGCGACCTCTTCGACCACTGACGCGACCTCGCCCTGCCGAACTTCGGGCGCTTCCCAGGCCTGTGCTCCACTAGATGAGTTGCCGCTTGGACGTGAAATCCCACCGAGGAATCCAGCGCCTTTGGCCACAGCGGTCTCGCATTTCGTTGCTGGTGCCGGCAGTTCATCGAACGATACGGAACCGTCCACACCCAAACTGCGCAGCAGCTCGCGGTTTGCTTCAACGCCAGCCTGCGGATCGAGCATAGGCGGCAGGACTGGTCTGTCGGACACGTTCCTCGGGAACGACGCGGCTTGCATAGGCGACGGTGTGGTCGCCCTTGTTTCGAGATAGCGTTGCGGGCTGCGGTGCGATGAATTGCTGCCGCTGCCAGCCTTGACGCGATCGACGGGCCGAAGCTTGTGCCCCTTTGCTGTCGATCCCCATTCAACGAGCAGGCCGTCGCGGAACTTCAGCGAGCCTAAGTTGATGCGCTCGCCGTCTTCATCAGCTTCTACTACGAGGCCCGCACCCACATGGCGCACGCCATTCCTGACATAGACGCGGAAGGCATCGCTGGCGGCCTTCATCAGTTCGCCGACGGCAGGCCGAATTTCCTGGCTATTATCCTCGGCATCCGCGGACCAGTTGCTGGACGGCTTTGGTAACGCTGCGGCCAGCGCCGGCGCGAGCTCTGGGAAGCTATCGAACAGCCACCGTAGAGCTGGCAGCGTGCCGCGGTAGCGAGGCTGGCGAGCTTTGCGGGGTTCGTTGTCGTTGGCGGCTTTTGGGAGGCGCTCGGCCGTGAAGGCGGCGCTGAAAGACTTGAACTTCAATTGGCGTCCTCCTCGGCTGCCTTGTTGGTGACGAGCCGGATTCGCTTGTTGTCGTTGGCAGGCACCAGAGACCCTGCATCCGTGATGGTCGGCCGCATTGCTGCGGCGTCGTTCAATTTTTCAAATCCTGCCCGCTGCCCGCGCGGGAGATGGAAATCCTTGGTCATGGCTGGGGCCGCTCCGCGGCCTGGGAATGGGCCGCCCTGAGTGCGATGGGAATTTCTGATCATGAGTGCTCCTGCTGAAATGGGGCACAGAAAGGATCCTGCTTCGGCAACGAGCAGGAAGTGGCGGAATCTGGAACAAGCGGAAAGCACTACATATAGCGTAACTTTACAAAAATGTCAACCCAAAGTTAGTTGACTTGCTATCCGAAATGTGTCTTCGGAGAACGCGCTGCTCCCGCGAAATCGAGGCGGCCGGCGATGTGGCCTAACGGAAGTCAGCCCGGATGATGACCAGCTGTTTGCTTGCTCTGGTTATGGCAGTGTAGAGCCAGTTGGGGCGGTCCCTGCCTAGGTAGTCATCGATGATGCATACCTTCTCCCACTCGGACCCCTGAGCCTTATTGACCGTTATGGCCCATCCCCACTCTGCCTGAATGCAGCGACGCTTTGCCAATCGCTCGTTGAGTGCCTGCTGCGTCGGTTGCCAGTCCCATTCTTCGAATGGAAGCTTCCACAGACTGAGATCCTGAACATAGGTGTCCCGGCCGTCCACGGTTTTTAGCGTCACTGGAAGGTCTATTGGATCCTCCCTGCCGCGAACCTTTATTTCCCCTTCGCGCTCCCCGTCGTACTCAACCTCGATCATCGAGCCATTGGAGACAAATGCATCGCCAAGGTCGATATTTCCAATAGATATGAGCTTCTCGGATCTATTGCCGACTGGAAAAGTGCCGAGCACGCCAGCCTGCTGCTTCATGTACCAATTTATGATTCTGCGCGTGTCATTCTTCCAGCAGATGACCTGGTCGAAGTAATGCAGGTTGATGTCGGTGTCGTTGCATATCTCCTCGATGGTCCAACCGCGCCTGTCGTAGATAGAAACAAAGTCCTCCCTATCCTCTGGAGCGAAGTGGGTGTCTCCATTACGTGCGCGCGTTGCGAAATCAAGGATACTGGAATCGCCGGCCTGCCGGTGAACCTGGGTCAGTTGCGCGTATGGCTCGATCGGCTCAAGAACCTTTGACGGCGCCTTGTCCTTTTCGATCGCCGGCAACTGTGCGGGGTCTCCCACGAAGATGATAGGCAGGCACAGAGACGCCAGGTCATTAAACATCGAGTTCGCCACCATGGAGCACTCATCGACTACCAGGAGCCTGATCTCTGACGCAACGGCGGCCGTTCCGAGGAAGGTGAACTCCGGCTGCGGTCTGGAAGAAGGGCTTGCCAGTTCACGCTCCACAATGGCGAGGCGGCGGTTAAGGGCTTCACGGTGCTCTGTCTCGCCAGAGAGCTTATCGTTGATGCTGTCCCTTTCCTCCATGAGGGCATTCATTTGGTCTGTATTGTCCCGAACGAAGCGGTACAGGGCTCGATGAATGGTGGTTGCCTTGCACCCCTTGGACGTCATGACTGACGCTGCCTTGCCCGATGGCGACATATACATTATTTCGTCAGCACGAAGCCCTAGGCGCTTGGTCAGCTGATTCAACACGGTTGTCTTGCCTGTGCCCGCATAGCCAAACAGGCGGAATACTGGATGCGAAACCCTGCCATGCTTGTACCAATCCATGGCGTATAAGACCGCCTCTTCTTGCTCCTCAGAAAGCTTCATTTTTCCTCCTCGCGTGCGCACGTAAGCGAAACAGCCGATTTCGTCGTGCAGAATGCTGTTTTTCGGGTGTCCCGTTATAAAAATTCCATGCCTTGAATATAACTATATGATATATATCGTTTTTTTACCTATTAAGGCATGGGAAAGAGGGGGTGAAAGGTATGGTGGAAGGGGTGATTTTGAGAGGGTGCGTTTTCCGGTGAAGGTATGGGGAGGGCTTTCGCGTCCACCCCCTCTTTTTTCGGTCTATTCCAGCCCAACCCCAGCGCTATTCCCTGCCTTACTCCACCCACGGATTCTGGATTGTTGCGTCCTTTGGCATCGACGTGACACCCCAATATCGCACCTGCGTTTGACCGCTTGGTGCTATCCAACTCGCGAGATGCACCTCCTTGGCCTTTCGAAGGTTGAGGAGGATGTCGTCTATTCGCCTGTTCTGGATCGACCCCGCTACGGTCTTCAGGACCATCCCGTGCGTGATCCCGGTTTTCTTCGTGCGGGTGACGATATTTCGGACCCGCATGTATTCCTTTTGCAAAGCGTTATCTGCGATGTTCTCCGTGGCGCCCGTCATGATGACGTTGAGGGCATTCTCAGCAATCGCGTTTGCCCACGCCTGGATCTGGTGAGTTATGACGGGATGCTGATAATCACAACCGGCCGCAACGATGAGTGCGAGGCGACCCGCGTTCTCCGCTACACGGTTCAGGATTGGCCGGTATTTCGGGTCAACCCTCCTCTTACGTCCGCGGATCTCGTTGTCGAAATCCTCGAATAGCATCTGGACAGCACGGCTTTCCCAATCAGCAGTGACCATTGGGTATGGCGCCGCCTCGCTGGACGCCGCCAGAGCGTACATCGGCCCATGTGAGTACCTGCCCTTGCCCGTAGCGCCGAGAAGGTTCTTTACGTGCTGCGATAGATAGTTCGGCACGTTGTCCGGATCACACTTCGGGTTCATCGCCTTAACCGGCTCAGCGTTGCCAACGTCGATTAACACCAGGCGGCCGAGCAGGCCTTCTGAGATATTGCCGGACGACAAGGCATCCCAAAATGTCGTCGGTGTCGAAATGCCGTGGATGCTAAAGCAAGGCTGAACGATGCGTGGGATATTGCCTGCCGCCCGCTCCATGCCTCCCCAATACCCCATTGGGGCACCTGTGAGCTCCATCAGCGCGCTTCTTATTTCGTCCTTGCCCTCGGATATATTATCGCCAGCAATCGTCTTTAGGAACGATCCGAACTCGTCAACAACTGCGACGCATGATGGTGACTTTCGCAGCTTTGTTGCGATGCCGGGCATGCTTCGGATCTTATCCATGAAAATAGACTGGGAGACCGCAGATCCGATGTCGGTGCTATCCGCAATCGCTGCCGATGTTCTGATAGTGTTGTCCTTTCCGAAGCCGGACTCCGCCAGGCCAATGGCGTAGATGTTAGAGCGCAGCTTGGTAGGCCCTTTGTACCGCCGACCGATCAGGCCGCCAGTGAGGGCAATCGCCGATACCAGGGCCAGATGAGGCGACGGGAACCTGGCGCAGTCCACGATGAAACGAGCGAACTCACCAACAGCGCCGGGCGGGAAGCAAAGGCTTTCGGGAAGGCCAGTCACCTCTTCGGCGGTTTCCGCCTCGTAAACCTCTTCGTCGTGGTCCTCGTCGTCATTAGCTGCAACTATGGCTGGAGTTTTGGTCAGCGATCCGAGAGTCATCCTCACGCCAAGGTCACGCTGCCAGCCAAAGTCTGCCGGATCGCGGCCCAGCTTTTCGCAGAGCCAATGGGCCGCGTCTTTCGGCGTTGGCGCACCTCCCCACTTCTCGACAAGAGAGATGGGTGTCTCAGACTGCTCGAGGCCGAAATCTTGAATTCCGTCGCGGTGAATGCTTATGTCTTCCTGCAGATCGCGTCCAAGATCGCGACTGGTAATGCGCCACGCTCCCGTGCCAACCTCTTTGCTGGCGGAAGAAAATAGCGACTGCACCCACGCGTCGGTATTTTCGAGCGCGGCGGTGTTAACGCGCTGCCAGAATGTCGCCCCACCGTTGGACCGCAGCGCCGTCTTTTTCTGTTCACGAACAGGTGCGCCGTGAGTGCGGAGGTAGGTGTCGGCCTGATTAACGAAATCCGCGATGCTCGCTGGCGTGATCTCGGGGAGATCAGCAAAGGGAATGTCGAGCGGCGATGGGCCAACCCACGTATACGGAAGCTGCGTGTCAGGATGAATGCCAAACGCCAGAACCTGCTGGCCGTCCTGCATAACCTCCACCTGGGATTTGTGGCCGCCCACTATGTATTCGGGTGTTTCAACCTTCTTCCCGACCTCCGTCGCACGGAAAAACAGGCATACCTTCGGCGCCTTCCCGATGCGACGTAGCGCGCGATCGGCGCCCGGAAGCGCGTCGGCTATTGTCAGCAGCGCGGCTGCTGTTTCGGGATCCGGCGCGTCGATGTCAAGAGCCACGAGGGGGCCGCAGAGGAGGCCCGTATTCTGATAGGACGGGTTGGAGGCCGTGAGGGCCGAGATCTCTTCGATCGAAGAGACTGGAGTTCTCCAGCCGGCAACATCCGAAATCTTGCCTCTCGCGAGTACCGGGCTATACCCGTGAGCGAACAGCGCCAGGCGGATTTCGAGAGGCGAAAGGATATCAGGCTGCTGCGCGTGCTGCATTTTTGGTCTTTTCTCCCAGGGATTTCATTGCCTCGGCAGCCAGATCGGCCGCCAGCTCGGGTGCGAATGTTGCTACGTTGGTTCCGTAGGCGCTTGGCGCGTACACTCGGAGCGATCCGTCTCGAGACCGCACCAATTTCAGATTGAACATTCGAACGTCGGCGCTGATTTCAGCGTCGAAGCGGGCGATGGTGTTTCCGCCGCCCGGGGCCTCTGGTCGGATTGAAATAATCCTCACCTGTCGCCTCCATTGTTCAGCGCCGCCAATACAGCCTCGGCGACCCAGTCGATATTCGCCTCGCGGGAGAAAGGATACGCCCGTCATCGGGCCGTATGTCCTTGCCATCGATCTCTTCGATTTCTCCAAGCTCGAAGCCGCGGGCGGTTCTGTTTAGTGCGATTGCGTAAAGCATAGTCCTCCTCGCCGGCGCCAAGGGCCGGTCGTGCTTGTTCGCTGATTGTGGTGGTCATTAACTGTCGAGTGCCGATCGACAAGGATCAGGCACCGCGATTGCCTTTGCGGCCCGTCAGTCCGGCCATATTTTGATGTGGGTTCTGATGCCGGCGGACTCCAGCACGCTGGCCATGGCCCGCGATGCCGCCTCGAGAATAACAATGTTCTGAATGTCGCCGCTGATGTCCGGGGACACGATCCATCCAGGGTGGCCCGCTTGGCCGATTCGAGCCGCGCGAAGGTGCCTGACAAACGGATGTCGAGCATCTCTGATTAGCACGGCGGACATGCCGCAGTACCCGCCGCCACATCCTTTGACAGGGCCGATGGCGCTTTGAGCGGCCACGTTTGCGGAGTGAAGTAGGGCGATTGCTTCTTCGTAGCTCATGCCGCCACCCTTGCGGCAATCTTATTGTCTATCCAAGCCTGAACTTCTGCGCGCACGAAGGCCACGCGGCGCTCCCCCAGTTCGACAGCAACCGGGAAGCGCCCCTCGGCGCGGTAGCGGTTGAGCATCGTTCGAGACATGCTGGTCATTCTGCATGCGTGGTTTAGCGATATCAAAACAGGCTCGTTGTCGTTCGCGGCGTTCATGGCGTCTCCTCTGGTCTAAAAGAGCTCTCTGAATCGAGAACTAATAAATGCAAGATAGACATTAATGACAAAAATGTCAATACCGCATTGCGCACATTATTGATTTATGCAATCTTGGGCAAAATTAGAGGTTCGTGGATATGGCGTCGCAAAAGGAATTGATCGCGGTTGTGGCCGACAATATGGGGGTGCCGAAAGAGACCGTCACAGTTGTTGACCGATATCTCGCCGAGGCGGGTCTTCGCACCCGCGCACTGAGGGGGCGCGGCAACACACCGATGACCTATCATGACGCGGCGCATCTGATCATTGCGACGGCCTGGGACGCCAACCCTAAAGACGCTGTTCAACTTGTGAAGGCATATCGAGACCTGCCCGCAAGGCGGGTAAAAGAGACCGCGTTTGTCGCTTTCGACGCGCTAGGTTCAACTTTTGGCGCGGCGCTTGCCAATATGCTTGAGTCCGTGCCTGAAGATCGAGAGGCTTTCAGTGCCGTCGAAGGCGCCCCGGGCCACATGTCGGTCCGGGTGATAATGTATGGCCCAGAGCCCAGGGCCGAAACTATCCTGATGAAGGATGGTCAACCTCACACGTTCGAATTCGGACCGATGTTCAGTCGTCCTATCGATCTCCGCAGGACGGCTGAGTTCAGTCAACTAACGCTCGGTTTCGTCGGAGAGGCGATTGCTGATGGGCTAGCCAAATAATCTGCCCAAGCCTGCATGAGCGCCCTCCTGCGCTCCAGAGCATCGGAGCGCGCATAAGATCGCTCGACGGTATCGCCGACGGCGTGAGCCAAAGCGGCTTCCGCGATCTCTCGCGGAGCATGTGCGACCTCGGTTGAGTAGTCCCTAAAGGATGATCGAAACCCATGGACAGTATAGGCACCACCCCCAGCGGACGTGAGGGCTTTCGACAAGGACATGTCCGACAAAGGCTTCTTGTCTCGGATCCCTGGGAACACCAGATCGTTGATCGACTGCTCTTTCATCTTCTTGAACAGGCGCACCGCTTCATCTGACAACGGCACGCGGTGAAGTTTGCCGCTCTTCATTCGGACGGGCGGGATCGTCCAGACCTTCGCCTTAAGATCGACCTCCGACCACACGGCGCCGCGAACCTCTCCAGACCGGCAGGCCGTCAGGATTGCAAGCTCAAGAGCCCTCGCCGAGACGCCGCCGACTTTGGATAGCGTCTTCATGAATGCAGGAAGTTCGACATACGGCACGGCAGCATGGTGCGACGTAGCGGCTAGCTGGTTCGGCTTGTGCATCGCGTGCTCAAGATTGCCCTTCCAGGCCGCCGGGTTCTCCCCTGCCCGGTGCCCTTCGACCTTTGCAGCATCAAGCACGCGTTCGATGGCCTCGCGAAGCTTCTCCGCAGTCTCCTGTTTTGAGCCCCATATCGGATTCAGAACAGCGATAACGTCTTTCGTCTTGATGCTGGCCAGCGACTTCGCACGAATCGGTTTGGCATGGTTTTCGAGAAGGTTTCGCCACCTAGCCTCGGTCTTGGCGCCTCGCCACCTCCCAGCCTTCACAGCTGCGTCAATGAACGCGTCGGCGTATGCGCCGAAGGTCGTCAGCTTTGGAGTATCTGCCTGCTCTTCCTTGCGCGCCGCGATCGGGTCCAATCCTCGACGCACCATCGCTCGCGCTTCCTCTGCCTTCTCGCGCGCATCCGCGAGCCCGACTGTGTGCAGTGGTCCGAGGCCCATCTCGCGGCGCATGCCTGCAAAGGTGTAGCTGAATATCCAGTACCGACCGCCACCCTTGGTGACAAGCCACAGACCGCCGCCATCACGGAGCTTGACCGCTTTGCTGGCAGCGATAGACTTCACTGTAAGGGCGTTTCGAGTATGGCTCCCCATTTGTCTTCCCCACTTTTTCCCCACTTTCGGGTGGTGCGCTATAGATAAGCGTCTTGGACGAAATGGACAAGTGGTTACAGCAAAATCAATGCCTTATATATCGTTGCGTTGCCGTTATGGATCATTATGGACACTAAAAATTATCCGGCCCGGGGAGCCAGTTTTCAAGGCCCTGCACCTCACGGTGTGGGGCTTTTTCTTTGAACATTTTCAGTGCGTTACCTGAATTCGTGAACGCACGTCGGCCCTTATGGTTCGGCGTGGACTTGCTTTTTTGGTTACATTTTGGCTACTTTTCGGAACACAGAGGCTGCAAAACGGGGAATTCATGGGATCCGAAGATATTTCGCGGTATGTGGTGAAACACCCCGCAAGCGGCATCTATCGCTATTATCGCCGCGTCCCGACCGAAATTGCTCATCTCGACAAGAGAACGCACGTTAAGCAGTCCCTCAAGACCAAGAGCCTCAAAGAGGCACTGGAGAAGGCTCAGGCGGTCCATGACGCCGCAGAGAGCTTCTGGCGAGCGCTCCTGGCCGGAAATGACAATGAAACGGCATTCGCCAGATACGAGTCGGCCGTGAAGCTCGCTCAGTCGATGGGCTTCACTTACAGGCCGATTGCCGAAGTCGCGGCCCTGCCGCTCGACGAACTGGAACGGCGGCTGACCGTGATCGGGGAAAACATGGACCGATCGCAGATCATCGTCGACTCGCTTGCCGGCACGGTCGAGGAGCCGGCTCCGCGCCTCAGCAACATCTGGTCCCTCTACGAGAAACACAATGCGGCCGGTCTCACCGGCATGTCGAAGAATCAGCTTCGGAAGCACAAGGTGTCGCGCGAGCGAGCTGTCCGCTACGCGATCGACGTGATGGGCGATCTGGAGCTGCCGGCGATCACCCGCAAGGACGTTTTGAAGTTTCGCGAGTGGTGGACCAACAAGGTGATCAGCGAGCGGCTTGCCGCCGACAGCGCGAACCGTTCCTTCAGCGACATCATGGGCATGCTCACGCCCATCGACAATGCCCTGCATACGAACTACCACGCGGCATGGGAGAAGGCGCGAATCAGAGAGACGAACGCCACGAAAGGCGGAACGCGACCACCCTTCCCCGTCGACTGGATTCGCGAGAAGATTCTTGCGCCAGGCGCGATGGAGATGCTCGACGAGGATGCCCGCCTGATCGTCTATGCGATGGTGGAGACGGGCTCGCGGCTGGGCGAGATCTGCAATCTTCGACCTCAGGATATTCGCCTGATCGACGAGGTGCCGCACATCGAAATTGCCGAGCGCACCGACCGGCGGCAAAAGACCGATCACTCGATCCGACGTGTGCCGCTGGTCGGCGTTTCGCTATGGGCGATGCGCCAGCGGCCGCAGGGCTTCGGCAAGTACCACGACAAATCCGACTCGGCGTCTGCGCTGATCAACAAAGTGATGCGAAACAACGGCCTGATGCCCACCGACGTTCACACGATCTATTCGCTGCGGCATAGCTTCCAGGATCGGATTGAGAATGCCGGCTGCTCCGATCGCATGCAGGCGGACCTGATGGGGCACGAGTTCGGCCGCCCGAAATATGGCGACGGCGCCGAGATGAAGCGGCGGCAGGAGTTCCTGGAAGGCATCGCCTTCGCGTGGCCGCAGTTGGCTGCAGCGTGAAAATGGCGGTCCCGGAGGGACTGCAAGACCGTTCAAAACCAATAGGCTAGAGCGGAACCCGATCTGATTGAATCGTTTTGGCTATGCAAATCAGTTTTGGTCTGATTCATAGACGTCCGCCGTGTGGAGGCGGCGGACATGTCGAAGGCTTTATCGATGGATTTGCGGGTCC